>Ga0066903_100004343_pt1 | contig 11957 bp, 6 predicted proteins | sample PanSoiMetaGPlot1_FD_67491 | JGI IMG/M metagenome (GOLD analysis project Ga0066903, IMG submission 67491) | Tropical forest soil microbial communities from Panama analyzed to predict greenhouse gas emissions - Panama Soil - Plot 1 (version 2) | ecosystem: Environmental > Terrestrial > Soil >...
TCATCGCGCTGCTCCTCTGGCTGAAGGAGCGCGGGAAGAGCGGAGCCGTGCTCGCGGGTGAAGAGCGCTCGACCGGGGGATTCTCGGCCCCACCGGCGTCGGAGTCGGCCAGGCCAGAGCGCGGCCTTGGCGAGGGCGCGGCAACCGAGGCGAGGGAGGCGCGCGTCGGCGGTCCATCGCTCCTCGTCGTCCCGGCGTCGCTCATCGCGAACTGGAAAGCCGAGATCGAGCGGTTCGCGCCATCGCTCGCCGTCCTCGTGGCTCACGCATCGGGCATGGAGAAAGCCGCCGCCGACGTCACGGCCAGCGACCTCGAGGGCGCCGACCTCGTCATCACCACGTACGGGCTCGCGCATCGAATCGGCTGGCTCCGCGAGAGACACTGGCCGCTCGTCGTGCTGGACGAGGCCCAGGCGATCAAGAACCCCGGCGCGAAGCAGTCGCAGGCCGTCAAGGCCCTCCGGGCGAGGAGCCGCGTGGCGCTGACCGGGACGCCCGTCGAGAACCGGCTCTCCGATCTGTGGTCGATCTTCGACTTTCTCAATCCCGGGCTCCTGGGCTCAGGCCGCGCCTTCGCGTCGCTCGTCAAACAGCTCGGCCAGCATCCGGGAGGGTTCGCGCCGCTCAGGGATCTGACGAGCCCGTACATCCTCCGCCGCCTCAAGACGGACCGCCGGATCATCGCCGATCTGCCGGACAAGACCGAGGTCAACGCGTACTGCGGCCTGAGCCGCGCCCAGGCGTCGCTCTACCAGGCCTCCGTCGCGAGCCTGGCTGAGAAGCTGGAGCGGCTCGACCGGGCGGCCGGCATCGAGCGGCGAGGCATCGTGCTGGCGTCGCTGATGCGGCTCAAGCAGATCTGCAACCACCCGTCGCAGTGGCTGCGCGACGACGCGTGGGATCCGGGGGACAGCGGCAAGTTCTCGCGTCTGCGCGAGCTGGCGGAGGTGATCGGGGACAAGCAGGAGAAGGCCCTGGTGTTCACGCAGTTCCGCGAGATGACCGAGCCACTGGCGCGATTCCTGGCGACCGTCTTCGGGCGCCCGGGACTGACGATGCACGGCGCCACGCCGGTGCGGGATCGCCGGCGCCTCGTCGAGGAGTTCCAGCAGGACGAGCGCGTGCCGTTCTTCGTCTTGTCGCTCAAGGTCGGCGGCACCGGGCTCAACCTGACGGCGGCCTCCCACGTGATCCACTTCGACCGCTGGTGGAATCCCGCGGTCGAGAGCCAGGCCACCGACCGCGCGTTCCGCATCGGCCAGAGAAAGAACGTGCTCGTGCACAAGTTCGTGTGCCGCGGCACCGTCGAGGAGAAGATCGACGAGATGATCGAGAAGAAGGAGCACCTGGCGCGAGAGGTGCTCGAGCCGAGCGGCGAGGCGATGCTCACCGAGGTGAGCGACGCCGAGCTCCTGCGCATCGTCTCGCTCGACCTGCGCACGGCGCTGGCCGCGGCATGAGCGCGGAGCACCCGGCCGCCGGCGCCCGGGGCCAGACGGACAGCGCGACCGGGCGCGCGCGCGGCCGCCCGTCTCGCGACCGAGAGGCGCAGCGCGCACGCGTCTCGGCTGAACCGCCTCGATCGGGAACGGCCGTCCCGGCGCGGCGGCCTGACGATCGATACGACACGCTGAGCGCCATGGCCAGGGAGACGGCCAGCGCCGCCCGCCGGGCCGATACCGCATACGCCGAGGGCGCGCCGTACTGGCCCGCATACGTGCGCGTCGCCGATCGACGCGCGAACGCCGATCGCCACGCCGCACGGATCCGCGAGAGACAAGGCCGCGCGCTCCGGCCCGTGTCTCCCGCGGGCCGCGGCCGCGCCCTCGCCACCACGTTCTGGGGCCGCGCGTGGTGCGACCATCTCGCGGCCTACGCCTCCCTCTTGAATCGGCTCGATCGCGGGCGGCGGTACCTGCGCGGCGGCCTGGTGATCGACCTGCAGATCGGAACGGGAACCGTCACCTCCCTCGTGAGTGGCACCGAGGTCTACGAGATCACCGTCCGGATCGAGCCCATTGCGCCGCGGCGGTGGCAGCGCGTCGTCAAGGCCTGCGCCGGCAAGATCGACTCCGTCGTCGCATTGCTGGCGGGCCGGTTCGATCAGAACGTGATGGCTCACGTCTCCAATCAGGAGACGGGCTTGTTCCCCGAGCCGGCGGCGATCGCGTACCGGTGCACGTGCCCGGACGGCTGGACCGGCCGGCGGCTCTGCAAGCACGTCGCGGCCACGCTCTACGGCGTGGGCGTGCGCCTCGACGAGGAGCCCGAGCTCTTGTTCCACCTGCGCGGCGTCGACCCCGCCGATCTGCTGACGCGGGCGACGGCGGGCCTCGTGGCCGGCCCCGCCAGGGCGGGCGGCCGCCGCGCGATCGAGCGCGATCGGCTGTCGGCGGTGTTCGGCATCGAGCTGGACGCGGGTGCTCCGGCGCGCCTGAAGCGCCGAGCTGAAGGCATCGGCCCGCCGCCCCGAAACCCCGCAACGCGATTGACGCAGCGCTGATTGACAGCGCCGACCCCCGGTGCTAACCCGAGGGGGCATTCCGCGTGTCCACGGTGTGTCGAGCCAGACCACGTCCAACCTCGGGGGGCAAAGATGCCAAGAAAAAGCAGACGTCTGATCGGCTGGCCGGTCTCCACTCGCGCTCTCGATGCGCTCGCCATCTCGGGCGCGCTCACGCTCGCAATGCTCGGGCTCGGTCAGCCGGCAGAGGCCAGGATCACGGGGCTCACCATCACGACGAAGACGTCACCGGCCTTCAACGGCGCCTCGTTCGGCACGGTGGGCCAGTACGAGCAGCTCGACGGCATCGCCACCGGGGAGGTCGACCCCAACGACCCGGCGAACGCCATCATCACGGACATCGCGCTCGCGCCGCGCAATTCGCGCGGGCACGTCGAGTACTCGATGAACATCTCCATCCTGAAGCCGATCGACATGGGCCGCGGCAACCACACGCTGCTCTACGACGTGGTGAACCGCGGCAACAAGGTGGTGACCAACTTCAACATCGGGAGCACGACGGCCAACCCCCAGGGCGACGGGTTCCTCCAGCGCGGGGGCTACACCATCGTGTGGAGCGGGTGGGAGAACGACATCGGGACGGCGGGCATCCACATCAACCTTCCGATCGCCAAGAACCCCGACGGGTCGGACATCACCGGCCGCGTGCGTGCGGAGTACATCCTCGGCGCCCCGGCGAGCACGGTGAACGTCACCGCGCCGCCGTCGTACGCGGCGGCCAGCACGAACAACGCGGACGCGACGCTCACGCGGCGCGTGCATCAGCGCGATCCGCGCGAGCTCATCCCGAACAGCCAGTGGGCGTTCGCCGACTGCTCGTCGAGGCCGTTCCCCGGCGTTCCGGATCCGACGAAGGTCTGCCTGCAGGGCGGGTTCGACACCAACCACATCTACGAGCTCGTCTACGCCGCCACGAGGCCGACCGTCGCCGGACTCGGCTTCGCGGCCACGCGTGACTTCGTGTCGTTCCTGCGCGGCAACGCGCTGGGGAACGGCAACGACCCGAACGGGCACAAGCCGAATCCGGGCGCGGGCTTCCCGCCGCTGCCGGCGAATCCGCTGGCCGGCGGCACCGACAACGCGATCATCTACGGCGCCTCCCAGAGCGGGCGGTGGATCCGCACCTCCATCCACCTCGGATTCAACCAGGACGAGGGAGGCGCGCAGGTCTTCGAGGGCGCGATGCCCCACATCGCCTCCAATCGCGGCGCGTTCAACGTGCGCTGGGCCCAGCCGACCCGCCTGTCCGGGACGCAGCACACCGAGGTGGAGTTCCCCGGCGCGGAGTCGCCGGCGACCTGGGCCACCACGAACGACAAGCTGTCGGAGGTGAAGGGCGGACAGCTCGAGCGCTGCAGCCAGACGCACACGTGTCCCATCATCATCCAGACGGTGAGCGACACCGAGTACTGGCAGTCGCTGATGTCGCTCAACACCACCGACTACCAGGGCAAGCAGGACTTCAAGCTGCCGAAGGACGTGCGGCTCTTCCAGTTCTCGAGCACCCAGCACGGCGGCGGCAATCCGACCAACCAGCCGCCGCCTGGAAACCCGGGCCCCACTCCCCCCGCCAACTGTCAGCTGTCGGCGAACATCAACCCCTACGTGTGGCATCAGCGCGCGCTGCTGGTGGCGCTGCGCAACTGGGTGGTCGAGGGCACGAAGCCGCCCGACAGTCTCTACTCGAGCCTCCACGCGCGGAGCCTGGTGCCGGCGGGGCAGGTCCGCGTGCCGTACATTCCGGCCGTGAACTTCACGCTGGCCGGGCTCGCGAACCAGAAGTTCGTGCTCGACCGCGGGCCGCTGTACAGCACCGAGGACGTGTCCGGCATCATGGCCGAGCCTCCCGTGAAGGGCGATGCCTACCCGGTGCTCCTCCCGCAGGTGAACGCCGACGGCAACGACATCGACGGGCTGCGCAACACCAACGTGCAGGTGCCGCTCGGCACGTACACGGGCTGGAACATCAGGAAGGCGGGATTCAGCGAGGGCGACTCGTGCGATCTCACGGGCGGGTACATCCCGTTCTTCCGGACGAGGGCCCAGCGTCTCGCCGCCGGCGATCCCCGGCTCTCGCTGGAGGAGCGGTATCCGACGCACGACGTGTACGTGAACGCGATCACCGCGGCGGCGAACGGCCTCGTCGCCAAGCGGCTCCTGCTCCAGGAGGACGCGGACAGCATCATCGCCGCGGCGAAGGCGGCGCAGGTTCCCTGACGGATCGAGCCGTGAACGGCGCCGTCGGCGGCGAAGCCGCTCGGTGACCAGCCGGGCGGCGTCGCGGCCGGCGGCGGACGCCGCCACCGCCTCCGAGCGTCTCGCGCGGTTCGTCCACGGCCTCCGTTTCGAGGACATTCCCCGGGACGCGCGCGAGCACGCGAAGCTCTGCGTGATGGACACGCTCGGCATCGCGATCGCCGCCGCCGCCGAGCCGGCCGCCGCCGCGGCGGCCGGTGTGGCCCGACGCGCCGGCGGCGCGTCCGAGGCGACCGTCCTGGTCCACGGCGACCGCGTTCCGGCGCCGATGGCCGCGCTCGCCAACGGCACCGCCGCATTCAGCCACAACTTCACGGACACGACGCTGTCGTGCGTCATCCACGGCGGGCCGGTGACCCTGGCCGCGGCCCTGGCGGCGGGCGAGATGACCGGCGCGGACGGCGCCGACGCGCTGACCGCGATCGTGGCGGGTTACGAGGTCATGACCCGCGTGGGCAACGCCGTCAACTCGGGACCCGCGCGCATGGCGCATCACCGCAAGGGCTATCACCCCACGGCCACGTGCGGTGTGTTCGCGGCGGCGGCGATCGCGGCCCGCCTGCTCGGGCTCTCCGCCGACGGCATCGCCGCTGCTCTCGCCGTCGCCGGCAGCTTCGCCTCCGGCCTGTCCGAGTCGCTCAGCGACGGGACCGACGTCTGGCGCGCCCACGGCGGCATCGCGGCCCACAATGGACTGCTCGCTGCGCTGCTGGCCCAGGGCGGGCTCACCGGACCACGCGGCGTGCTCGACGGCGGTAGGGGGTTCTGCCACGCGTTCACCGATGGGACGTACGACGCGGGCGCGCTCGTCGACGGGCTGGGCGAGCGCTACCTCGTGCTCGATGCCGCGTTCAAGCTTCACAACACGGCCCACGTGTGGGCCCTGCCCCTCGACGCGCTCCTGGCCCTGCGCGCGCAGCACCCGTTCTCGCCCGCCGACGTCGCGCGGATCGACGTGACGTTCCCGCAGAACTGGACCGCGATCATGGACGATCCGAGCGGCGCGACCTATGCCCCGGTCAGCTACGCTCACGCCACGAACAACCTGCGCTTCTGCCTGGCGCTCGCCCTGCACGAGGGGCGCGTCTATATCGACGAGTTCGACGAGGCCCACCTGCGCGACGCCGCCATCCTCGAAACCGCGCGCCGCGTGATTCCGCACCCGGACGCGGCGCTCGGGCGCATCTTCGAGACCACGGACCGCGCGCCGGCGCGCCTGGAAATCTCATTGACGACCGGGGAACGCCTCGCGCTCGACGTCGACTATCCGCGCGGCTCGCCCGGGAATCCCGCGAGCCGGGCCGAGCTCGAGGCGAAGTTCGACACGCTGGCGGCGCCTGCGCTCCCCGCGGGTCGACCGGCGGAGATCAGGGCGGCCGTGGCCGAGCTGGAAGCGGTGCCATCCGTCCGGGACATCGCGCGTCTCTGCACCCGGCCACGCGGCCACTGATCGGACTCCCGCGGGCCAGCTTCCGATCCTCTTCGCGACGACGAGCGAGATGCGCGCCGATTCCCTCGCGGCGGCCGGGCCTCGCGGCGGTCGGCGGCGGAACGCCGCGCGTCAAGCAGGCGTCGTGCGCGCGGGGGACAGCATGGCGCAGAGACGGGCCGGCGTCACCGGTACCTCGCGCACGATGACGCCGAGGTCGGCCACGGCGTCCTCCACCGCATTCGCGATGGCGGCGGCGCCGGCGATGGCCCCGCTCTCGCCCACGCCCTTCACGCCCAGCGGGTTGACCGCGGAGGCGTGCGCCGCGAGCGCCACGCTGATCGGGGGCAGGTCGTCGGCGCGCGGAATCGCGTAGTCCATGAGGCTCCCGGTGAGGAGCTGGCCGCCCCCGTCGTAGACCACGTGCTCCATGAGCCCCGCGCCGATCGCCTGGACCGCGCCGCCCTGTAGCTGCGCCTCGACGATGCCCGGGTGGATCGCCCGGCCGGGATCGTGCACCACCGCGTAGGCCAGCAGGCGCACGCCGCCCGTCTCCACGTCCACCTCGACGGCCGCGGCGTGCGTGCCGAAGGCCCAGGTGACGGTGTCGGGATAGAAGTACGAGCACGCGTGCAGTCCCGGCTCGCCGGTCGCCTTCATCGCGCGCGATCGCACGGCCGCCTGGGCCAGGCGCGCGAGGGGCAGGGCGCGGTCGGGCACGCCCGCCACGAACGCGCGGCTGTCGGCGATGCGCACGTCGTCGGGCGCGCATTCGAGCAATTCGGCGGCGACGCGCGCGGCGCGCTCGCGCACCTCGCGCGCGGTCTGCGCGACCGCGTTGCCGGCGTTGACCATCACGCGGCTGCCGCCGGTGCCCATGCCGAACGGCGTGAGCGCGGTGTCGCCGGCCGAGACGACGACGTCGTCGAAGGCGGCGCCGAGCTCCTGCGCGCAGATCTGGGCCAGCGTCGTCGCGTGTCCCTGCCCCTGGGCGGCGACACCGATCAGCACGTACACCCGTCCCGTCGGATCGACGCGCACCGTCGCGCCCTCGAAGGGACCGAGGCCGGTGCCCTGCGCATAGCAGGCGACGCCCACCCCGATGCGGTGCGCGCCGTTCCCTCGCGCGGCCTGGCGCCGGCGCCACTGGTCGTAGCCCAGGAGCGAGAGCGCGCGCTCGAAGGCGGCGGGAAAATCTCCCGGGTCGTAGGCGATGCCGGCGCCGTCCTTGTAGGTGAGGCCGGGGCGATACGGCATCTCGGGGGGCGCCACGAGATTTCGGCGCCGGATCTCGGCCGGGTCGAGACCGAGCCGGCGCGCGCCGATGTCCATCAGGCGCTCCATCACGAAGACGGCCTCGGGCCGCCCGGCCGCACGGTATGCCATGTTGAGGGCCTTGTTGGTGACGACGCTGGTGCCCGTGTTGCGATAGTGCGCGACGCGATAGGGCCCGGGCAGGTGGTTCACGGTGTTGAGCGTGAGCCCGTTGCCCTGCACCGGATACGCGCCGACATCGGCAAGGAAGCTCGCGTCGATGCCGGCGATGGCGCCGTCCTGGCGGAAGCCGATCGCGATCTGATGCGACTGCTCGCGATCGTGGCCGGTGCTGGCGAAATCCTCGCGCCGGCTCTCGACCCACTTGACCGGCCGTCCGAGCCGGAGCGCCGCGAGAGCCACGAGCGCCTCCTCGGGATACGGCGCGCCCTTGGGGCCGAAGCCGCCGCCTACGTCCGGCGTGAGCACGCGCACCTCCTCGGCGGCCAGGCCCGCGATGCGCGCCACGGCGTCGCGGACCGAGTAGGGATTCTGCGTGGACGACCACAGCACGAGGCGCCCGGTGTCGGGATCGCGGTAGGCCAGCGCTCCCCGCGTCTCGATGAAGACGGCGGCGAGCCGCGCGTGATGGAATCGCTCGCGCACGACGACGTCGGCCTGGGCCAGCGCGCGCTCGGCATCGCCGAGAGCGCCGCGCGCCAGCACGGCCGCGTTGTCGGGCCAGTCCGGATGAAGCCGCGTGGCCGAGGCGAGCGCGTCCTCCGCAGTGACGAGGGCGGGGAGCGGCTCGGCGTCCACGACCACCTGTTCGAGCGCGTCGGCCAGTCGATACGGATCGTCGGCGACGACCGCCGCCACCGGCTCTCCGGCGTAGCGAGCGACGTCGCGCGAGAGAACCGGCGCCGCATAAGGGCGGCCCTTGTGCGCGCCCTCCCAGCCGGCGAGGATCGGCCGCGACGCCTCCGGCAACTCGGCCGCGCTCCACACGGCGACGACGCCGGGCATGGCGCGGGCCTCGCGCGTGTCCACCTTCAGGATCCGCGCGTGCGCATGGAGGCTGCGCACGACGCCGAGGTGCAGCATGCCGGGCCGGACCAGGTCGTCCAGATAGCGGCCCGCACCCACCAGGAGGCGGTGATCTTCCTTGCGCCGGGGCGAGCTGCCGATCAGGGCGGAGGATAAGTCCATCGAGGTCGACTACCGCCACTCGCGGCGAAGCCGGTAGAGGTACCGGAGGGGATACAAGCCGGTCAGGCACCCCGCATGTTGTGCCATCGCATCGGCGCTCGCGGCGGCCGCGGAAGTCGTCGGCCGATTCTTCTCGCTGATTCGCGTCCGCTTGGGAAACGGATTCCGCTTTCCTGTCGGCATGGCGAGTAAAGGCTATCCGGCTGAGCGCGGAGTGTCAACGCGCCCGCTGGAGTCGCCTCTGCTTGACCGCGAGCAGGGCGGCTGACATCGTGGCGGCATGCGCATCGCGCTCGCGCACGGCGCCTGGCTCGAGCACGACCCGGCGTGGCTCTCGCGGGACGAGGCCCGCCTGGCGTTCGCGGCGCTGTGCGACGAGCTCGCCTGGGAGCAGCGGGAGATCGTGCTGTTCGGACGCCGCGTCCTGCAGCCTCGGCTCATCGCGTGGGCCGGCGATCTCGGCTACCGCTACTCCGGGCAAACCCTCGAGCCGCGGCCGTTCACGCCGACGGCCGAGCGACTGCTCGAGCGCGTGCGCGAGACCGTCGGTACCCTGTTCAACCACGTGCTCGTCAACCGCTATCGGGACGGCGCGGACAGCATGGGGCTCCACGCCGACGACGAGCCCGAGCTGGGGCGGGATCCCATCGTCGCCACCGTGTCACTGGGCGCCGCGCGGCGCTTCGTCGTGAGACCGAGGCGCCAGCGAGAGCCGGAGCGCTCTGATCTCCACCTCGGACACGGCGCGCTGCTCGTCATGGGCGGCTCCTGCCAGCGTCACTACGTCCACGGCGTGCCTCGCGACGCGGCGGCGCGCGGCGAGCGCATCAGCCTGACGTTTCGTCAATTGCTGCGCGCCCCCTGAGCGTTCGGTCCGCGGCCGCCCGCCATCTCCGGGGCAAGTGACGAGTCAGACGAGGCGCGAGGGCGCCCGCCTTGCCTTGCGTACTTGTTGTACGTTGAGCGTTGCGGGCGACCGAGCAACGAAGTATGACGACGTCAATTGCCCCGGAGAGGTGGACGCGCCGGCTGCGGGGGTCTATCCTCGTACCCTCGACGTTCTCCCGAGGAGGCGCTATGCGAGCCTGGACCGTTGATGCCGATGACATCCGGGTGGCGGGGGACTTCGACGAGTCGCTGCTCCACAAGACCCCCGAGATTGACGCATTCCTCACGCCGGACCGCGACGACAAGTTCATCGTCATCGGCACCAAGGGATTCGGCAAGACACTGCTCCTCAAGGCCAAGCGCATCCTGTACCAGCGCGACAGCCGAGCGGCCTGCCTGCCCACCGGCGCGCTCCTCGACAAGCCCATCGGCGACAAGATCTTCGGCCGCGAGGCCCTGGCCATCTTCGCGACATCCCCGTCGCCCTGGTCGAAGGTCTGGCTCACGGCGATCGCCCTGGCCGTGCTCAAGCACGCGGGCGCGACCGACCAGCTCGACGTGAGCCCACGGCTCACCGGGCTGGTCCGCGACGAGCAGTTGCACGGGGTGATCGACCACTTCGTCCGGCTCCTCGACCTGGCGCCCAGCGAGCTCCTGCGCTGCGCCGCCGACACCGACGGTCACCTGGTGCCGCGGCTCCGCGCGCTCAACACGCCGATGGCCATCTTCATCGACGGAATCGACGAGTACTTCAACAAGCACGTCGAGGAGGTCGCGAAAGGCTCGAGCGTGACCGGGGAGCTCTCGCCCAACGTCTGGTACTTCGCGCAGCTGGGTCTCGTCGAGGTGGCGTACCAGCTGCGGCGAATCAACCATCACCTCAAGGTCTTCGCCGCCGTGCGGAAGGAGGCCTACGCCCGCCTGCCCCAGCGCACCGCGATGTCCCAGCAGTATCGCGGCAGCGCCGTCGACATCGTGTACTCGCCCGAGAGCTTGCGGGAGATCTTCGTGAACAACATCCGTTTGCTCCGGGCCGATCGCATGGCGACCCCCGAGCGACTGCGCGCCGACCCGCTGGAGGCCTTCCTGGGACGGACTCGGGTGACGCACCCGTACACCCGCGAGCACGAGGACGCCTTTGCCTATGTGCAGCGCCACACCCTGCTGCGGCCGCGCGATCTCATGACGGTCGGCGAGCGGCTGGGCGCGCTTCGTCCGGAAGAGCGGAAGGACGAGCACCGCTTCAAGCAAGCGGTGACCCAGGCGGCGACGGAGATCGCGCACGAGTATCTCGCGGAGATCGCGCCCCACGTCGGGCATCTGGATCTGGACGGGCTGCTGCGGCGGCTCCCGGCGGACATCTTGACGCGCGCGGAAGTGGAAGAGCTGTTCGAGCAGCACTGGATGGCGTCGGGCGAGTCTGATCCGAAGCACGTCTTCTGCGCCCTCTACCGCGTGGGACTCCTCGGCTGCGTCCACCACGACCGACTGCGCGCCGAATCGGTGCAGCGATTCCTGCGCCCCGGCGAAGCCACGCTGGAGCCGGACGGCGTCCTGCCGACGGCGACGCACTACCTCGTCCACCCCGTGCTCTCCGACGTGATCGGCCGGAGCAATCCCGCCTACCTCGAGCGCATGGATCGCGTGGACGTCGTCGGCTACGACCGTCCCTGGCGGAGCGCGGATGGCTCCGGGCCGCCGGTGCACGTCCAGTCGCTCTGTGTGCTCAAGGCGGACATCTATGGTTTCTCGAGCCTGATGCGCGCGGGAACGGACGGCCCCGTGCGCCGGGCGATCGAGGACGCCGTGAAGCGGTGGGCGTCGAAGGCGCTCATCAGTGAGGCGGGCTCCGGAGACTCGATCCTCATTGTCCACAACGATCCCGTGGCGCTCGCGCAGATGGCGCGGCAGATCATGGACGACGTCTACCAGGCCCCCGGTCAGGCCCGGCTGCGCATCGCCCTGCACCACGGCGAGGTCCAGACGATCCTGCGCGACGGCGACCTATCCCCGGTCGTCGCCGGCGGCGAGGCGATCCTGTGCACGGCGCGCGTCGAGCCCCACGTCGAGCCGGGGCAGATCTGGGCCACCGAGGAATTCCGTGGACAGCTCGCGGGACGCCCGTCGCTCTGGCGAACGACACGGCTGTCGCCGCCGGGCGGCGGCCTCCTGTTCAACGTGAAGAAGGAGGGCGCGGCGGAACCGGATCTCTGGGTCCAGCTGTACCGCCTCGAGTTGTGAACGCGACGCCGGCCCCGCCGGCAGCGACCTCTGCTTCGACCGTGTCCGGCGCTATGCCGCACCCGAGGCCTCATGGAGGCCACCGCGCCTCGCGATCCGTCCGGCGGCGCCGGATGGCGGCCGCACAGACATGTGACTGACTCAGTCCGTACAGCC
>Ga0066903_100004344_pt1 | contig 11957 bp, 8 predicted proteins | sample PanSoiMetaGPlot1_FD_67491 | JGI IMG/M metagenome (GOLD analysis project Ga0066903, IMG submission 67491) | Tropical forest soil microbial communities from Panama analyzed to predict greenhouse gas emissions - Panama Soil - Plot 1 (version 2) | ecosystem: Environmental > Terrestrial > Soil >...
TGAACACCATGTCCTTCATATCCGCGCCGGTCACCGTCAGCGAATCGGCTGCCACGGCCTTGACCGTGCCGGCGAGCGTCTTCGTGGGTTCAGACATGGATCCGGCGCCGCCGCCGGCCGAGGCCACCGCCCGGATGCTTGCCGCGTGGAACGTACCGCCCATGTCGTGATACTTGATTTCGACCGGCTGCCCGGGCTTCAACACGTCGGCCAGCTTGGGTCCGGCCATGCCTTTTTCCTGGGCGGCCTTCGACTTGTGGCCGGCCCCGGTCGCGATGACGTCGGTCTTGGCGTCGACATTGAATGTCATGTCTTTGTCCATGACCTTGACCGTCACAGAGTCGGCACCTACGGCGGTCACAGTGCCGGTAGCCGTCTTCGTGTCCTGCGCCCGGAGCCCGGTCGGCCAACTCAGTATTGCCGCCGCGAGCACTGGCAGCGCCAGAAGGGGTACCCGTCTCATCTTCGGCCTCCTTGGAGCGATTGCAGATCAGTGACGACTGTGTCGGCGGAGATACTACAGTATCGGGCGGGTTCAGGATAAGAATTTTCTTGGGGGAGGGACCGGGGATTTGCCTGGCCAACCCCAATCGCGAATCCCCGATCCCGTCCTTTAGGCTAGGATGCCGAGCATCCCCGGTGAGGTCCTGCAACTCCGTGACCCCGTGACCCTGTCTTGATGAGTATCTCGACCGGCACTCAAATCGGGCCCTATCGAGTCGTGTCGCAACTCGGGGTGGGCGGGATGGGCGAAGTCTATCGCGCTCACGACCCGAAGTTGGGCCGCGAAGTGGCTATCAAAATCCTGCCGGCTGCCGTGGCGATCGACCCGGAGCGGCTCGCGCGCTTCGATCGCGAGGCGCGGCTCCTCGCGTCGCTGAACCATCCGCACATCGGCGCGATTTACGGCGTCGAAGAAACCGCAGGCGTGCGGGCGCTGATCCTGGAGCTCGTCGAAGGCGAGACGCTGGCAGATCTGGTAGAACGCGGACCCGTGCCAGTCGCAGAGGCGTTGGAGATCGCGCAGCAGATTGCCGACGCCCTCGATGCGGCGCACGAGCGCGGAGTCATTCACCGCGACTTGAAGCCCGCGAACATCAAGCGCACGCCCGAAGGCGTTGTAAAGGTACTCGACTTCGGCCTGGCGAAAGTGCGCGCTCGCGACGCTTCGGATGTCGGTCTGACGCAGTCGCCCACGATCACGAGTCACTCGACGATCGACGGCGTCCTCCTCGGCACGGCATCGTACATGAGCCCGGAACAGGCGCGTGGACGAGCCGCCGACAAGCGCTCCGACATCTGGGCATTCGGCTGCGTGCTGTTCGAGCTGTTGACTGGACAGCGCGCGTTTCCCGGCGAGTCGACTTCCGATGCCATCGCGGCCGTGCTCGCACGCGAACCGGAATGGAACGCGATTCCCTCCAACGTGACGCCGAACATCCGGCGGTTGCTTCAGCGATGTCTCGAAAAAGATCCGAAGCATCGTCTTCGCGACATCGGGGACGCGAAGCTCGATCTCGTTGCGGACAGATCAGTCGGTGAGAGCTCGGTGCCTGCGCGGCAGGCGGTACGCTGGTCGACGCTGGGGACGATTGCCGCGGTGCTCGCTGCCGCAGCGATCGTTTCATGGTGGGCGCTCGGCCGCTCCGATCTGTTCTGGCAGAACCCGCTGGCCAACGCTCGCTTCACTCGCTTCACCGACTTCGAAGGCTCGGAGCTGGATGCCGCGATCTCACCCGATGGCAAGTTCGTCGTGTTCCTGTCCAATACGAACGGGCCGTTCGACGCCTGGGTCGGCGAAATCGGCCGCGGCGCATTTGTCAACGTGACGAAAGGCCAATTCCCGGAGCTGCTCAACGACGAGATTCGGAACATCGGATTTACCGCCGACGATGACATCTGGGTCCGCTTCAACCGAACCGATTCCACGGGCCGTGTACTCACTCAAGGTACACGAACCGTTCCGATGATCGGTGGGGCGTTCCGCACGCTCCTGGACGTCGGGATCAATCCGATCTGGTCGCCCGACGGCAGCGAGCTTCTGTACCACGAACCCGCGCCAGGCGACCCCATCTTCATCGCGGATAGGAATGGGCGTAATGCCAGACGGATATTCGTGGCCCAGCCAGGCGTCCATTGTCACTATCTGACCTGGTCGCCGGACGGACGCTTCGTCTACTTCGTGAGCGGCATCCCGCCCAACGAAATGGACATCTGGCGTGTATCTGCCGCGGGAGGTTCCGCCGAGCAGATCACGCGTCACAATTCCAACGTGGCCTATCCAACGTTCATGGACGATCGGGTGCTCCTCTATCGTGCGACCTCCGGTGATGGCTCGGGACCGTGGCTGTTCGGGCTGGACGTCCACCGGCGAATCCCTCATCGCGCCAGCCTGGGTGTCGAGCAGTACCTCTCGATCTCGGCCACTTCCAGCGGTCGCCGACTGGTCGCGACGGTTTCGAATCCGACCGGGGGGCTCTGGGCCGTTCCTCTCTCGGATCGCACGGTTGACGAATCATCGGCCCGTCGCGTGACGGTACCGACAGTCACGGCGACTGCGCCGCGCTTGGGTCCCGATTACCTTTTGTATTTATCGTCCAAAGCCGGTCCAAACGGACTCTGGATTTTCAAGAACGGCGCGGCGACCGAGCTGTGGCAGCCGGCCGAGGGCGGACTGACCGTTCCACCGGCGGTCGCACCAGACGGCCACCGGATCTGCTTTGCCGCGCGGAGAAATGGAAAGAGCAGCCTGTACGTCATGGATGCGGATGGCACCAACGTCCGCCCGCTGTCGGAGGCGCTGGATCTGCACGATTCACCGTCCTGGGCACCCGACGGCAAATGGATCGCCGTCTCGACGGAAGATCAGCTGGTCAAAATCCCAGTCGACGGTGGGCCGGCGATCCAACTCGTGAAAGGGCTCAGTCGCATGCCGGTCTGGTCGGCAGACGGCAGGTTCATCCTTTACTCCGCATCGCTGCAGGGTCCCGGCTATCCAGTCAAGGCAGTTACCCCCGACGGCGCGCCGTATCCTATCCCACCGCTGTGGATTCGCCGAGGCGTCGATCGGTATCGAGTGACGAGGGACAGCAAGCGCGTCGTCTACCTGGGTGGCGATTATGGCGCGCAGGATTTCTTCGAGCTCGATCTGGCAACCGGTGCGCGCCATCAGCTGACAAGTCTCCAGCGTGGATTTTCCATTCGCGGATTCGATCTGACTTGGGACGGCCGCGAGATTCTGTTCGATCGCGTCAAAGAGAACTCGGACGTCGTGCTCATCGACTTGCCCCCGAAGTAGAGCGGCTCTGGCACGAAGGGCACCAGTACGTCACGCGGGCATCTGGGCCGCTCGTGTCGGCGGCGATAGGTGCGCCGCAGCGCCGACACGGTTTGCCGCTGCGTCCGTACACCCACAGCCTGACGCTCGGATCGAGGCTTCTCGTGGTCCGACGCCCGACAGCTGTGGTCAGCAACCGCCTCCTATCGGTCACGTTCGCCGCGAGCAGGGCGCGCCCTGCCTCAATGACCCGTCGGAGATCATCGTCGGAGACCTCCGCAACCGGCAAGTGCGGATTGACACCAGCGACGAAGAGGATCTCGGACCTGAAGACGTTCCCGACGCCGGCGACCACGCGTTGATTCAGGAGTACGTCGCCGATCCGTTCACGTCCGCGCGCTCGCATACGCCGCGCAGCCTCATCCGGGTCGAAACGGTCATTGAGCAGATCGGGTCCAAGCGCCGCGAGTGCCTTGTGTCGCACCAGCTCACGGGTCGTCAGAATCTCGGCGACCGGAATGTCGATGCCGACCGCGATGGCTTCGGCAGTGGCAATCACGATTCGCCTGGCGCGCGGATCGCGACGCGGCAGTCCGCCAGCTGGGGAGACGCGCCAGACACCGCGCATCTTCATGTGCGTGTGAAGGATCAGATCGCCTGAGAATCGCATCAGCACATGCTTGCCGAGCGAAGTGACCGACTCGATCGTCCTTCCGGCGAGCCGATGGTCGACGTCCACTCGATTCAGTGACGGGAAGTCCGATTCGAAACGCGTGATCACCCGACCGGCGAGCTCCCTGTGCAGCGTACGCGCCACTCGGAAGATCGTGTCGCCCTCGGGCATGGCTGGCGGTCAGTCGCTGGCCTGATTACCGACGAGCGCAGCAAGACGACTTCCGACGGACGAGGTTCGAGGGAACGTCGCCCTCATGCCCATGGCGCCCTCGGCGAACCCGGCCTCGACAAGGTACGGCGCGAGCGGGTGCGCCGCAGGCGGAATGCCGTCTATCTCCTCGATGAGCATTCCGTGCGGCGTCTCGCCGCCAGCACGCGCACGCTCGATGAGTACGTGAGCGATCGCGCGTGCGACTCTGGACCGACGGGGCTCGTCGTCGGGCAGGACGACGAGGAGCGAGCGGTCGCCGCGGGCGACGTACGCAGCGAGGGCACCGTCGACCATGATCACGGTCGCACCGACGGTGCGCGTGGCTCCACGCGCCGGCGACGCCGGGGCCTGCTCGGGGGCACGCCCCGCCGAACCGCCGGCCGCGAAGGTGGGCCATTTCAGCGCCGCGCCGTAAGGGCTCGCCGGATCGGTCGCGGCAATGGCGATCACTTCGGGATCGTCGCTCGTGTCGCGCAGCGAACGCAGCAGATCGAGAGCACCTGGCAGCGCGAACTGCGTCGCGCCGAGCCCCGCCACGAAATACCCACGGCGTAACCGGCCGCCGTCCTCCATCGCCTTCAGCACGGGATAGACGACGCCGAAGCCTCCGGGAATCGCCTCCGCCGCGACGGCTTCGCGAGTGAGGACGCCATGTCGCGACAGCAACTGCTGGGCGACGGCGGCGGCCCATTTAGTCGTGTCGTGCGGCCTGCGTGCCTTGACCAGCGCCCACCGGCCTTCCGCCGATGGCGGCACGAGGCGGCGCGACCGAAATGAGGTGACCTCCGGCCGCTTCGTCCGGCGTCGCGGCACGCGTGTGCGCGTATACGCGCGGAGCGCGTGAAACGTATCGTTTGTGACGAGTCCTGCCCAGACGAGAGTCCAAAGCGCGTCCACCGTCTCGCCCGGATATCCACCGCCGACCGCTTCGTGAAGCGGGCCGAAGAATGAAGCGCCAGCCCCGGCGAGGTATTGCAGGATGGTTGCCTCGCGGTCGCCGAGGTCCGGCTGAAGCCGGACGTCACTTGGCGGCAACAATCGCGTTAAATGGTCGGCAAGAAACAGAGCAACTCGTCCGTCGCGTTCGCCGAGCGGCTCGAAGCCTACCCAGACGATTTCACCCGCCGCTGTGACGGCGTCGAGATCGGCAGGGTCGTACGCCCCGATCCGCGCCGGAAGAATCTCCGTCTCGAGAATCGACGCGGGCAGCGGCGCCCCCTGGAGCTGCTCTACGGCATCGAGCAGCGCATCGGCGCCGTGTCGACGCTTCACGATCCCTTGCCACGTCGTCGCAAATCGTCCGATGACGGCCTGATCGACCGGCTCGACCTCGTGTCGCAGCTTGGCCAGGGATCGCCGGCGCAAGGTCCGTAACACATGGCTGTCCGTCCACTCCCGGCGAGATCCGCCAGGGCGAAACTCGCCTTCGATGAGCCGTCCATCGGCCGTCAGGCGAATCAAGACAGCTTCGGCGGTCGGCGCGGGCAGCGCAAAGCGTCCGGCGAACTCCGAGGCCGTGAACGGCGCGTGCGTCCGCGCGTAACGCAGCGCGAGGTCGCCAAGCGGATCGGGGACCGGTTGCAGCAACGATTCCGGGATGCCCCCCGGCAGCGGCACTCCCAGGGCGTCGCGATACCGAGCGGAATCTTCGATCGCGACGTAGCGAGATTCGCCGGCGATGCGAACGTTGATCGCGCGCCGAGTTTTCACGAGCTCGTGTACGGAGGTCGCGACGTCCGCGTTCGTCGCCCGTGTGCGGATCTCGTCGCCGGTCAGATCGCCAATCGAGAGCAAAAGATCGTGCAGGCCATCGATGCTCTTGGCCTGGTAGCGTGAATCGAGGCGTTGTAGCTGCCGTTCAAGATCGTCCATGGCATCAGCGTCCAGCAGCTCTCGGAGCTCAGCATCACCAATCAGCTCGCGCAGCTGAGTCTGATCGACGGCGAGCGCCTGTGCACGCCGCTCGGCCAGCGGCGCGTCGCCGTCATAGAGAAAGCTGGCCACGTAGCTGAACAGAAGCGATGCGGCAAACGGTGATGGCGTCTCCGAGTCGACCGTCGCGACGCGGATCTTTCGGCTTCGCACGTCCGTGAGCGTCGCGACGAGCGCCGGGATGTCGAAGAAGTCGCGGAGGCACTCGCGATACGTTTCGAGTAGCACCGGAAACGACCCGTAGCGCGAGGCCACCGCCAGCAGATCCGCGGCGCGCTTCCGCTGCTGCCAGAGCGGCGCGCGCATGCCCGGCCGCCGCTTTGGCAGCAGCAGCGATCGCGCGGCGTTTTCCCGAAACTTTGCGGCGAACAAGGCGGTCGCCCCGAGCTGACGGACGACCAGCGGCTCGATCTCATCGGGGTCTGGGAGCACGAGCCGTGAGTCCGGCGGCTCGTCCACGTCAGGAAACCGCACCACGAACCCGTCGTCGCTCCAGAGCATTTCGACGTCGATGCCCGTCTCTTCGCGGATCTTGGCTGCCGCGGCCATCGCCCACGGCGCGTGAATGCGGCCGCCTCGGGGCGAGAGCACGCACACCCGCCAATCGCCGAGCTCGTCGCGCACCCGCTCGACGAGGATCGTGTGCGCGTCGGGAATAGCTCGCGTGGCGTCCACTTGATCCCGGAGGTACTGCAGCAGGTTCTCGGCGGCTGGGCGGTCGAGATCGTGCTCGCGCGCCAGACGATCGATCGCTGCCGCCGGCGGCATCCGCAGCAGCTCGTGCATCAGCCGACCGATGGCGAGCCCGAGCTCGAGCGGCCGGCCCGCGCGGTCGCCCTTCCAGAACGGCATCTTGCCCGGCACGCCCGGCGCGGGCGAGACGAGGACGCGATCGTGCGTGATTTCTTCGATGCGCCAACTCGAGGCACCGAGCACGAATGTCTCGCCCGCGTGGCTCTCGAAGACCATTTCCTCGTCCAGCTCGCCGACGCGGGCCTTTCCTCGCTCGGCGCCTGCGAGAAATACGCCGTACAGCCCTCGATCGGGGATCGTGCCGCCGTTGATGATGGCGACCCGCTTCGCCCCTTCGCGCGCACGGATGGAGCCGCCGACGCGATCCCAGGTGATGCGCGGTCTCAGCTCGGCGAATTCATCCGATGGATAGCGGCCCGAGAGCATGTCGAGCACACCTTCGAACACGCTCCGGCTCAGCTCTGCAAAGGGCGCAGCCTGTCTCACGATGGCGAAGAGCTCGTCGACATCCCATTGCTCCACCGACGCCATCGCAACGATCTGCTGCGCGACGATGTCGAGAGGGTTGCGCGGGTAGTGCGTCGCCTCGACCGCGCCGTCGTGCATCGCCTTCGACGCAGCGGCGCACGCCACCAGATCGCCTCGGAATTTCGGGAAGATGACGCCTTCGCTGACGGCGTTCACCTGATGACCACCCCGCCCGATTCGCTGGAGTCCGCTTGCGACCGATGGCGGCGCCTCGATCTGCACGACGAGATCGATGGCGCCCATATCGATGCCCAGTTCCAGCGACGACGTGGCCACGAGCGCGCGCAGTCGACCTGTCTTCAGCAGGTCTTCTATTTCAATCCGCTGTTCCCTCGCGATAGAACCGTGATGCGAACGAACGAGCGTCTCGCCCGCCAGTTCGTTCAACGCTCCTGCAAGGCGTTCGGCAAGGCGACGACTGTTGACGAAGATCAGCGTCGTGCGATGAGCTCGGACGAGCTCCAGCAACCGTGGGTGAATCGCAGACCAGATGGACGGCCGAGTGTCGTCAGCCGAGTCAGGAACGCTCGGCAGATCGTCAGATCGACTGAGACGCGCCATGTCCTCGACCGGGACCCGAATCGAGAGCTTCAGGAGCTTCTTCGAACCAGCGTCGACGATCGTGACCGGTCGATAGCGAATCGGACCACGGTCCGCGGCGAACTCGGTTGCAATGCCGGCAGCACTCCTCGAAGAGACGTCGGTCGCGGCCTCTTTCCGGGCGGACCGTGCGGCCGCCTTGCGCGTCGGATGTGCCCGCTCGACACCGCCCAGGAAGCGGGCGACCTCGTCGAGCGGCCGCTGAGTGGCCGAGAGGCCGATGCGCTGGAGCGGACGATCGGCACCCGCGGCGAGACGCTCCAACGAGAGCGCAAGATGCGCCCCCCGCTTGGTTGGAACCAACGCGTGAATCTCGTCCACGATGACCGTATCGACCGACCGCAGCGCCCGGCGCGCATTCGATGTCAGAAGAAGATAGAGCGATTCAGGCGTTGTGATGAGGATGTCGGCCGGCTCGCGCTGAAATCGCGCTCGCTCGGATGCCGGCGTGTCACCCGTGCGAATCGCGACCAGAGGTGTGCAAAATGATTCGACGAAGCCGGCGGCCACCTGGGCGATTCCCGCGAGCGGCGCCCGCAGGTTGCGCTCGACGTCGACGGCCAGCGCCTTGAGCGGCGACACGTACACAACCCGGCAGCGGCGATCCCTGTCGGGCTCCGGTTCGAACATCAGCCGGTCGAGACACCAGAGGAAAGCGGCGAGCGTCTTGCCGCTGCCGGTCGGCGCGACGATCAGGGTCGACTCGCCTCGAGCAATCGGCGGCCAACCGAGCGACTGCGGCCGGGTGGGAGCGTCGAACGCCGCGGAGAACCAGGCTTGCACAGGACGATGAAAGGCCGCGAATGGATCGGGGGGCCGCGTCGACACCTCGACATCTTATAATGTGAGGCTACGTCACACACTTCAGTTGGGGGACACGAACGATGGGTGATGCCGGCGAAGGACTGATCGACGCGGAGGCTCGAATTCAAGAGCGAATAGAAGATCTGGAACGCGCACGCATGCAGAAGCGCACGCCCGCTCTCGGCGATCCCGAATTGCGGCGTGAGATCGAGTCGCTGCGGCTAGCGCGGACGGAGTTCGAGCGGCAATTAGCGACGACCTCGAACGCGCGGCGGCGGACGCAAATCGAACAGGCTCTGCTGGAGATCGATCGCCGGACGGCCGAGGCGAATGCTCGTCTCCCGAGCTGAGCGAACCTCCGAGTAGCGCGAGGCTTCAGCCGAGCGTCGAGTGTGCACGAGTAGCGCGGGGCCTTAGCTGAACGTGACATAGCCCAAAGCGTCCGGCCGGGCTTACCCAAGCCGCCGTTTACAGATTCGTGATTCGCCCCTGATTTAAACCCAACGCCAACCAGCCGGTCTAAGCATTCAGCAACCCGGGCCAGCGCCACACCAAGCCTGCCCAAGGAGAGGTGTCATGCTCGTTCGGAACATCGCAGCGGGGGTGGTTGCGTTCGGACTGATAGCACCGGCGGCGTACGCGGGGCAGAAACATCCGCGAGGTATCAACGCGCGAGAGCATCGGCAGGCGCAGCGGATCCGAGCGGGCGTCAAGAGTGAGGAAATCACCAAGGGCGAGCTCGACAAGCTGAGGGCCGACGAGGCGGGAGTCCGTGCCGAAGAGCGCGTTTACCGGAAGTCGGGCGGTGGCCTGAACAACTCGGAACGCAAGGATTTAGAGAAAGATCTGAACCAGACCAGTCGAGAAATCTACCGGGCGAAGCACAACGATAGGAAGCCGCCGGCCCCATCCCAACAGTAGTCGAGCCAAGTAGTCGAGAGTCAGGTAGTCGAGAGTCAGGTAGTCGAGAGTCAGGTAGTCGGGAGTCAGGTAGTCGAGAGTCAGGTAGTCGGGAGTCAGGTAGTCGAGAGTCGAGAGTCGAGAGTCTAAAGTCGAGGGGTCGACCGGTCGACAGTCCGACTCTCGCTTGTCGCCTGGCGACTCTCGCCTGTCGCCTGTCGACGTTTAGACTCTCGCCTGTCGCCTGTCGACCTTTAGACTCTCGCCTGTCGCCTGTCGACTATGGACTCTCGACTGTCGCCTGTCGACTATAGACTCTCGACTGTTTGACCTGCGTTCCCCTGTCCGATAGGATGGTTCGGGTTTTGCGAAATCGTTCACAAGCCGTCCGCGTCCGTCCATGCAAGGCTGGCTTTCCATTCTCATCATGATCGCGCTCGGCGCCGCCTTCGCGCTGGGGTCGATCGTACTCTCGAGCCTCGTGGGTCCGCGAAAGCCGTCGCCCGAGAAGGCGGCGCCGTACGAATGCGGAATGCCGCCGGTTGGCGACGCGCGCGAGCGCCAGTCGGTCAAGTTCTACCTCGTCGCGATGATCTTCCTGCTGTTCGATATCGAGGTCGCCTTCCTCTATCCGTGGGCGCTGGCGCTGCGCGATCTAGGGTGGGCCGGTTTCGTTCAGGTCGCGCTGTTCCTTTTGCTGCTGCTTTTCGGCTACGTGTACGTCTGGCGCACGGGCGCGCTGGACTGGGGCGAGCATGGTTGAGGTCGCCGAGATTCCGATCCTGACGACAACCGTCGAGAAGATGGTGCAGTGGGCGCGCCGATCCTCGATCTGGCCCGTCACGTTCGGCCTGGCGTGCTGCGCGATCGAGATGATGTCGATGAGCGCCTCGCGTTACGATATCGCCCGCTTCGGAGCCGAAGTCTTCCGCGGCAGCCCGCGTCAGTCCGATCTGATGATCGTGGCCGGGCGGCTCTCACGCAAGATGGCCCCGGCGCTTCGCCGCATCTACGATCAGATGCCGGAGCCCAAGTGGGTCATCTCGATGGGCGCGTGCGCATCCATCGGAGGCGTTTTTGACAACTACGCACTCGTTCAGGGCGTCGATCAGGTGGTTCCGGTTGATGTATACGTTCCCGGCTGTCCGCCCCGCCCCGAATCGCTCATCTACGGCATCGTCCAGTTGCAGAGAAAGATCGCTCAGCAGCGTCTCGGCTGAATGGATCCGACCACGCTCATCGCGTCGCTTCAGGAGGCAGTCCCCGGTGCGCATGTCGAACGCGCAGCGACCATCGATCTGCAGCCGACGATTTATGTGCTCCGCGATCAGGTCGGCACGATCCTCCGCGCCCTCCGCGAACGGCCAGGCCTCGAATTCGACCTCCTGGCCGAACTGACGGCCGTCGACCTGTGGCCGCACGACCCTCGCTTCGAGCTCGTCTACATCCTGGTGTCGATCGCCAACAACAACCGGTTGCGCGTGAAGGTGCGGCTGGGCGGCGACGATCCGCGCCTGACCACTGCCAGCGGGATCTGGCCCGCAGCGAACTGGCTCGAGCGCGAAGTGTGGGACCTCTTTGGCATCGTCTTCGACGGGCATCCCGATCCGCGTCGCTTGCTGATGCCGGAGGACTGGGAAGGCTACCCCCTTCGAAAGGACTATCCGGTCCAGATTCGCATGACACCCCGGGTTGTCGAGCCGCTGCAGGTGACGGAGCAGGAGTTCCGTGCGAGCGTCGAGGCCGACCGACTGGCGCGCCGAGACACCTCCTCGTAGCGCCAGGCGTCGGAGTACTTCGTAGCGCGAGGCTTCAGCCGAGCGGGCCGAGCGGGAGCGGGCATACATGCCGGAGCTTCGAACCGAGACGATGACCGTCAATATGGGACCTCAACACCCGAGCACTCATGGTGTGTTGCGGTTGGTCCTCGAGCTCGACGGCGAAACCGTCCTGTCCGCCGCGCCGACGATCGGCTATCTCCACACCGGCATCGAGAAGACGTGCGAGCAGAAGAAGTGGCAGCAAGTCATTCCGCTCGTGGAGCGGATGGACTATCTGAGCGCGCAGTCCAACAGCATGGCATTCTGCCTGTCTGCCGAACGGCTGCTCGGCCTCGAGATTCCCGACCGTGTGAAGTGGATTCGCGTGCTGCTCGCGGAGCTGCAGCGGATCAATAGCCATCTGGTGTGGCTCGGCACGCACGGCCTGGAGGTTGGCGCCGTATCAGTGATGTTGTACTGCTTCCGCGAGCGCGAGCTGCTCCTGAACATCAACGAG
>Ga0066903_100004345_pt1 | contig 11956 bp, 9 predicted proteins | sample PanSoiMetaGPlot1_FD_67491 | JGI IMG/M metagenome (GOLD analysis project Ga0066903, IMG submission 67491) | Tropical forest soil microbial communities from Panama analyzed to predict greenhouse gas emissions - Panama Soil - Plot 1 (version 2) | ecosystem: Environmental > Terrestrial > Soil >...
GCGGAACAGCCGCTCCTGGAGGATCTTCTCGGCGCGGAAAGTGTCACGGCGATGGATGACGGTGACGCTCGCGGCAAAATTGGTGAGGAACAGCGCCTCCTCCACGGCCGTGTTGCCGCCCCCCACCACCAGCACGTTCTTGCCGCGGTAGAAGAACCCGTCGCAGGTGGCGCAGGCGGACACGCCGTAGCCCTTGAACCGCTGCTCGGAGGGAAGCTCGAGCCAGCGCGCCTGGGCGCCGGTCGCCAGGATCAGGCTCTCCGCGAGGTAGACGTCGCCCGAATCGCATTCGAGGCGGAACGGCCGGCGCGCCAGATCCACCTTGGTGACGTGGTCGGTAACGATGTCGGTGCCGACATGGGCGGCCTGCCGATGCATCTGCTCCATCAGCCACGGGCCCTGGATCACGTCGGCAAAGCCCGGATAGTTCTCGACATCAGTCGTGATGGTGAGCTGGCCGCCGGGCTGGATGCCCTGGATCAGGATCGGCTCCAGCATGGCACGGGCGGCATAGATGGCCGCCGTGTAGCCCGCCGGGCCGGAACCGATGATGACAACCTTCGCGTGCGAAATCCTATGCATCGGAAACGCCCAAGGACCAAAGACAGCTCTCGACCGCCGTATCGGCGCAGCCCGACCCGCTAGTCGGGAAGTGCTGCTCCGCACAATTTAGGGAATTGGCGGAGCTATGCAAGATATGCAACCCACGCCTCTCGCAACTTCGTGTCACGCAAGCCCAAGGCCCGGTCGCTTACGCAATAATGTTTCGCGCCCGCCTGCCGTCCGGGCTATGAGCCCATGCGATTGCGCAAGCTCGCCGCCGGCGCGCGCTTTGCGGAATCGGGAAGCGAAACAGGAAAATCGTCGGCGCAGTCCGGAGGATGCCCGTGCCCGGCCGTCTCGATGCCATTGACTGGAAAATCCTGAAGGAGCTCCAGGACGATGGCCGCATCACCAACGTCGAGCTGGCGCGCCGGGTCGGCATCTCGGCCCCGCCCTGCCTGCGGCGGGTGCGCGCCCTGGAGGAAGCCGGGTTCATCAAGGGCTACCGCGCGCTGCTCGACGAGAAGCTGCTCGGCTACGAGGTCACCGTGTTTGCCATGGTGCACCTGGCAAGCCAGGCCGACGCCGACCTCAAGGCGTTCGAGGATTTCGTGCGCAACGAGCCGCTGGTGCGGGAGTGCTGGATGCTGTCGGGCGAGATCGACTTTGTGCTCAAATGCGTCGCGCCGAACTTGAGCACCTTCCAGGATTTCGTGGCCCGACTCACGGCCGAGCCGCGCGTGCGCAACGTCAAGACCTCGCTCACGCTGCGCAACTCGAAAGACGCCGCCATGGTGCCGATGGAGCTGAAGCGAAGCGAATAGCGGGTGTCGAGTGGCGAATAGCGAATAGCGAATAGCAGATGGCGGCGGCTCGCACTCTGGTTCGTGACCACCGGCGAGCGGCGGAAACCCAAGGGCAAGCCTCGGCCCCCTATTCGCTACTCGCCATTCGCTATTGCGCAAAGGCCGGCATCACCTCCTGCGAAAACAGCTCCACTGAGCGCAGCGACTCGTCCACGCTCATGTCGCCGAACGCGAACCAGGACACGATGTAATTGGCGCCCGTGCCGGCGATATCGGCGGCGATGAAATCGCGCACGGTACGCGGCGATCCGGCAATGCCGTTGTCGAGGGCGACGAGCTCCTCGAAGCTCGGCGGATAGATGGCGCCAATGCGCGGCTCGGCGCCGTGACGCGCGAACAGCCAGCGGAAGCTCTCGCGCCAGCGCGGATAGGCGCGACGGGCGATGGCGCGCGCGGCTTCGTCGCTGTCGGCCACCACCACGTGGCGGCCGACGCCGATGAGCGGCGTCGCGTCCTTGCCGAGCTCGGCCCGGACGGCGCGGTAGCGCTCGACGATCGCGTGCAGCGTCGGGCGCAACCCGAGCGAGACGATGTTGACGTCGTTTGCGGCAGGCCAATCGGCATTGCCGGGGACAGCGACGCCGTACCACAGCGGCGGGTGAGGGCGCTGCACCGGCCGCAGCACCATCGGCACCTTGTCGAAGCGGTAGAAGTCGCCGGCAAAGGTCAGCTCCTCGGTCGCAAGGCCCTGCAGCAGCACCTGGAACGCCTCGTGATACATGTCCTGGGTGCGGCCGAAGTCGAGGCCGTAGGCCGCAGTCTCGAACGGCGACACGCCGCGGCCGACGCCGAGCTGGAAGCGGCCGCCGCTCAAGTGGTCGAGCATCGCGACCTCTTCGATCAGCCGGAGCGGGTGATAGAACGGCAGCAGGTAGACCATGGGGCCGAAGCGCAGCCGCGACGTGCGCTGCGCCACCGCGGCGAGGAACAGCCCGGGCGATGCCGCGCAGCCGAGCGGCGTCGCGTGGTGCTCGGCGAGATGGTAGCCGTAGAAGCCGGCGTGGTCGTAGGCCTCGACCAGGCGCAGGCGGTCGGCGAACAGCCGGCCGAGCGGGACGCCCGCATCGTCCATATGGTCGAACACGCCGAACTTCACGTGGAGCTCGCCGTGGCGGTGGGGGCCGTCGTGCTTACCGCCACTCCACCTTCACCACCTCAAACGCCTTGGCGCCTCCCGGCGTGACCACCTCGACCGAGTCGCCCTTCTTCTTGCCCACCAGGGCGCGGGCGAGCGGCGAGGTGATGGAGATGCGCTTCTTCTTGGCGTCGGCCTCGGGCTCGCCGACGATCTGCCACACCTTCTTCTCGTCGGTGTCCTCGTCGACCACGGTGACGGTGGCGCCGAACGTGATGGTGTCGCCGGAAAGCTTCGAGACGTCGATCACCTCCGCGCGCGCGAGCTTGTCCTCGAGCTCGGCGATGCGACCCTCGTTGTGCGCCTGCTCTTCCTTGGCGGCGTGGTACTCCGCGTTCTCGGAAAGATCGCCGTGGGTGCGCGCATCGGTGATCTGCTGGATGATGCGAGGGCGCTCCACCGCCTGACGGTGCTTGAGTTCGCTCTCCAGCGCCGTATACCCCTCGGACGTCATCGGGATCTTGTCCATCGCTCCTTCACCTCCGGCCCGTAGCGCGATGAGCCCGTCCCGATCGGCGGGTGCGCGCCCAGGCTATTCCACACAACGCGCCGCCGCCAGTCGCGGACGGCCAGCCCGTCCGAACCGGCAACGGCCAAAAAAGTTCCGATCGCGGACCGGTTGGCGGCTCCGCGACCGTGGAACTCCGTCGCTACTCGTGCCGTCCTGGCCTTGCCTGATCTCAACCGTCAGGCCCGGCCGAAATAGGTCTGCAACGCGCGAACCTCGAGATCACCCCCGAGATAGGCTTTGATGCCCAGCGCCGCGGCGACGGCTCCATGGAGAGTGGTGTAGTACGGGACTTTATGCAAGAGGGCGGCCTGCCGGAGGGACCGGCTGTCGGCCAGCGCCTGGGCGCCCTCGGTCGTGTTGAAAACGAGCTGGACCTGCCGGTTCTTGATGGCATCCACGATGTGGGGCCGCCCCTCCAGCACCTTGTTGATCTTGGCGGCCGCCACCCCCTGCTCGGCGAGGTAGCGCTGGGTGCCGGTGGTGGCAATGATGTCGAAGCCGAGCGCCGCCAGGAGGCGGATCGCGTCGAGGATGCGCGGCTTGTCGGCGTCCCGGACCGAGACGAAGACGGTCCCCTGGAGCGGCAGGCGCGAGCCGCCGCCGATCTGGCTCTTGGCGAAGGCGGCCGCAAACGAGCGGTCGAGCCCCATGACCTCGCCGGTCGACTTCATCTCCGGGCCGAGCACGGTGTCGACGCCGGGGAAGCGGGCGAACGGGAACACCGCCTCCTTGACGCCGATGTGCTCGAAGCGGGGCGGCTCGAGGCGAAAGCTCGCCAGGCTTTCGCCGGCCATGACCCGCGCGGCGATCTTGGCGATCGGCACGCCGATCACCTTGGCGACGAACGGCACCGTGCGCGAGGCACGCGGATTGACCTCGAGAACGTAGATGGCGCCGTCCTTGATGGCGTATTGCACGTTCATGAGGCCGCCGACGTCCAGCGCCAGCGCGAGCGCCCGGGTCTGCCGCTCGATCTCGGCGAGGGTCTCGGGCTTGAGCGAGTACGGCGGCAGCGAGCAGGCGGAATCGCCCGAATGGATGCCCGCCTCCTCGATGTGCTCCATGATGCCGGCGATATAGGTGTCGGTGCCGTCGGCCAGGCAGTCGACGTCCACCTCCGTCGCGTCCGACAGGTAGCGGTCGATCAGGAGCGGACGCTTGGTCGAGACCGCGAGCTCGGACGGCCGGTCGAGATCGGAGGCGAGCCGGGTGATGTAGCGGTCGAGCTGGCCGGCCTCGTGCACGATCTCCATGGCGCGCCCGCCGAGGACGTAGGAGGGCCGGATCAGGACCGGGTAGCCGATTCGGTCGGCAATGGCGCGCGCCGCCTCGGGACTGGTGGCGATGCCGCTCTCGGCCTGGTGCAGCCCGAGCCGGCTCAGGAGCTGGCTGAATCGCTCCCGGTCCTCGGCGAGGTCGATGGCGTCCGGCGAGGTGCCGAGGATCGGTACGGTTGCCTCCTCCAGGGCCTGGGCGAGCTTGAGCGGCGTCTGCCCGCCGAACTGCACGATCACGCCGCGCAGCTCGCCGGCCTGACGCTCGGCGTCGATGATCTCGGTCACGTCCTCGGCGGTGAGCGGCTCGAAATAGAGGCGGTCGGAGGTGTCGTAGTCGGTCGAGACCGTCTCCGGATTGCAGTTGATCATGATGGTCTCGTAGCCGGCCTCGCGCAGCGCGAACGCGGCGTGGCAGCAGCAATAGTCGAACTCGATGCCCTGGCCGATGCGGTTGGGGCCGCCGCCGAGGATCACCGCCTTGCGGCGGTCCGAGGGGGCGGCCTCGTCGGCCGGCCGGCCGGCGAACGGCGCCTCGTAGGTCGAGTACATGTAGGCGGTCGGGGAGGCGAACTCGGCCGCGCAGGTGTCGATGCGCTTGAAGACCGGCCGCACCCCGAGCGCGCGGCGGGCCTTGCTCACCTCGGCGGCGCTCGTTCCCGCCAGCCGCGCGAGCCGCGCATCGGCGAAGCCCATGGCTTTGAGCCGGCGAAACGCGCCCGCCGTGGTCGGCAGCCCGCGCCGGCGGATCTCCTCCTCCATGTCGACGATGCCGCGGATCTGGGCGAGGAACCACGGGTCGATCTTGCACGAGGCATGGATCTGCTCGTCGCTCATGATGCCGAGCCGCATCGCCTGGGCGACCTTGAGGATGCCGTCGGGCGCCGGCCGGCCGAGCGCGGCGCGCAGCGCGTTGAGGTCGTCGCCGCGGCCGAGCCCCTCGATCGTGATGTCGTCGAGCCCGGTCAGCCCGGTCTCCAGCGAGCGCAGCGCCTTCTGCAGGGATTCCTGGAAGGTGCGGCCGATCGCCATCGCCTCGCCGACCGATTTCATCGACGTGGTCAGCACTGGCTCGGCACCGGGAAACTTCTCGAAGGCGAAGCGGGGAATCTTGGTGACGACGTAATCGATGGTGGGCTCGAATGAAGCCGGCGTGGCGCCGCCGGTGATGTCGTTGGCGATTTCGTCGAGCGTGTAGCCGACCGCGAGCCGGGCCGCGACCTTGGCGATGGGAAAGCCGGTGGCCTTCGAGGCGAGCGCCGAGGAGCGCGACACGCGCGGGTTCATCTCGATGATGACGAGGCGGCCGTCCGCCGGGTTGACGGCGAACTGCACGTTGGAGCCGCCGGTCTCCACCCCGATCTCGCGCAGCACCGCGATCGAGGCGTCGCGCATGATCTGGTATTCCTTGTCGGTAAGCGTCAGCGCCGGCGCGATAGTGATCGAGTCGCCGGTATGGACCCCCATCGGATCGAGGTTCTCGATCGAGCAGATGATGATGCAATTGTCGTTGCGGTCGCGCACCACCTCCATCTCGAATTCCTTCCAGCCCAGCACCGATTCCTCGATCAGCACCTCGCTGGTAGGGGAGGCGTCGATGCCGCCCTCGACGATGTCGATGAACTCGGCCTTGTTGTAGGCGATCCCGCCACCGGTGCCGCCGAGCGTGAACGAGGGGCGGATGATCGCCGGCAGCCCGATCTCTTCGAGCGCGTCGAGCGCGTCGGCGAGCGTCTTCACCTGCCGCGAGCGCGGAGTTGCGAGCCCGATGCGCTTCATCGCCTCGCGAAATCGCTCGCGGTCCTCGGCCTTGTCGATGGCGTCGGCGGTGGCGCCGATCATCTGCACGCCGAACTTGTCGAGCACGCCGAGCCGGCGCAGCGACAGCGCGGTGTTGAGCGCGGTCTGGCCGCCCATGGTGGGGAGCAACGCGTCGGGCCGCTCCTTCTCGATGATCTTGGCCACCACCTCCGGCGTGATCGGCTCCACGTAGGTGGCGTCCGCCAGATCCGGGTCGGTCATGATGGTGGCCGGGTTGGAATTGACCAGCACGACCCGGTAGCCCTCCGCTTTGAGGGCCTTGCACGCCTGGGTGCCGGAATAGTCGAACTCGCATGCCTGGCCGATCACGATCGGGCCGGCGCCGATGATCAGGATGGAGGTGATGTCGGTGCGTCTGGGCATGGGTCCGGGTGTACGCGACAGGCAAAAAAAAGGCGCGCCGGATCGCGCGTCCTTCGGGACCCGCGCTGAAGCCGCAGGGCCCGCGCGCGGGGCGCTGTTTAGACCAGAATCGGCGCCCAGGGAAGGGCTCCGGGCGGCCGAGACCGTACCTGGCCGAAACCGCCTCCGGCCAAGCCGGCTGCAACTTTGCCCGGCTCCCCTCGTTATCGTGCATCGTCTGGAGACCGAGAGCCCGAGCATGTGGTTTGCCCGCCGCGCCCGCACCCGTCGCGACCGCCCCTCACCCTGGGTGAGCCTGCTGGTCCTGCTCGGCGTAACCGCGATCGCGTCGCAGCTCGAGAGCGCGCGCGGCGCGGCGAGCGCCGCGTTCGGCGGCAGGCGCAGCACCAGCGAGCCGCACGCCTGGCAGGAGGCGCGGGCGCGTCAGCTCGACCGCGGCCGCGATGCCATCTGGCCGTGGCGGATTCCGTGGAACGGCTGGAAGGACATCCTCTGGCGCACCTACCAGCAGTTCAACGAGGACCGGCTGCTGGCGGTGGCGGCCGGCGCGGTGTTCTACGGGCTGCTCGCGCTGTTTCCGGCGATCACGGCGTTCGTTTCCTTCTACGGCCTGTTCACTACGCCTTCCACCATCAACGACCACCTCTCGCTGATCGCCGGCGTGGTGCCGGACGGAGCCGTCGGCATCATCCGCGAGCAGATCGACCGCATCGCCGCCAAGGGCGACGTCAAGCTGAGCTTCGGCTTCCTGTTCGGCCTGGGCTTTGCCCTGTGGAGCGCCAATGCCGGCATGAAGGCCCTGATCGATGCCCTCAACGTGGTCTACGAGGAGAAGGAGAAGCGCAGCTTCCTCGCCCTCAACCTGCTGTCGCTCGCCTTTACGCTGACGGCGATCGCGGCGCTGCTGCTCGCGGTCGGCGCCGTCATCGTGTTCCCGCTGGTGCTGAGCCGGTTCGGGCTCGGCGGGATGAGCGAGGCGATCATCCGCATCCTGCGCTGGCCCGGCCTGTTCGTCATGGTGGTGATCGGGCTCGAGGTCCTCTACCGCTACGGGCCGAGCCGCACGCAGGCGAAGTGGCGCTGGGTGAGCGTCGGCAGCTTCCTGGCGGCCGCGACGTGGCTCGCGGGATCGGCGCTGTTCTCCTGGTATCTCGAGAAATTCGCCGACTACAATCAGACCTACGGCTCGCTCGGCGCAGCAATCGGCCTGATGATGTGGATGTGGGTGTCGATGATCGTCATCCTGGCGGGCGCGGAGCTCAATTCCGAGATCGAGCACCAGACGGCGCGCGACAGCACCGTGGGCGACGAGAAGCCGTTGGGCGATCGCGGCGCGGCCATGGCCGACACGGTCGGGGCGGCAAGGTGACAGACGTCCGTTTTGCCTGTGACCTCGGTCACGAACCCACTTGAGACCCACCGTCACTCCCCCGCGGCAGACGCGGGCACGGCGCCTCGTCAACCATCAGGGAGGTCGCTATGAGGGAATTCGCGAAAGCCGCTGAAGGCGAATTGAAAGCTGCCGAAGGCGAATTGACGGCGGAAGAACTCGATCGTATCGCAGGTGGTTCGCTGTTTGACGGAATCTTTGATGCAGTATCTCGGATCCGAGGAACTATCATGGATGCATTGTGCCCCGACCCCAGAGCGTGCCAACACTGAGGCCGTCTGACGCGCCATTTTACCAATTGCGGCGACCTTTGTTGCGCCGATGAGCAATACTGACCTACGAGGCCGCCTCGGTTGGCGGCCTTGTGCCCAATATGCAATGGCTTTGGAGGCCCGGCCTGGAATTGAACCAGGATGAAAGGCCATGCACGGCCTTTGCGTCGCCACTCCGCCACCGGGCCATCCACAAATGTTAAGCAGCCGTCAGGCGGCGGCACAACTTCATCGTAAACATTGGGTTAACGCCGGCCGGCCGGTCAGGCCGGCGCCGCAGCGGGCTCGACCGGAGTCGCCACGAACGTCATACGCTGCTGATTATGCTCGAGATTGGGGTAGCGGCGCTGCCCGCGGAAGCCGGCGCGGGCGAGGGTGTCGAGCATCTCCGGCTCGGTATAGAGGGTGAGGCCGAGCCGGTTGCGCAGCGCGCGGTAACGGGAGAACAGGGTGCGCATGAGGCCGAGCAGAGCGGCGCCGACGAAGCCGTTGCGCCAAGCGAGACCGAGGAGCGCGGCAATCTCAGTTAATGCGCTGGTGTGCGGCGGGATGACGTCGCCGATCACCAGCCGGCCGCGCGCTACCAGGAGCCGGCGGAACTCGGCCAGCAGGGCGGCCAGCTCGGCGCGCGAGAGATACTGGGCAACGGAATTGAGCACGATCAGGTCGAGGCTGCCGGCCGGCAGCGCCGCCACGTCGTCCGGCGCGCGCACCGCGATGCCCGGATGGTCGCGGAAGCGCCGCTCAAGCTTCTCGCGCACCGCCGGCGCTCCGTCCGACAGGATCAGCGACCCGGCCGCGGCCGCCACCAGGTCGGCGCTCGTCGCCTCGCCGCAACCATAGTCGAGCACTGTCGCGGTCGGGCCGGGAACGAGCGAGCGGATCTGCAGCGCGACGTCGCGATAGTGCACGTCGCGGTGGCGCTCGTTGACGTAGATGCGGTTGGGCGCGTTCCAGAACGAAAGCCAGTCGCGCATCGAGCTGCCTAGAGCATTTCCCGCCGAAGCGGGCACCGGTTCGGCGCAGGAAATGCGACCAACGCTTTGAATCTAGAGCGCATCCCTGGTACAGCCTTCCCCGAAACCCACTCAACCTAATCGGGATGCGCGCTAGACCGCCTTCGCCTTGCTGTCGCGAATCAGGGCGACGAAGCGCGCGAACAGGTAGTGGCTGTCGCGCGGCCCGGGCGAGGCCTCCGGGTGGTACTGCACCGAGAACACCGGCCGTTCTTTTAGCGCGATGCCGCAGTTCGAGCCGTCGAACAGCGAGACGTGCGTCTCCGTCGTGTCCGCCGGCAACGTCGCGCCGTCGACCGCGAAGCCGTGGTTCATCGAGGTGATCTCGACCTTGCCGGTGACCAGATCCTTGACCGGATGATTGGCGCCGTGATGACCCTGATGCATCTTCACGGTGCGGGCGCCGACCGCCAGTGCCAGCATCTGGTGACCGAGGCAGATGCCGAAGGTCGGCAGGCCGCTGTCGATGAGAGTGCGGATCACCGGCACCGCGTACTCGCCGGTGGCGGCCGGATCGCCCGGCCCGTTGGACAGGAAGATGCCATCCGGCGCCAGCGCCAGGATGTCGTCCGCGGAGGTGGTGGCCGGCACCACCGTCACCCGGCAGCCGGAGCCGGCGAGCAGCCGCAGGATATTGCGCTTGATGCCGTAGTCGATCGCCACGACGTGATATTGCGGGCTCTCCTGGCGGCCATAGCCGGCGCCGAATACCCACGGCGTCTCGTCCCAGGTGAAGCGCTGCGCCGAGGTGACCATCGGCACGAGGTCCATGCCGACCAGGCCGGGCCATTCGCGCGCCTCCTGCTTGAGTATCGGCAGGTCGAACTCGCCGGACGGCGAATGGGCGATCACCGCGTTGGGCATGCCGTGCTGGCGGATCAGCGCGGTCAGCGCCCGCGTGTCGATGCCGCAAAGGCCGATGACGCCGCGGCTGCGCAGCCACTGGTCGAGATGGCGCGTGGCGCGGTGGTTGGAAGGGTCGGTGATGGCCGAGTGGAGCACCACGCCCCGCGCGCCGAGGGTCGCCGCCATGTTGACGGTCTCGATGTCCTCCTCGTTGGTGCCGACATTGCCGATATGCGGGAACGTGAAGGTGATGATCTGGCCCGCATAGGAGGGATCGGTCAGGATCTCCTCGTATCCGGTCATGGCGGTGTTGAAGCACACCTCGCCGACCGCGTGACCGGTGGCGCCGAGGCCGAAGCCCTCCAGCACCGTGCCGTTCGCCAGCACGAGCAGGGCAGTGGGCCTGGGCTCGGTCCAGCCGGAATCGTCTTGTGCGGGGGTCATGAGCGGATTACATAGCCGCGGGCCGCCGCAGGGTCAAAGGACTGCGTTGTAGAAGCGCTCTCAACGCTCGCGCTCCTGCGCGAGCCCGCTGGAAACATCGTGAGGCTTGGCGAGGCTGCTCATGCTCCGCGATACGATCAATGACGCGCTCAAAGAGGCGATGAAGTCCGGCGACAAGCGCCGCGTCTCGACCTTGCGCCTGGTCAACGCCGCGATCAAGAACGCCGACATCGAGGCGCGCGGCCGCGGCGAGGACGCGTTCAGCGACGAGGCGCTGCTCGGCGTGCTGCAGAAGATGATCAAGCAGCGGCAGGAATCGGCCGAGCTTTACGACAAGGGCGGCCGTCCCGAGCTCGCCGCCCAGGAGCGCGAGGAGATCGAGGTCATCTCCGGCTATCTGCCGCGGCAGCTCTCCGACCTCGAGGCCGGAGCGGCGATCCAGGCGATCGTGCACGAGATCAACGCGCAGAGCCTCAAGGACATGGGCCGCATCATGGCGACCTTGAAGGAGCGGTTCTCCGGCAAGATGGACTTCGCCAAGGCCTCCGCCAAGGTGAAGGAGCTCCTCGGCGGCTCGCGCTGAAGCGGCTACGCGACCTCCTCCAGGATCTCGACCAGGCGGTCCGGCATGTCGATCATCACGTCGTGGCCGCACGCCACCTCGTAGGTGCGCCATGACGGGTCGGCTTTGGTGCGGGCGTAGAACCGGTCGAAGTTCGGGTTCGTATAGGCGGTGGCGCGAATGTAGGTCTTCCGGCCGATCCGCTCGCGCGCGCCGGTGAGCCGGATCGGCTTGAGCGAGACGCCGATCGGCTGCGCGGTCTGCCTAGCGTCGACCCAGGCGCGGTCCTTCTCGTTGACGTTCCAGGTCGCGGCCGGCGGCGGGGGGCGCGAGATGTCGCCGTTCTTGAGGGCGCGCGCGATCTCGGCCTTGCTGCGCTCCGAGTTGAGGTCGAGACCGCGCTGGCCGTTGTCCGGCATGAAGGCGTCGAGGAACACGATCGCGGAGATCGCGGGCTCGACCTGCTCGGCCACGCCCGACACCACCCAGCCGCCGTACGAATGGCCCACCAGCACGATGCGTTCGAGACCTTCCCAGCGGATGACGTTGACGACATCGGCGATGTGCGTGTCGAGATCGATGGCGCCGCTCATCAGGTGCGAGCGTTCGCCAAGGCCGGTGAGGGTCGGAGTGAACACCTTGTGGCCGCGGCGCTCCAGCCGATCGGACACCCGCCGCCAGCACCAGCCGCCCTGGCAGGAGCCGTGCACCAGCACGAACGTCTTGGACGCCGCCTGCGCCCGCGCCGTCTCGAGCGGCCCGGCGGCCGCGGCCGCCCCGGCGCCCGCCGCCATGGCGGTCACGACGGTGCGGCGGCTGGGCATCTCTGACGATTCCCCGGTCATTGTTCTCCTCCCTGTCACGCGACCTCCTCCATGATCTCGACCAGGCGCTCCGGCATGTCGACCATGAC
>Ga0066903_100004346_pt1 | contig 11956 bp, 10 predicted proteins | sample PanSoiMetaGPlot1_FD_67491 | JGI IMG/M metagenome (GOLD analysis project Ga0066903, IMG submission 67491) | Tropical forest soil microbial communities from Panama analyzed to predict greenhouse gas emissions - Panama Soil - Plot 1 (version 2) | ecosystem: Environmental > Terrestrial > Soil >...
TGAGCCTCGCTCTGGGCGTATACCAAGTTGGCTGAGCTTATTCGCTACCGCCTGGTTGGCATCCTGGCTCTTAAGACCTGTTTGTAGAAGACGCTGCACCGTACCTGCTGCGAATCCTCTCAATGCGGCACGCGCATCACTGGAAGGGGCTCGACCGGGAAACGGAATGGGCCTGAATATCGGTTCCACAAGGTTGTGGTCGAGCGCCTGGAGCGAAGCGTGCAGGTTGAGAATTGGCATATGCAAACCTTCGCCAAGCGGGCCTTTGAAAAGCATTACAAAGCGCCAACAGGCACCGAGAGCGGCAGAGGCTCCAGCCCGGCCGTTGTCTACTTTTTCCCGGTATAACTTCTGGGCACGACGGAGGTCAGCGAACAGACAGTGCAATCCGAGATTTAGTGTATCCAAGTCGTTCTCGGCCACGGCCTCGGGGAGGCTTCCCGCATGTTGATTCACAAATTTGAGAGATGTGTTCATGGCCAGCAGCTAACACGGACCGCCAGGGAACGCCAACAAAACCCCCAGTTGTTTTTGAGCTACACGGCGCGAAGGGCAAAACTGGCCTTACGGGGTCCGCATGAGGTCCGCAGCAATTGAGCCGCCAGGACCTATCGGAAGCGATCCAAGACAACCTCTTGAAGTTGGCTGCACTTCTTGGTGGGCGCACCAGGACTCGAACCTGGGACCCGCTGATTAAGAGTCTACGATTAGTTGTCTGTTTCCAAAGGGTTGCCTGTAAAAGGTCCGAATTCGAGGCCGCAAAAAACAACGGGTTAAAGAGGGATTGTAAAACGTGCTTTGTCTGCAACCAAATCCGTCAAATACGCTCGTTGCTGCACGGGACAATAGCTAGTCTGACAGGTGTTGGCGTTCCGATCACGAAGGCAATGCCCCAAATCGTAAAACCGGCAAAGCGAGGGTATCTCGATCAATCAGTACCGTTGTCTGCGTTTTCCGAGAGTGCGCACAAGCGGCGTCACGCTGCCCGCAGCATCACATCAACCCGAATGGCATCGAAGGGGAAGACAACGAGGCCATCATCGGTTTTCTGCAGGATGCCGGCATTGAGCAGCGCATGAACGTCGCTGTGCACCGCCTTCACGTCGCGGTTCACCCGGCGCGCCACTTCGCGGATCCTCAGAGGTCCCGCACCGGCCATCGCGCGGATCATCTCCCATCGCTTCGCCGTCAGAAGTCGAAACAGAAGCTCCGGCGTGGCGAAACTGATGCGCGAGCCCTGCTTCTTGCCTTTGAAGGCGTCGTGCGCACGTCGCTTCACTTCTTCGAGCTTCGTAACTTGCAGCGTCACAGTTTTCATCTCATCGCCTCCACTCTTCGACGTCGCGCCAGAAATCCGCCAGCAGCGCGTCTGCGTTAGTGAAACTATAAGGCTCCTCGGCATCTCGAGCGTGCCGATGATCGCCCTTGCCCGCCTCGTTGTCGTATCGCAACACGCAAGCTCCCTCGACGACAAGTGCCAGTCGATACTTGAACCGGTGGGTCGATCCACGAGCAGGCCGCGGCAGACGCCAAACGACAATCTCGACGAACATGCGGGAGTCAAGCACATGCCGTTCGTCGATCAACAGCTCGGCTTTCATGTTGGAGTAAATAACAACGCCATGAGCCGTTGTCAATGACTCCAACAGCGCGTGGCACCGATCTCTTGCGGCATTTCTAGGGCGACCGGCAGCAAAATCTCTGCGCGGTCGCGGCCATTGGTGGCTTAGAGCAGGATCCTGCCATCGAGCACGGACCTCCCCGTTGCTCGGCCCTCGAGATTCCGCCTCGGAGGGGGTTTTGGGTTGCCGCGCCTCTAAACTGTGCTCGTCAAATGTTAGTGCCGTGCTCGCGGAGGGCGGAGTTCTCGGCTTGACCATTGACGACGGCATGGTGCCGGACCAACAGCCTCGACTTGGGTGTTCCCGCACATATCAGCACCGTCCCTTCCCTATCCCGTGCGCGTCTGTCGCGGCCTCCGATGGGCTCAGTGGGCCGAGGGTCGGCTGTGCCTCGATCGCTTCCCGCAACGCCGGGCAAGAGATTTTCTTCCCCTGCGCTGCGTGCATTCCTCGCGAGACAAGAAAATCTCCGGCCCGGCGTCCTTCGCGGTGCTCCAGCCGCAAGCGGTGCGGTTCGATCGCTCCTCGGCCAAGTGATCGCCCTCGAGGCCGCGATGGGCGCGGTCCGATGTCACAGAAGGAGCGTCGATCATGGCTATCATTGGCAACTTCACCAAGTCGGAGAATGGTTACACCGGCTCGATCAAGACCGCGGCCGTCAGTGTCAAAACCAAGATCACGCCAGCCGTCAAAGAGAACGACAAGGCTCCCGATTTCCGCGTCTTCGCTGGCCAGTCCGAGTTCGGCGCGGCTTGGAAGAGGACCTCGAGCGCTGGCCGCGAGTATCTTTCGGTCAAGCTCGATGATCCTAGCTTCCCAGCTCCAGTCTTCGCGACACTGGTCGACACCGAGGACGACGGTTTCGTTCTGATCTGGTCTCGACGCGACGTCGAATAACGATCATTGCGCCCCGCCCGACTGGGCGGGGCGCTCATAACGTCTGAGCCAACGGATGCATTAGCATGCCGGCAGCGTGCTGGCCCTGGTTCAGCTGTTCCGAACGGACTACTAGCCACATTGCTGTTGAAAGGTGACCGCCCGCCGCTTCTTTTTGCGCGATGCTCCACGATCAGCTCCATTCGGGCATTGCGCTGGCTGAGCAAACCGACGTCCCCTTCCCGTCATTGTCTATCCGCCCGAAATTGTCCAGGAGTGATGAGGTGGAGCGGCGGTAGCGCGCCGGCTCATGATCCTCGCAGCTTCGCCCGTGAGCATGGATAATCGCGTCGAACCGTTCACCGACGAACAGGCCCTGATTTGGCTGCTCGCTCTTCCGGATGGAAGAATCGAAACAACCGTTTCGGATCTCGCGCGACGCTGGAGTTGGAACCGCACGAAGGTGCTCCGACGCCTGAGACGATGGACGGCCGACGGCCATATTATCCGCACGCATGAGCCGGGTGGCCGCTCAGTGATCACCGCAATAAACTCCACCGCTCACCGCGCGACGTCGGCTAACACTACCGCGCCAACCGTTGCGACGAGCGAGTCTCGAATGGCAGCAGTGAACGTGCCTGTTCACTTGGCCGAACAGGGCGAACACCGACGGGCCGGCCCTCTACCGGCGCGTGGTTCCAGAGCAATCTTCCGAACAACAGCGAGCGTTGGCTTTGCGGCACTCGCATTGGCAATTGCCTGGTTCGGCATCCGGATCAACGCATGGTACGGCGCGACACTCGGCAAGACCGAAGAGGCGAGCAGCTTGATCGCGGGCTTGAGCGTCTCGGCAGACATCCTGGCGCTCGGTTTGCCGGCTGCCGCTCGAACTCTGTGGGTTGAACGCTGCCGAGCCGCAGCGGGTGTGGCATGGGCACTATGGACCGTGACCATAGTCGTCGCACTCATGGCCACGATCGGATTCACGGCGCTGAACATCGCCGATACCACGGCGGCTCGCGACAAGATCGCCGGGCAGAGCGCGATAGTGCGGGCCACGATCGATCGATTGCGAGGCGAGCGCGCATTGATCACCGAGTCCCGGTCAGTGGCAACAATCGAGGCCGAGCTGCAGCGCACGCAGCCTGGCGCGGCGGCAGTGTGGCGTGCGACTGCCGGCTGTCACGACGTGACGGTTCCGGAATCGGGCCAGGCTTGCGCGACCGTTCTGGCACTGCGCCAGGCGCTCGGAATGGCGGAGCGTCGCGACCGCCTTGATGCCGATCTGCGCGAGGCAAGTTCGCAACTTGAGCATCTTCCGGCCGTCACCACTGCTGACCCGCAGGCCGAAACCGCCGCGAAATTGGTTCACTGGGCGACCTTCGGGGTGGTCAATCTCACCTCGAACGACATCCAGATGGTGCGCGTCGCCGGCATCGCCTTGATGCCTCAGATCGCGGGCCTCGTGCTCATGCTGGCAACAACCTTGTGGCAATCCGGCCAGACCCGGGTGCCTCGCTGATTACCAACTCCGCGGCAGCAATGCGTGACTGAGCTTGCGCAATCCGCGCTCCTGACCGGCACAGCTCGTGCACTGCGATCGCCTGCGGCGCTGCTCCGCGATCGTCGTCGCAGGCTCAATCTCAAGCAGCAGAGCGCGTTCCTATTTACGCTCTAACGTCAGCGACTCAGCACGTGGGCGCGGCGAATCACCGACGCGCGACGGATCGTTATGTTTGGTGCCAGTTTATCACGAACCGGGTCCGATCAAACAATTTCGCAGGAACGGCGGTGCAGGAGATGGATGGCAAGATAAAGCGAACTGCCGTTCGCGGGCTTCTTCGAAGCCAAGTGTTTATCTGCACACTGGATTTGGCACATCAAACGAGTCCTCTCAGCGAAAGGGCGATGCGCGGATTTGCGTGTTTGTTTGATCGCGCAATGACATGGCGCAGCCTGCGTTCGCAACACTTGCTTCGAGGCCGCCCCGGTCGAATATTCCTTGCATGAGCAGCGATAACGAATTCGATTCCATCTTCCATCCAAAGGTCGGCAGGACCCGCGACCGAAGCGGGCGTGCCGTGTTGTTCACTCACAGGGTGATCCACCAGATCGCGAAGCACGGCGGCAACCCACGTGGCCTCAGCGGTCGCTCGGTTGGGCGGGACGGCGGACCGGCGAGGACCGGCCGCTTCAACGCGCGCGGCCGGGGCGCAAAAATCGTTGCGACCTTTCCGCGCGAGCACGGCTGAAGCTTCGACAACCAAGCCGACATGCGGTTCCGGGCTCGGCGCGTCGTCGTCAGGGCGCGCGTGGTCAAGATGCGGGGGACCGGGAGTCGGGCCGCTCGCGCTCACCTGCGCTACCTGCAGCGCGATCGGGTGAGCCGGGAAGGAGGGGGGCGGCTCTACTCCGCCTTCGGGGAGGAGGCCGATGGAAAGAAGTTCCTTGATCGGGCTGAGGACGACCGCCATCAGTTTCGCCTCATCGTTGCCCCGGAGGACAGCATCGAGCTCGGGGATTTGCGGGGATTTATCCGCCAGCTCATGAGGCAAATAGAGCAGGATCTCGAGACGAAATTGGACTGGGTTGCGGTCGATCACCACAACACCGGCCATCTCCACTCTCATATCTTGATCCGCGGGATCACCCACGACGGCAAAGCTCTGAACATCGCCGGCGACTACATCGCCCATGGCATTCGCCATCGGGCAGGCGAAATCGTCACCCTGGAGCTCGGTCCCCAGAGCGAATGGGAGGTCCAGCAGAAGCTCCGGCGGGAAGTCGACCGGGACCGCTTCACCCGCCTCGATCGGGCGATCATGCAGGAGGCCAACGAGGAGAGACTGATCGACCTGCGGACCGGCGAGGCCCAGTCCTATCTCGCCCGGGCAAACCGCCATCTGATGATCGACCGCCTCAAGAAGCTCGAACGACTGGGACTGGCGCAGGACGCCGGGTCAGGCCGTTGGTCACTCTCCTCGCGAATGGAGCAGACCCTGCGCGACCTCGGCGAGCGCTCGGACATCATCGAGACCATGCACCGGGCGATAACTGAGCAGAGCCTTGATCGCGGCGCCGAGCATTATGTCATCCACGGAGGCGGAGGCCCCTTCGAAACGGCCGTCGGCCGTGTCATCGGTAAGGGGCTTGTGGGCGATGAGATGACCAACCAGCAGCACGTCGTGATCGATGCGCTTGACGGCCGGGTTCACCATGTCGAGCTTAGGGAAGCGGCGGCTGACGCTATCGGCATCGGCCACATCCTTGAGATTGGACCTGTCAAACCATCCCCGCGACGGTCCGACCGCACGATAGCGGAGCTCGCCCGTCAGAACGACGGCATCTACCAGCCGAGCGAGCATCTCGGCATTGCGCGGGCCACCGGCAAAATCCCTGATGGCAACCATGAGGGCTATGTGGAAGCCCATGTGCGCCGGCTCGAGGCGCTGCGCCAGGCCGCCATAGTGGAACGGCTCGACGGCGACCATTGGCGCATCCCGGACGATCTCGAGGACCGTGCGCAGGCCTATGATTATCGTGAGCGCAGCCGGCAAACAGTCGTGCGCATTCTCTCGTCCCTCGATCTCGATGCACAGGTCACGGCGAACGCGGCGACCTGGCTCGATCGTGAGCTTGTTGCCGAGACACCATCATCGCGCGTCGATTCTGGCTTCGGCCGGGAGGCCCGGAATGCACTCGCGGCGCGTCGCCAGTGGCTCACTGATGAGGGTCTCATGCGAAGCGAGGGTAGCAAGGCGATCTACCGCCGCGATATGCTCGCGGTCCTGGCGCGCCGGGAGGTGGACGAGGTTGGGAAGCAACTCGCCAAGGAGCGCGGCACCTCTTTCCACGTGGCGCAAAACGGCGAGCGGATCACCGGCACCTACAAAGAGTCGGTCCAGCTCGTCAGCGGCAAATACGCGCTCGTGGAGAATGCGCGCGAGTTTACCCTCGTGCCCTGGCGGCCGGTGATCGACAAGGACCTCGGCCGCGCCGTCACCGGCGTCGTGCGAGGTGACGGCATCTCCTGGGAGTTTGGTCGCGCCAGAGGTCTTGGCATTGCCATGTAGCGCCAGATGCGGGGATGGCGTGCCTTCGATATCGGCACTCAGCTCGCGTCGAGGATTGTGTCGCCCGACTTTTCCGAACTGCGTCTCTCCTCGTCGAGTGCTACAGATGAAACCCTTGGCAGTTCTCGTGTCCGCGTGGTTTAGGAGCTAAGGCCGACTGTTAGAGGCCTCATACGAGAGCAGCGTCACTGTATAGCCTTCGGCGCATGCCATGCCTTCGCCGGGCCGGTCGAGCCGCTGTGTCAATCCCCGTAGCCCGCGGGCGCGCGCAAGGCGCGCGGGATTGCCGCCGCGGCGCGGGCCGGTCGAATGGCTGGCATGCGCCGAAGACGAAGTGTGGCTTGAAGAGCACAAGCCGACCGCACTTGCACAAGCGCCTCCGTGGGTCGGCGAACCGCAACACCGCAACAATCGCTATGGCACAAGGACTTCTCATCGATTCGCAACCGCAACATTTACCTTCATGTTGCGCTTTGAAAAGCGCCAGAAGCCGCGTGGAATCGGGCTCTGTTGCGGTGTTGCGTTGAAAACGGGGAGCGGACGCGATGCGCGGCCGTGCTGCGGTAGGTGGTCAGTGGTGCCGGACACCTCGATCCGCCCAAACAGAAGCATGCAGAGAGCAACATCGTAGAGAATCGTGCAAATCGGCAATTCTTCGATCCGCCCGGTCGAGCCAGAGTAGGCTCGCTCTCCCAGCCAAGTATGACAAGGATTTCTGACGGCCGGGGATCAGAATCGACGCGGCTAGGTTCGCCACCGAAAAGCCGGATCCGCACCGGCCTGCCGCGTCGTCACATCTGCGGGGCCAGGCGGATGGCACATGGACAAGATTTTCCGGGCCGAAGCTAACAAGCGCCATGGCCAGGCATCTTGCCCGCCGAGCGCAAGAACCCTCCGGTCAACTCCAAGCTCGATCCCGACGGCCCACTCGGCGCCGGACGCACAGACTTCCGATGGGTCTGTGGCGCTCACGATGCGGCCCCCAACGCCCACGATCGAAGCGGGATCTGGCCCCGTCAATCGGTCCATCAGCTCGGCTGACCCTCTCGAGCCGGTGCCATGACCCTTGATCCGCGTGCGGTTGCTCACGCGCTCGCCGGCGAGGTCACCGGGTGCAACATCTTGGCACCTGGCCCGGGTCATAGCCGGGCGGATCGTTCGCTTTCAGTCAAAATGGATTCGGCGGCCTATCAGGGATTCATCGTGCATTCGTTCGCAGGCGATGATCCCATTGTCTGTCGCGATCATGTGCGACATGCGATTAGACTCTCCAAGCACGCGCATGCACGCGAGCGATCGACGTCGCGACGTCCGCGGCGAGGTCCCGCCAAGTTCGACGGCATCGCGCTCGCGCTGCGTATTTGGAACGAGGCCCGCGATCCGCGTGGAACCGTCGTTGAAGCCTATCTCGGCAGCCGCGAGCTTCGGCTGTCTGATGACTTATGCGGCGAGGTGTTGCGTTTTCATCCAGAGCTCAAATTCGACGGCGCTCGGGTGCTCGGGATGGTTGCGCTGTTCCGCGATGTCGCGACCAATCAACCGTGCGGCCTCCACCGAACATTTCTCGAATCCGATGGCCGCAAGCTCGGCCGCAGGATGCTCGGTCGCGCGAAGGGCGCCGCGATCAAGTTGGACGCTGACGAAGACGCCACCCTCGGCCTCGTGATCGGGGAAGGCCTTGAAACTAGCCTTGCCGCCCGCCTCGCAGGCTTCCGTCCCGTGTGGACGCTCGGCTCTGCGGGCGCGATCGCGGCCTTTCCGGTGCTACCCGGAATCGAGGCGATCACCGTCTTGGGCGAGATCGACGATGGCGGCGCGAATCGCCGTGCGGCTCAGGCGTGTGCAGCCCGATGGATGGCGGCCGGCCAGGAGGCATTCGTCATCGCGCCCCTCACAGGTGGCGATCTTGCCGAGATCTGGCGCGAGCTCGCGTGATGGCGGCCGAATTTCCCCCGCCCGATTCTCGACTTGTCGACAAGGTGGCAATCCTAAAACTCGAGCCAAACAAACCGGTGCACCGCGGAAACGGCAGTCACGGTTTGGTGCCCTCACACGATGCACGGCTCGCCGAACAATTGGAATCCGCGGATGTGGAAATTGGCCGGCTCGCCAACCTTGCGCCGCTCGAGTACGAGCGTCAGCGCAAAAAAGCCGCGGATCGCCTCGATGTCCGTGCATCCATCCTTGATCGTCTGGTCGCGGCCGAGCGGGGCAAGTTCGGTGATGACGGCAAACAAGGTCGAGCGCTGAGCCTGCCCGAACCAGAGCCGTGGCCTCGGGCAGTCAACGGAGCGGAGCTGCTCGATGAGCTTGCGGCAAACATCCGCCGGCACGTCGTGATGCACGACCGTGCGGCCGATACCGCCGCGCTTTGGGCCGTTCACACCTTCCTGGTCGATTGCTTTGGCATTTCGCCTCGGCTTGCGATCACATCGCCAGAAAGGCGTTGTGGCAAGACAACGGCCTTGGATGTGCTCTCACGCCTCGTGTCGCGACCTCTGCCAACCGCGAACGCGAGCGCGTCGGCAATCTTTCGCGTCATCGAATTGAAATGCCCCACCTTGCTGATTGACGAGGCCGACACCTTCCTGCCGGAAAACGAGGAGCTGCGCGGCATCCTCAATTCGGGACATCGTCAGGGCGGTTCCGTCGTTCGCACGGTGGGCGAGGAGTTTGAGCCGCGCTCGTTCTCGACCTACACGCCTTGCGCGATCGCACTGATCGGCAATCTGCCTTCAACCCTGGCCGACCGTTCAGTCTCGATCAAATTGCAGCGACGCCGGTGGGATGAGCCCATCGAGGCGTTGCGCTTTGACCGTACCGAGCACCTTGATCAACTCGCCCGCAAGGCGGCGCGCTGGGCTGCCGACAACGCCGAGCGTCTGCGGCACGCGGATCCCGAAATGCCCGCTGACGTCTTCAACCGCATGGCGGACAATTGGCGTCCGCTGCTCGCGATCGCGGACGCCGCCGCCGGCGAATGGCCCATGCGGGCGCGCCAGGCAATCCAACGCACCGCGGATGGCGAGCAATCCATCGGTGAGCTGCTGTTGGCCGATATCCACGCGATCTTTGCGAAGCGCGACGTCGATCGGCTCACCTCCGCCGACCTGGTCGAGGCACTGATCGCCATCGAGGGGCGGGCCTGGGCCGAATGGAAAGCCGGCAAGCCAATCAGCCCCAACGGCATTGCCCGCCTATTGGCACGTTTCGCGATCGCGCCGGAAACAATCCGAGTGAACGATCGAACCCCGAAAGGCTACCGGCGCTCCCAATTCGAGGACGCCTTTGAGCGCTACCTACATGATCCAATTTCTTCGGTCTGAGCGATGTATCCGAAACTATCCGGCGAGTACGCAGAAGCCGCCTTTTCTTCGAGTAGTCGCGATATAACACTATGATTTCGCTGTAAAATTTTCATTGACTCTTTGCCGAGATCCAACGTTGACTCCACTAAGCTGCTGTTTTTCAGGAAGCCTCGATGACACTGCGGACCCGACGACGATCGCTTGATGAACGCAGGCTGCGCACGCCGCGATTTGCCAGCGAGTCGGATTTATTGCCTCAGCCTATCGCACAGCGCCGCCAAGCTGCCCGAAAGCTCGGGACGATCGAACAACCAACTGCTGAATCCACAATGAGCCCAGTGCCACGTGCCCTGTCGAGAGCACAAGCCGCCGCATATTGCGGCTGCAGCCTGACCTCGTTCAATGACTGGGTACGGCGAGGCATCGTCCCTGGTCCGATCCCCGGCACTAATCGATGGGACCGCAAAGCGATCGACGTTGCGCTTGACCGCGCCTCGGGTCTCACGTTTAGCATTGGAGACCCCTTCGATGAGTGGAAAGCACGGCGCGATGCGCGTACATCTCAAGGGCGTGCACTCCGTCAAGATGCGCTTGGCTGACGGCAGGCCTGCGTTCTATCACTATGCGTGGCGCGGCGGGCCACGACTGCCAGGGGAACCTGGATCAGCAGAATTCCTGAAAGCTTTTAACGATGCCCACGCGGCGCGGAAGAGGCCGCCTCAGGGGTGCTTCTTCACTCTCATCTCCGAGTTCAAGAGCTCGGCGGAATATTTGAGCCTCGCACCGTCAACACGTCGGGCCTATGTGACCTATCTCCGTGAGATCGAAGTTGAGTTCGGCGACATGCCGCTCGCCGCTCTCGAGAGTCCGCGCGTGCGAGGCGAGTTCAAACGCTGGCGCGATGGCATGGCGGCGACACCTCGGAAAGCCGACTATGCCTGGACGACGCTTGCCCGCGTCCTCTCCTTCGGCAAGGATCGGGGCCGGATTTCGTCCAATCCGTGCGAGCGCGGCGGCCGACTCTATGCCGCCAATCGCGCCGACAAGATCTGGGCGGAGGCCGACATTGCCCGGCTGCTCGCCGCCGCAACCCCGCAGATGGCGTTGGCGTTAATGCTCGCATTGTGGACCGGGCAGAGGCAAGGCGACCTTCTTGCCCTTCCCTGGTCCGCTTACGACGGCTCGCATATTCGTTTGCGGCAATCGAAGACTGGCCAGGCGGTCGTCGTCCCTGTGGGTAGGCCACTCAAAGCGCTGCTCGACGCGTCCAAGAAGAGTGGCCCCATGATGCTTACCAACACGCGAGGCCTGCCGTGGACGTCGGATGGCTTCCGGACCTCGTGGCGCAAGCTGTGCGAGAAGGCCAAGATTGAGGGACTGACTTTTCACGACCTGCGCGGTTCAGCGGTCACTCGGCTGTCGCTTGCCAAAGCGTCGCCGCAGGAAATCGCCGGCGTCACCGGGCATAGCCTCGCCGATGTGCATGTGATCCTCAACCGGCACTATCTCGGCGAGCGCGCGACGTTGGCTGACGCAGCGATCAGACGGCTCGAGCGGAAGGAAAAGAGAACGAAAACTGTAAAATGACTTGTAAAATGACCCTGCCGGATGAGTGCTAAGTGCTGGTGGGCGCACCAGGACTCGAACCTGGGACCCGCTGATTAAGAGTCAGCTGCTCTACCAACTGAGCTATGCGCCCGGAATGCCACCCGCGGGAGCCCGCAAGGGCTGCGTCCTGTAGCAAAGCGAGTTCCCACTGTCCAGCGAAGGGGCGCGTGGACATGTGTAAATATGCTTGGTGTGCCTCAGGATTTTCTCCCCGTTCGTCCCCGCGAAAGCGGGGACCCAGCCTTGGCCTGGATTCCCGCTTGCGCGGGAATGAACGGAGTTTATGCGCCGCCGATAAAAACTTAGACACTCTGCGGCTCGCCGAGCGGCGCCGCCACACATTTCACACCCGCGGGACGTGAGTTCCACAAACGGAAAGCCGCCGGGTGGGGACCCGGCGGCTCCCGTACGTCGGCGATCGTGTCGGGGGGCTGGGAGTGCGACCGCCGGCGCTAGGCTCGGTATGTGG
>Ga0066903_100004347_pt1 | contig 11954 bp, 9 predicted proteins | sample PanSoiMetaGPlot1_FD_67491 | JGI IMG/M metagenome (GOLD analysis project Ga0066903, IMG submission 67491) | Tropical forest soil microbial communities from Panama analyzed to predict greenhouse gas emissions - Panama Soil - Plot 1 (version 2) | ecosystem: Environmental > Terrestrial > Soil >...
TGAGCCGCTGCGCCTCCTTGATCGCGATGTCCTCCTTGTTGGTGTCGATCACGAACAACAAGTCCGGGAGGCCGCCCATGTCCTTGATGCCGCCGAGCGCCCGATCAAGCTTGTCACGCTCGCGCTGCAGCGTAAGGCGCTCCTTCTTGGTATAGCCCTGGGCTTCGCCGGAGCCGAGCATCTCGTCGAGTTTGCGCAGACGTTTGATCGATTCCGAGATGGTCTTCCAGTTGGTCAGCATGCCGCCGAGCCAGCGTGAGTTGACGTAGTATTGCGCCGACCGCTTGGCCGCTTCCGCGATCGAATCCTGCGCCTGCCGTTTGGTGCCGACAAACAGGATTCGGCCGCCCTTGGCGACGGTATCGCTGACGGCCTCCAATGCGCGGTGCAGCATCGGCACGGTCTGCGCCAGGTCGATGATGTGGATATTGTTGCGCGTGCCGAAGATGTACTCGCGCATCTTCGGATTCCAGCGATGGGCCTGATGGCCGAAGTGAACGCCAGCCTCCAACAGCTGGCGCATCGAATAGTCAGGTAGCGCCATTCATTTTCTCCGGTTTCGCCTCCGCGGATGTGTGAGCGTACCTTGCTGGAACGCCACCGGACGGCCCGGACCCATTGTCGGGGTCAAAACCAACGATCCGCGTGTGAGATGACGGGGCTTATATAGGGACGAGGCGGTCGGCGCAACACGCTTCGATCGGTGTGGCCGGGCCGCGTCAAACCGCCTCTACCTGCACCACGCCCGGAACCGCCTTGATGGCGCCGGCGATTTGAGGCGAAACCTTGAACCGGCCGGGCAGCCTCACCTCGACTTCAGCGCCATCAGCAAGCATGAGTACCATATTGACCTCGCCGTCGGCCTTGCCGGCGCGTGTCAGGGCTGGCTCGAGCCGCTTGGTAACGGCATCGAGCGGCTCCGTGGACCGCAGGAAGACGCGCAGGCCCTTTTGCACTTTCTCGGCGGCGGCATCGAGCGGTTCGACCGATTGGATACGGGCGCGCACATCGTCACCCTGCGCCTCGGCGGTGAGAAACAGCAGCAGCGCCGCGCCAGGTTCGAGCAGATCGCGGTATTGCTGCAAGCCTTCGGCAAAGATCACTGCTTCGTAATGGCCGGTCGGGTCGGACAGGCCAACAATGCCCATGCGGTTCCCGGTCTTGGTGCGGCGCTCGATGCGTGAGACCACGGTCGCGGCAACCCGGCCGGCGGTGGCACCGGCTTTGACGGCCCTTGCGAAGTCGGCCCACGACTGCACCCGCAGCCCCTTGAGCAGCGGGGCATAGTCATCGAGGGGATGGCCGCTGAGAAAGAAGCCGATCGCGTCGTATTCCTTCTGCAATCGCTCCGCCGGTAGCCAGGGCTCGCTCGGTGGAATCGTCAGCCGGTCGGGTGCGCCCGGACCTCCGAACAATTCGTTTTGACCAAGGTTCAGATCCTCGTGCGCGCGCTGCGCGGTGGCCAGCATGGCATCGATCGCCGCAAACGCGCGTGCACGATCGCTCTCAAGACAATCGAACGCTCCGGCCGCGGCAAGACTCTCCAGCACACGCTTATTGACGGCGCGCGGATTCGTGCGGGCCGCGAAATCAGCGAGGCCAGCGAAGGCGCGCTCACCACGCGCCGCGACGATCGTTTCCACGGCTTGGCGCCCGACACCCTTCAGGGCGGCCAACGCATAATGGATGATGCGTTCGCCAACCGAAAACGTAACGCCCGATTCGTTCACCGATGGCGACTCGACCTTGATGCCGAGGCGCTGTGCTTCGCTGCGAAACTCGGCCAGCTTATCGGTGTTGCCCATATCGAGGGTCATGGAGGCGGCCAGGAATTCGACCGGATAGTTCGCCTTCATGTAGGCGGTCTGGTAAGCGACAAGCGCATACGCGGCCGCGTGGCTCTTGTTGAACCCATAGTCGGCGAAACGTTCCAGCAGCTCGAAAATTGTTTCAGCCTGGCCACGCTCGACGCCGCGCTCTACCGCGCCGGAGACGAAGCGCTCGCGCTGCGCCTTCATTTCGGCGCGGATTTTCTTACCCATGGCGCGACGCAGCAGATCGGCTTCGCCGAGCGAATAGCCCGCCAGCACCTGGGCAATCTGCATCACCTGTTCCTGATAGATGATGACGCCGAAGGTCTCGCGCAGGATCGGCTCGAGCTTGGGGTGGATATAGTCCGGCGTCTCACTGCCGCGCTTGCGTGCACAATAAGTCGGGATGTTGGCCATCGGCCCAGGCCGATAGAGAGCAACGAGCGCGATGATGTCTTCGAATCGGTCGGGCCGCATGTCGACCAGCGCCCGGCGCATGCCCTGCCCTTCCACCTGAAACACGCCGACCGTTTCACCGCGCGCAAGGAGCTCGTAGCTTGCCTTGTCGTCGAGCGGAAGGCGCGAAAGATCAATGTCGATTCCGCGCGCGCGAACGTGTTCGACTGCGGTCGCCAGCACGGTGAGGGTTTTCAACCCCAGGAAGTCGAACTTCACGAGACCCGCCTGCTCGACCCACTTCATGTTGAATTGCGTCACCGGCATATCGGTCTTGGGGTCGCGATAGAGCGGCACCAGCTCCGACAGCGGCCGATCCCCGATGACAATTCCAGCGGCGTGCGTCGAGGCGTGCCGGTGCAATCCTTCAAGCTTTTGCGCGATCGCAAATGCCCGCGCCACCACCGGCTCACTATCGCGGAAGGCCTGCAGGCGCGGCTCGTCCGCGATGGCGCGCGAGAGCGTCACCGGTTGCGCCGGATTGTTAGGTACAAGTTTGCACAGCTTGTCGACCTGGCCGTAAGGCATTTCGAGGACGCGGCCGACATCGCGCAATACCCCGCGCGCCTGCAGGGTGCCAAAGGTGATGATCTGCGCGACCTGATCGCGCCCATATTTCTGTTGCACGTAATGGATCACGTCATCGCGCCGGTCCTGACAGAAGTCGATGTCGAAATCGGGCATCGATACGCGCTCCGGATTGAGGAAGCGCTCGAAGAGGAGCCCAAAGCGGATCGGATCAAGATCAGTAATCAGCAGCGAATAGGCCACCAGCGAGCCGGCTCCCGACCCGCGTCCCGGCCCAACAGGAATGCCGATATTCTTGGCCCATTGAATGAAGTCAGCGACGATTAGAAAGTAGCCCGCGTAACGCATACGCTCGATGACGCCGAGCTCGAACGCAAGACGCTCGCGATATTCTTCCTCAGTGCGGCCGGGCGCGACACCGTGCGCGCTGATGCGGCGCGCCAGCCCGGCTTCCGCTTGCTGACGCAGCAGGGTCGGCTCGTCCGCAGTCTCGCCGCCCAGCGTGGTGAAGCGCGGCAGGATTGGCGATCGCGTCCGCGGCCTGAACGCGGAACGCTCGGCGATTTCGATGGTCGAGGCCAGTGCCTCCGGAAGGTCCGCAAACAGGGCGGCCATTTCGGCCCGCGATTTGAACCGGTGCTCGGGACTCAACTGCCGGCGCTCGGCTTCAGCCACCGGACGACCTTCTGCAATACAGATCAACGCGTCGTGGGCTTCGTAGTCCTCGGCCGTACCAAAGTATGGTTCGTTGGCGGCAACGAGCGCGATGTTGTGGGCGTAGGCGAGGTCGATCAGGTGCGCCTCGGTGACACGCTCGAGACTCAGTCCGTGTCGCTGCAATTCGATGTAGAGCCGGTCGCCGAACAGACGCTGCAACGCTTGGCAGCGTGTCTGCGCGATATGCAATTGACCCGCCGTGATCGCGGCGTCGAGAACCCCGCTGGGTCCGCCGGTGAGCGCTATCAACCCTTCGGTTGCCGAGGCCAGCGCAGGCAATGTGATGTGGGGAACCTCGGCGGCCGACGGCTCCAGGAAGGCGCGCGAGGAGAGCAGCATGATATTGCGGTAGCCGGCTTCGTTGGTTGCCAGAAGCACCAGGCGCGGTAAAGCGCGCGGGTGACCAGGGGGGCGACGCTCGTCCTCGTCGCGAAAATCGACCGCCAGCGAGCAACCAATGATGGGCTGAATGCCGGCGCCCGCCATCTTGTCGGAAAATTCCAGCGCCCCAAACATGTTGTCGGTGTCGGTGAGCGCCAGCGCCGGCTGTCGGTCGGCCTTCGCCAGTTCGGCGAGGCGTGCGATCGTCAGTGCGCCTTGAAGCAGCGAATAGGACGAGTGCACATGCAGGTGCACGAATTGGGGATCGGCGGTCACGGTGAGGCAGTCCAGAAGATGAAGTTCAAGTCAGGGCCACGAGCGCTCGAGGTCGAATCGTGCGCCCCTCGATGGTGCTGAGGCCTCCCAACTATGTCCACGAAGATCACCGGCCGGCGTGGAGGGACGCACAACTTTGCGCACGCCGGCCGGTGCTGGGCCTCGTCAGGGTACGCAACGAGGCGGGGGGACGTAATAAAGCCTAAAGCGCCGTGAGGACCTGGGCCCACACGACGATCATGCCGACAAAAAGGGTGATGGACGCTAGCGCGGCGGCCTCTTCGACGACGGCGCGGAACATGGGCTACCCCTGACGCAACAGAACAGAGGCGGAACAATGTTCCATCTTTGTTCTAAAGTCAAGTGGGGTAGTAGGTCAGTTTGACAGAACCGATCACTACCAGAGTGTGGTAGCGTTTGAATTAGGGCTAGCGTGACCTACCACCCGGAGAGGGTCGGTCACTGAAGCCATAAATGGGTCAGTGGGCCGGACTTCCCTTCGGGACGCACGCATGAAAGTCAGAGCGCTCGCATCGGTCGTCGCTTTTGCCATGGTGACGACGTTCGTTTCTGCGCAGACCATGAACAAACCGGCGGCCGACCCTTCGCCGAGCGAGATCGCCGCTTCAGCAACGGTGCCGAGCACCAAGGCTTTCGTGGATACGGCAGCGGCCGCCAACCAGTTCGAGATCGTCTCAAGCGAGCTCGCGCTTACCAAGACCAAGAACAGAAAGATCGTTACCTTTGCCAAGAGGATGATCAAAGACCATACCCAGATCGGCAAAAACTTCGTCGCCGCCCTGGGGAAGGCCAACACCGGCCTCACGCCGCCTTCAGGCCTCGGCGATGACCTCGACAAGATCATGGCGCGCCTGAAGTCGGAGGACGGCGCCACCTTTGATGCGGATTACATTGCGGTCTAGACTAAGGGTCACCAGGACGCCGTCGCACTGTTCGCGGGTTATGCCAAGGGTGGTGACAATCCGGTGATGAAGGCCTTCGCCAAGAAGACCTTGCCTATCATCGAGACGCACCTGCGATTGTGCTACGCGCTCGCCGCCCAGAAAAAATAAGCGATCACTTCTGCAAGGCGCCACACGCGCATACAAGGCGCTCGGGCATTCAACCGGCGCCTCCGCTGGCGCCAGGCTTGAACTCCACGACCTGCCCTTCCTTGAGGGTCACCCGCCGGTCCATGCGCGCGGCGAGCTCCATGTTGTGGGTCGCTATCACTGCCGCGAGGCCCGACGCCCGTACCAGCTGTGTCAGTGCGTCAAAAACGCGGTCGGCCGTGTGCAGATCGAGATTGCCGGTCGGCTCGTCGGCCAACAAAACACGCGGCGCATTGGCCACGGCGCGCGCGATTGCGACGCGCTGTTGTTCGCCGCCGGAGAGCTCAGCCGGCCGATGGGTAAGACGTTCCTTGAGACCCAGATAGGACAAAAGCTCGGCGGCACGCGCTTGCGCCTCGCGCTTGCGCAAGCCGCGGATCATCTGCGGAAGCATTACATTCTCGAGTGCAGATAGTTCCGGCAGCAAGTGATGGGCCTGATAGATGAAGCCCATTTCAACGCGACGGATGCGGGTGCGTTCGAAATCGTTCAGTTGCGAGGTCGGCGTGGCATTGACGAATACCTCACCGCCGTCCTGGCGCTCCAACAGCCCGGCAATATGCAGCAAGGTCGACTTGCCGGCTCCCGACGGTGCCACGAGTGCAACAAGCTGGCCTGGCCAAACGGCAAGATCCGCCTGCCGCAGGATGTTCAACAGGTTGTCGCCCTGCCGGTAATTGCGTTCGATTGCCTGAAGGAACAGGACGGGGTTGTCAGCCATCGGCTCACTCGTAGCGCAGCGCTTCGACCGGATCGAGCCGGGCCGCGCGCCACGAGGGATAGAGCGTTGCCAAAAGCGACAGCGCGAGTGCCATCACGACAACCGCCGTCGTTTCTGCCGGGTCCACGATGGCCGGTAGCCGCGACAGGAAATAGAGCGTGGGCGGGAACAGTTCGGTGCTGAGCGCCCAGGACAGAAACTGACGGATCACCTCGATGTTGCGGCAAATAACAACGCCAGCCAGGAAACCCACCAGGGTGCCGACGACGCCGATCGAGGCGCCGGTGATCAAAAAGATGCGCATGACGGAGCCCTGGGACGCGCCCATGGTGCGCATGATGGCAATATCCGGACCCTTGTCCTTCACCAGCATGATCAGGCCTGACACGATGTTGAGCGCAGCCACCAATACGATCAACGTCAGAATCAGGAACATGACGTTGCGCTCGACCTGCAGGGCATTGAAGAAGGTGGCATTACGCTGGCGCCAATCGGTGATGAAGATCGGACGCCCAGCCGCCTCTGCAACGAGCCTTCGGAAGTTGTCAATCTGATCAGGGTTATCGACGTAGACTTCAATGGCGGTGACATCGCCCGATCGATTGAAATAGGCTTGCGCCTCGGTCAGCGGCATGAATGCGAAGCCGAGATCGTATTCCGACATTCCGATCTCGAACACCCCGGCGACTTTGTAGGTCTTGATCCGAGGCATCGTACCCATGGGAGTGACCGCACCGCGCGGCGCGACCAGGGTCACGTTCTCACCGGCATGAAGTGTCAACTGATCCGCTAGCCGGCGGCCGATCAATATGCCCTGCCCCGTGTCGAACCCCTCGAGGGTGCCCTGTTTGAGGTTGTCAGCAATGGACGGGAGTTTGCGCAAATCGCTGCCGCGCCAGCCCCGTGCCAGCACGCCGCTCGAGCCAAACGGCGAAGACGCCAATGCCTGGCCTTCCACCACCGGAGCGGCGAGTTTGACGCCTGGAACCTTCGAGATGCGCTCGGCCACCACCTCAAAGTCGGTGAGCGGCGCCTCCAGCGGCTGAATCAGCAGGTGGCCGTTGAGGCCCAGAATTTTTTCCAGCAACTCATGCCGAAAGCCGTTCATCACCGCCATGACGATGATCAGAGTGGCCACGCCAAGTAGAATGCCGATGAACGAGAAACCGGCGATGACTGAAATGAATCCTTCCTTGCGTCGCGAGCGCAGATAGCGCAGCGACAGCATCCATTCGAACCGGCTGAAAGGCGGCGTGCCCGTCGTTTCGCTCATCGCTGCTCCCGAGCCCTGATTCCATTCGATTCAGGCGGTTTCAAGCCACCGCCAATTGCACCAGTTTGGCGCCCGCACAAGTTCATGCCGTTCATTTCGACAGCAGGTCCGCGGCAGCCGCCTGGGAAACAAATTCGCGGCTGCCATCGGCGCGGCGCTTGAACTCGACCTTGCCTTCGGCGAGCCCCCTTGGGCCGATCAAAATCTGCCATGGAACTCCGATGAGGTCCGCGGTGGCGAATTTTGATCCCGGGCGCTCGTCGAGGTCGTGATACAGTACATCGACACCCGCCTGCGTGAGGGCGCGATAAAGCGTCTCGCTCGCTGCATCCGTGGCAGAGTCGCCCTGCTTGAGGTTGAGAATTGCCACGCGGAACGGGGCGACCGCCTCGGGCCACTTGATGCCGGCCTCGTCATGAAACGCTTCGATCAGCGCTGCGACAAGCCGCGTTGGACCGATCCCGTAAGACCCCATGTGCACCGGATGTTCGATGCCATCGGGTCCGGTAACCAGCGCCTTCATCGGCTCGGAATATTTGGTCCCGAAATAGAAGATATGACCGACCTCAATGCCGCGCGCCGACACCTGCTTGTCGGCTGCAAGCGCCGAAAACGCAGCGGGATCGTGCTTCTCCGACGTTGCCGCATAGAGGCGCGTCCAACGATCGACAATCGCTTGCAAGGCGCCGTCATCGTCGAAATTCACGTCCTCACCAGGCACCGGCATGTCGAGATAGTCGCGATGACAGAACACCTCGCTTTCGCCGGTGTCGGCCAGGATGATGAATTCATGACTGAGGTTACCGCCGATCGGACCGGTCTCCGCCACCATCGGTATGGACTTGAGTCCCATGCGGGCAAAGGTACGCAGATACGCGACGAACATCCGGTTGTAGGAGTGCTGCGCGCCCGCCTGATCGAGATCGAACGAATAGGCGTCCTTCATCAGAAATTCACGCGAGCGCATGGTGCCGAAGCGCGGGCGCACCTCGTCGCGGAATTTCCACTGTAGATGATAGAGATTGAGGGGCAGATCTTTGTAGGAACGAACGTAGGCGCGAAACATCTCCGTGATCATTTCCTCATTGGTCGGCCCATACAACATCTCGCGCTCGTGTCGATCCTTGATGCGGAGCATTTCCTTGCCGTAGGCCTCGTAGCGCCCGCTTTCGCGCCAAAGATCGGCCGACTGGATGGTCGGCATCAGGAGTTCGATCGCGCCGGCTCGATCCTGCTCCTCGCGCACGATTTCGCAGATCTTGTGCAAGACACGCAGGCCAAGCGGTAGAAAGGCGTAAATCCCAGCGCTCTCTTGTCGGATCATGCCGGCCCTCAGCATCAAGCGGTGGGAAACGATCTCCGCTTCCTTGGGCGTCTCGCGCAGGATTGGCAAAAAGAACCGGGAGAGGCGCATGGGAACTTTCGGCAAGACGCTCAGGCAGAGGGCGCGAGAGTGAAACCGGATCGGGCGTCAAAACACAAGGGCGCGTGTCCTGCAGACGGCACCGTTGCTCGTAAGGCAGCGCACATGCCGGATACGGGCCAATGCGGCTGGTCCTGCCCACCCTAGGTCATCGCGTTCTTCAGCAAGTGGGCAGCATCCTATGCTACAAACGTGGGATGTATATTGCAGCGCACTGTGACCCCCATGACAGCTGCCCATTGAATGGGTTACGTTACCGGTCTCCGCAGCGTTGGAAATATCCACGCATCGGTCCAAGTCCTGGGAGGAACTAGCCAAAAAGGCGCGCTCGCCGTGCCGCCCGTCGCATCAAGCTGGACGGAAGTCAAAGGCTGGAATGAATTCTCAAGAGCAGGGAGGGACCCTGCTCTTTTTTTGCCCATCGTGACCTCTGATTGCTGCCCACAGCCAGGTTTGTCGAACGCCTCGCCTGCGCCCGGGTGCAGCGCGCGCCGACGCATGCCGCCAACGTTTTTTCGCGACGGTGTCGAATCGCGTTGGCAAAATCCGCCCAAATAGAAGACACTCGGATGCCCGGGGTTGACCTACAAAAAGGCGTCGGATTGAAGCGCCGTCTACGAGCGGCCTAGGAGGCGACATGCGGTACTATGCTCTGATCGGGGCCGCCTTGGCTCTGGGATCAAGCACAGGTGGGGCGCAGGCTGTGATCAATTATCCCTGGTGCGCTCATTACTTGATGCCAAATGCACCGCACAATTGCGGGTTTTCCACCTATGAACAGTGCCGTATGACGGTCGCGGGCATCGGCGGCACCTGCCAGTCCAATCCGTTCTACGTAACATCGCCCCCCGGGGCCGCGCCACCAACCTCGCGTCGGCTACGATCACGACGCGGATAGACCCGCTCTCGATGTAACACGATCAGCGCATGCCCAGGACGGCAGCGAGGTCGTCGAGCGTGACCAGTCGGTTCACGTAGCTCAAATAGAGCAATCCGAACAGCACCGACGACACCAGCGTTGTCCAAAGGAGTTTTTTACCGAGCGCGGGAAGGTGTGGCGCGCCCGGATCGGTTCCTGGGACGACATCCCCGCTTTCGCTCTGAGAGCGAACCCCCCACGGCAGGATTGCAAACAGAACGATCCACCAGATGATGAAATAGATCGCCGCGATGGTGGGCCAGGACAAGGTCGCCTAGGCCTGCTCGAGTTCGACCAGCGTGCCGCAAAAATCCTTTGGGTGCAGGAATAGCACCGGCTTGCCATGCGCGCCGATCTTTGGCTCGCCGTCACCCAAGACGCGTGCCCCTCTCCCTTTCAGCCTGTCGCGGGCGGCGATGATATCGTCGACTTCATAGCAGATGTGATGGATACCGCCGTCTGCATTGCGCTCGAGAAATTTGGCAATCGGGGAGTCTTGTCCGAGCGGTTCCAACAACTCGATCTTGGTGTTGGGCAGTTCTACAAACACGGTGGTGACCCCGTGCGCGGGCTGCGGCACTCTGGCCGAGACCTTCGCCGCAAGTGTATCCCGATAGATGCGCGCCGCGGCGTCGATGTCACGCACCGCGATGGCCACGTGGTTCAGCCGTCCAATCATCGTGACCTCCATTACATCCCGGCTGACCTGTCCATCTATACGGTCAGCACGTGCACAAGGCATAGCGGCTTCTTGCCCCAACTGTCCGCGACCGCGGAGCGCACCGCACCGCGAACAGCCTGCACAACGGCCTCAGGATCGCGCCGCCGTGGCTTTGGTAATTGCGCGACGGTGTCGGCCACAACTTCATCGACCATGTTGGCGATGCTGTCGCCGTCCATGGTCTGTTCAGGAATGCCAATCAATTCTACCTCCGGGTCGGCCACCATGACGCCTTTCTGATCGAGCGCAATTGCGACCGATACAATGCCGGCAAACCCCAAACGGCGGCGGTCGGCGACCGTGCGCTGTTGCGCGTCGACGATGAGGCGGCCGTCCTTATAAAGCCGGCCGGCGCGGACCTCGTCGATTACGCCGGTTGGTCCGGGCGCGAGCCGCACCAGATCGCCGTTGGAACATGTGATCACATCCTTGACGCCGACCGCGCGCGCAAGCTTTGCGTGTTCGGCAAGATGCAAAGCTTCGCCATGCACCGGGATTGCAATGGCTGGTTTGACCCAGCGGTACATGTCTTCCATTTCCCCGCGCCGGGGATGGCCGGAAACGTGCACCAAGTGGGTGCGTTCGGTGACCACTTCGACGCCCTGGCGGACCAACCCATTGATCACGCGAGCAATTGCCTTCTCGTTGCCCGGGATTGGCCGGGCCGAAAAAATCACGCGGTCGCCCTTGGCCAGGGTCACTTCCGGGTGCTCATCCTGCGCAATGCGCGACAGCGCAGCGCGCGGTTCTCCCTGGCTGCCGGTGCACAGCGCCACCACCTTTTCCGGCGGCAGGTAGCCGTACGTCTCGGCCGATCGGAAATCCTGCACCCCCTCGAGATAGCCCGTCTCGCGCGCAACCTGCACCACCCGATCCATAGCGCGGCCAACCACCACAACCTCGCGCTCCGCTTTCCGGGCGGCGGCAGCGACGGCGCGAATGCGCGCCACATGCGAAGCAAACGTGGTCACAGCGACCCGGGCGGGAGCGTTTGCGATCAGATCGGCAAGCGCTTCCGCGACCGCTGCCTCGCTGGGAGAGCGGCCATCGCGCACGGCGTTGGTTGAATCCCCGACCAGCGCCAGACAACCCTGCTCGCCGAGCGCTTTCAGCTTGGCCTCGTCGGTGGGTGGCCCGATCAGGGGGGTTGGGTCAATCTTCCAATCGCCAGTGTGCAGGATAGTGCCAAGCGCGGTACGAATGATCAGACCGTTGGACTCCGGGATCGAATGGGCAACCGAAACAAACTCAACATCGAAGGCGCCAAGCGTGACGCGGCCGCCGACTGGAACGACGCGGACATCGATGTCTGGAGCACCCGGCTCCGATTGCCGCTTGGCCTCCAGGAGCGCAGCACTGAATGGAGTGGCGTAGACCGGCACGCGCAATCGCGGCCAAAGATCAAGCAGCGCGCCGAAATGGTCTTCGTGAGCGTGCGTGAGCACGATGCCCGCGATGTTGCGCCGCTCCTCGATCAGATAGGCGATATCAGGCATGATCAAGTCGATGCCCGGCAGGTCGTCGCCCGCAAACGCGACTCCAAAATCGACGACGATCCAGCGCTTGCTGCGTTCGGAGCCGACCCCGTACAAGGCGAGGTTCATGCCGATCTCGCC
>Ga0066903_100004348_pt1 | contig 11952 bp, 12 predicted proteins | sample PanSoiMetaGPlot1_FD_67491 | JGI IMG/M metagenome (GOLD analysis project Ga0066903, IMG submission 67491) | Tropical forest soil microbial communities from Panama analyzed to predict greenhouse gas emissions - Panama Soil - Plot 1 (version 2) | ecosystem: Environmental > Terrestrial > Soil >...
GGCGTGCCCCGCACGCTGGCCGCGCAGGCTCTCCTCGCTGGAATCGCCGAACGCGGCGCCGACGCAGTCGGTTACGCGTATCGCGGCCCGGCCGACATGTATCCGGTCGTCACCAAGCAGCGCACCGCCGCGAGCCGACTGCTCGAGCGCATCGAGGTACCCCCGCACGCGAACGAGCTCCTCGTCCACGTCCGGGACTACACGAAGGGCCACCCCTCGGTTCCGGCCAACAATCACCCGGTCCGGCACGGCCCGGTGATCGGCATCCACAACGGCGTCATCGCCAACGACGACGAGCTGCTCGCCCCCCACTGTTGCGCGCGGGCCGAGCCGCGGATGACCGTCGACTCCGAGGCGATCTTCGCGCTTGCCGCGCACTCGCACAACGACCCGCGGGCCCTCGAGGCGCTCTCCGGCACGATGGCGGCCGCGTGGCTCGACCAGCGAGAGCCCGGGACCGTCTTCGCCGCCCGCGGTGTCGGCCGGCCGCTCTGGCTGGGGCGCGGCCGGAACGAGGTCTTCTTTGCGTCGACCCGCAGGGCCCTCGAGATCGCTTCCGAGTTCGTGCAGGTGCCCCTGCGCCTCGGTGAGGTCCGAGACGGAACCTTCCTCGCCTTCCGTGCCGGCCGCGTTGCCCGAACCTCACGCTTCCGTCCCGACCGGAGCTACATCGAGGAGAAGGCGCTCCCGGCCGTCCGGGCGCCCGGCGAGAGCGCGCACTGCCTCGCGCGTCTCGCGCTGATCGCTGCGGCCGCCTAGAGCCCCTCAGGCCTGCAGGGTCCCGTCGCTCGCCACTTCGTGGCCCTGGTCGGCGAGCCGCTGGCGGACAAGGAACTGGAATGTCGACCAGGCGCCCCGGCGGGCGTCGAACATCCGGTAGACCTGCCATTCGGTCAGGAGCGACTCGTCCTCGCGCCGCGCCTCGGCCCAGTCTGCGAACTTCGGCAGCCGACCCAGCCGCTCTGCCAGCACCACCCCCTGCTCCACGGCGCGCTCGAGCCTCTCCTCCCCCACCGGCACGTCGAAGCCGGCCTCGCGCAGCGCGTTCGTGAGCGAACCGAACGTGTGCCAGTAGAGCGACTTCGACGGAAGTCGGCCCTTGTGCTCGTCGATGTCGCGCGCCGTCGGCGGCCGGCCGAGCTCGTCTCCGAGCACACGGAGAAGGCCGAGCAACTCCTCGCGCGTTGCGAAGCGGCGAGGGACGAGCCCGGCAGCGCGCTTCGCGGCGTTCCAGGAACCGAAATGCTCGATCACGGTCTGGGGATGAACCGCCGTCTCGGGATCCGCGGCGAACTCCCGCATCGTCGGCGACCGTCCGAGACGCTCTGCGCAGGCTGCGATCTCCGCGACGATCTGCTCGTCGGTGTAGCGCTTACGAATCCCCGCCTGGAACTCGGCCAGCTGCTGCGGGTCGATCGAGGCGAGCGCCCGGAAGCGGGGCTTCTCGGCCATGTCAATAAGTTTAGAACAGGTTGGGAGATTCGCAAGTGCGCCCGCGCAGCTCGCCCTGTACAGCCCGTCCCCCGCACGATCCCGACACGGCCGTGACATACGCTCGCGGGATGCGCCCCCGCCCCCCACTCGGGCTCGAGATCGCCGCCGCGCGCGGCGTCGCAGCCCTGTCCCGGCGTGTCGGCGCCGGCGGGGGCACGACGATTCCGGGCAAGCTCCTCGCCCAGCTCGACCCGGGAGCGATCGACCGCCTCGCGGCCCGCCTGCCCGCCGGGACGGCGGTCATCTCCGCCACGAACGGAAAGACCACGACCGCCGCCATGGCGGCAGAGATCCTCCGGCCGCGGCTTCGGCTCGCGCACAACGCGGCGGGAGCGAACCTCGTCTCGGGCGTCGCGACGGCACTACTCGCCGACGCGGACGCCGAGCTGGGGCTGTTCGAGGTGGACGAGGGTGCGCTGCCCGAGGTGCTCGGCCGTCTTCGGCCTCGGGCTGTCTGTCTCGGCAACCTCTTTCGCGACCAGCTCGACCGCTATGGCGAGCTCGAGCTCGTCGCCGAGCGCTGGCGGCAGGCCGTCGGGCGACTGCCCGAGCAAGCGGCCCTCGTGTACAACGCGGACGACCCTCAGCTCGCGGCTGTTGGCGAGGTGCATGCCGGCGGCGTCGCGTTCGGACTGGACGACCCTCGCGTCGCCCGCCCGGTACTCCAGCACGCGGCCGATTCGAAGTACTGCGTCCACTGCGGAACTCCCTACGACTACGCCGCGGCGTACGTCGGCCACCTCGGCGACTACCGCTGTCCCCGTGGCGACCATGCCCGGCCGCAGCTCGACGTTGCCGCGCGGGAGATCGAGCTGCATGGGCTGGAACGGGCGTCGTTCGCTCTCGTCACCCCGGAGGGTTCCCATCGGGTGGACCTCGACGTGCCGGGGCTCTACAACGTCTACAACGCCGTCGGAGCAGCCGCCCTTGCCCGCGCCCTCGGGTCCGGCCTCGACGAAATCGCGGCGGGCCTCGGCCGCTTTTCGGCCGCCTTCGGGCGGTTCGAGCGCGTCGTCGCAGGCGACAAGCGGATCCTCCTGCTCCTCGTCAAGAACCCCGCCGGCGCGAACGAGGCGATCCGGACACTCCTCGACGGGGGCGCACCGCGGGTGCTCGTGATCGCGCTCAACGACGAGATCGCTGACGGGCGCGACGTCTCGTGGATCTGGGACGTCGACTTTGAGCTGCTGTTGCCCGGGCTCGAGCGCCTGGTGGCCGGTGGCGGACGTGCGGCCGAGCTTGCGCTCCGCTTCCGCTACGGCGGCCTCGCGGAAGACGCGATCGAACTCGAGCCCGAGCTTGCCGCAGCTCTCGACCGAGGGCTGGAGTTGACGCCTGACAGCGGCGAACTCGTCGTCCTCCCCACCTATACCGCCATGCTCGGCCTCCAGGGAGTCCTTGCGGCGCGCGGGCTGGCGCGGCCCTACTGGGAGCGCGCGGGATGACCGAAATTCGCGTCGGCCACCTCTATCCGGACTACCTCAACATCTACGCCGACCGCGGCAACATCGCGGTCCTCGAACGGCGGGCGGCCTGGCGCGGCCATGAAGTCGTGGTGACGCCGTTGGGAATGGACGACATCGTCGCCCCGGGCGAGCACGACCTCTATTACGTCGGCGGAGGGCAGGATCGCGAACAAGTGCTCGTGGCCGAGAACCTCGTTGAAAAGTCCGAGCCGCTGCACGAGTCGGTCGCGCAGGGAGCCGCGGTCCTGGCGGTATGTGGTGGATACCAACTGCTCGGACGCGGCTACCGCGGCTTTCACGGCGAGGACATGCCGGGGATCGGACTCCTCCCGCTCCACACCGTTGCCGGGGATCGCCGCATGATCGGCGACGTCCTCCTCGAATGCGAGTTCGAACCAGGGGAACGGCGGACACTCGTCGGGTTCGAGAACCATGCGGGCCGGACGCGGCTCGACGCCGGCGCCGTGCCGCTCGGTCGTGTGCTCGCGGGCTTCGGGAACGACGGTAAGAGCGGCTTCGAGGGCTGCCGCGCCGGACGCGTGGTCGGGACCTACCTGCACGGGCCGCTTCTGCCCCGGAACCCGTGGCTCGCGGACTGGCTGCTCGGACAGGCGCTCGCGCACCGCACCGGTGGGGATCCGCCGCGGCTGGAGCCGCTCTCGGACGAGCTGGAGGAGAAGGCGCACGAGGTCTCGGAGTCACGTGCTCGCGCGCGCGGCGGCCGGTACTGAGGGCCTAGCTGCTCCCCACGACCTTGAGCACCTTCTCGACGGCCACCCGGAGCGGCTCGGGCACGTCGCCGTTGCCGCGGTAGCGCTGCCACGCCTTCTGCGGCTTGCGCCCGCGGTTGCTCGCCTTGAGGCCGGACACCGTCTCGAAGTCGGGCGTCAGCACGACGGTGCGCCGGCTGCCGGCGACCTCCCTGATCTGGCGGTTCACGACCCGCTCCGACTCGACCGGTTGCACGCCGCGCGGCGCGTCGCGGTCGTGGACGACGACGTATGGGACGCTGCACGCGTTGCAAATGCGCGCGAAGAGCGGCATGTTCCCCTTGCCGCCGCACTCGAGCACGAGGATGCCGTCCTTGTCCGCGTCGACGCCGAGCGCGTCGAAGACGAGCGGGAAGGTGAGCTTCTCCGTCCGGCCCTCGACGAGCAGCGCACAGCGGGCGAGGAAGAGCTCGGCGCGGTTGCTGTCGAACTCCGAGAGCGCGCGGAACGACTCGGCCTCGGCGAGCGGCTCGGGCTGGAAGAGCGACGTGCCGCCGGTCGGCGTGTGCCGGACGAGCGCGAGCTCCTCGAGCTTGTCGACGCTGAGGAAGACGGGCGCGTGCGTCGAGTAGAGAATCTGGTTCCCAGCCTGGGCGAGCGCACGCAAGAGCCCGTACAGGTGGCGCTGCGCATGCGGGCTTAGGTACAGCTCCGGCTCCTCGATCAGGAGGACGAAGTGGCGGAGATGCGACGCGACGAGCCGCTCCATTCCCGCGACCAGCGCGAGCCCACCGTCGGCGGCCGCCCAGTGGCGATCGACCGAGGGCGGCTGGAGCAGCTCGGCGACCTCGGCGGCGCCGCGTCCGGTAGCCGGCGCGACGAGCGTGCGTGAACGGAGATTCGCCGGCAGGAAGAGCACCGGCGGCGCCCCGGCCCGGTTCAGGTTGAGCGTGTCTGGCGGCCGGGCGTCGAGGAAGATCGTCCCCTTCGCGACGTCGGCCTCGAGCTTGATCCGGCCACCGGCGGACACCGAAGGTGTCCGCCGGTGGCCGGGCGTCGCCGGCTTTGCCGACGACGCTTCCGTCCAATCCCCGTCGCGCGCGACGTCGTCGATGGTGGGCGGCGGCGCTGCGGCCTCGAGCAGCGTCCAGATCGCCGTTAGCACCGTCGATTTTCCACTCGACGCTTCTCCGACGAGCGCGCAGACGGAGCCGGGCGAGAACTCGAGCTCGCGCGCCGCGCGATAGTCCTGAATCGAGACTCGTCTGAGCGGAGGCAACAGGGGCAACCTACCCCGTTTGCGAGCCGGCCGACCCTCCGTTCACGGAGCCCAGAGAGCGCCCAGATAGACGGCCGGGTCGCCCGGCTGCCAGCGGCCCAGGAAGCGCTGGAGGGGCGGATGGAGCACGACGTCGTCGAGGTCGCTCGGATCGAAGAGCCGGTGGCCGCGAACGGCTGCGTCCGTCGACGTGACCCGCTCGAGGGAGCGGCCCGAGAGGTCCGCCGCGAAGATGATGTGGACGACGTGCTTCCCCACGAACGCCCGCCTGGGTGCGATGGAGTCGACGACGGCGACCGGGCCTTCGAACGTCAGGTCGTCGGCGATCCCCACCTCTTCCTCGAGTTCGCGCCGCAAGGCCTGGACGAGGTTCTCGCCGGAGTTGACCCCGCCGCCCGGGAGGAGCCAATACTCGCCGCGGCCCGCCTTCTCGTGCCGGCAGAGCAGGACGCGCCCTTCCCAGCGCAGGACGGCAGACACGCGGATACGCGGCTCCAGTGGCATCAGTGCGCCGAGCTGCCGAATCCTCGCTCGCCGCGCTCGGTGTCCACGAGCTCGGTGACCTCCACCGGCTCGGGCAGCGCGACCGGGACGACGACGAGCTGGGCGATCCGCATCCCCGGCTCGGCGACGAAGGACTCGTCGCGGTCGGTGTTCAGGAGCACGACCTTGAGCTCGCCGCGGTAGCCCGCGTCGATCAGACCCGGCGAATTGACCACGCCGATCCCGTGCTTCACGGCCAGGCCGGACCGCGGCAGCACGAGTCCCGCGTGGCCCGGCGGTATCGCGACGGCGAGACCCGTGGAGACGACCGCTCGCTCTCCGGGGCCGATCTCGATGCGCTCGCACGCGGTCAGATCGAGGCCGGCGTCGTCCTCGTACGCGCGGCTCGGCAGCACCGCCTCGCCGTGGAGGCGCTTCAGCTGCAGCTCGGTCACGCGCCTGTCCGGCGCTTCTTTACCGGTGCCTCGGCGAGGAGATACGGCGCGAACCTCCGCAGCTCCCGGCGCGGCAGGCGCGCGAGCACGAGGACACCCTCGGGCGTGTCTTCACGCTCCTCGATCGGCGCCCCGAGCGCGTAGAGCTCGTTCAGGCGACCACCCTCGTCGTAGGGAAGCAGGAGTCGGACACGCTCGAACCGTTCGGCGAAGCGTCCGGCGATGCGGGAGCGCAGTGCGTCGAGCCCTTCGCCGGTCAGCGCCGAGATCTGCAGCGCTTCCGGGTACCGGTTGGCGAGGCGGCGCCGGCCCAGCGCGTCGACGGCGTCGACCTTGTTGAGGACGAGCTCGACGGGAAGCTCCTCGGCACCGATCTCGCGCAGCACCTCGTCGACGGCAGCGATCTGCTCGACGAGCTGCTGCTCGGAAGCCGAGGCGTCGACGACGTGAAGGACTACATCCGCGACCAGCGTCTCCTCGAGCGTCGCCGCGAACCCCTCGACGAGCTGATGCGGCAGGCGGCGCACGAAGCCGACGGTGTCGGTCACGAGGTAGCGGCGGCCTTCGTGCTCGAAACCGCGGGTGGTCGGGTCGAGCGTCTCGAACAGACGGTCGCGGACCGAGACGCCCGCATCGGTGAGCGCATTCAGGAGCGTCGACTTGCCGGCGTTGGTGTAGCCCGCGAGCGCCACCGTGGGCGTTTCGGCCCGGCGACGCTCCTTGCGCCGGACGTCGCGCTGGCGGCGTAGGCCGCGCAGGCGTTCGCGAAGCAGGGTGATCCGGCGTCGGGCGAGGCGGCGGTCCGTCTCGAGCTGCGACTCGCCGGGGCCGCGCGTCCCGACACCGGCGCCGAGGCCGCCGGTGCCGCCGCCCAGCCGCTCGAGGTGCTGCCACATCCCGCGCATCCGCGGCAGGTTGTACTCCAGCTGTGCGAGCTCGACCTGCAGCTTGCCCTCGGCGCTGACGGCGTGCTGGGCGAAGATGTCGAGGATCAGCTGCGTCCGGTCGACCACCCGTGCCTGGAGCGCGTTCTCGAGCGTCCGCTGCTGCGCAGGACTGAGCTCGTCGTCAACGAGGAGTGCCTCTGCCGCGGCGTCGCCGTACGCCTGCTTCAGCTCGTCGAGCTTGCCCTTGCCGACGTATGTGCGGGGGTCGGGGTGCGACCGGTGCTGGACGACGCGGCCGACGGGGCGCACACCAGCCGTCCGCGCGAGCTCCTCGAGCTCTGCGAGCTCGTCGGCCTCGTCCACTCCTGGAGCGAGCACCGCGAGTACGAGCCCGCGCTCGGGCTCGGCCGCCCACGAGCGATCGGGCTGTCTCACCGTCATCCGGAGGTCATTATGACGCCTGCCATGTCTCCTCCCGACCTCGCGGCCCGCACGTTAGAGCTCGTCGACGTCCCCTCCGAGAGCCACCACGAGCGGGAGGCGATGAGCCTCGTGCGCAGCCTCCTGCCGGACGAGCCGCTGCACGACGACGGGGAGACGATCGTCTGGGGTGACGCTGCCGCACCGGTCGTGCTCGCCGGTCACCTCGACACGGTGCCGGGACAGGGCAACCTCCCCGGGCGCATCGAGGACGGCGCGGTGCACGGGCTCGGTGCGAGTGACATGAAGGGCGGGATCGCGGTGATGCTCGAGCTCGCGCGTGCCGGTGCGCACGCGCGCTACGTCTTCTTCACCCGCGAGGAGGTCGCCCTCGAGGAGAGTCCGCTGCCCGCGGTCTTTGCCGCCGGGGTTCTCGCCGGCGCTCGGCTCGCGATCGTGCTCGAGCCCACGGATGCGATCCTCCATGCCGGCTGCCTCGGGAACGTGCAGGCGCGCGTCGCCTTCCACGGCGAGAGCGCGCACTCGGCTCGGCCGTGGACGGGGCAGAACGCCATCCACGCACTCGCCGAAGGGCTCGCTCCGCTCGCCACCCTCGCGCCACTCGACGTCGAGCTCGACGGGCTCGTCTACCGCGAAGTCCTGAGCGCCGTCCGCATCTCGGGTGGAATCGCTCAGAACGTGATTCCGGCAGAGGCCTCGGCGGAGCTCAACTTCCGGTATGCACCGGGGCGCTCTCGCGGCGACGCGGAGGCCCGGCTGCGCGAGCTGGTCCCGGCGGGCGAGCTCACTGTCCTCCACAACTCGCCCTCGGCCCTGCCGGCGCTCGAGAACCCGCTCGTGGACCGGCTGCGGGGGCTCGTGCCCGACGTGGCGCCGAAGCAGGCCTGGACACCGGTGGCCCAGTTCGCGGAGCAGGGCATCGACGCGATCAACTTCGGCCCCGGCGCGACCCGGTACGCGCACCGCGTCGACGAGCAGGTGCCGATCACCAACCTGCACGCGGTCTACGACACGCTGGCTAGGTTCCTCTCGTGATCAACCCCGTTCTGACCGAGATGGCGGTCTATCCCTTCACCCGGCTCGAGGAGGAACGGCGCCGGCTCATCGAAGCGGGAGTCGAGGTCATCGACTTTGGCAAGGGCGACCCGAACGAACCGACAGATCCGATGATTCGGCAGGCGCTCGTCGAGGCGCTGCCGGAGCGGGCGCCCTATCCCCTCGCGCAGGGCCTGCCCGAGCTACGCGAGGCGGCGGCGGGATGGCTCGACCGGCGATTCGGCGTACCGGTCGATCCGGACACCGAGATCGTCCCGACCTACGGGTCGAAGGAGGCGATCTTTTCGCTCGCGCAGGTGCTCGGGACGGCCGGGCGGGTGGTGGCGTTCGGCGAGCCGGCCTATCCGGTGTACGAGCGCGGTGCGCTCTTCGCCGGAGGGCGGGTGCAGACCCTCCCACTCCGACGCGAGAGCGGCTTCCTCCCCGCTCTCGACGAGCTGGACGACGACGTCGCGCTGGTGTGGGTCAACTACCCGCACAATCCCACGGGCGCGGTGGCGCCTCCTGCGTTCTACGACGAGCTCGCGGAAGCGGCCGACCGCCGAGACTTCCTGATCGGGTCGGACGAGGCGTATACGGAGCTCTGGTTCGACGAGCCCCCTGCGTCGGCACTCCAGGCGTACGACCGCTCCCGCGTTGTCGTCTTCCAGACGCTCAGCAAGCGTTCCTCGATGACCGGCTACCGCTCGGGTTTCGTCGCCGCTCCGCCGGAGGTCGTGGCGGCGCTGAAGGCGTACAGGCCGACGGTCGGGACGGCGCCGCAGGAGTTCGTGCAGCGGGCGTCCGTCGCTGCGTGGAACGACGAGCGGCACGTCGAGGAGACCCGGGCGCGCTACCGCGCGAAGCGGGAGGCGATGATCCCGGCGATCGAGAGCTGCGGCTGGGAGATCGTCGCGAGCGAGGCGACGATGTACCTGTGGGTCGCAATCCAGACCGGCGAGACGGGCGAAGGGGTCGCCACACGGCTGCTCGAGCGCGGGCTCGTCGTGTCGCCGGGGACGTTCTTCGGGCCGAGCGGCGAGGGATACATCCGCTTCGCGCTCGTCCCGACGCTCGACGAGTGTGCGCGCGCGGCGGACATCCTCCGGGACGTCCTCTGATGGACGTCGAGGCGACGATCGCGGCGCTCGACAGCGGGGAAGTGCGCGTAGCCGAGAAGGTCGACGGCGAGTGGCGCGTGAACGAAGGCGCGAAGACCGCCATCCTCGAGTACTTCCGGCTCCGGAAGGTCGAGCCGATCGAGGTCGGGCCGTTCGAGTACCTGGACAAGATCCCGCTGAAGCACGACCACGCCGAACGCGGCGTGCGGGTCGTGCCGCCGGCGACCGCGCGCTACGGCTCCTTCCTCTCCCCAGGCGTCGTGCTGATGCCGAGCTACGTCAACATCGGCGCCTGGGTCGGTCCGAACACGATGGTCGATACGTGGGCGACGGTCGGCTCGTGCGCGCAGATCGGCGCGGATGTGCACCTAGCGGGCGGCGTCGGGGTCGGAGGCGTCCTGGAACCCGTGCAGGCGCGGCCGGTCATCGTCGAGGACGGCGCGTTCATAGGCTCGCGCTGCATCCTCACCGAAGGAGTCGTGATCGGCGAGCGGGCGGTGCTCGCGCCGAACGTCTCGCTGACGGGCTCGGTTCCGGTGATCGACGTCACCGGGCCCGAGCCCGTCGAGCATCGTGGCTATGTTCCGCCGCGGGCGGTGGTCGTGCCCGGGACGCGGCCGAAGGCGTTCCCGGCGGGCACGTACGAGGTCGCCTGTGCGCTCGTCGTCGGCTGGCGGAGTCCGCAAACGGATCTCAAGACGAGCCTGAACGATGTGTTGCGCGAGTTCGAGATCGGCACCTGACGCCCACGCCGGGCGAGTCCCGCCAGCCCGAACAGGAACAGCGCGAGCTGGAGGCCGATCAGGAGCGCATCCAGATCGACTCCCTCGTCGAAGCTGTCCTGCGCGAGGCTCAGCCCGAACGACGAGCCGTTCGCCAGGGCGAAGTTGACGACCAGCAACAGACCGAACAGCGAGGCCGCCGCCGTGGCGAGGAACAGGGCTCGGTACATGCGTGCCGACACTGCGCTGCCGCGAACGAGCAGGGCGATTCCTGCCCCCAGCAACAGCACGCCGACGACGAGCTCCGCCGCTTCGATCACATAGGCGAAGGCCTGCGCATGCGGGATCACGGCGCCCGTGAGGAAGCCGCGATACCAAGCGGGGGCGTTCCCCGACATGTCGCGCAGCTCCCCGGCGAGGCCCTGCGCGAAGTCCCCGTGCGCGGCCTTGGTCAGGCCCGAGACGAGCCACTCGTAGCCGACGCAGATCTGGACGAGCAGGAGCGCGGCGAGCGCCGCGGTCCCGCTGCGGTTATCGAACGTCGGCCCGGACATCAGTGGCTCATCGTCCCGGCGACGTTGCCGACGTTGAGCAGGCCGACCTCACCCAGTGCCACGCTTGCGAAGCTGTGCGAGACGAAGGGATAGATGCCGGGCTTCGGGATGGTGACGTCGAAGACGCCGCCACCGCCGGCCGGTACGACCGCCGTCTGGATGTCGTGCTGCGGCGCGTCCACCATGTCCGCATTGATCCAGGCGCGCTTGAGCACGGTGCCGACCACATGGAACTCCGTGTTCAGCGAAGGGCCGGCGTCCACGACCCAGAAGCGGACGGTCTGGCCGGGTTCGGCGGTCAGCGGGTGCGTCTTGTACTGCGCCGCGTAGCCGTTGAAGGTCACCCAGTCGGGCGTCATCTGCTCGGCCTTCGTGAGGTCGAGGGAGGCGGCCTTTCCGTCCCCGGGTGCGTTGAGGTACCACTCGCTGGAGACGAGGACGTACTCGCGCTGCGCCGGAGGCATGTTCTTCGGCTCGACGATGATCGCGCCGTACATCCCGTTCGCGATGTGCATGAAGGCCGGCGCTGTGCCGCAGTGGTACATGTAGACGCCGGGCACGGAGGCGAGGAAGCTGAACGTCTTCGAGCCGCCGGGCGCGACGTCGGAGAAGTCCACGTTCGGCGCGACCTGCGCGGCGTGGAAGTCGACCGAGTGGGGCATCATCCCGCCGTTCGTGAGAGTGACGACCACCTTTTGGCCCTGGCGGACGTGGATGACCGGCCCCGGCGCGGTCTTCCCGAACGTCCACGCCTGGTAGTGGATCCCCGGCGCGACCGAGACGACGCGGTCGGCGATGGAAAGATGCACGTGCGCGACGGGACCGGTGGGCGCAGCAGGCAGCGCGGCGGGGAACGCCGCGTGGCGCATCGCGATCGCGTCGGCGTTCGCCGGTGCGATGCCGGCGAAGCTCGGGCTCGCAACCGCTCCTGCGCCGGCCGCCGCAGTCGGGGCAGACGTCGACATTCCCGTGGTAGACGAATTCGTGCTCGCCGCTTTGGCGGAAGCCGCCGCCTGGCGGGCCTCGTCGCGAGCGTTGTGGGCGGACACCGCGAGCCAGGCCCCGATGACAATCACGAAGGGGATGAGGAAACCCGCGAAGACGGCGAAAACCTTCCAGCCGATCCCGGGCTCCCGTTCAGAGTGACCGACCGAATACGTGCTCATAACGCCTCCTCGCTTGGACTTTTCACGAGCAGCGTAGGATCAACGAGGCAGCGCCGAATCCGTACTTTCCACTACTACCGTCGTGATAAAGTCGCGCCAGGATGAACGTGTGAACGGAGAGCGGCAACGGGAGGCGATC
>Ga0066903_100004350_pt1 | contig 11952 bp, 8 predicted proteins | sample PanSoiMetaGPlot1_FD_67491 | JGI IMG/M metagenome (GOLD analysis project Ga0066903, IMG submission 67491) | Tropical forest soil microbial communities from Panama analyzed to predict greenhouse gas emissions - Panama Soil - Plot 1 (version 2) | ecosystem: Environmental > Terrestrial > Soil >...
TGCTCACCGAGCGGGTGCTGGCATTCCTGGCCGCAGTCGAGGCCGGCGCCTCGGTGCGTGCCTGACGCGCGCGACTCGCGGCCCCAGCCTACGACGTGCAGGGCGAACCGCTCGGTACGCTTCGTGTCGCCGAGCTCTTCACCGTCAAACAGGGAGAGATCACGCGCCTGCGCCAGATCCACGACACCATGCCCGTCCGCGCGTGGACACAGGGCGCGAACGCCACCACCTGAGGCCCGCCCGGTTCGCGATCGTGGTCATGGCGGTCGTCATGCTCACCGGCTGCTCGGGAGCGGCTGGCATAGCGGCGTCGGGCGGGGACGGGACGCCGTCGGGTTCCTCGCCGCCGATCCACCTCACAGCACTCCCGGGACGGCTGGTCTTCGACAACACCCACGACATCTGGTCCGTCAACGCCGACGGCACCGGACTGAGGCGGCTGACGCACGCGCCCTGGCGGGAGTTCGATCCGTCGTGGTCGCCCGACGGTCGCCTCATCGCCTATCGAGCCGAGCCGCACGGGCATCCCCAGGTATGGGTGATGAACGCCGATGGATCGGGCCAGCGCCGCCTGACACGGGACGGCGGCTTCCCGGCGTGGTCCCCCGACGGCTCGATGATCGCGTACGCAACAGCAGGCGGGCCCTTCGGGAGGAGTTCGATCGCGCTGATGACCGCCGATGGATCCCGACGGCGCCTCGTGCCCCACACCAAGTACGGCGAGTACCCGTCGTGGTCGCCGGATGGCCAACGGATCGCGTTCAACTCCAACGTCTCCGGCCAGGGCCTGATGTACATCGTCGACCTGGGAACTTCCCGCCTCGTCGATCTGTCGGCGGCGGGGCAAGGCCATGAGGTTGCCTGGTCGCCCGACGGCAGGTCGATCCTGTTCGCGTCGGATCGGGATCATCCAGACAACTACAACGACATCTACGAGATGCATCCCGACGGTTCGGGCGTGAGGCGCCTGACGCACGTGCGAGCCGAGGCGCCCGCCTGGTCCCCGGACGGCCGCTACATCGCCTTCTCCGCCCCCGGAGGGTTGGGGGTGATGCGTGCTGACGGTTCCGGCGTGACGTTCCTCCCCATCACGGGCGTGGGGGAGACCGCGTCTCCGGACTGGCGGTGAGCGCCACCGGCGAGCCCACCGTGCCAAGTCGTCACGAACGCTCCAGGCGCAACGTCAGGTGGCCACCTGATCCCGACAATTCTTCCATGTGGACGCTCCCAGTGACCCATGGACCAGGCGAAGGGCGCCACGACCGCCATAGGTGTGACGATCTCGTTCGGGTTTGATTCGGGATCCGTTCGGATCCGCATGCGTCCCGCGTCTGGGTGATGCGCCGGCTGCCGATCTGACGTGACCCTGTGTGCGCACGGCATACGTCCGAAAGGGGACGACATGGCAACGGGGTCAGAAAACAGGTTCTTCGTTCAATGGCGATATCTCTATGAGAAGGGGTGGTGGGTCACAGTCGCAGCGGCGAAGACCCGCGAGTCCGCCGCCGCCTACGCGCGCCGAGCTCTCGCAGATGCTCGCGATGGGTCTGGCCGCCTGGCGGGCCAGGTGCGGATCGTGACCGGGGCGGAGTTGCGCGGCATGCGAGGCGGCGAAGAGGTCGCGAAGGCGCTTGCGGGGATCGCTCCCCACCGTGTCGATCTCGGCGAGCGCTTGTAGCCGCCGATTCCTGGCGCGGCTCCGATTGCGGTGTGCGGTGCCGGTGCGCGGGGCTGTTTCTCTCCTTGAACCGGCACCGACCTTCCGTGCCGGTGCCTAGCCCGCTGGCTTCTGCGAGGGCAGGCACGCCCCGTCGTGTGCCTCGCTCGCGAGTAAGGTCCGCTTGCGCCGCTCTCGATCTGTCCAAGTGCGGCTCGCGCGGAGATGCTGTTCAGGATTCTGGGTCATCTTGAAGTGATCGATGAGAGCGGTCGTCCGCTGCCGATTCGGGGCGCCATGGAGCGGGCACTGTTGACGTTGCTGTTGCTCGACGCCGGCCGTGTGATCCCGACCGAGCGCCTGGTCGATGCTCTGTGGGACGACCAGCCGCCTGCGACTGCGCACAACTCGTTGCAGGTGCGCGTCGCTCGGCTGCGCAAGGCGCTCGGGCGCGACCGGATTGTCACGCGCGGCGCTGGCTACCTCCTGCAGCTGGACGGCGGTGAGCTCGATCTGTCGCGCGCCGAGCAGCTCCTGGAGCAAGGGGACATCGCCTCGCTGATCGAGGCGCAGGCGCTGTGGCGCGGTCCGGCGTTGGCTGAGTTCGCGCACGAGCCGTGGGCCCGCGCGCCCGCAGCGCGGCTGGAGGAGCTCCGCCTCGCCGCGGTGGAGAAGCGGATCGACGCAGAGCTCGAGCAGGGGCATCAAGCTGCGCTGGTTGGCGAGCTGATGGCGCTCACCGCTGAGCATCCTTGGCGGGAGCGGTTGTGCGCCCAGCTCGTGGTCGCGCTGTATCGCTGCGGGCGGCAGACCGAGGCACTCGACGTGCAACGGGCGATGCGTTCGGCGCTGGTCGAGCGGTTCGGGATCGAGCCGGGGCCGGAGTTGGCCGGGTTGGAGGGGGCGATCCTGCGCCAGGACGCCTCGCTCGACCTCGAGCTGAGCACCCCCGCGGAGGGTGCGATTCTGATCGTCGCGCTGGACGCTGGCCGCGTCGATGACCTGATCGCCCTGGCGGAACCGCTTGCTCTGCGTCCGCGCCGCGAGCTCGTGCTGTTTCGTCCGCTGTCCACGACCGACGACTTGACCGAGGCCTCGGCGCACCTCGGCCGGCGGCGCGCGGAACTGCGCGCCCGCGGGGTGAGCGCCCGCGGAGCGGCGTTCCCTTCCTCCGATCCTGCCGCCGACTCTGCCCGGCTGGCGGTCGAGCAGGATGTCGACCTGCTTGTGGTCGACGCGACCCGTGCACTCGTTTCGGATCCCATACTCCACGGCATGTTGGCCGCGGTACCGTGCGACGTTGTCCTGGCGGTGTCCGGGAGGCCGGGAGCGGCGCATGTGCTGGTGCCATTCACGGGCTCGGACCACGACTGGTCAGCGGTCGAGATCGGCGCGTGGATGGCTCGCGCCCTGGGTCTGCCGCTGACGCTGGCTGGACCTGCTTCGCGTGGCGGCAATCCGGCGCGGCTGTTGGCGAGCGCGTCGCTGGCAGTGCAGCGCACGCTCGATGTAACGGCAGAGCCCCGACTTGTCGAAACGGGCGGCGTCGGCCTGGTCGAGGCCGCGCGCGACGCCGTCGCTGTGGTGGCGGGCCTCTCGCAGCACTGGCGGACGAAGGGGCTCGGCGATGCCCGCGGCGCGCTGGCAGCCGATGCTGCCCCGCCCGTCCTGTTCGTTCGTGGCGGCTTGCGGCCAAGCGGTCTCGCCCCGAACGCGAGTCGCACGCGGTACACCTGGTCGATCAATCCGCAAGCCTGATCAGCAGGCGGTAAGTGCCTGGTAAGTGGCGTGCGTGATCCTCGCGCGGAGTTCGCCGGCAGCTCGCCGGCGACCCGGAACCTTGGGAGGATCACCATGTATGCGAGGTCATCAATCGGTCTCGGGGCCCTGGTCGTGGCGTTGCTCGCTGCGGCGTTGATCGGCGGATCCGAGACGGCGCCCGCGTCGTCAACAGCGCACCATCACGCGGTCATGCCCCTGATCTCGCAGTGGCCTGACCGACCGCTGCCCCGACCGCGACACGCCACACGTCACCACCCGATAACCGCTCAGCGTCGAGATCGCCCGAGCCAGGGCTAGTGCGACGGCGTCCCGTGCACGCAAAGCTCGCCGATGTCGACACCTGGGTAGGTCGGGCTGAAGTGGATGCAGCCGAGCCGCTCAGAGAAGAGGGCTGTGGCACCGGGCTGGGTGGCTGCCACGATCGGGATGTACTGCGTCTCGAGGCGCCCGTCGAACGAGGCGAGTGCGTGTACCCGGGCGCTTCCCGAGAGCGCGTTGGCAGCATCGAGTTGCGCCTGCCAGTGCGGCGGCAGTACGCCGGCAGCGGTCCCCGGCTGGAACATGTCTGCGAACGGCTGGCCCGCGTCGGCCAGGTCGCTGTAGTCGTACCAGCCGTCGTCGATGACGTCCCATTGCCCGGTACGCAGTGCTTTGCGGTACGAGTCGCCACTGTTGCGTACCTCGACGCGCAGGCCGAGTGAGCGCAGTGTTTGCTCCATCAGCGGCTGCCAGGGCTGGCACCCAGGGCCGCATTCCGCCTCGATCACGCGTCGACCTCGGAACGGCCGAGCGAGCCGGTGGGCGCGGCGCAGATCGGCCGACATCGCCGGCGCGCGAGCAAAGGGCGGCAGCGTGGCCGGAATCAGCCTGCCTGTGGGGGTGCCATGAGCGGCCGCCGCGAACGCTTGCGAGTCAACCACCGAGCGCATCGCCTGCCGCATACGAGGCGAGCGGAAGACGCCATGATGGGTGTTGAGGAAGTAGAACCAGGTCTGCAGTTGGGGGATCTCGAACCAGCGCTGGTCGCGTCGGGCGGCGGCGGTGCTGCCGGGTCCGAACCGGAGTGCCGCCTTCCCGGTTGGTGAAAGCGCGGTGCTCGGATCCGTCCACCCGCTGACGTAGTCGAAGCGGCCGTGTTCCACACCCGTCACCACGCTGCGCGTATTCAGACCGAAACCGTAGATGATGCTGTCGAGTCGATGCGGCCGGCTGCCCGTGTAGTACGGGTTGCGTTTCAGCACTGCCTCGGTGTCCGTTGATGACGCAAGGTAGTAGGGGCCGGCGCTGGGCAAGTCTCCGATCGTGGTGTACGGCGCGTCGGCGGGGACGGCTGCGAATGGCGGTGTCGCGAGACGCTCGGCAAGCAGGGGATCGCGGCGCGTCAGTTTGATCACCAGCGCCGATCCATGCACGCTGAGACCGCTGATGTGCGGCCTCAGGCCGGACCGGAACGCGGCCTCACCGGCGATGTCGTCGATCACAGTCGCCCCGGCGCCGCCCACCGTAGGCGCCAGCGCCCGTTCGATCGAGTGTCGCATCGTCTCGGCCGTGACCACTTCGCCGCTCGGGGGCGAGAGCCGGTATCCCGGGCGAACAGGGATGGTGACGGTTCGCCCGTCCACGGAAGTCGAGGGCATCGCCGCGGCGATCTCGGGCACCAGCTCTGCCCCGGTGTGTGCCGCGTCGGGGTCGTGGTATGTGTAGAGCTTGGCTTGAGTCGCATAGGCAACCTCGAACTGCCCCGGTGGCTGGAACTGGCTGGCGCTTGTTGCAGCGAAATCCGGCGTACCGAACGGTTCCCAAAGCGCGAAATGTGCGACCTTGGCGGAGTGACCGCTAAGCGACGCTGCTCGGCTCGGCGCGCTCGCGCCCATTGGCACCCAGAGCTTCCCACCGGCCAGAGCCACGGCACCCGGAGCATGACCGATTGCGATCGTTCGGGGTCGAAGCGACGACAGGTCGATGCCCGTAACAGTGCCGACCAGCCGATTGGAGACCCAGATCGTGCTCCCGGCTTCGGCGAGCGGGCCCGCGCCCAGGCCGGTGTGGACGAGCCCAAGGCGTCGGCCGCTGTCCTCGTCGAACCGCCAAACTCCGAGGTCGCTGCCGACGCTGAGCCAGACGGCGCCACCAGCGGCGGCCAGCCCTGCAACCCACCCGTGCAGGCGCTGTCGCCAGTCGACGCGCCCGCTATTGGCGTTGAGCCTGATCAAGCTGCCGGAGGCATCCTGGGCTATGTACACGGCGCCGTCGTCGTAGGCGATGTACGACGGCCACCCCATTCTGGTCCGAAACCTTGCCGTCACGTGGCCGTTGGCTGGATCGATGCGGAGTACACGCGCCCTCTCCACCGGGCCGTTCTGAAGTACCCAGACGGCGCCGTCTCCAGCAGCGACGCCGACCAGCCCTTCCCTGCCGGGCAAGCGAAACGCCCTGCTTGTGTCGTATGCCGGTTCGATACGCCGCAGCCGCGTCCCGCGGCTGCTCAGTTCCCAGATGTATCCCGAAGCGGCGACGATTCCGGCCGTGCCTGCATTGGCGTCGACGCGGCGCGTCGCCAACGTCGATGGGTTGATGCGATACAGGCCGCCGTCGCCGGTGGCGGCCCATATTGCGCCGTCCAGAGAGACAACGCTGCTGTCCTGGCCGAGCCTGACATCGCCGGCCGGCTGTCTGGTCGCGATGTCGACCGCGCCCACCGAGTGGGCCGCGAAGGCCGGCGCCGGTGCATCACCGCCCCCCAACTGCAATGCGGCGCCGGCCGCGGCCGCCACGACGACCGCGGCCGTCAACAACGCCCAGCGCCTGCGCCCACGCGCCTTACCGCCGAGGGCGGCGCGCACCGCCGCGACCATGGCCGCGCCGGTCGGGAAGCGGTCATCCGGCTCCTTTGCAAGCGCGCAGGCGAATACGGCGTCCAGCGACTTTGGAAGATCCGGCCGGAGTGCCGACAGCGCCGGCGGGTCCTGTTCGAGGTGGGCGAAGAGCACCGCCGCCGGTGAGGTGGCCTGGAACGGGGGTCGACCGGTGAGGCACTCGAAGAGCACGCAGCCCAGGGCGTAGAGGTCGGCCCGACCGTCGATCACGTCGCCCCGGATCTGTTCCGGCGCGGCATACGTGAGCGTGCCGGCGAACCCCGTCTCTCCGCTGCGCTCGCTCGTGTCCGCAGCAAGGCCGAAGTCGGCCAGGTACGCGTTGCCGGCCCCGTCGACGAGAATGTTTCCGGGCTTGACGTCGCGGTGGATCAGGCCCCGCCGATGAGCGGCGTCGAGCGCGTCGGCGACGGCCGCCACGATCCCGACCGCCTGGTCGGGATCGAGCCGGCCTTGACGCGAGATCACGCCGGCCAGGTCGCCCTCTTCCACGAAGCGCATGGCGATGAACAGATCACCCCCGACGTCACCTGCGGCATAGACGGGGAGCATGTGCGGGTGCTCGATGCCCGCCGCCAGCAATGACTCGCGTAGGAAACGCTCGCGAAAACGCGCATCGCCGCTCAACTCGTCCGCCAACAGCTTCAGCGCGACCGGCCGCTCGAGCTGCTCCTCGTGCGCCAGATAGACAACGCCCGTCGCACCGCGCCCGACGACGCGCTCGACGCGGTACTGCGCCAGACGCGTTCCTTCCGGCAAGTCGACGCTCATCGGCCTAACACTCCTGCTCCGAGACGGGAGCCGCCGCCGGATCAGAATACGCTTCGCCAGACCGGTATGTCCACCGGGCGCCGCTCGGGCTTTGTATTCAGGATCCGCGTCGGGCCGCGTCTGCCGCCTTTGCCAGGCTCCCGATGGTGGCGAAGAACTCTGGTGACTGTCCGATGAACAGGCCGTCGGCGGTCAGTGCTCTGACCGCACCCGTGGCCGCGCCGTGGGTCTCGGTGGGGCGAATGATCGAGACGGCCGGGAACTTGCGATCGAGGAAGACCGTCGGCTCCGGCATGATCAGGTTTGTCTGGGTCAGCTCGCCGTCGGCGTTGAGGTCGGGGAACGTGAGCCCGGTGACAGGGTCGGTGAGGGGCGGTGCGTTGCCGGCCTTGTCCTGCCAGGTCTGGAAGTGCATGATCTCGGAGCCGCCGATGCTGAGCAGGATTCGCAGCACCTCGGGGTGGGTGACCCGCTGTGCGAGCGCGGCATAGAGGCTCGTCCCGCCTTGCTCGACCCAGGCGAAGTGGAAGCCGGCGGTGTTCGCGATCGCCTGGAGATGCTTCTTCGGCGACAGGTCGGCATCGGAGCGAGGGATGGCCGGGTGCTGTCCGACGGCGAGGTCTGGGACCGCTTGTGGGAGAACGCCGCCGAGATCGGGGTTCTGCGAGTCGCTGCGGTAGCGCGTCCAGAAGCTGGTATTGACGGTCAGCTGCATCAGGTTGGTCAGCCGTCCGATCTGCTGGGCTCCGGTCGCCGTGCTGCTGGGCAGGGTTCGAAACCTGTCCAGGTTGACCGGTTGCACGCCGTGCGCTTGGAGGTAGGCGTTGATGAAGGTGAAATGGCTGATCTCGTCGTCGGTGTTGTCGTGGATGTATTGGTTCATGTCCTCGTCCAGCACTGCGACCGCCTCGGTGTAGGCGGGGTTCCCGCTTCCGCCAGGGACCTCGCTGTCCTGGATGCCGGCGAGCTCGTTGTACTGCTGCCAGAGATCGGTCTCGAGGATCTCTGCCGCCGCCAGGAAGCGGAGAACGGCCGCGTCGCCTTTCGTGAGGCCACCGCTGGCCTCTGCCGCGGCGGTGCCGGCCAACCGCCCTGCGCCGATGACGCCCGCTCCAAGTGCGGCTCCCCTGAACAAGAACGATCGCCGATTGGCCGAGCTTGCTGTGGATCCCATGACCACTCCTTCGTGTCGGATACCGAGTGCGGCGTGATACGGGCACTGAACTCCGCCGGTTTCGCCGCGGGTTAGCTCGATCACGTCTGGGTCGGCCCGGCTCCTGCTCGGCAATCCGCGCCGGTTCAAAGCGCGTAGGAGGGATGTCGGCTGCGCATCATCGCGACCGTTGCGCCCTCGTCCGCTCGCCGTCGCGATGTCGGTCGCCCGTCCGATCTGGATGCCAGTGCGCCGCTTTAGACTACGTCTCTGCCGCATGTTTGGATGAGACCGTTGGGGTGTCCGACGCGAAGCTCGACGCGTTGCAGCGCGAGCAGTCCGTATGGCCATCCGTGCGCGCGTAGGCAGGCATCGACGCGGTTGCTGTGGGGTGCGGACTGCGCCGCTCCAGCCGAGTCTCCGCCTCCGCATGTTCGGATGAGACCGTTGGGGTGTCCGACGCGAAGCTCGACGCGCTGCAGGGCGAGCAGTCCGTATGGCCATCCGTGCGCGCGTAGGCAGGCATCGACGCGGTTGCTGTGGGGTGCGGACTGCGCCGCCTGGATGGACGTCGCCGCCGCCAGAAGTCCGAGGCCGACGGCCGAAATGAGAATGATGCGCCGCATGGGCAGTTCCTTTCAGGTCGCTCGCGGGTCACTGCGATGTGATCCGTCCGCCGCAGCGTTGCGGTGCCGGGTCAAGTCGCGGTTAGGCGGCGGTTATGCGGCCTGAGCCAGCCGAGCGACGCGCGATTGAATCCGAGGCGGTCTCATGCCGGACAGCGTGAGCCTCGGTCTGCTGGGGCCGGTCGAGCTGCGCCGCGACGGTGAGGTGATACCGGTCGGAGCTGCGCAGAAGAGGATGATCCTGGCAACACTCGGCCTGAGCAGCGGGGAGGTTGTCTCGACTGACAGACTGATTGACGCGGTGTGGGGGGAGCGACCGCCACGAAGCGCAGGCAAAGCGCTGCAGGTGTACGTCAGTCAGCTCCGTGATGTGGTGGAGCCGGCGCGAAGCACACCCAGTGTGATCGTCAGTCAGGCGCCGGGGTACGCCCTCGCGCTTCCGCCGCAGGCAGTCGATCTCCGAGTCTTCGAGCAGCTATGGGGTGAGGGGCGCAGGCTGCGAGCGAGCGATGACGCAGACGGAGCTGCTGAGACGCTTTCGAAGGCGCTGGCGCTATGGAGGGGTCCACCGCTTGCGGATCTCACGTATGCGGAGGCCTTCGCACAGGACGTGTCCCGCCTCGAGGAGATGCGCTGGAGCTGCGTAGAGGATCGAATCGACGCCGACCTGGCAGCCGGAAGGCATGCGCAACTGCTCCCTGAGCTGGAAGATTTCACAAACCGTTACCCGTTGAGAGAACGGGCATGTAGCTTGCTCATGCTCGCCTGCTACCGCTCCGGCCGGCAGGCGGAGGCGCTCCATGCCTTCCGCCGACTTCGGGCGACCCTGGTCGATGACCTCGGCCTCGAACCGTCACCTGCCCTCGCGGCGTTCGAACGCCGGATCCTGCAGCACGATCCCACGCTTGACACCCCGATGACAGTGGAGCCCGGGGCGCGGACGATCCTGGTGCTCGGCCGGGGCGACCTGAAAGACGTTGACTCGCTGCTCCCGATCGCCGTGCCGCTGGCGAAGGCGACAAGCGCGGAGATCGTGCTGGTCGCTGTCCAGCCGCCCACGATTGCTCAGCGGGGTGATGCTCTTATCGGCACGACGCGAGAGCTTTCCGATCGCCGGGCACGTCTCGAGAGTGAAGCGGTCGTCGCGCGGGTGGCCGCGTTCTCGACGGCTGCCCCCGCTCAGGATGTCGTGCGATTCGCGTCGCAAGAGGATGTCGCGATGATTCTGGTGGACGGCGCCAGCGGTGCGGCCTTCGTGTCTGAGCTGCTCGCTTCGGCGGACTGTGACGTTGTCGTCTCGGCTGCGAGCGCCGAGATGCCTCCCGGGAACGGACTGGTGGTGCCATTCGGTGGCGGAGAACACGACTGGGCTGCCCTGGAGCTGGCCGGCCATCTCGCCCGCCTTTTGGATGAACCACTCATCCTGGCGGGCGCGAGGCCTGACACGGGCCCGGATGCAAGCCGAGCGCTTGCCGTCGCATCGCTCGTAGTCCAGCGTACGGTCGGCGTGACGCCACTGCCGGTCATGATCAGCCCCGGCACGCAGGGTGTCGTCGAGAGCGGGCGAGACGCACGCCTGATCGTTCTCGGAGCGTCCGCTCGGTACCGCGATGAGGGTCTCGGGGACATTCGCGAAGCGATTGTGCGGGAGTCCAAGGTGCCGGCGCTGGTCGTGCGTCAGGGAAGGCGGCCTGGCCTCTTTGCGTCACCGGACCGGCTGACCGAATTCCGCTGGTCGATCTCCCCGTAGCCAACGCGCTGCCGGGCGGTCTGACTGGTAAGCTGGGCGGCCCAAGCTGGCAGAGGGGCGGATGGCGCTAGACGCTCGAATCGGGTCCGAGATCGCTGCCTACAGAATTGAGAGATTCGTGGGCCGTGGCGGTATGGGCGTCGTCTACCAAGCAGATGACCTGCGGCTTGGACGCCGCGTTGCGCTGAAGCTGCTCTCCGCCGATCTTGCCGACGATGAACGCTTCCGTGACCGGTTCGTACGAGAGTCGCGGCTGGCGGCATCGCTCGACCATCACAACATCGTCCCGATCTACGCCGCCGGCGAAGTGGATGGTCAGTTATACGTCGCGATGCGCTACGTTGAAGGCACCGACCTGCGCGCGCTGATCGCTGCTCAGGGCCCGCTTGACCCGACGCGCGCGGTTGATCTCGTCTCACAGATCGCAAGCGCCCTCGACGCCGCTCATGAACGAGGGCTCGTTCATCGCGATGTCAAGACTGCAAACATCCTGCTTCCATCGGAAGGAGGTCACGCGTATCTGACGGATTTCGGCCTTGCCAAGCTCACCATGTCCGAGAACTCCATGACAGGCACGGGCATGCTTGTCGGTACGGTTGACTACCTCGCCCCAGAGGTGATCGAGGGCCATGCGGCCGATGCCCGGTCGGATCAGTATGCATTGGCGTGCGTCCTGTTCGAATGTCTGACCGGAAGGCCACCGTTCCGGCGGCCGACCGACGCCGCGACGTTGTGGGCGCACATGCAGGATGCGCCGCCGCCACTGCCCGCCCCGTGTGCGGATCTTGCGCCTCCGCTCCGCAGGGCACTGGCGAAATCGCCCGCCGATCGCTACCCGACCTGCGGCGCGTTTCTGCACGACCTCGAACTGAGGCTTCCCGGGCGCGAACCCGAGACCGCCAGGCGCCCCTCGAACCGCCTACTCATCCTGGCCGGTGCTGTGATCGTTGCTTCGATGCTCATCGCAGTCGGCGTCACAGCGCACCTTGCCGGCACCGCACCGTCCGTGCGGCCACCGCTACCGCCGAACTCCCTTGTTGCTCTTGACCCAAGGACCGGGGCGCAACTGGCAGCACCGATTCCCGTTGGGCGCACGCCGTCGCACGTTGTCGTCAGCGGAAGATGGGTCTGGGTCGCAAATCGAGCCTCCCGCACCCTCACGTTGGTTGATCCTCGACAGAAGCGAGTGAGCCGGACGATCCGCCTCGGCGCGACCCCGACGGATATCGCGAGCGGCGCCGGCGGATCGGTATGGGTCGCCGAAGGACTGGCACGCCAAGTGGTGCAGGTGTTCCCGCAACCAGATCGGACCGCGGTTACGGTATCGCTTCGCGATTCGC
>Ga0066903_100004351_pt1 | contig 11950 bp, 14 predicted proteins | sample PanSoiMetaGPlot1_FD_67491 | JGI IMG/M metagenome (GOLD analysis project Ga0066903, IMG submission 67491) | Tropical forest soil microbial communities from Panama analyzed to predict greenhouse gas emissions - Panama Soil - Plot 1 (version 2) | ecosystem: Environmental > Terrestrial > Soil >...
TGAGCAGGCGGTTGCTAATCACGGCACTAGAAATACACGATAAAACCGCTGAGTGGAGCCGATCGACTCGCTCGCAGTTGCGGTGTTCCCGGTCGCCTGCAAAATCGATCCAACATTCCAATTCGACTGCCCAAGTGCGCCGTTGTTTTGCAATGAGTAATTGTTTCCGGGAATTGCGTTCCAGCTAAAAGACGCCATTCCGTTGCTCACTCGAATCGAATTAATCATCAGTGGCGCCGCGACCGTCAAATTCGCGGCACTGCTCGTCACCGCGCCATAACTATTGCTTACAACAACGTTATACGTAGCAACATCCGAAAGAGTCACGGCAGGCAAAATTAAAGTTGGATTGGTTGCCTGGTTTATTGCCGCAGCGCTCTTTAGCCATTGAAACATAAGGCCCGCGCCGCTTGCAATCACACCGAATTCGGCAGTGCTGCCGGCATGATTCGTGCGACTTATTGGCTGAGCCAGGATTACTGGTGGCATTGTTATGGTTACGGCAGGCACTGTAACGGGATTTGTAAATGCTGCGATCGTTCCAATGTAATTGGAAATCGAACTGTCCGCGCCGACAAATACTTCCACCGACGTGTCCAGATCAGCATAACCTGAAAGTGACACACTCACTTCACCTGACGAAGTGTCAAATTGACTCGAAATTATGCGTGAAGTTCGCGTAGCCCGGACGTACTGGTTGCCATAATCCAGCGTCACATAAAGTGGTTTGTATGGGGCAAGATTGTTGGTGATTCCGGACAAAATCGCGCGCCAATTATTAGACGTGATCGCGGTCGAACCGCAACAGGACGTTGGATGGATATACCATTCATGAGTAAACAAATTCGGCAACACCAGGCTGTCGAGGCTGCGCTTAATCATATCTGTTCCTCGCGCAATTACGGTAGCGACGTCGCCGTTGTTCGGACACCATTCACCGCATGAGCCGGCATCACGAATTTCGGAATAGCAGTTGAAAAACGCTTCCGCCATTTCCGGGTGGCCCGGAATCGTCAAAAAATCTGCATAATACAAGGGCAGATTACTCTGTCCTTGTCCTGGCGTTTCGTAATACCGATATGGTCCGGCTACCAGCCACGGCGCAGGATTGGCTCCGTATTCAATCGTTCCAGGAACGACCTCGATGGGAATGAACTCAACTCCCCACTGTTGTAAACCAGCAAAAGCATTCGGGCCAATTTCTGAATAATGTGTTTGAACTACTTTGGAAATCGGTATGCCATTTGTGGCGTGCCACTGTGTGCCTATGTAAAAGTTATTTGAAATCACGCTATCTGAATAACTCGTTTCGGTCTGGTGATTGAAATAAAACATTGTTCCAGCCGTAAATGAATGAATCGACGTGGTGGCATTGCCATTCGTTACCATCCTCCGCAAGTCAGCAGTATTGGCCTGGTTGATACTGCCCAAAAAAATCGGTAGGAACGGTTTAAATCCGGCATCAATCGCCATCTGCGCCCACCAAAACGGTCCCTCGGAATCGTCTACGCGAAACGTGACGAAGTTCGGCATGCCGCGCATGAGGAATGGTTTCCGCGCCGCCCAAACCATGCTGCGCCATACCGTGTCATCCATTCCCTCCAAGGGCCCGAGCACGTCAGTTGGTATCCAATCGTAACTTCCCCACTGCACCGCGCGGCCCAAACCAAATTTTTTCACCGCCAACAACGGACGTCCGCCGCTCATCAGTATGCCTGTGACATTTGTCGGCATCGTAATCCCTGCCAGATTCATACTCGTTCTTAATGAGATGGTCTCATTCGTTTGATGCAGGGCGGTGATGTAATTCATCTGCGAAGAAGGCTCGGTCGATGGAAACATCACGCTGAGGCTTGTTGTGGTGTTGGTATACGCGAAGGCAAATATGTCCTGCACAAATTGGTATCGCGGCGCGGTTCCCACGGCCAAATCGTTATCGAAAATGACCAAACCCACGCCGTTTGACACCGCCGCTGTGATATTCGCCTGGGCACTGCTGTCCAGGCGGATGTGGTTCGTATCCAATTGTTTGTGGCCGATGATAACTAACGCGTAATCCGAGAGATTCGTCGTCGCGGCATTTGTGGAAATGTCCCGCACCGTATAAGGCACTCCAAAATTGTCCAAATACGGCTGGATCAATTGTTGGAAATCGGAATATTTGGCGCTCGCGGAATTTACGAGCACAACAGCGTCTGCTCCCGTCGTCGCACTGAGGGCAGGAAAAGAACACCAACACCAAAGCAGTGCGAAAACACTCCTCCAGCACCAGCCCACACGGAGCAAATTGCTCCGCCTTCTGGGTAAAAATCTTGCGTCGGCTATGGCCAAGGAACCAATCACACCTTCTGAGGAACGTCTTTCGCGAACGGTGGCCTGTGGTTACAACTTTTTCGTCGTCTTGATTTACCGGAACTGCCCTTATGCCTAGCACAAAAGTCTTCGCTTGTCCAGAATGAGCGGGTCGCGCGGCGACGGCGATTCCCTTTGTGACGATGATGACGACAGGAAAATCAGGCAAGCCATGGCGAAATCTGCATTAGGTCGCGGTCTGCAGCATCTGATGACAGAGCGACCCGCCTCTACCGGGCAGGCACAGCCACCCGAAAAGCTTCCGGTAACGCCCGGTATGGCCGCGCTCTTGCGTGGCAAAAACGGCGAGGCAAAAGAGCAAGGATCAGATAAATCGCAGCCTTGCGAGCCGGAAAGCGTTGCCGCCGCGACCCGAAAAAGAAACCTGATTCAGGCTTCGATGTTTCTTGCAGACTTTTTTCTCCTAGTCTTGGTGGCGCGCCTGGCCTTTGTCAGCCGCGGTCACTTCGGATTTTTCGAAGTTGCACTGTGCATAATCGCTCTCGCGATCGGCGCCTGGCTGAGCTGTCTCGCTCTCTGGATGAAATAACTCCGAGTTCAAAGTTCAAGGTTCAAGCCGTTTTAACGCCAACCCTTTGATGTTTCAATGTTCCCCTTCGCGGCTGCCAATGCTAACGCCGCTGCTACTTCCGTCCCATCTTTCAGCGCATATTCTGGCCGAGGATGATCCGCGTTGAATACCGCGAGCGACTTCGGATCCAACGCCGTATCCGATTCGTCAATTTGTCCGTCTGGCGTCAAAATCCGTTTGAGACTTAAGCCGGAATGCTTCGCCATGAACCGATACATCGCTTCCCGTTTCGACGGCCCGTAATCATGGCCTTCCTCGGGCAAATGCACATTTTCGATATTCCCGGCGGCGTCATACAATTTATAAACACTTCGGATGTACGGAAACTCGACTTGCGGCACGTTCTTCGTCCAATCCTTGCCATCGGACACAAGGCACATCGGTTTGGGGGAGAATAACGCGGCTATCTCGGCGTTATCCGTATCATGCTTATCGCTGTGGTGGATCGGCAGCCCGCTCTCGCACTTGCAACCACCGAAGAAATGCGCCGACACCATTACCACCGGCACGCTCACCGCCACGCGATCGTCGGTCGCGCACAAAAGAAACGTCTGTGTTCCTCCACCTGATTCGCCAGAGCAACCAATCTTTTTCGCATCGACCTCCGGCAATGACGTCAAAAAATCCAGAACCCGCATGCTGTCCCAAAGCTGAAGCGTTAGCACATTTTGGTCATCATGTTTCGCTTGTGACGAATCGTTGTATCCGACCATATCGTATGCGAAAGCGATGGCGCCCATTTGTGCCAGGGTTGCCGCTCGCGTGATTGTCGCGGGGTCAAGGCGGCCCATTTTACTATGGCCATGCGGACACATCACAGCCGGGAAGGGACCTTTCTCTCCCAATGGCCGATACAAATTTCCCGTGACAAAAAATCCGGGCAAACTTTCGAACGCCACATTCTCGACGGAGTAGCCTTTTCGCACCTGTTTTCCCCAGATGATCGGTTTCAACGGGCACCGCGCTGGCAGCGGGGTCAGGTGCGCCTCGCGCAAAATGCCTTCGCGGATATTTTTCGCCCGCGCCTCCCATTCCGCGCGCGTATGCCATGTCTTCGCAAAAGCCGCCAATTGCTCCTTCCCTTGCTCCTCAGTCAATCGCGGTTCCTTCTTTGGCAACGTCTCGGCTGCTGGAAGTAGTGATACGGACACCATTGAAATGACTAACCAGATTGACCAATGTTTTGCAGTATTCATTGCAAGTCCTCGATCGTTATGTCCTTGTACGATGCTTCTGATTTTCCTCCACCGTGAATCTGGATCCCAATTATTCCGCTCATCGGAAGATCTTTTTCCTCTTCGGTATAATCCACGGTCAGAATTCCGTTCAGCCAGAGCCGAACATGCGAACCCTCGCAACGAATTACATAATCATTCCAATCATTCGCTCTAACGAGATGTTTGACGACAGCTGCTTGCGGGTGTGCCAACGTCTTCTTCCGGCGTGACTCATCGTAAAGGCTGCCCCAATACCCCTCGCCCATATCCGCCTGATAACCGACCATTTCAAACGCCGGCTCCTTCGCGCGCTGGCTGCGTAGTTGAATCCCACCGTTCACAAATCCCGTCCCTTCGAGCTTAACCTTTAGTCGCAAATCGAAATTCTTGAATTCTCTCGTCGTGCAAAGGAAATCATTGTGCGCCACCGTTTCTTTCAAAGTGCCTCCTACCAGCGCGCCATTTTCGACGCGCCAAATGTGATTCGTGTCGCCTTCTCATCCCGCGAAACTTCTCCCATCAAACAATCGCTCCCGTTTTCCTGATTTAGGGATGGAAATATCCTCATGCGGATCGAGAAACGTGCCTCTACCCAAAAACTGTGAAACAAGCTCTATGTGCACCTCGTCTCCGGTTACGCTCGATTGCTTTTCCAACTTTGCTTGAATCTCCGTTTTGTTTGTCGAAGAAAAGAACAACACCCCTAACTTATCTCCACCGTCTATGAACGGTCCGGATATTAGCAATTCTCCCGAAGTCACTTCTTTTTTCAGCAACGGAAAAAGTCTCAACATTGAATCGGGTTGCAACGTCGCGGGCAACGATTTCCAATTGGCGCCTTTCGTCACAATACACAACGTGAATTGCCCCATCTGAAACGGCACTTTCGGCGTGCCGAACTTCATTACATCCACCAGCCAGGGATGCGTCTCCGTTTCCAGGATCCCGTTTTGCAAGTATGGATCGGGCTTGAAGCATTCTGCGATCTGCTGCGGCGTATTGACCGCCAAAACCACAATTCCGCGCGTTTTCCCTCCGCGCCCCACCGGACCCGCTGCCATCAATTTCCCCAAGTCGAACTGGGCGCCAAAATTGCCGACGTGTTTCGCCTGCATTTTCCCAACTTCATCGTCGCTTATCCCTTTTTCCCTGGGCGAAACACCCGAATTCAGGAATACAAACGTGTTGGTTTGCCTCCCAGCGTTTTCAGCCGCTGCCCGGAAGTTGAGCAGCAGCGCCAGGCAGCAAACAGTTGTTTTCATGGATTGGTGCAGAAGGTATCCAGCATAGCGGCTTCCAGCAAATTCAAAATGGCCCGAGATAATTCGGGGCGCGCATGGGCCAACTGAAAAGTTGGTGGGATTTGGCCGGATTTAGTCGGATGCCGCATGGTAGCGGGGGGGAGGTGGTTGGATTTGGTTTGACTGGGTTTGACTAGGTTTGACTGGCTTGGACCGCTCGGACTGTCAGACCGGTCAGGCGAAGCCGAACAGGTCGACGGCTCAAAGGCAGTGTCATCAGGCGTCAATTTGTTCGATTGAATGTACATAACTTGATTGTCGCTCGAGATTCTCAGTTTTTCATTTTCGTACGTGGAATTGTAGGAGAGGGGGTAGGACATTTACGGTCCTACCGTAAAAGTACGGAATTATTAGAGATCTTAAATCTGTGGAAGGCTAAAATAAGGAAAATAGTAATGCCAAAACTGCCTAATGTTTGACTCGTGTCAAAGCGACTGCTGCCGACCCTCCGTATGTTGTCGGCATGAATGAACGACCGTTGATCGACGCATCCCGCGAGAAAATCATTTCTTTATCAAACGAAACGCAATTTGCTGCAAATGGTATTGTCAGCCGGACGCTCGTCCAGACGCCAAATTCCCGCACCGTTCTGTTCGGCTTCGCCGAAGGCCAGGAGTTAACCGAACACACCTCGACGCAACACGCGCTAATTCAGATTCTCTCCGGTGAATGCGAATTTTCGCTGGCAGGTGAACCACACAACCTGAAAGCCGGCGACGTGCTCTATATGCCGCCAAACCTCGCCCATTCGGTAAAGGCGACGCACCAGTTTTCGATGCTGCTAACCCTATCCAAACCTGCACCCGCGCTGGCGCCACGGATGGCGAGCACGCTGGCCGCTCAAGTCTGAAGACCTTCCGCATGGACAATCAAATCATTACGCTGGACGTTCGCGAAGACATTCACAATGGTCGCGAGCCGTTCTCGAAAATCATGAACGCGGTGGCCGAACTCCAGGCGGAGCAACAACTGCTCGTGATTGCGCCGTTCGAACCGGTTCCTTTGTTTCACGTAATGAAGAAACAAGGTTTCGGCCACGCGGCAAAAGCTATCGGCTCTGGCGATTGGGAAGTCCTTTTCACTCGCAGCAATCAGCCGCAACCTGCAACAAATGTGAACGGGCAATGCAATTCTTCCCACCGGACTCTACAATCAACCCTCCTGGAGATAGATGCTCGCGGGCTCGAACCACCCCAGCCAATGGTAAAGATTCTCGAAGCACTTGTGAATATCCCCTCCGGCGCCGGACTCATTGCGCGAACCGATCGGCGTCCCATGCATCTCTACGGCCAACTCGAAGCCCGGGGCTTCGTCGGCCAAACCGAAGAACAATCCGATGGAAGTTTCCTTACCCATATCCGCGCGAAGTAGCCGCCCACGCAAGGAGGCAGAGGGCCATCGATTGGAAAATTCTCGTCCAGTCACTGCGGGCGTCACCGCCACCTCGATCTGTCTCCCGCTGATGTTCATCCTCACTGGACTTGTGGCACTTTGCGCGGGGGTTGCCTGGCTTATTTTCGAACCGTCAGTCCTAGCCACTTACCATTACAATCAACATATCATTGCCGCGACCCACCTGTTCGTTCTTGGCTGGATTTGCTCGATCGTCATGGGCGCGATGTATCAACTCGTTCCGGTCGCGCTCGAAACGAAGCTCTACAGCAATAAACTTGCTCACTGGCAATTCGCGTTTCACATCGTCGGCTTCATCGGCATGGTTTGGATGTTCCGCGTCTGGAACATGAAGCAGGTTGGTCACTTCGGTTGCGTGCTGGGGGTCGGTGTTGGGCTGTTCGTCTATAACATTGCGCGCACACTGCGACGTGTGCCGAAGTGGAACGTCACTGCAAGTGCCGTAACCGCCGCACTCGGTTGGATTTCTGTGGCGATAGTTGCCGGACTCTTAATTGCCACAGCCAAATGCACGTACGAAACCGAATCGGACACTTCTCTGCCCGCAGCGGTCAATTCGCTGATACATGGGCTGCGAGCCGTCGGAATTGTGGTTTCCCGATACAATCCAATCAGTGCCATGCACGCCCATGCTCATCTCGGCGCTCTTGGCTTTTTCACCCTCCTGATCGTCGGCGTTTCTTACAAACTGATTCCCATGTTCACCTTGAGCGAGGTGCAAAGCCGACGTCGCGCAGCATTCAGCATCGCGTTGTTGAATGTGGGGTTGGCTGGTGCATTCGTGACAATACTCGCCGGCAGCCCCTGGAAGCTCGCATTCGCCCTAATGGTTGTCGCCGGGTTGATTGTTTACGCTATCGAGATAGTTGCCATCTTGCGCGCTCGAAAACGCCGCTCACTCGATTGGGGCATCAAATATTTTCTTACGGCTCTGGCCCTTTTGCTGCCGCTTTCGGTGTTGGCGATTGTTCTCTCCTGGCCTGCGCTTCCGTTCAATTTGTTCACTGGGCAACTTGAAAATCTATACGGATTTCTTGGACTCATCGGCGTAATCTCATTCGCCATCGTCGGAATGCTCTACAAGATCATTCCATTCCTTGTCTGGTTTGGCCGCTACAGCCAGCACATCGGCAGGGCAAAAGTACCGGCGCTTGCCGATCTATACTCCCCCCAATTGCAAGCGGCGGGTTATTGGAGCTGGGTTGCCGGTTTGATAGTCGTTTGCACCGCGATCGTACTTACGAGTGAAATCGGCGTACGAATTGGATGCATTTTGTTGGCGGTTAGCCTTGGCACGTTGATGTTCAATGTGGGAACAATGTTTTCGCATTTCATTCGACCGAAGCTCGAAGAACTCTCTTTCGCACCGAATTTCAGCCCAATACCAGCTCCAACCGCGCCATGAACGGCACTAAACTCAGCGAGGCGACTATTCTGGATGCATTGCGCCAGGTGATCGATCCGGAGCTTGGCTGCAACATTGTCGATCTCGGCTTGATTTACACTGTCAGTATCACGGATGCCAAAGTCACTGTTGCGATGACCCTCACCACGCAGGGATGCCCCATGCACGAAAGCATTCGCATCGGCGCTGTCAACGTGCTTCTCAATCTTCCGGACGTGGACGACGCCGAAGTCGAATTGGTTTGGGATCCGCCATGGCATCCTTCGATGATGACAGAAATTGGTCGCGCGGCAACTGGCGTTGGAGATTTTTAAACAAACAAAAACACACATGAACACAGACATACAAACCGAAAACCTCATTGGCTCGGATAATGTGATGGACGTTCGTCCCATCCCTTGCTCGATTAAGCACGGCCTGATCATCCGCACGTGGCTCAATCTGCCAGTCGGCGAGCACTTCATTCTCCTGAACGACCACGATCCCGTGCCGCTCTACTACCAGTTTTCCGCCCAATGGCCCGGCACATTCACGTGGGAACATCTCGTTAAAGGCCCGGACGAATTCCGGGTGAAAATCACAAAGCTAAAGCCGCTCGCCCCAGTTGTTGCCGAAGGCGGGTCCACCTGTTGCGGCAACCATTGAGAACGTAGCTGGTTGGCATATTTCGCGTCCTATGCAGCCGCCGACTAAGGAGGCAGATGGCACGAGGCACAGATTTAATCCGCATTCCTTACGTCGGCGGCTACACGGTATGGAGGGCTATAAGATTTTCGAGCTGGCATATCTAGCTCATTTAACTCATTTGACTTGTTTAACGAAGTAACGAATACATGCCTCCGATCTCCCAGTTCAAGCGCTTCGACGTCCGTGAGCTAATCCGTCGTGGCGTCGAGCCGTTTCCTGAAATTCGCAAGCGCGTTGATGCTCTAAAAACCGCTGAAGGCCTGATAGTCGTCGCGCCCTTCCTTCCATCGCCGCTGATTGAAAAGCTCAGCAGCGAAGGCTTTGCATCGAAAACCGAACGCGGTTCGGGCGCAGATTGGATGGTTTACTTTTGGCGCGAAGCTGATTGATTAATTCTCCATGTTGAGCACGAGCGGCCAGCTAAAGAAAATCGGGATCATCGGCACGCTCCGAAGCTGCCAGCTTTTTGTCGGCCTGCCGTCGCACGATCTGGAAAATATCGCGGATGTGACCGTTCCAAAAGCCCTCGCCAAGGGCGATTATCTTTTCCATGAAGGCGATCCCGCTCACGGCTTTTATATCATCCAATCCGGTTCGATTAACGTTCATCGCGTCAATGCCGTTGGCAAAGAGCAAATCATTCACGTTTTCTGTGCCGGGGAATCTTTTGCCGAAGTCGCTCTCGCTTCAGAGAAAGGTTATCCAGCTGATGCGCGCGCTTTGGAATCGACTCAAGTGCTTCTTGTGCAGAAGGACGGAATCCTCGCGCTGTTGCGGCGCCAGCCCGAGCTTGCATTGCGAATGCTCGGCTCGATGAGCAGCCATTTACGAATTCTCGTCGGCCAGTTGGAAGACCTAACGCTCAAGGACGTCGAAACGCGACTTGCGAATTGGCTCGTCAAACGCTGCCCAAATCCGAAGAGCGAGCAGCCCGTCCGGATCGACCTGACGATGACGAAACGCGTTCTGGCTGCGGAATTGGGAACGGTCAGCGAAACTTTTTCAAGAACACTCGCCAAGTTTCGCGAACAAAAACTCCTGAGTGTGAAAGGCAAATCTTTTGTGGTCCTCTCGCCAGCCAGGCTTGAGGCGGTTCTGCGCCGCAATCTTGGGGAATGAGTCTTCACAAAGGTGCAGATCCTGCGTCCCGAAGCGGCGCGGTGGGGACACCGCGCCCTACCACTCGAATCTGGATACCGCGTCGTACGGTTAATCACTTCCGGCCGGAAAGGACCATGCGATAGATTCCCTGGTGTCGGCGGACGCGAGAATTTTTCATGCCGGCTTCTTTGGCCATGCTGCGCATCTCGCGGACAGTGAATGCCGCCCGAAATGATTGCGGTCCATCATTTTTGACGATGGGACTTCGAACCACTGTCCGCGCAATCAATTCCGCCGTCCAAATGGCGAGCCAATTCCGCTGCAAATCATTAACGACATAGCCGAGCCGAGCGATCTCATTCATCCGCCGCAAAATCTTAATGGCATCCTCGATTCCAAAATGATGGAGCGCCAACGAACAGAGCACGAGGTCAAAACTTGCGGCCCGGTATGGAATTTCGAGCAAATCGTAATGTTCCAGGCGTATCTCGGGCCAATTCTGGCACCATTCACGGGCTGAGCGCAAAACCTCTTCGTTGCCATCGACGGCCGTGATGGTGATCCGAGTTCCCGTCTGGCGAGCCCATGCGACAATTGCCCGTGGAACATCAGCGGCACCGGTTGCCAGGTCCAAGATATTCAGTTCATCAATTTTCCTCGAGCCGAGTAAACTGCCGATATACCGAAGCATCAACTGATGCCCGCCAAAACGGTTTAGTTTCTCCAGAGTCTGAAGTTCTTCGCGAAGCCACTCTTTGTTTACACCGGGCCTGTCCATCAATTCCGGTTCATTGGGATCAAACTGGCGCGCTGGGGCGAAAAGAGTTCTGCGAGGCTGCCACTGAAGTGAAGCGGACTTTTCGGCGGCGGACCAGTGGCCGTCGAGTTGGCGGACTTGCCGGTCATTATTTTTCGGAGCGCTCTCAGGCTCTAGGGTGCGCTGCATCATAAGCTCGTTTCAATCTCTCGGTTGTTACATGAGTATAGACCTGGGTGGTCGCCAAGTGAGCGTGTCCGAGTAACTCTTGCACGCTCCGGAGATCCGCCCCCGCATCCAACAAATGTGTAGCATAACTATGCCTTAATTTGTGCGGTGTCAAATTAGGGTCCAGACCCGCCACCGCCAAATGCTTCTTTAGCCGCAACTGCAACAATCGCGCGGAAACCGGGGTCCGTTTGCTGCCATTTGCGAGAAAAACCGGCGCAACCCCGGCGGGATGTTGAGGGAGCAATTGCCAGTATGAGCGGATAGCTTTCAAAGCTGTCTCGCCGACCGGGATCAATCGCTCCTTTTTTCCTTTACCTCGCACTCGCACGAGACGCTCGTTCCATTCGATATCGCTCGCTTGCAAGCCACATAATTCGCTGATGCGCAAACCGCAGGAATAAATCGTTTCCAATACCGCGACGTCGCGCCGACTCGCCAGCAGCAATTCCAGACGTTTTGCATCATTTGTGTCGGGCGGTAACAATTTCAAAGGCGCCTCCAGCAGGTCCTTCATCTGTTGCGCAGTCAAAAATTTCGGCAAGCGCCTGCAAATTTTCGGCAAGGAAAGATTTTTGATGGGCGAAACGGCGAGCTCGCCGCGCCGGATCAGGAATTTATAAAAGGTTCGTAAGGCGGAGAATCGAAGTTGAATTGCCGCCCGTCCCAATTGGTTGCGGCCAAGATAGCGCAAAAATACCCGGAAATCGTCACGTTGTAGTGCTTGCCAGTTTGGAGGGTGTTTTCGTTCTTCCCCGTGCCATGTGCAAAACTCGGTCAGGGCCTGTCGATAGTTTCGCTGCGTATAAACGGAAGCTCCTTTCTCCGTGGTCAAATATGCGAGAAACTTTTCGAGCCATACATCCCGTCTGCTAGAATCACTTGCAAGAGACTCCG
>Ga0066903_100004352_pt1 | contig 11950 bp, 4 predicted proteins | sample PanSoiMetaGPlot1_FD_67491 | JGI IMG/M metagenome (GOLD analysis project Ga0066903, IMG submission 67491) | Tropical forest soil microbial communities from Panama analyzed to predict greenhouse gas emissions - Panama Soil - Plot 1 (version 2) | ecosystem: Environmental > Terrestrial > Soil >...
GAGCACGCGGCGGACTGGCCGAGCGTCGCCGAGCTGCTCGAGCTCGAGGCCGAGCGTACGCCGCGCGAACGGGCCGCCACGCTCTTCTCCGAGCTGGGCGTGCTGCTCGAGGAGCGGCTGGGCCGGGCCGAGGCGGCAGAAGCGGCGCTCCGGCGCGCGGTGCAGATCGACCCCGAGCAGCCGAAGGCCCTGGAGCGGCTGGTCACGCTCCAGCTCCGCCGCGGCGGGTGGACCGACGCCGCACCCTTCTGGAAGACGGTCTCGGCGGTACTCCCTGCAGAGCGCGCCGCGGCCCTCCTCCGGCAGGCCGCCCAGCTCGCGTCGACGGCTCAGGACGGCGCGGCCGCGCTCGCGCTCCGGCGCCAGGCCCATGCGCTGCTTCCCGCCACCGGCGACGAGCTGGCCGAGCTCGCGCTGTCGCTCTACGCCCGTGGCTCGCGGGCCGAAGCCCTCCCGCTGTTCAGCGCGGTGCTGTCCGGGGCCGGCCAGGCCGGGGCGCCGCGTCGAGAGGCCGAGGTGCTCCTCGCCCACGCGGACCTCCTGGTCGAGGCGGGCGAGCTGGTCGAGGCCGAGGCAGCCCTCCGGCGGCTGGCGAACCGAGCCGACGCGCCCTCCGCCGCCGTCGAGCGCCTGGCAGAGCTGCGAGCCCGGACCGATCCCCGTGAGGCCATCGAGCTGCTCGCGAACCACCAGCTCAAGCAACCCCCGTCCGAGGAGGTGGGCCGGGCGTTGCTGAGGCTGGCCGACCGCGCTCGCTCCGAGCTGGCCGACCCGGAGCTGGCGGACCGGCTGCTGCTCGGCTCGGCCTCCGCGCTCTCCGACGCGCTTCCGGCGCACCAGGCCCGTGCGGCGCTCCACCGGGAGACCGGCCGCACGGCAGCCCTGCTCGAGGCGCTCCAGTCCACCGCCGACCACGCCTTCCGCCGGGGAGATCTGGCGCTCGCCTCTGCGTCGCTGGAGGAGCTCGCCGAGGTGGCGACGCGAGCCGACCGTCCCGAGGATGCCCTCGAGGGGCTGGCCCGTCTCCGCAGCGCGCTGGAAGGCGCCGGCCGTGGGCCGGAGGCAGCCGCCGTCGAACGCCGCCGCGCGACGCTCTTCCTGGAGGCGCGGGGAGACGCGACCGCGGCCACGGCGGCGCTTTCCCGCGCCTTCGAGCTCGCCCCCGACGTCGAGACCGCGGGCCGCCTGGCCGATCTCGCCGCTCGGCGCGGTGACACGCGGGCGCGGGCGGGCTGGCTGCGGCGGGGCGTCTCACTCCTCTCCAGCTCCGAGAGCCGGGCGACCGCGCTGGTCCAGGTGGCCGAGCTGCACGCCGGGCCCCTCGGGGACGAGGCGGAGGCCGAGTCGCTGGTCCGCGACGCGCTGGCGGAGGTCCCGGGGCATCCGGCCGCCGAGGGTCTCCTCGTCCAGCTTCTGGAGCGCTCGGGGCGCGGAGCCGATCTCGCCGCCTATTACGTCGCCGCCGCCCGGAGCCGGACCGAGGGCGCGGCCCGGGCCCATCTCCTCCGCCGCGCGGCCGGCCTCTACCGTGGCCTCGGGAAGATGGATCAGGCCCTCGATGCGCTCTCGGCGGCGCACGGCTTCACCCCGACCGACGGCTCCATCACCGCTGAGCTGGCAGACCTCCTGGTGTCGCGCGGCCAGGATGCGGATGCGGCGCCCTTCGATGCCCTCCTCCTCCAGGCGGACCCGTTCCACCCCTCCTACCAGCGGCACGCCGCGCGGCTGGAGGCCGCCGGAGATTCGGTCGCCCTCGGCCGGCTCGAGGCGGCGCGTGCGGAACGACAGGCCGGTGCCGAGGCGGCGCGGAGCTGGCTGCGCGCCGCGGCGTCCCTACGCTCCGGCGGCCGCGAGGACGACGCCCGGGCCGCCGAGGACCGCGCCTTCGAGCAGGCTCCCGAGCTGGACGCGGCTTTCGCCTCTCGCCGGGCACGGGTCGGGGGCGACGTCCGCGCCCTGGCCGAGCTCCTCGGACAGCGCGCCCGCGCCGTCCCCACCGAGGCGCCGGACCTGCTCGCCGAGCGCGCCGAGCTGCTCACCCGCGCGGGCGAGGCGCTTCTCGCCGCGGAGGCCTGGGACGAGCTGCTTCGGGTCAGGCCCGAAGAGCTGAAGGCGCTCCTCGCCCGCGGAGACCTGGCCGCTGCCGCCGGCGGACCCACCGCTGCGCAGCCGTACGACCGCCGGGCGCTGCAGCTCGCTCCGGACCTGCCCACCACGCAGCGGACCCGGCTCCAGCTCCGGCTGGGCAACGCCGCGCTCTCGGCCGGCGCGCTGCACGATGCCGCCGACGCGCTGGAGGCGGTGGTGGCAGCCGACCCCGAGGGCGAGCGGGGACGCGAGGCGCTCTCGCTCCTCGCCGAAGTGCACGGGCGAAGGCAGGACGCCCCTGGCCTGTTCCGCACCTCGGTCCGGCTCGCTCGCATTGCGCGCCCCGAGGAGGCCGAGGCGCTCTACCGGCGGGCGGCGGCGCTGGTCGAGAACCCCGCCGAGGCCCTGGACGCGCTGCTCCCTCTGGCAGAGCTCCGGCCCGCGGAAAGCTCGGTGGTGGACCGGGCGGTGGCCGGGCTGCGCGCAGTCTCCCGGCACGAAGATCTCCTCGTGCTGCTCGAGCGAGCGGCGCAGGCCTCCGGCGGCCCGCGGGCCGCGGACCTCCTGGTGCAGGCGGCAGGGGTAGCGAGCGACGTGCTCAAGGACGAGGCCCGCGCCTTCGCCCTGGTCGAGCGCGCCCATCAGGCTGACCCGGCGAACCTCCCCGCGCTGCTCGTGCTCGCCGAGAGCTACCGCCGTCGCGGCGAGGCCGGACTGCTGATCCCCATCCTCCGCGCGCTAGTGGCCGGAACGCCGCACGGCGAGTCCTCGGCCCAGCTCAAGCTCGAGCTCTCCCGGCTCCTCCTGAGTCGGGGCGACGCGGAGGAGGCTCGCGGTCTCCTCGAGCCGCTCGCGGCCGGAGGGCGCTCGGGCCCCGGGTACGCCGAGGCGCTCGAGCTTTTGGTGCCGCTGCTCGGCGGGCCCGACGACGCGCTCGCCCGCTCGACCGTGCTCGCCGCCCGGGCGGAGATGTCTCAGGGCTCCGCCCGGGCCCGACTGCTCTACGAGGCTGCGCTCGCTGCGCAGCAGGCCGGAGACGAGGCCCGCGCCGCCCGCCTCGCCCGTGCGTCCGTCGCCACCGAGGCGAGCCAGGACGCACTCCTCCTCCTCGCCAGCCTGATGCGGGACGCGAGCGAGCTGGCGAAAGCGGCCGCCTCGCTCACGCAGGCCGCGCAGCTCGCTCCGCCCGAGGACCGGCCCCGCCTCCTCCTCGAGGCCGCGGAGGCATGGGAGGGCGCAGGAGATCCGGCCGAGGCCCAGGAACTTCTGGAGCGGGTCGCACGACTCCACCCGGAAACGCTCGGGCCCGGAGCGTGGGCCGCCCGTTTCCTCCGCCTCGACGCCCGGGCGCAGGCCATCGAGCACGGCTACGAGCCGCTCCTCGCCCAGGGCGCGTTCACCCAGGCGCTGGAGATTGCCGAGGCGCTGAAGGACGCGGCCCGCATCCGGCAGAGCCTCTGGGGCCTCTCCCAGGCAGGAGCTGCGGTGGAGCCGCTGCGCCGGCTGTCCGCGCTGCTGCTCGAGTCGGGCACCGGCGGCGAACGGCTCGCCTGCGCCGAGCTGGCCGAGTCGCGCAAGGCGAAGGACCTCGCCATCGAGCTCTATCGGGCCATCGTTCTCTCGTTCCCGGGGGAGGCCTCGGACGACGAGCGACTCCGCTCGTTCCAGAGGCTCCATGCGCTGGGGCAGCTGGACGCACTGCTGTTCCCGGCGCTGGAGCGGGTGGATGCGAACACCGCGCCGGCGCTGGTCGAGGCGATGCTGCACCAGATTCGCCAGCGGCGCGGCGCCGAGCGCGAGCGAGGGCTCCGGCTTCTCGCCAGAGCAGTGCCGGCCCGGGCTGCCGAGCTGTGGCAGGTGCTCTTCGAGCAGGCGCGTGACGACAACCGGCTCGAGGACGCGGCCTCGGCCCTCGCCGCCTGGGTCGAGGCGACGCCGGACCCGGTTCAGCGAGCGGGGCTCCGCGTCCAGGCCGGAGATCTCGCGCTGGCCATCGGATGGACCGACGCCGCTCGGGCCGCGTGGGCTCAGGCCGCGGCGGAGGATCCGACGTCGGTGCAGGCGGCGAGCAAGCTTCTCGCGCTCACTCCCGCGGACGAGTCGCCCGAGGAGTTCGCCGACCTCGCCGAGCGCCTCATCTCCCTGGTCGGCCCCGAGGCCCTCGCCGGTCGCCAGGACGATCTGGTCGTTGCGTACGTTCGCCTTGGGCGCGCGGCCGACGCGCTCGGCGTCCTCGGGCAGCTTCCTCCAACGGAGGAGCGGGTCCGGCGTCGCGCCGAGCTCGCCGAGTCGCTGGGCCGCGCGCAGGAAGCGCTCAGCCTCCGCGAACAGCTCGCCCGCACGCCCGAGGAGCGTGAGGAGCTGGCGCTCACCGCGCTCCGGGCCGGCCGGTACGGCGACGTGGTCCGGATCCTCGGGCCCCTGGGATCGGTCGCGTCCCTCTCGGTGGGGTCCCGCCGGGAATTCGCCTCGGTCCTCGCGCCCACCGATCTCGGAGCACCGCTCGCCGCCCAGCTCTGGGCCCTGCTCCTGGCGGAGGCTCCCGCGGATGCCGAGGGCTGGTCGCTGCACGCCGAGGCGCTCCGGCGGTCGGGACGTCTCGATGCTGCAGGCCGGGCCGCGGCGTTCGGCGGGCTGTTCGCCGGCGAGGACGTCGCCCCGGCACCCGTCGAGGTGCAGCCGATCGCCCGCCGTGCGGTCCGGACCTCGATCACGCTGCCCGGCGGGGCTCTCGCCGTCACCGGCGAGGAGATGCCCAACCTCGCCGCCGTGCTGGAGCAGGCGCTGACGGCGCTCGGTGCCCCCGACGTCCGCGTCTGGCTGGACCCGTCCGGCGCCGGCGAGGCCTGGATGGCAGCCACCAGCGACCTGGTGCTGGGAGCCGGCGCACTTTCGCTTTTTGGACCGCAGGAGATGACCTTCCTGGTGGCCATGGCCCTCGCGCTCGGCGACGAGGGGCAAGCGCTCGCCCATCCTGGCGAGGTGCCGGCCGTGGTCGACGCCGCGGCAGAGGCGTTCGCCGCGGTGCCCTCGCCGGGGGCCGCCGCGCGGGTGCTGCTCTGGCTGGACCCCGCCGCTCGGGGGGCGGACCTGGACACGGTGGATGCAGGAGCGGTGTTGGCCGGGAGCGCGCCGCTCGCCGCGGTGGTCCAGCGAGCGCTGCAGCTCGTGTAAGGTCCCCGCGACCGTGGTCAGACCAGCGTCGCTTCTCCCCATTCCCCTGCTCGGCGTGGCCCTGTTCGCCTGCAAGGGCGAGGTGCCGGTGCCCGGAAAGGAGCGGGTGGGGACGTACCTCCTCCAGTCGGTGGGCGACCCGCTAGTCAACGACTGCTCGCCCCTCATCCTCGACGCGGGGCTGGACGCGGGCGCCCAGGGCGGGTTCTTTGTCGACGCCGGCGTCATCCTCTCCGTCACCTACAACCAGAGCCTCGCCCCCGACGGAGGAACCCGGTCCGACGACGGCGGGTTCATCACGCCCTACGACGCCGGGTACCTCACCTTCGTCGAGGGCTCGGGCTCGCAGTACGGGGTCATCGTCGGGCAGGTCATCGACGTGTCGGCCGTCGCCCCGCGCGTCTTCGCCGCCTGCAACTGCACCGGGCTGAACCCTCCGGACATCCAGGTGCAGGAGAGCAACACCATCGCCCTGCTCAGCCAGTCCCAGGCGCAGGCCCTCGGTTCGCTGACGAGCTGCATCTCGCCCGACGTGCTGCTCGACGGAGGCATTCCCCCGGTGGGTGGAAGCATTCTTCCTCCGAGAGACCCGAGCGGGATCTGGAGCGTTCCGTTGGTCTGCGGAGTGACCCTGGAGCAGGTGCAGGTGCTGAACCACAGCGACGCCGGGTGCCTCCCCGAGTGCCAGACGTGCACCATCCGCTTCTCCGTGCAGGGAAGGCCGCTGGCGCAATGACCGTCCGGCGCGCCGTGGTGCTGCTCTCGGGCGGGCTGGACTCGGCGACGTGCCTCGCCCTGGCGCGAGACCAGGGCTTCCTCTGCAGCTGCCTGCTGGTCGACTACGGGCAGCGGCACCGGGTGGAGCTCGAGCGGGCGCGGATGCTCGCCCGGGCGCAGGGGGTGCAGGACGTGCGGGTGGTGACCGTGGATCTCCGGGCCATTGGTGGCTCGGCCCTCACTGCCGACATCGCCGTTCCCAAGGACCGGCCCGAGGCTGAGCGGGGCAGCGGCATCCCGGTGACCTACGTGCCGGCGCGCAACACGCTCTTCCTGGCGTTGGCGCTGGGGATGGCGGAGACGCTCGGAGCCACCGACCTGTTCATCGGTGTGAATGCCGTCGACTACTCCGGGTACCCCGACTGCAGGCCCGAGTTCATCCGGGAGTTCGAATCCCTCGCCAACCTCGCCACCCGCGCCGGAATCGAGGGAGCCCGGTTCCGGGTGCATGCCCCTCTGTCGGGGATGCGGAAGGCGGACATCATCCGCGAGGGCACCCGCCTCGGAGTGGACTACGGGCTCACCCACAGCTGCTACGACCCCGATGCCGCCGGCCGGGCCTGTGGCCGCTGCGACAGCTGTCTCATTCGCCGCGAAGGCTTCCGGGCGGCCGGCGTGCCCGACCCGACGCCGTACGCGCCGTGAGCCGCCTCGTGCTCGCCGCCGTCGCGGCCGTCCTGCTCGCACCCGACGCGGGCACGCGTGCGAGCCTGATCGAGGCCGTCCCCCGGGTGCCGGGCCTCGTGGTCGAGCTGCGGTACGCGACGGACGACAACTTCCTCGGCCGGGCGGTGTACCCCGAGGGAGCGCGGTGCCTCCTCCTGCCCCAAGTGGTCGACCGGCTGGCGCGGGCGGCCGCTTTGCTCTCCGCGCAGGGATTCCACCTCAAGGCCTGGGACTGCTACCGGCCGCTGCACGTGCAGTGGGCAATGTGGAAGTTGGTTCCGCGAAAGGGATACGTGGCGGACCCACACACCGGCAGCAACCACAACCGGGGAGCGGCGGTGGACGTGACGCTGATCACCGCCGACGAGCTGCCGGTGGAGATGCCCACCCCCTTCGACACCTTCGGTCCGGCCGCGCACCATGGAAGCAGCGCCGGCACCCCGGACGCCCGCGCGCACCGGGAAACACTGCGGCAGGCGATGGTCCAGGCCGGCTTCCGGGCCAACCGGATGGAGTGGTGGCACTACGACGCGCCCGAGGGGCGTGGCGCGCCGCTGCTGGACGAGCCGCTCGACACGCGCGGTCCCTGAGACAGCGCCGGGGCGACTGGGCGACAGCTCCTGACGTTCTGGCGCGACGGACCCGGGGTGCCCGGCTACGCTCCACCGCGCCGTGCTGACCTTCGTGCGCTCCCATCCGCTGCTGGTCGCCGTGCACGTGCTGGGGGTGCTGGTGGCCCTGCGGGTGCTGGTCACGCGGCGCGCGCCGCAGAGCATGATGGCGTGGCTCCTGGGGCTGATCTTCATCCCCTGGGCGGCCGTCCCACTGTACGCGCTGTTCGGAGGCCGAAAGTTTCCCCGGGGAGCGAAGGGTAAGCAGGCGCCGCTGCGCGTGCCGAGCGTCCGCACCGAGCTGCCGCCGAGCCACCCTGCCGCGGACGTGCCACGAGTGCTCCGGACCGAAGGCGTGCCCGGCGTCCGCGAAGGCAACGCGCTCCAGCTCCTAGGGACTGGTGAGAAGGCATTCCTGGGGCTGCACTCGGCCATCGCCGGGGCGCAGCAAACCATCGACCTGACCGTCTTCATCCTCGGGGACGACGAGGTGGGGCGGAGCATCCTCGACGCGCTCGCGGCGCGTGCCCGGGCCGGCGTCCGGGTGCGGCTGCTCCTCGACGCGGTGGGCTCTCGTCCCATCCTTGCCCGGGCGATGCACGAGCTGAGCACCACCGGGGGAACGGTCCGGAGCTTCATGCCGCTGCTCCACGCGCCGATCCGGGGGCGCAGCAACCTCCGGAGCCACCGGAAATTCGCCATCGTCGACGGGCGGCGGGTCTTCCTGGGCGGGATGAACATGGCGGTGGAGTACATGGGTCCGACGCCGAGGCCCGGCCGCTGGCGCGACGTGGCCTGCCTGCTGGAGGGTCCGATCGCGGCCGACGTGGCGCAGCTCTTCGCCGCCGACTGGGCCTTCGCCGGGAAGGAGGCGCCGGGCCGGGTGACCGAGCTTCCGCCCGCGGCGGGGAACGCGGTCCTGCAGCTGGTGCCGAGCGGTCCAGAGATGGCGACCGACACCTTCTACGACGCGCTGGTCACGGCGCTGTACGCGGCGCAGTCCCACGTCGCGTGCGTCACGCCGTACTACGTGCCGGACGACGTCGTGCAGCACGCCTTCGTCCTCTGCGCCCGCCGCGGCATCCGGACCGAGCTGGTGATGCCTGCCGTGTCCAACCACGCGCTGGCCGACAACGCACGGCGCGGGCTCCTCTCCGAGCTCGCCGAGGCGGGGGTCACCTTCCGCTGGCACCAGGGGATGGTGCATGGCAAGGCGATGGTGGTGGACGACACCGTGGCGTACATCGGCTCGCCCAACCTCGACATGCGGAGCTTCTTCCTCAACTACGAGGACGCGCTCTTCCTCTACGGCAAGGAGGAGATCGGTCAGGTCCGCGACTGGATCGCGACGCTGTCCGCGGAGTGTCCGGATGCGCTCGGGCCGTCGCGGCGACGCTGGTGGCTGATCGACGACGTCGCCCGGCTACTGGCGCCGGAGCTCTGAGCCGAGAGGCGGCTACCGCGGCGTGCCGTCCGCTTGCACCTTCACCACGAAGGCGTCGTAGTCGCCGGCGTTCGGATTGCCGTCGAGCCCACCGTTGGTGATGCCCGCGGCGAAGACATTGCCCGCGGAATCGGCCGCGACCGTCTCGGCGAGGTCGTACCCGAAGGGCTGTGCTCCCTCCTGGAAGACCCAGCGCACCGTGCCGCCGGGGTCGAGCCTGAGGACGAAGAGCTGCGTCGCGCTGTTGTTGGACCCACCGTCGAGCGGGCCCTGCGTGGCGCCGACGACGTAGAGAGCACCGTTCGCATCGGAGGTGATGCCGGTGGCCCAGTCGTCCACCCCTGTTCCGAGCTGCTGGGTCCACTGCTTCGTTCCGCTCGCGTCCCACTTCACCACGACGATGTCCTGGCCACCGTGGGAGGTCTGGCCGTCGAGCGCGCCGCGGGTCCATCCGGCGACGTAGACGCTCTGGGCGAGGTCGCTCGACACGCCCCATCCCTGGTCCATGGCCGAGCTCCCCAGCTGGCGCGCCCAGAGCAGCGTCCCGTCGGGCCCGAGCTTCAGCACGAACAGGTCGTCGATCCCGGCGTTGCCGGTGCCCCCGAGGTTCCCGCGGGTGTAGCCGGCTACCAGGATGTCCCCGGTGGTATCCAGCGCGATGCTGGTGGCGTAGTCGGACGACGCCGAGCCGAACATCCGAGTCCACAACCGCGCGCCGGTCGTGTCGTACTTCACGACGAAGACGTCCTCGGCGCCGGCATTGGGCTGGCCGTCCAGCGTGCCCTGAGTCCAGCCGACGACGAAGGCGTTGCCATCTCCGTCGACGGCGAGCCCGGCCACCTGAACGGCGACGTTCGCGCCGTGCTGCTGGGTCCAGAGGACGTTGCCGGCGGGATCGAGCTTGGTGAGGAACAGGTCGTCGTACCCGTTGCTCGTGTTTCCGAGGAGTGCACCATTGGTGTGCCCCGCGACGTAGACGTTTCCCGCCGAGTCCGCGCCGATTCCGTCGCCGTAGGTGAAGGCGCTGGCGGCACCGATCTGTCGCGCCCAGAGCTGCGCACCGGAGGGCGCGAGCTTCACCGCGAAGGCGTCCACGACGCCGGTCAGGGTGTTCCCCCCGAGGCCGCCGGCGGTGTAGCCGGTGAGCAGCACGTTGCCGGCGCCGTCGGTGTGGAGTCCAAGCGGCTCGTCGTGGGCGGCCGTCCCGAGCTGACGGGTCCAGGGCGCCATGCCGAAGGTCCACTCGTACGGAGCTCCGAGCGTGATCCCGAACTTGTCGCGAATGTCGGATCCGAGATGCGCACGCAGGGTGGTGCGGGTGGGGAGCGGCTGAGAGGGGGTGAAGGTGAGCGTGGGGTTCGTGCAGTCGACCGTACCGGCGACCGGGTTGGTGCCTTCCGTGACCTGGACGCTCGTCGCGTCGATGGAGGTGCAATCGAGGATCTCGGAGAAGGTCGCGCGGATGATCGAGCTGAGACTCGGATTGCTGGTCGATCCGGCGGCCGGGGTGACGCTCTGGACCGTCAGCGGGGCACCCGCGACCACGGTGAGGACTGCGCCCGCGCTCACGACCGCGCCGCCTGCGTTCCAGACCACCACCGAGTAGGTCTCGGGCGGTTGACCGATCGTGGTCGGCCCGGTTCCGTACGACGCGGCGTTCGCCCCCGGGATGGCGACGCCGTTCCGGAGCCACTGGTACGAAAGCGGGGGCGTCCCGGAAGCCATGACGCTGAAAAGCGCGGGATAGGGAGCGGTGGTCGTCCCGTCCGCCGGCTGTGTGGTGATGGTCGGGGCGACCGGAGTCGGGCCGGCGCTGCTCACGGTCAGGGTCGCCAGGGAGGAGATGACGCTTCCGGCCGGGTTGCTCACCACCACGTCGAGGTGCGCTCCGGAGTCGGTGAGGGCAACGCTGGGAAGGTCGAGGCGCGGCCCCGTCGCTCCCGGAATTGCCGTCCCGTCGCGCCGCCACTGGTAGCCGAGGGGATCACTGCCGCGCGCCACGACGACGAAGCTCGCCGTCGCTCCCGGCGCAGCGGTGACGTCGAAGGGCTGGACCTGAATCGTGGGTGCGACCGGCGCCGGGCTGACCGCCAGCAGCGCCACCGCACTGGTCGCTGAACCTGACGGGTTGGCGGCCAGCGCCCGGAACTCCGTCCCGTTGTCGGAGATGCCGAGCGCAGGAGTGGTGTACGTGCTTCCACTCGCTCCTGGAATGTCGGCCCAGCCCGAAGCGCCCGGGGCAAGCGACTGCCATCGCAACGTCGGCGCCGGAGCGCCGGATGCGACGACGCTGAACGATGCCGTGCTACCCGCTGCCACGAGAACGCTCTGGGGCTGGGTCGTGAAGACCGGACCAGACGTCGAGCTCACGGTCAGGCGCGCTGCCGGACTGATGGCGCAGTCGACGGTGGACGGGTAGTACTTCTGGAGATCGGGTGGAACCGGGCGACAGACTCGGACGTGAAACATTGCTCCGTCGTCCTCAGGCCGCACCGGGGAGCCGGTGAAGAGCGCCTGCCGGACGGCGAAACCTGTGCCTTCCAGGCTGTCAAGGGGTGTGGTCGGCTCGAATGCGAGGTGCGGGTCCTGCGGCAGCTCGGACTGGTACGCGATCGCCTGGTCCGTTCCTCCCCAGGTCGCGCCTCCATCGTCGCTTCGCTGCCACTCCACCGTGTACTGGTCGAGGTCCGTCGGAACTTCCGCGCCGCCGAGCACCAGAACCGAGAAGACCGGCCGCTCACCGGCCGCAACCGATACGTCCTTGGGTCCTGAACCGAACCCCAGCTTTCCGGGGTACCAGACCGAGGCGTGGCGCTGGACGTGGCTCGACACGGCCACGGAATGCAAGGAGCCGTCACTGCAGCGGAGCGCAGCCTTGACGTCGAAGGTTGTACCCGGATGCTGAAGGCTGGCCGCGCTGAACGCCAGGCGTGCGATCGAGGTGGTGACGAACACCGGCATCTCGATCTCGCTCGACCCGGACGGCCACCCGTGGACGGTCGCAGACCCGCTTGCCGCGTAATACGGTGCGCGGTGGCCCGACTGCTCAGGATTGTCTGGGAGAGCCCTGCTGTACACCCGGATGACCTGAGCCGCCCCCGGCTTGCAGGGGAGAAGCTGACCCGTCACGGTCACCTTCGCCCGTACCAGTGCCGGCTCCTCTCCGAGGTCGTCGCTGTCGACCCAGCCA
>Ga0066903_100004353_pt1 | contig 11948 bp, 9 predicted proteins | sample PanSoiMetaGPlot1_FD_67491 | JGI IMG/M metagenome (GOLD analysis project Ga0066903, IMG submission 67491) | Tropical forest soil microbial communities from Panama analyzed to predict greenhouse gas emissions - Panama Soil - Plot 1 (version 2) | ecosystem: Environmental > Terrestrial > Soil >...
CGGCGGGGGAGGTCAGCCGGCACGGCTTGGCCGTGGCCCGCGGTCGCCTGGAGAGCCAGCTGTCCGACCTGGTCTTCCCACCGAAAACGAACGCGGTCAACGAGCGCCTGGCGCAGCACCTGTGGGCTCATCGCCACGGCCTGTTCACGTTCCTGCGTCAGCCGGGGTTGGACGCCACCAACTGGCGGGCCGAGCTGGCGATCCGCTTCGGCGTCATCCTACGGAAGGTCTGGGGCGGCAGCCGAACCTGGGCAGGGGCGCGAGCGCAGGCCGTGCTGATGTCGGTGTGGCGGACGTGTTGGCAGCAGGGGCGTGCGGCCCTGGATTTCCTCAGCCAACTCTTGCGGGGCACGCCGGTCCCTTTGGCCCTGCCCCCGTGACCTGCCGCGCCCGAACCCACGCAGCTCACGGTAGCCTTTCACCGGCGGCTACCCAGTAATACGATGCGCCAATCAGCAACCTCCGCGGGAGCAACGCCTGAATCATGTAGCCCCAATACGTTCGGGGCGTCGGTTCGGTGATGCCGAAGCTTTCCGGCTCGTGGTCCGGGCAGTGGTAAGTGCCGAACAGGATGTCCATCAACGGCGACAGGTTGCAGTAGTTGCCGACATCACGGTCCCGGTAATGGTGCCAGTGGTGCAGCTCCGGGGCGCCGAGGAACCACTTTAGCGGGCCAATCGGCAGGCGAACATTGGAATGGATGTACGCCGCCCACACGCCGCGCAGGAGCAGGAAGCTGGCAATCGTTTGCAGAGGAAAGCCAAGGAGCATGGGAGGCAAATTGATGAGCGTCATGGTGTAGATCGAATCGAACGGATGTTCGCGGTGGCCGGCCAGCCAGTCCATGTGCTCGGAGCTGTGGTGGACGGCATGGAAGCGCCAGAGAAACGGCACGCGATGTTGCAAGCGGTGGCCCCAGTACATGAACAGGTCGCTCAGGAACACCGCTTCCACCGCCTGGAGCCACCAGGGTTGCTGTGCCACGCCCTCGTGGAAATCGGGCGGCACGATGGCGAAGACCCAGCCTCGCACCTGGAGCAGCAGCCAGAAGACAATGCCGGCCCAGAATAGATGACGCCCGAGAAAAAAGCACAGGTCCGTGACAAAGCCGGGGCGAAAGAAGCGCTGGCCCGCTTTCGCCGGAAAGACCAGCTCAAGCGGACGAAAGACAACGACGAGCACCGCAAAGGTGAATCCGGTGGTGGCGAGCAGGATGAGCATGACAATGTAGGTCAGCCTTTCCAGGCTGACGTTAGTTGGAGGAAGCTCCGTCAGGCTGGAAAGCCTGACCTACTGATTCGGACCACGCTTATCGTTCTTGGAATCCTGGTTGGGAGGTGGGGGATTTTGCGGAAAAAAGGGAACATTCCCACCGTAGGGGGCAATGGTTACAAATGGCGGCGGAGGCGGCGGATCTTTGGGCGGCGGAGGCGGGTTTTTGATCCAAACAGGGGCTATGTGCGGGAGGGTGGCCTGGTCATCTCGGGCCGGACAACCGACGAACGCCGCCGTGACCAGGAGGGCGTTTGCAATAACGATGATTTTCAAGAACAGGGATCGCTTCTTCACAGAATTGCCTCCCGCAACCAAAGGGGCAGGAGGATAGCGACGCCCGGCGGATCGGTCAATACGACTATGGGAGGTGATTTGGGTCGGCGGCAGCAGTACAATCCATTACGGGTTAAACAGGTTCGCGGCTTTTGTCCGCTGCATGGGTCAGAGAAAAGACAGCCGGTTTTTCTCAGCCAATAAGGAGACCTGCGTGCGTCAGATACACCACTGGCCTGTCGTCGCGGGTTTGATCATCGTAGCGGCCATGGTCCTTTGGGCCAGCGGCATGTTCGACAAGAAAACCCCGCAAGCCGTTCCTCCGCCTCCAGGGTCACAACAAGCGACTTTCGGCTGCGGTTGCTTCTGGTGCACGGAAGCTATTTTCCAGCATGTGCGCGGGGTGCATTCGGTGGTATCCGGGTACAGCGGCGGCACCGTGAAAAATCCCACTTACCAGCAAGTCTGTAACCAAAACACCGGCCACGCCGAAGTAGTCCAGATCACCTTCGATCCAAAGATTGTTTCCTTCCAGGAGCTGCTCGAGATCTTCTGGCACACCCACGATCCCACCACGCCCGATCGCCAGGGTAACGATTTCGGGCCGCAGTACCGTTCGGTAATCTTCCATCACACCGAAGAGCAAAAAGCTGTCGCCGAGAAACTCAAGCAGAAGCTCGACGCTTCGGGTGCATTTTCGGCGCCCATAGTTACAGAGATTGTTGCTTACTCGGGGTTTTATCCCGCGGAGAATTACCATCAGAATTATTACCGGAACGATCCCGGCAAATCTTACTGCTCTGTGGTCATCCAGCCGAAGCTCGACAAGTTCAGGAAGGTATTCAAGGACAAACTCACAGTTCCTTCGCAGAAATAGCAGCATGGACGCGCCTGCCACCTGAACCCGCTCCGTTGTTGCTCCGCCCTGGCCGCCATCCCCTGCCGCAGTAGTCCCTGATGGTCGGAATTGCTGGAGAAATCATCCGCGACACTCCCCAAGGCTTTGTCGTTCAGTACGCACTTTGACACGCTCTGAGCGGTTGACGTCAAGTACGTGTTTGGCGACAATTACCTCGTGCCGGCAAGTGGGGAGCCGGGCACTCTCAAGTGGTTCTCAGAGGGCTGAGGTGCGGAGTGAACTTTTCTGAACAGCCTCCCTCGAAACAATGGGCAACCTTGAAGTACAAGGGAGAAAAACTTGCCGAGGTCTGGTTCAAGCCCGAGAGGGAGCCTTTTGCCCTCACGTTTCGTATCCCCCAGGAGAGCTTTCAAAGTCCCCTCATGAGTCAACAATTGACGGCAGAAAACCTGCTGAAGGCCGTGGCTCTTGCGACTGAAGACATTGAATCCTGGCAATTTGGCGACGTCTCCCATTCCGGCATGAACGGTTCCAATCCCGAACTCGGAAATCCCCTCCCGCCGCCTCCGCCGGACCTTGCCCATCTGGAAATTTGCGTCCGCTTGAAGCCGCCGTCCCAAGCCGTTGCCTCCGGTGAGAACGGCGATGTGGAGATTGCAACGCCAACCTGGCAGGACCTCGAGGCCCGCTGGAAGGCCATCATCGGCCTGGAAGCGACCCTGGATGGTTTGCGCATTAGTATGGAAGGGCTTCAGGCGGAAATGGAAGCGTCGCTCAAGAAGACGTTGACGACGGAAGAAAAGGTCCATGCCCTGCGCGCGGACGTGGCTCAGTGGAACAAGTCAAAGAGCCGCGTTCATCATGCCCTGCCGCGAGTGAGAGAGTTTATCCATCGTTCCGTCTGGTCGCTGGGCACACCCGAACGGAAGCAGCTTGAGGAGGTCTACAAGAACCATATTCAACCTCAGATCCCTTGTCCGCACATGGATAAACTCTTCCAGCAGCTGGAGAACATGCAAAAAGACCGGCAGATTTTGTCCGGCCACGGCACCACGGTCTACCATGAATGCAAGAGCATCGCCACCGACGTTCAGGGGGCCTTGCGGACGCTGCAGAGCAATGCTGCCAGGAACGCAAAAAACAAAAAGGGCGCAACCGGTGGCGGCAAGTTCTTCAAGCACCTGCGACGCTGGTCGGGGGCGGGATGATTGGGCGAGTGGGTAACGACTTCCAGGGAGGTCGGTCATGAACATTCGGTGGATTCAATGCGCGGTCATGGTGGCGATGGCGCTGCCCGGCGGAGCCTACGCCGATGAATCCAGCGCGGTCGCTGCGCTGCGGAAACTGAACGCCACAATTGATCGAGACGAGAAGCAACCCGGGAACCCGGTGGTGAGAGTGATCCTCATGGGCCCCCAAGTGACGGACGCTGGGTTGAAGGATTTGAAGGAACTCAAGAACCTGCAGGTGCTCTTCCTCGCGGGTTCTCCAGTGACGGACACGGGGCTCAAAGGTTTGAAGGAACTCAAGGGACTGCGGATGCTCACACTATGGGGGTCCCAGGTGACGGATGCCGGTCTTAAGGAATTGAGGGAAATCAAAGGGCTGGAGGCGCTGGATTTCTACGGCCGTGAGGTAACGGACGCGTGGCTCAAGGAAATCAAGGGAATCAAGGGACTGCAGTCGCTAAGCCTTGGCGGTCCCGAGGTGACGAGCGCGGGCCTGAAGGAACTCAAGGAATTCACCGGACTATTGTCGCTGGGGCTCTCCGGCCCAAAAGTAACGGACGAGGGGCTCAAGGACGTGAAGAAACTCACCCGACTGCAGTCTCTGAGTCTCAACGGCACGGGGGTGACGGACACAGGGCTGAAGGAGTTCAAGAACCTCAAGAGCCTTCGGACGCTGAGGTTCTTCGCCACCAAAGTGACGGACGCGGGGCTGAAAGAGTTGAAGGACCTGAAGCAGCTAGAGGCGCTGGATATCGGGTCCACTCAGGTGACGGACGCGGGGCTGAAGGAAGTTAAGGAACTCAACAGTCTCAAGAAGCTCGATCTCAACAACACCCGCGTCACCGACGCGGGCATGAAGGATCTCAAGGACCTCAAGGGACTACAAGAGTTGACTGTCGGATCCACCAAGGTGACGGGTGCTGGACTGGGGAAGCTCAAGGGACTTCGGGATCTCTACCTCAACTTCAGCCAGGTGACGGATGCAGGGATAAGAGATCTCAAGGAACTCAGGGAACTGAAGGCCCTGTACCTCGACAAAACCCCCGTGTCGGCCAAGGGATTAACGGAGTTGAAGGAACTCCAGGAACTGCAGCGCCTGAGCCTCATCGACACTACGGTAACGGACGAGGTGCTGGTATCATTGAAGGAACTCAAGAACCTACAGTCGCTGGCGCTCTCCAGCACCAAAGTGACAGACGCGGGGTTAAAGGAGCTAAACGGGTTAAAGGGCCTGCGGGAGCTGGCGCTTTACAGCACTCCGGTGACGGATATCGGCTTAAAAGAGTTGAGGGGCCTCAAAAATCTGCAATTGCTTGTTCTCGGCGGCACCAAGGTGACGGATGAGGGGCTAAAGGAACTCAGGGAATTGAAGGGGCTGCGGGAACTGAATCTCTCGGAGACGAAGGTAACTGATGCAGGCGTAGCCGAACTGCAAAAAGCCCTGCCTGGCTGCAACATCCGGAAGTGAGGCGTGCGAACGCCACGTCCGATTTCCCATCCACAGGCGCTGATTTGCGGGATTCAGGCTTCACCCCGAGAAGACCGGAGCTGCCGTTGGTTTTCTCTGCTTCAATCGCCGTCCCACCACTTCAGTACCCGCAGTGCCCGGAGGGTGTTCCAGCGGCTGGGGGCACCCAGTCGTTCCAGCTCGAAGTAGGTCTTCCCCTTGTAACAGTTTTGGAGCAGCCAGCGGCCATCGTCGCCTCGCGCGTTTCGGACGATATCAATCGCCTCGGCGAGGCGCGGATCGCGAGGGGCCTTGACCGCCTGGAAGTAATCGAGCGCGCGCAGGATATCGTAGTGCCAGCGCGGCGGGAAGGAGAAGCGAATAAAAATCGGCTTGATGACCGCGCCCGTGCGATGGGAACGGAAGAGCCGATGCACCAGCAGGAACTCCCGGCCGCGGCGCTGGGCCGCACGCACGGCGCCAAGTTTGCGCCGGCGATGCAGTTCGTAATACCGCAGCCCCTCGAGGACACTGATGGTTGTGTGCACCGACGCATGCGTGGCGCCAAACCGCAGCCGGCAGTTCCAGCCGCCATCCGGCATCTGCTGATCGAGGAGATGGCCGGCAAGGGTGTCGAGACGGTCGTCGTCAACCTCGAAGAAGGAGAGGATGGACAGCACCATACCGGTGACGCAGGTTTCGCTCGTGCTCCATCCATAGTTGATGCCGCCGTCGCGCTGCAGTCCCTGATCGAGGAGTAGCGCACAGGCCTTCCGCGCCTGGCGATTCGCGGCGGGCAGACCGAAGTCGCGGAGCAGCAGCATCGTGTAGGTCGTGGAAATCCATTTTGGATGATACAGCCCGCCGTCCGACGACAACCCTCCGGCCCAGGTTCCTTCGGGATCCTGCCTGGCGAGCAAGCGAGCTCCCCAGCCCGCGCGGGCCACCCTTTGCCGCTCTCGCTCCACTCGAGCTTCCGCGGCCCCGACCACGTCGCGGAGCACCTGCCAGCGTATGGCGGGATCGCCGTCGAGGAGCCAGCGAGTTACCTTATCCATGCTGCGAGTCTTTGTCATGAAACTTCAAGTGATTGCCGGCCAGCGTCTATCCACCAAGCTCTCAGGCCGCCGATTCATGGTGAACCTCGGCCCCGCGCGCCTTTCCATCAAGTTACCAAGTGTGCGACCAGGGCACAGGGGTGGGCGAAAACTGCCTGTCCCCAGGGACCTGATGTTTCACGAGCCTCATCCACGCAGGGCAATCCTTCGTTGAAGCAGTGGGTTCTGTAGACGGCCAGGTTTGCCACACATTGGCATGGGGAATGCTCCCTCATTGATTACACTTCTCCCCTGGGAGATACCCATATGATCACCGCAAAGTCCCATCAACCGGAGGATCGCTGCGCTTCCACGTCCGATGCCGCTGTGGCGTCCAACAAATTCTCCACCATGAGGCCTGTTCCAAAATCTATTGCGATCCCGGCCATTGCACAATGTGCCCTGATCAACCGGACCATTCTGAGGGGCGAGCAGGCGTTTGCAATCTTGATCCACGAATGGTTGGCAAGAAACACCCTGCTCCTGAAACACGAGGGATTTGTGGGGCCGGAATTGACCGCGGCCGTCAACGGCCTGATGCAAGACGCCCTAACATTTTTTGACGTGAAGGATCGGGCTAAGATCGACGCCAAATTGAAAACGTTGAAGGTTACGCAGCTGCCCTGCTGACAAAGTTTTACCTTTTACCTCCGAAAGGCGGGCAACAAGTTTCGTAACAAAGTGCACTTGCCCAGGTGATAACTTTCGTGCTCGGCAATGTGTCCGACCGCCCAGGCCAGAGTGATGGATGGGCGGGCGGTGCGGTCGAGAGCGCGGTCCAGGTCCGGCCCCGTCAGGTTGCTCAAAAAAGTCCGATAGGCCGGGCGGACCTGCCGGTGATAATGGGCAATGGTCTGCAGGTCCCGAAAGCGGCCGTCGTCCCGGCTGCCGGAGCGCATGGTAACAAGATGACCGGGCAGAACCTGAGGCTGGCAGGCGAACACATGGGCCAGGTAGTAATCAAGCATCTCGCCCAGGTGCTGCAAGTTCCAGCCGATGGATGCAACCTGCGGCGTTGGTTGCCAGGCCACTTCCTCAGGTCCGAGGTGATTGGCGGCCCAGTGCCACACGTTCCAGAAATTGCCGTCCAAATAGTCCCACAAACCGACCCAGTGCTTGACGGCGGAATCCATGGCGCCCCCTCATTTGTCCAAATGTAGTTTGGCGGCGTTTGAAATGTGTCTCGCACTCTTGGCAATGTTCGCCTAATCGCGGACATTATTCAATCGAAAAAGGGATTTGGCCGACAGTGCAAAACGAAGAAAGCCCAGAGGAACTATCGGGACCAGGTCAGCTCACGTTAATCCCGTTTTCGGAACCAGTATCGCTCGAGTTGCTCTGATCTGTAACCGTCAGCGATTGGCCGGCGCCAGCAGTTTTGAAAATGGCAGTGAAGACGTGCCGGCCCAGGTCCGTTGCCTTGAAGGTGTAGGGACCCGGCACTACCGCGGTTCCGCCCGTGTTGCTGAAGACGACCGTCCCCAGGTAGCCGGTCACCGTGTTGCCGTAGCTGTCCTGGGCGATGACGGTGAAGGTGTGAGAGGTGTTAACCGCGACACTCAGCGGAAAGCCGGTCACGAGGAACTGACTCAAGGCGGCGGCGCTCACGGTTGTGCTCGCGCTTCCCTTGAAAGTGGGCGTCAATGTGTCAGCGACCGTGACCGACTGCAAGCCGGCGCGCTTGAGAGTCACGGTGAACGTTTGCTGGCCGTTGTCGCCCGGCTGGAAAGCGTAATCCGCAGGCAGGTCCGCCAGCGGGGAAGCGGTGCTGCTGAAGTGGATGGTGCCGGCGTACGTCGGGTCCGGATGGTTCAGGGCGTCCCGCGCGGTGACCGTAACCGTGAACGAAGTGCCCGCCTGCATATGACTGCCGATCGAAAACGTCACGCCAAAGTGGGTCGTGGTGTAGATGGTGAATGCCGAGGAGGGTACACTCGTGCCCGTGCCGGAGTGAGCGACAAGGGTGTAACCCTGGCCCGGCTTGGTCAGGGTGACGGCAGAGAAGGTGGCCACGCCGCTGTTGTTGGTGACCGCGCTTGCACCCGCGAGGACGGCAGCGCCGGGGTTATTGGCAAGGGTCAGTGTGACAGGCACGCCCGCAGCCACCAGGTTGCCGTAGGTGTCTTGGACCTGAACGGTCACGGCGGGCTTGATGGGGCTGGCCGCGAAAGTGTTCGCCGGCTGCTGAACAAACGCCACCTGGGCGGCCTTGCCCGGCTTGACCTGGATGCCGTTCTCTTGCCCGTCCGTGCAGCCGGCCGAGCTCACAGTCAGCGACTGCGCTCCGGATGTCTTCAAAATGGGCTGGAAAACGTGGACCCCCTTGTCGGTGCCGGTGAACGTGTAGTCGGCCGGCAGGACGGCGTTGCCGTCGCTGCTGGCGAAGTGGACCGTCCCCGTGAAGCCGGTGGCGATGTTGTTGTACGGGTCCTTGGCCGTCACCGTGACATTGAAGGCGGTACCGGCGGTCGCAGAGGTCGGGCCGGTAGCGAAGAGCTGGGACGCGGTTGTCGGCTGCACGCTCACGGTCATGCTGCCGCTTGGCCCCGGCAGCACCGGCGGGTCGGTCGCGGTAACCGTGTGCGGGCCGGCCGTGAGCAGCGTCGCTCCGCCCGTGAAAACGTGGATGCCGCTGTCGCCGGCGGTAAACGTGTAGTCCGCCGGCAGAGTCACTCCCTTGGCCGGGTCGTTGGTCGAGAAGTGCACGAGGCCGAGATAGCTGGTGGCCACATTGTTGAACGGGTCCAGCGCGGTGACGGTCACGTCGAACGGCGAGCCCGCGGTGACCGGTCCCGAGGTGACACGCAAGTGATTCGCCGTCGTCGGAAGAACCGTGATCGATCCAGTGCCCGTGGCGCCGCCCCAGTGAGCGACGATGTTTTGCGAGCCGGCCTGGCGCAGCGTGACGGTGAACGTGTGCACGCCGTGGTCGGCGGCCGTGAAGGCGTAGGCGGCCGGCAATGTCGCAGTGCCATCGCTGCTCGTGAAGCTCATAGTGCCCGCATACCCGGTGACGAGGCGGTTGGCCGGGTCCAGGGCGGTGACCTGAATGTGAAACGCGGCGCCGGCCGTGGCGCTCGTCGGCAGCACGCGCACGCGCAAATGCGTGACTGGCTGGGGCGTTTCCAGTAGGGTCACGGTTCCCGAGTTACTGTTGACCACGGCCAGGTCCGGTCGGCCGTCGCCGTTGAAGTCCGCGGCACTGACCCATGTCGGCCGGTCGCCCACGACATAACTCGACGCCGCCCCGAACGTGCCCAGTCCGGTCCCGGGGAAAACGAAAACGTTGTCGTCAAAGTTGTTGACGACGGCCAGGTCCAGTTTGCCGTCGCCGTTCAGGTCAGTCACGGCAATGCCGAGCGGCCGCGACCCGGTCTTGTAGGTTCCCGAAAGTCCAAAAGTGTGGGTGATCCCGTTCTTGAACACCGCAACCTCGGAACTGGCGCCGGAGCCGAAGAACGTGGGGACGGCCAGGTCGGGCCTGTGATCGCCGTTGAAGTCGCCGATGCCGACCGAGCCGAGGCCGACCTGGGTGCTGTATGACTTGGCCGTGCCGAAGCTCCCGTCGCCATTGCCGAACAGGACACTGACCTGGTTGTTTGGTCCGTTCACAACGGCCAGGTCTTGATGATGATCGCCGTTGAGGTCTGCGGTGGCGACATAGGTGGCGGCGCCGCCCGCGCTGACGCTGGTGGCTGCCTGGAAGCTGCCGTCGCCGTTGCCCAGGAGAAGACTGACGCTTCCACTGCTATCGTTGTTGGCGACAGCGAGGTCGAGGTTCTTGTCACCGTTGAAATCGTCCACGGCCACCCACGCCGGACTGGGTCCGGCCGCGAAGGTTTGCGGCAGGCCAAAGGTGCCGTCATTATTGCCCAAAAGGATGTTGACGCCATCAGCGGAGGCTACGGCCAGATCCGTGATCTTGTCGCCGTTGAAATCTCCCACCGCAATGGCCGAAGGCTGGTTGATCGCCGTTGTTTGGATCGGGTCCGCGAACTGACCGTTGCCAAGGCCGAGGAAAACATCCACGCCGCTGTAGCTGGGGCTGGTGGTGATCACCGCCAGATCGGGAATGCCGTCGCCGTTGAAGTCGCCCTCGACACAAGGTCCGGGGCCGGGCACGATCAGGTCGGGCGCGGCCAGCAGCGTGCCGTCGCCGTTGCCCAGGAGCAGGCTGATGCTGCCCACCGGCGTGCCCATGAACGGCCCGGAGTTGGCGGTGACCACGTCCGGGATGCCGTCTCCATTGAAATCGCCCACGGCCACTCCGACCGGAGTCTGCCCTGCCTGGTAGACGTGGACGGTGCCGAAGGTGCCGTCGCCGTTCCCCATGAGCACGCTGACACTGTTGTTGGCAAACTGGTCGTTGGCGGTGACGATGTCTTGAAAACCGTCTCCGTTCAGATCGGCGACGGTGAGCGTGAGGGGCGTCTGGCCGCCGACGCTGTACTTGGTAAATGTCTGGAAGGTGCCGTCGGAATTGCCGAGAAGGATGCTGACGCCGTCGCCGGAGGGGAAGTTGCAGGCCACGGCCAGGTCGGGTTGGCCATCGTGGTTGAAATCGCCCACCGCGACCGTGTTGGCGCAGAAGCCGGTCGTGTAATTGACAGCTGCCGCGAATGTGCCATCGCCGTTGTTCAGGTTGATGTCGAGGTGTCCAAAGCCGCCGCTCACTGAGGCGATGTCGGACAGGCCGTCGTTATTGAAATCCCCAACGGCTACCGAGGTCGGGTTGCTGCCGACGGTCACGGTTCCGCCCTGGGTGAACTTGCCCGTGTCCGTGCCCAGGAGCAGCGTGACGGTGCTGGCGCCGTTGTCGGCCACTGCCAGATCAACGTGGTGATCCCCGTTGAAATCGCCGTAGGCCAGCGACACAGGCGATGAGCCCGCCGCAAAGGTGCCCGCCGAGATGAAGGTGCCGTCGCCTCGTCCCAACAACACCGTGACATTGTCGTCACTCTTGTTCGCCGTGACCAGATCGAGAATGTTGTTGCCGTTGAGATCGACGGCCAGGAGCGCGGCAGGTGAATGTCCGACAGGAAAATTGAGGGCCGGCCTGAACGTCCCGTTGCCGTTGCCCAGTAGGACGCTGACGTTGTTGCTCCCCTGGTTCACCGTGGCAACATCCATTTTGCCGTCGCGGTTGAAATCGCCCGTGACCACCGCGACCGGTTTGCTGCCGACGCCGGAATTCGCGCCCACGGCGAAACCAGGCGCCGCCACAAAGCTCGGCAAGGTGCGATCTTCGAGCGCCTCAAGTGTCAGACGGCGAAACTTGTCCGTCCTCGCATTGCGCCCGTATTTCTTTTGAATCCAACGAAACCAGGTGTGTAACATGTGCGCAGCCTCCCAATGTTCCGAACAAATCTAGCTCGGCTAACAACGGGGGGCAAATTTCAGGCGCAAGTTGATTATGTTTAGATAACTCGTTTGCCTGCAGATAATTATGATGTGAAGAAAATGTGATTGCGGGACGTACGAATTAGCCACTCCGGCAAAGCGCTTTCAGAGCCTGCGATCTCCGTGCAAACTGTGCAAATGAATGGATTTGTTCTCCAGGTCGTGCACCGCGCGAATGTACCGAATCGTACGGCTGCGGGCACGCATGAGAATCGAATGGGTGATCGCTTTCTGACCGGTGAGTTTCACTCCCGGCAGCAAGGAGCTGTCGCTGATGCCGGTGGCGCAAAAGAGAGCACTTTCGCCTTGCACCAGATCGCCGACACCATAAACCCGATTCAGGTCGGCGTCGGAGAATTCGGCACGCA
>Ga0066903_100004354_pt1 | contig 11947 bp, 10 predicted proteins | sample PanSoiMetaGPlot1_FD_67491 | JGI IMG/M metagenome (GOLD analysis project Ga0066903, IMG submission 67491) | Tropical forest soil microbial communities from Panama analyzed to predict greenhouse gas emissions - Panama Soil - Plot 1 (version 2) | ecosystem: Environmental > Terrestrial > Soil >...
GCACTTCACCTCGAGACCGGTCAGAGGCCGCCGCGCGAGCGGCTGGTGCAGCACCTGCGCGATCGGAAGGCGCTGCTGGTCATGGACAACTTCGAGCAGGTGCTGGGCGCCGCGACGCTGGTGGCCGATCTGATCCGCGCCTGCCCGGATCTGAAGGTGATCGCGTCGTCGCGCGGACCGTTGCGCATCTCGGGCGAGCAGGAGATGCCGGTGCCGCCGCTGGCGCTTCCCGATCCGGGCGCCCCGGCCGAACGCGTCTCGCAGTACGAGGCGGTGCGGCTGTTCATCGAGCGCGCCGTGGCGGTCAAGCCGGGCTTCGAAGTCACCAACGAAAATGCCCCCGCCGTCGCCGAGATCTGCGCGCGGCTCGACGGGCTGCCGCTGGCGATCGAGCTGGCCGCGGCGCGCGTCAGGCTGTTGCCGCCTGCGGCGATCCTGACGCGCCTGCAGAACCGCCTCGGTCTGTTGCAGTCGGGCGCGCGCGATCTGCCCGACCGCCAGAAGACGTTGCGCGGCGCGATCGCCTGGAGCCACGATCTGCTGGACGAGCCGGGGCGCCGGCTGTTCGCGCGCCTGGCGGTGTTCGCGGGGGGCGGCGAGCTGGAGGACGTCGAGATGATCTGTTGCAGCGACGACCTGGGGATCGACGTGCTGCAGGGACTGGAGGCGCTCGTCGACCAGAGCCTGGTCCGGCAGGAGCAGCACGGCACCGGGGCGCGCGCCATCATGCTGGAGACGATCCGCGAATTCGCGCTCGAGCAGCTGGCGGCCAGCCCCGACGCGGAGGCGATCCGCGCCCGTCACGCCGCCCGCTTCCTGGCGCTGGCTGAGGAGGCGTCACCACACATCCTGCGCGTCGAGCGGCGCGACTGGCTAAGCCGCCTCGAACGCGAGCACGACAACCTGCGCGCGGCGTTCGACTTCTGCGTCGGCACGGGCCGCATCGTCGAGGCGCTGCGCCTGGCGGCCGCGCTCTGGCGCTTCTGGCACATTCGCGGCCACCTGCACGAGGGGATGCAGCGGGTCCGTCGCGTCCTCGATGATCCCGCGTCGCGCGCCCACCCCGCCGAGCGCGAGCGCGCCCTCGAGGCCGCGGGGGGCCTCGCCTACTGGCTCGCCGATATGCAGACCACGGTCGCGTGCTACGACGAAGCGCTGGCGCTCGCGCGCACAATCGGCGACAAGGCGCGCATCTCGAACGCGCTCTACAACGCGTCGTTCATCCCCGTGTGGGCCCAGGTGGACCGGAGCATCGAGGATCGGACGGCGACGGCCGAAGCCCGGATCGGCGAGGCGCTGGCTCTCGCCCGCGAGGTGGGCGATCGCGGCGCCATCGCACGTTGCCTGTGGGCCCAGGCGAACACCGTGACCTACCTGGGCAAGGACTACGCGGCGGCCCTGGTTCCGCTGAGCGAGGCGATCCCGATCTTCCGCGCGATCGGCGATCACTTCGGCCTCGCCTGGGCGTTGCACACAGAAGGGGTCTCGCGCGTGCGGACAGGCGACTTGCCGGCCGCGCGCGCGGTGTTCGACGAGCAGGTGACGCTCCTCGCCGAAGCCCGCGATCCGAGCGGTCTGGCGATCGCGCTCGCCAACCAGGCGCAGCTCGCGTTCGCCGAAGCCGATCCGATCCGCGGGATCCGGCTGGCGGGCGCGAGCGCCGCGCTCCGTCACCTCACGGGCGCCGAGCTGGTCTCCAGGGTCGACTTCATCGAGGGGCGGGTGTTCGAACCGACGCCCGAGAACCAGGGCGCCTTCGACGAGGGCCTGGCGATGAACTTCGATCAGGCCGTCGCTTACGCCCTGCGCCGGCCTTCCTGAACGGCGGCGTCGAACGATTCGATCGCGAAGGTGGCGATCGGCTCGGTCTTGCCCTTGACCGCGACCGGCGGCATGGCGCGGGCGACGAAGCGCGGGTCGAGCGTCTTCATCACGTCCTCGGTCACCAGGATGTCGACCTGGTGGACGCGGGTCAGGGCCTCGACGCGCGCCGCGATGTTGACCGGATCGCCGATCACGGTGAACTCCATGAATCGATCGCTGCCCATCACGCCGGCCACCACGTCGCCGGTGTGGATGCCGACGCCGAACTCGAGCTTGGCGAGCCCGCGGCGCGCGATCTCCTGGTTGTACGCCGCCAGCGCGGCGCGCATCGCGAGAGCGGCCTTCACCGCGTCCGCCGTTTGCCACGGGTTGTGCTCCAGCGCGCCGAACAGCGCCATCAGCCCGTCGCCCATCAGGCGCGACAGGTGCCCGTGATGCGCCACCAGCGCGCCGTTCATGGCGCGGAAGTACCCGTTCAGCATCTCCACCATCTCGGCGGGCGGAATGCGCTCCGACAGCGGCGTGAACCCCTTCAGGTCGGCGAACATGATCGTGACCTTGCGGTGGGTCGGCTCCGCCGCGTTCGCCCCCTGCGCGAACTGCTCGACGACGTCCAGCGGGGCGAAGCGCTGGAAGGATTGTTCCAGGTGCTCGAGTCGTTCAACCGATCGCGCCAGGGCGGTCCGGTGGCGCACCACCTCGGCGCGCAACCTCCTCAGGTAAACGGCCGCCGCCGCGAGCAAGGCGACAACGCCGCCGAGCGCGATGGCGAGGGCAGCGGTCATACCTGCAGCATCGTCAGCCGCACGCAACCGTTGGCCAGCGCAGCGGCGCCCACCGCCTCGACCAGGACCTCGGGGCCCAGGGCGTCGAGCAACGGGCGGGTGCGCTCCTGGATACGGGCGGGCTGCTCGGGCATCCACACCGTGTCGCGCGCCCACGGAATCAGCAGCGCTTCCATCTCGGTGAGGCGCGGCGACGCCAGCGCACCGAGCACCTCGCCCAGATCGTCGCGCGAGAATCCCTCGACATCCAGCATCTCGCCTGCGGTCCGCTCGCAGCGCTCGCATTCCAGCGTGTGCGCGATGACCGCGAAGATCAGGCTCAGCGTCCGGCGCGGCAACACCGTCGACGAGAAGGCGGCGTTCAGGATCACCTCCAGCGTGCTCGATGCCGGCAATCCCTCGAGCGAGCGCACCAGGCTCGCGTACGGACCCTTGAAGGTCGGCGGGGGATAATCGACCGGCGGCAGTTTCAGCACCGGCTTCTTGCCTGGCACCCAGGACGACAGCTTCTGCCAGATCCCCTTCACCTTGTTCCCCTCCGCTTCCATGCCGAGCTCGGGGGGAACCGCCAGCAGCGTCGACACCCGGTTGCCCATACCCATCGCGGCGACGGCGAAAGCCAGCTCCGCCGTCTGGTCGTCGCTGAAACCAACCGCGCGCATCTGCTCGCGCGCCTTGCGGCTGGGACGAGGCTTCGACCGGGCCAGGTTCCGACAGAATTGCACCAGCTCGCGCTCGCGCGGCTCGGCCTCGACAAGCTGCACGTTCCGCTCGATCCGGTCGACCATCTCGTCGGTGAAGCCCATCATCTTCATCCGCACGCGCGCCGTCCCATAGCAGTAGCGGCAGGCGTTCTCCTGCGACGTCACCAGCCCGGCCAGCTCGACCTCCGCGCTGGTGAGCGTGTTGATCGGGCTGCGCATCAAATCGAGGTACGTGCGTCGGACCCAAGGGCTGCAGGCGATCCGCTTGAGGACGCTGGGCATCATGCCCCCGAACAGAGCGCGAACCTCCGCCTCCCACGCCGGGTCCTCGAACTCGGGCGTGAGCGGTTGCTCCCACTGCAGCTGGTCAACGAGCAGCGGCATCGACCATCACCCCCCCGCCGTCCCCGGCGCGCCCGGTTCCGGCAGCGCGAGCGGGAACCGATCGATCTTCAGAACCTCGTAGATGTCGGCGCCCCGGAGCTTGAACACGCCGGTCATGCCGGTCATCGATGCGACCGCCTCCAGCTGCATGTCCATCTTCTCGAACAGCGGACCGTCGACCTCGCGGCGGACGAAGTGTCCCTCGATGATCCAGCGATCCCCGGTGGCGGGATCCATGCAGCGGATCTCGGCGAAGGGATTCTCGGCGATGTTGCGGGCCGTCTTGCTGAAGAACTGAAACGACAGGGCGACGTGCTTCGGATCGACGTAGAACACCTGCGACACGTGGATCATGTTGGGCGTCCCGTCGCCCGAGCAAGTGGCGAGCATCCCCGCCAGCACGCCCTGCATCGAGAGCTTCGCGTCCGCCGGAATCACGACAGGCGTTTCCCCGCGCCGGGACCGGGCGTCTGATCGAAGACCTCCTCCACCTGCACCCGCACGAGGTACCAGCGATCGGCCTCGTTGGCGCGAAAGTCGCGGACGACACGGGGCGGGAGGTTGAACGTCTCCAGCATCACCGCGAACCCTTCGATCGCGGGCCGAACGCGCTCCGGACTTTGCAGCGGACCCTGCACGCCGAGGCAGCGACCCTTGATCTGGGCGCTTCGGTGGTCATGCCAGACGCGCGACACGACCAGGGCGAACCGGCCGTTGTCGCGCAGGTTCTCGGTCATCTGTCGTGCGTAACGGGCAGCTGCCGCGACCTCGCCCACGCCCGTCTCGGGGTCGAGCTCCAACAGGATGGACTCGCAGGCGGTCGGACGATTCTCGCCGTCGCGCGTCGCCATGAAGCCGGGCAACGACCGGAGAAAAGCGACCGTGTCCGCTGCGACGACCACCTTCATCTCGTATCACGAAAGCGCACGATCGCGGTAGGGTTGGCGCGATGGACGACGCCGCGGCGCGTGCCCTCGAGAAGGCGCTGGAACGAAAGAGCCGGCAGGTTGCGATCCTGGAACGCGTCGCCGTGCAGCTGAGCGGAACGCTCGAGCTCGAACTGCTGCTGAAGACCGTCCTCGCGTTGATGGACGAGGCCTTCGCTTTCAACCATGCCATGGTGCTGCTGCACGACCAGACGCGCGGCGTCCTGACCGTGGCCGCCAGCCACGGGTACCCGAACGCGGGCATCGGCGCAGAGGTCAAGGTCGGCGACGGCGTCATCGGCGTGGTCGCCAAACGCAAGAAGTTGATGCGGATGGGTGCCGTGCAACAGCAGCGAAGGTACGTCTCCGCCGTGGGCGCGCAGTTGCGCAGCGAGGGCGGTGCCGAAACGCCGGCGACGGTCGCCCTACCCGGCCTGGCAGACGCCATGAGCGTGGTGGCGATCCCGCTGCTCGTGCGCGACGAGCTGGTCGGCGTGTTCGCGGTCGAGAGCGAGAAGGCGGCGCTGTTCGATGATGATGATCAGGAGCTGATCGAGGCGGTCGCCAACCAGGCCGGCCTCGCGATCCTGAACGCGCGCCTCCTGCAGGGGGAGCGCGAGCGTCGCCGCGAGCTCGAGGACGCGAACGCGAAGCTGACCGCCTGGAACGAAGCCAGCGGCCGCTTCGTCCCCTACGAGTTTCTCGAGATCCTCGGCCACCGCCAGCTGCCCGACGTCCGGCGCGGCGACAGCGCGCACCGGCTGATGTCGGCGTTCTTCTCGGACATCCGCGGCTACACGACCGTCGTCGAGGGCCAGGGTCCGGAAGAAAACTTTCGCTGGATCAACGAATACCTGACGTACATGGAGGCTCCGATCCGCGAGCACGCCGGCATCATCGAGAGCTACCACGGCGACGGCATCATGGCGCTCTTCGGCGGACCGCCCGAGGACGCCGTCAAGGCTGCCGTCGCCAGCATGAAGACGCTCGCCGTCTACAACGTCGAGGCGCGCGCGGGTCGCGGCGTCGATCCGCTGCGGATCGGCATCGGCATCGACACCGGATGGTTGATGCTCGGGACGATGGGCGGCAGCGGCCGCCTCGCCGCCAGCGTCATCGGCGACTGCGCCAACACGGCGTCCCGGGTCGAAAACGCCACCAAGGTCTATGGCGCCTCCGTGCTGATCACGGCCAACACGCGAGACGGGCTGGCCGACGCCTCGGCATGGGCGATGCGCCCCGTCGACCGCGTGCGGCCCAAGGGCAAGAAGAACCCGGTCACGCTGTACGAGGTTCTGGACGGCCTCCCCGACGCCGAGCTGGACGGAAAACTACAAGGCCGGTCGGCGTTCGAAGAGGGCTGGCGGCACTATCAGTCGGGCCGCCCGGGCGACGCGCTGGTGCACTTCGCAGACGCGCTCCGCACCTGCCCTTCCGACCGCGCGGCGCAGCTTTACGTCGGGCGCTGCTGGCATCTCCTCGAGCGCGGCGTCCCCGACTCGTGGGACGGCGTCGTCGACCTGGCGACCTGACGGCACGCGCTCTGGGACGGCGCCCGCGCCAGCTGCCGCGACTACGGAACCGGCATCTCGAAGGAGACGCAGTAATTGGGGTTCGCCATCTTCGTCGTCACCCCCGCGAAAGAATCGGAGTCGCGCAGCTCGCCCCAGCGAACGGCCTTGGAGTGGTTCTTCAGCTGGACGCCCTGGCTCGTCAGCGCATAACCGACGATGAGGCCGGTGGCGGGCAGATCGCTGCTGGCGGTGATCTGCACCGAATCGCCGGAGATCTGGACCGAGGCGATCGTGATGTTCGCGCTGTCCGTGCGGAGCTCGAAGCCGTTGCCGCTCTTCCACTCGGTGATGGCCGGGGCATCGAAGGTCGTGTCCCAGTTGAGCGGCGGCACCGGGACGTGGAAGTGCACGGTCACCACCCGGCCGCTCCGATCGACGCTGGTCGGCATGAGCGGCTGCCAGTCGTGTCCGAGCACGGCGCGTTCGTAATAGACCTGCGCATTCTTCTCGCCCAGCAGTTCGGCCCCGACCACGGAGAGATGAACGCCGTCATTGTTGGGGTTCGCCGGGTACTGGTACTTCGGCCCCGTGCAGACGAAGTCGGGTTTGTGATCGACCCCGAGCTGCCATTGCATGTTGTTGACGTCCGGCCGCTTGCCCTTCGACGACGCGCCGTTGGGGTATGCGTGCTGCTGCGAGATGTACATCGGGATCCTGTAGGTCTGCCCGGTGATGGGCGGGATGTCGGTGTTGTAGTCGGCGAGCAATTGAACGAGCTGGTCCTTGTAGGCCGCGTTGGGTGGGTCGGCGTCGGTCTCGCCGTGGGTCATGACGATGACGCCCACGCCGTAGGTCTTTCCGGCCGCCTTCGCGAGTCGCGAGATCGCGCCCGCCTCGAACAGCGTCGCCTGGTAGGCCCGACCGGTGTCGCCCGTGGTGCTGCCGGTCTGCTTGTTGAGGGCGACGATGCCCTGCCCGCTCTCCCCGACGACGGTGTGGACGGTGATGTAGTCGGCGCCCGCAGTGGCGGTTGTGACGAAGTGGGTGATCTCGCGGGCCATCGCGCCGTGGTGGGTCTCACCCCAGAGGTTGATCGGATAGGGCCTGGGGAAGCCGCTGCCGGCAGGTCGTAGTGGTTCGATCAGCGGGACCATCTTGAGATCGCTCAACGTCGTGTCCCACGGGTTGCCCGGCGTACCGGGGACGGACGCACCCGGATTCATCGTGCCCGTGCCCGGGACCGTCATGCTTCCGAGCTGCAGCATCATGTTGTTGTAATAGGCCGTCGTCAGCATCGGAGGCGTGAACCCCGTCGAGAGGCTCTGTCCGCTTCCGACGACGCCCACCCAATCGAAGGACGGCGTCGCGACGGTGACGGCGCCGCCGGTGCCAGCGCCGCCGCCGGTGCCAGCGCCACCTCCCGATCCCGCTCCGCCTCCGGTGCCGCCACGACCTCCTGATCCCGCTCCGCCTGCCGATCCTCCACGACCGCCCGTGCCCGCACCGGTGCCGCCGGTGCCGGCTCCTCCGCCGGTGCCGGCTCCTCCGCCGGTGCCGCTCGCGCCTCCTCGTCCGCTGGCGCCGCCCGAGCCTTGGCTACCGCCCGTCGCCGTTGCGCCGGCGGAGCCGCCGTTCCCGCCACCCGAGCCTGCTGCGCCGCCGGATCCAGCGGCGCCCGCGGATCCAGCCGCGCCGCCGGTCGCTGCGCTGCCACCTTTTCCCGAGGACCCTCCGGAACCGTTCGACGAACATCCGCCCAGGAAAATCAGAGCCACCGTCACCGCGCGCCGTGTCTTCATGATCAAAGCTCCCAGCACCGGCGGTCGAAGAAATTTTCAGACCGGTGCGGCCCCGTCGGTGTCGGGCGCGTGGAGTTTTCGTCGAGCAGAAGAGCGAGAGCTGGCGTGCTCTTCTGCGGCGTAGATTTCCCCGTTTTCGAATTCCCGCGCGTCGCGAAAGCGATCACGCCAGACCGAGAGTCACATCACGGTGCGTGGCCGGCGATGTCGAGCTGGTGCGCGATGTAGCTCAGCTCGGCGCGATCGATCTGCGCATGGCGCGCGGCGATCCAGGACGCGAGCGCCGCCTGGTCGAGCGACGCCTCGGCTGACAGAGCCTCGTCGATCGTGTGCACGATGTGATGAAGGAAGTAGGCCTCGTCGCCCGGATAGCGACCGCCTTCGGGCCAGACCACCCAGTCCGAGCTGCCGGCCGCGGTGATGCGCGCGCCGCTCGCAGGGATGACCTCCAGGAGGCGCCGGCCCGTCCGGCTCTCGCCGGCACGGCGCCCGTTGCGGACGCGTTCGTCCATGGTGCGGTGATAGCGGGCGAGGATCTCGGTATCACCGGCGAGCTCCGGGACGAAGATGGTCTCGCCGTCGAAGTTGATGGAGAACCAGAAAGGGGCGCCGGGCCGCAAGCGTCGCCAGATCAGCGGCAGCAATTCGCGCACGTCGACCAGGTCCAGAAATGCGGACGCGAGGACGGCGTCGAAGGGCGGCTCCGCGCTGGCGCCGAGCCAGTCGAAGACGTCGTCCTCGACGAAGTCGAGCTCGACGCGCTGCCCGGAAATGCGGCCGAGGTCCGCCGCCGCCGCGGCCAAACTGCGGGCGTCGCGATCGACGAGGGTGTAGCGGGCTGCCATCAGGCCACGGTCGAGGAGGCGCGGGACCATCGTCCCCACGCCGGCGCCGAGCTCGAGGACGCGCAGCGGCCGGGAAATTGCGCGCAGCGCCGCGTCGAACGCCTCCAGGACTCCATGATTGAGGGCACGGTCGTCGACGCTGCGCTTCGCGCGCAGGTATCGAACCTCGTCATACTCGGCGGCGTTGTCGTTCATGATGCCGTAGACTGGGCGAACACGCGGGAGGTGTCAGGTGAAGAGCCCCACCACGCAGCGTCGGAAGGAGCTTCTGCCCGATCCTTCGTCGACGTCCGATTCTATCGCAGAGCTGCTCGACAATCTGGCCGGAGCGCGCGCACGAGCGGCCACCCGCCCGAGCGATCGACCTTTCGTCACCCTCGCCTACGCCCAGAGTCTGGACGGCAGCATCACCACCGCGCGCGGTGAGCGCTATCGCCTGAGCGGACCCGACGCGCTCCGCTTCACCCACGCGCTGCGCGCACGGCACGGCGCGATCCTGATCGGCGTCGGGACGGTGCTGGCGGACGATCCCGAGCTGCGCGTGCGCCTCGCGTCGGGGCCGAGCCCGCAGCCGATCGTCGTCGACAGCCGCGTGCGCACGCCGATGCACGCGAAGCTGCTCGGCCAGCCCGGCCGGCCCGCCTGGATCGCCGCCACGCCGCCCGGCGACGACGCCGACGATCGGGGCGACGACCGGCGCGCGCGCATCGAGTCGCAAGGGTGCCGGATCGTCGAGTGCCCCGCGCTGCCGAACGGATGGGTCGACCTGCACGCGCTCTTGCGGCGCCTGGCGGCAGAAGGCGTCGAGGATGTGATGGTCGAGGGGGGATCGCGCATCATCACCAGCTTTCTCGAGGCGCGGCTCGTCGACTACGCGCTGGTCACCGTCGCGCCCCAGTTCCTGGGCGGGCTGCCGGCGGTCGGCCCGTCGGCGCGGCCCGGGATCCCGTCGGCGGTTGCGAACCTGACCGACTGGTCCAGCGTCCGGCTCGGCGAGGATCTGGTGCTGGCCGGGGAGATCGCTTGGCCGAGCGGGTGAAGAAGCTGCTGTTCGCGGCGCCGGAGCGGATCGAGCTCCGCGAAGAGGCGCTCGATCCACCGCCGCCGGGCCATGCGCTGGTGCGGACGCTGACGTCGGCGATCAGCGCCGGCTCCGAGCTGCTGGCGTTCCGGGGCCAGCTTCCGCTGGACATGCCGCTCGACGAGACGCTGGGCGCGCTCGGGGGCGCGACGTTCGAGTATCCGTTCCCCTACGGCTACGCCGCCGTCGGCGAGGTGGCGGGCGTCGGCAGCGGCGTGGATCCCGCGTGGGTCGGCAGGCGGGTCTTCGCCTTTCAACCGCACGCGACCGCGTTCGTCGCGCCGCTCGCGGATCTCCATCCCGTGCCGGACGGCCTGCCGCCAGAGCGGGCGGCGCTGTTCGCCCAGATGGAGACGGCGATCAACCTGATCCTCGACGGCGCGCCCCTTTACGGCGAGAACGTGCTGGTGATCGGCCTCGGGATCGTCGGCATGCTGACGACCGCGCTGCTGTCCCGTTTTCCGCTCGGCGTGCTGGCCGTCGGGGAGTCGGAGGCGCGCCGCAAGCAGGCGGCCGTCGCCCTGGCGACACGCCCGATCGTCACGGACCCGGACCTGATCCGCCGCGCATTCGGAACGCGCGGGGCGGATCTCGTCTACGAGCTGTCTGGGAACCCCGAGGCGCTGGACACGGCGATCGCCGCCGCCGGACACGAGGCGCGCGTGGTCGTCGGATCCTGGTACGGGGACAAGCGGGCCCGGATCGATCTCGGCGGACGCTTCCATCGCCGGCGGCTGCGGATCGTCAGCAGCCAGGTGAGCCACATCGGCGCCGCGCTGTCGGCGCGCTGGGATCGGCAGCGGCGGTTCGACGCGGCGTGGAAGGCGCTCGCCGACATCGACACCCTGCCCCTCGTCAGTCACCGGATCCCGTTTGCGGAGGCGCAGGCTGCGTACGAGCTGCTCGACCGAAACCGTGAGAACGTCATGCAGGTGCTGCTCGACTATCGACATTAGGAGAAAGGTGGAACCGATGGCGCTCGCATACACGGTCGGCCTTCTGCGCGCTTTCGTCGCCGAGCACCGTCTGGTCGGCGGCGACTGGGGCAAAGAGAACGAGCGGCATTCGCATCCCTACCGTCTGGAGGTCGTCTTCGAGGGCGACACGCTGGACAAGCACGGGTACCTGATCGACATCTCCGTGATCGAGCCGCGCCTCGACGCGCTCTGCGACCGCTACCGCGGAAGCATGCTGAACGAGCTGCCCGAGTTCGCCGGCAAGAACCCCGGCATCGAACAGTTCGCGAGCATCATCGCGGAGCGGCTGGCCGCGGATCTGGCGCGCTCGCCGGTGCGGGCGCTGACCATCAAGGTCTGGGAGAGCGACAGCGCCTACGCCACCTGCCGGCGCACCCTCGGCTGAACGGGGAATGCGCCTCGCGTTCGTGGCCTACGGCGGCCTCGACCAGATCTCCGGCGGATTCATCTACGACCGCGCCCTGGTGGGCGCCCTCCGATCGCTCGGCCACGAGGTGGACGTCTTCGGCCTGCGCTGGCCCAGCTACTTCGGCGCGGTGGCGCGCAACTTCGTCTTCGGCCACCCGCTGCGACGGCCGACGGCGCCCGCCGCAACGACGTACGACGCCGTCATTCAGGACGAGCTCGTGCATCCTTCCGTCTTCCGTACGAACCGCGATCGCGGCGGCTGGCCGCGCGGCCGGACGCTGATCGCGCTGGTGCACAACCTGCGCAGCCGGCAGCCGGGCGAGGCGCTGGCCGCGTTCAAGGCCCGGGTCGAGCGGCGCTACCTCGGGACCGTCGACGGTTTGATCTGTGTCTGCGCCGCGACGCTGGCCGACGCGCGCGCGCTCGGCGCCGGCGGCGTCCCCGCGATCGTCATCCCGCCGGGCCGGGATCACGTCACGCCTGACGTCGATGACGCCGTCATCGACGAGCGAAGCCGTTCCCCCGGTCCGCTGCGCGTGCTGTACGCGGCGGCGGTCAGCCGGCACAAGGGCCTTCACCGGTTGCTCGATGCGCTGGCGCGGATCCCGGACCGGGCGTTCACGCTGGACGTCGTCGGCCGTCTGACGGCGTCGCGTTATGCGCGCGAGGTCCACCGCCAGGCGGCGCGCCTGGGCCTCGA
>Ga0066903_100004355_pt1 | contig 11943 bp, 9 predicted proteins | sample PanSoiMetaGPlot1_FD_67491 | JGI IMG/M metagenome (GOLD analysis project Ga0066903, IMG submission 67491) | Tropical forest soil microbial communities from Panama analyzed to predict greenhouse gas emissions - Panama Soil - Plot 1 (version 2) | ecosystem: Environmental > Terrestrial > Soil >...
GTTCGTGCTGTTGATCGCGTGCGCGAACGTGGCGAACCTGCTGCTCGTGCGCGCGACGGCCCGGAAGCAGGAAATCGCCGTGCGGGCCGCTCTCGGCGCTGGGCGCGGCCGTATCGTCCGTCAGCTGCTCACCGAGAGCGTGTTGCTGTCGCTCACGGGCGGCGCGATTGGCCTCGTGCTCGGTTTCATCAGCATACGGGCGCTCCTGTCCATCAACACCGCGGGGCTGCCGCTCATCGGCATCGATGGCGCAGCCGTCGGCATCGACTGGCGCGTCGCGCTGTACACCCTCGCCGTGTCGATCGCCACCGGTGTCCTCTTCGGTCTCATCCCTGCGCTCCATTCGGCGCGGCAGGATCTGGTGACGAACCTCAAGGAGGGCGGCGGCCGATCGGGCAGCGGCTTCCGCCAGAACAAGGCGCGCTCGCTCCTGGTGGTCAGCGAGATTGCGCTGGCGCTGATTCTGCTCGTCGGCTCCGCGCTGTTGATTCGCACGACGCTGGCGTTGCGCGCGGTCGATCCCGGCTTCGATCCCAACAACGTCCTGACGATGCGGATGTCGCTCACTGGGCAGCGCTTCGCGAAGTCGTCGGCAGTGAACCTCGTGTATCGGGACGGCCTCGATCGCCTGCGGACACTGCCGGGTGTGGAGTACGCGGCGGTGAGCTGCTGTGTCCCGCTCGAGGGCGGTTTCGGGCTGCCGTTCAAGATCATCGGACGGCCGCTCGAGAACACGCCCTTCCACGGCGGCGGCGGATGGACGCCGATCTCCGCGAGCTACTTCGACGCGTTCAAGATCGCGATGAAGCGCGGGCGCGCGTTTACCGATCGCGACGATGCCGCAGGGCCGCCTGTCGTCATCATCAACGAACGCATGGCGCAGCAGTACTGGAAGGACAAGGATCCGGTGAACGAACGACTGCAGATTGGCGCCGGCGTGATGCGGGAGCTGACGGGAGAGCCGATACGGCAGATTGTCGGCGTCGTGGCCGATCTGCGCGACGGCGGCCTCAACAACGACCCGGGACCGCGAATGTACGTGCCCGCGCCCCAGGTCAACGACTCCAACAACGCACTGATCCTCCGCATTGCCCCGGTCGCGTGGATAGTGCGGACGCGCGTCGAGCCCTATTCGCTGAGTCAGCAGGTACAGGAGCAGTTGCGGCAGGCGACCGGCCTGCCGGTGTCCGACGTGCGGTCGATGACCGACGTCGTCTCGCGCTCGATCTCACGGCAGCGCTTCAACATGCTGCTGATGACGGTGTTCGGCTGCGCCGCGCTGCTTCTCGCCGCCATCGGCATCTACGGGTTGATGGCGTACTCCGTTGCGCAGCGGACGCAGGAGATCGGCATCCGCCTCGCGCTCGGCGCCGAGGGCCGGCGCGTGCGAAACATGGTCGTGCTGCAAGGGCTGCAGCTGGCCATCTTCGGCGTCACCATCGGGCTCGCGTCGGCGTTCGGCCTTGCACGCCTCGTGGCAAGCCTGCTGTTCGGGGTGAAGGCGTGGGATCCGACCGTCTTCGTCTCGGTGCCAATCGTGCTTGCGCTCGTCGCACTCGCCGCGGTGTGGCTGCCGGCGCTCCGGGCCAGCCGCGTGGATCCGCTCATCGCCCTGCGGACCTGACAGGGGCGTCTCCGGTCCGCCCGAACAACACGCGCCACATGACGCCAGGCGCCATCACGGCGGTTGGCGGGGCCAGCAGGTTCGCCACTTCGAAGAAGCGGCGGCACACGACGGCGTCGTGCGACGCCGTCCGGTGGACGCGCTCCATGTAACGGTTGATCAACGTGTGCCCTGGCGGCCGCCGGCCTTCCACCTGCGGATAGCGGAAGTCCTCGCCGGTCGCGATCGTCCACGGAATGTCCGCAATACGGCCCGCGCGCGCGAAGAAGCGATCGGCGAGACCATCGTCGCCGGCCGTCAGACACTCCCCGAGCGCCTGTGCCTCGAGCGCGGCGGCCGACATCCCCTGACCGTAAATCGGATTGAAGCTGCACACCGCGTCGCCGATCACGAGATACCCGTCCGGCCATCGCGTCATCTTTTCGTAATGACGACGCTGGTTCGCCGAGAACCGGTAGGTGACGACCTCAGACAGCGGGCGCGCGCGTTTCACGAGCTCGTAGACGTCGGGCACCGGCAGCGTGGCGGCCCAGGCGATCCACTGATTCCGATCGACGGGGGGATAGTCACCCAGCATCCCCACGAGCGTGATCACCCAGCGCCAGCCCTCGGCCGCGAGCACGGCCGCATAGCGCGTGGCCTGCGGCGCGGTGCCGGCGACGATGCCGCCGACCGAGTCGTGGAAATCGCCGGGCAGACGTTCGAACACGCACGTGGAATAGCCGACGTCGACCCTGACGACCGTTTCCTGCGGCCGGCCGTAGCCCCATTCCTCGAGCCACTTCGGCGACTGCGATCCGCGTCCGGACGCGTCGACCACGAGGTCGGCCTCCATCACGGCTTTCGACGAATCGGTGCGACGGCGGATTTCGACGCCCGTGACACGGCCGGTGCCGCGGTCGAACACCGGATGGAGCGCGTCGTGATCGTCCACCATCGACACGTTCGGGAGCGCCTTGACGCGCGACCGGACGGCCTGCTCGAGGCACGGACGGCTGACGACGATACCCCCCAGCCCGAGGTTCTGGCGGAGTTTCCAGGCGCCGTACTGATACCAGAGGAAGTCGCCGACGACGTCGCCGCGGGGCGCGCCGGCTGCCTCGAGCGCGTCCATCATGCCGGGGAAGTACGCGTCCATGACGCGATAGCCGCTTGCCAGCAGGCCGTGGGCATGACAGCCCTGCGGTACGCCCTTCCGGTGGCACGGGTCCGTCGGCAGCGTATCGCGCTCGATGAGCGTCACGCGGCGGAAATGATCGCTTGCGGCGCGGGCCGTCAGCAGACCGGCCATGCTGGCGCCCACGACAATGGCGTGCTCTCGACGAGGCATCGGGCAGAGACCTCCGCAAGTGTCTACGCGGGCCGGGCGGAAACGGATTGCCTACAATGGACCGATGAGGCCCTGGCGCATTATGGCGCTCCTGGCGCTGGCTGTATCAGGCGCCGCGGCGGCGGCGCTCGCCCAGCGCCGCGACGCGTTCGTCGAATCGCGCGACCACCCCGCCGTGATGTATTCCAAGGGCGCGACGCACGATCCGGTGGCGGCCCTGAATGCACAGCTCGAGCGGGGCGCGACGCGGCTGGCGTTCGACGCGACGAATGGATATCTCGCCGCGACGCTCGAGGCGTTCAAGGTGCCTCGCCAATCGCAGTCGCTCGTCTTTTCGCACACGAGCGCGCAGGCCGAACGGATCTCGCCGCAGAACCCGCGCGCCGTGTACTTCAACGACACGGTCGCGGTTGGTTGGGTGCGCGGCGCCGACGTGCTCGAAGTCGCCGCCGAGGATCCGGCGCAGGGCGTCATCTTCTACACCCTCGATCAGAAGGCGACGACGGCACCGCGCTTCAAGCGCCAGGACGGCTGCCTGCAGTGCCACCTGTCCTGGGACACGCTCGGTGTCCCCGGCCTGATGGTGCTGACGACGTTTCAGATGACGGACGATCCGAACGCGTACGCGTCCGGGTTCACCGTCGATCACCGTTCGCCGCTCGAGGATCGCTGGGGCGGGTGGTACGTCACGGGGACGGGCGGCACGCGCCGGCATCGCGGGAACGTCCCCGTGGTCGTCAAGGCCAGTCAACTCCGAAAGCCGACCGACCCGACGCCGCATCTCGACGTCGTCGACAAGACCTTCGATACGCGGGGCTACCTCACGCCGTACAGCGACATCGTCGCGCTGATGGTGCTCGAGCACCAGACGCACATGACGAACCTGATCACGCGGCTTGGCTGGGAGACGAGAGTGGCCGGTCGACTGACCCCGCGGGTTCAGGAAGCGGTGGGCGACCTGGTCGACTATCTGCTGTTCGTCGACGAAGCGCCACTGACCGGTCGCCTGCAGGGGACGTCTGGATTTGCGGAATATTTCTCTGCGCTCGGTCCGCGCGACAGCAGCGGCCGATCGCTGCGCCAACTCGACCTCACGAATCGACTGATGCGCTATCCGTGCAGCTATATGATCTACTCGCCCGCGTTCGAGGCGCTGCCGGCTGTCGTCAAGGACGCGGTCTACAAGCGGTTGTGGGAGATTCTGTCGGGGAGCGACACCTCCAAGCCGTACATGCGGCTCACCGCAGCTGATCGCCGCGCCGTGCTCGAAATCCTTCGCGGAACGAAGACGGATCTGCCGCCCTCGTTCCGGTAGGGAACGGGCTTCAGTCCGTTCCCAATCGACTGCTACTTCCGCTTCGAACGCTTTCCCTTGCCGCAGTTGTCGGCCACTTTCGTTACTGACGTTGCCGTGATGCGTGCGAGATCGCCGTCCTTGATGTCGGCCCTCGTGCCTGACGTCGCCCGCGCTTCGTCGGCGTCCCGCGTGAGCTCCGCTCGCTCCGTCAGCGTGCCCGCCACTTCGACCTGCTTCCCGACGAGGTCGTCGATCTTCGAGTTATCAGACGGGTTCACGCGATACGCCGAAGCCGCGGCGCGCAGCTGCTCGGTCTGAACCGATCCGTTCGAGCCGCCGCTCGTGGCCACGGGGCGTGACGACGGCTCGTTGATTCGCGTGACGATGTAGTCGCGGCCGTCTTTCTGGAGGCAGCCGGTGATGCTGATCGGCTGCGTCTTTGGAGCCGCGTCCTCCGCCTTGGCCGCCTCGGTTCTGCTCTTCGCCGTGTCGTTTCCGTTCTGATCGCGTGGTGCGTTGCTGGCGTTGCACGCGAACGCTCCCAGTGCAGAACAGCAGACCATCGTCATCAGCACATGCTTCGGCATCCGTTCCTCCCGGATGTCGACGTTGCAAACGACGCACCGCCTAAACGGATGGGGCGAGCAGCAGAGCCTCGAGGGGTGCGAGCGTGAGGTCCTGAAGATCGATCGGTTCGCCGCCGGGCCGATGCGTGCCGAGCGCGATGCGCCAGTGCGCCGCGGCCACGTCAGCTGACTCGGCGGCCAACGGACGCGTGCAGGACGCGCTCGCCATGTTCAACAGTACCAGCCGCGCGTCGGCCGGCGCCCTTCTCAGAAAGGCAAACACGCCGGGTTCGGACTGAACCGCTCGATACGCGCCTTCCATCAGGGCCGGACTCGCGCGTCTGAGGTGGAGCAGATCGCGATGAAAAGTCAGGACGGAGTCCGCCTGCCTGCGCTGCCGTGCGACGTTGCGGGTTGACGAGTCTGCCGCGGCGGCCAGCCACGGCACCGCCTGCGTGAATCCGGCGCCGGGCGCGTCGCTCCACGACATCGGGCGCCGCACGCCGTCGCGTCCCTTGTACCCCGGCCAGAAGACGCGGCCCACCGGATCGCGCACATCTTCGAGCCGAGCCGGCGGCTCGGTCCGCATCCCGATTTCCTCGCCGTAATAGAGGAACGGTGTTCCGCGCAGCGTGAGAAGCAGCATCGCGAGCAGCTTCGACACGGCGTCTGGATCGTCGGACCCGCGGTACCGGTCGACCGCACGATCGATGTCGTGGTTGCTCAGCACGAGCGACGGCCACTGCCGTTCGAACGCCCGCTCGACGCGATCGACCGCCGCTCTGAAGAGGGCGGCGTCGCGGGTGGGCACCTGTGCCAGCGTGAAGTTGAACGGCAGGTGCATCTCGTCGTCGTCGCCGTAGAACTCGAGCAGCGCGTCGACCGTGTCCACGTAGGCTTCGCTGACGAGCATCGTGTCGGCGCCGTGGCGATCGGTGAAGCGCCGCAGCCGGCGCAGCACGTCGTGAAGTTCCGGCAGCCCCTTTGTGTGCAGGTATTCCTGGGATCGCACGCCGGTGAGGGTGATGACCGGTTCAGGCAGGTCCGGATTGTCCCGCAGCGCTGGATCCTCGAAGAGGCTGTTGACGGCGTCGAGCCTGAAGCCGTCGACGCCGCGGTCAATCCAGAACTTGACTGCGGCGAACATGCGCGCTTCGACGTCGGGGTGGCGCCAGTTCAGATCGGGCTGCTCCGCGTAGAAGAAGTGGTAGTACCACTGGCCCGTCGTCCGATCGAATGTCCACGCCGGGCCGCCGAAGGCCGATTCCCAGTTGTTCGGTGGCCGCGTATTTCCGTCGCGGCCATCGCGCCAGATGTACCACTCGCGGAATGCCGATGTGCGCGACGTCCGCGATGCCTGGAACCAGGCGTGACGATCGGACGTGTGATTCAGCACGACGTCGACGACCACTTTCAACGACTGGCGGTGCGCCTCTTCGATGAGGCGGTCGAAGCCGGCGAGCGTTCCGTACTGCGGGTCCACGTCTTCGAAGTCTGAGACGTCGTAGCCGAAATCGACCTGGGGCGAGGGATAGAACGGCGTGATCCAGATGGCGTCCACGCCGAGGTCGGCGAGATATGACAACCGATCGGTGATACCGCCGAGGTCGCCGATCCCGTCGCCGTCCGCGTCGAGGAAGCTGCGAATGTAGATTTCGTAGAAGACCGCGCGCCGCCACCAGCTCATCGTGGGATGTTTTTCTGCTGAGCTTGGAACAGTCCAGCCTGCCGTTTATACTTCCTTCTCCCCCACAAGCAGAAGGCGCGCCGGGCCGCCGGTCACGCGAGACGTGTGCCGCGCCCCGGCGTGACGCTCACGATGTCACTTCCACTCCGATACCAACTCGCAGTGGCCTTGGTCGTGCTCAACGTAGCGGCGACCGCGGCCCTCGGCGTGTACGCGTACCGAGTGTCGAGAGACAGCCTCGAAGCTGAAGCAGCGAGGGCGGTGAGCGTCGCCGCCGCGGCGCGCGAACAGGGTTTCGTGCGGACGCTCAACCAGCGCCTGGCGCGGATGCGATCGTTTCTGGCCAGCGTCGAGTCGCTGTGCGGCGAGCGCAAACCTCGCGGGGGATTTGCGTACGAGCCGGAATGCGTCCGCGTCGCGCTCGGCGGGTTTCGCACGTCCGAACAGGCTCTCGGAGCCGACCTGTATTACGGCGAGCGACGTCTGGTCAGCCGGGGCACCCGGGTCCAGACGTCAGAATTGCCTGGCCCGGATGTGCTCGCGGCCATTGCCTCGACGGCTGGCGGCGGCGAGTACGTGATGCGCGCCAGGCGGGGACGGCTGTCGGTGGCGGCCCGCTATCCGCTCGACGACATCAACGCGATCTTTCAGGACCGTTCGGGCCTCGAGGATCACGGCGAGGTCTGGCTTGCGGGCGACGACGGGGTGCCGCTGACGCCGGTGCAGCGCCCCGACGGCCAGACACTTGCGGCCGACGCCACGCCGCAGCCGTGTGGCGGCGCCGCGCCGTCGACGCACATCATCGACGTCGCCGGCTTGCGCACTATCACGGCGCTTCAACCGGCGCCCGCCATCGCCGGCGGATGCATCGTCGCGAGCCTGCCGTACGAGGATGTCGTCGGTCCGATTCACCGGCTGGGACGCCTCTTTGCGACGGCGGCGGGCGCGCTGGTCATCGGGGGCATCTTCCTGTCGATCATCATCGCGCGGGCTGCGACCAAGCCGCTGGCGCGGCTGGCGGCGGCGGCGCGCACATTCGAGCAAGGCCAGTTCGGAGGGCAAGTCCCGATCGGCGGTCCGACCGAGGTCCGACAGCTGGGACGGGCGTTGTCCAGCATGGCGCTGGCGATCGGCAACCTCGTGACTCAGGAACAACGCGCGCGCCTCGACGCGGAGGCGGCGAATCGCACCAAGGACAACTTCCTCGCGATGCTCTCGCACGAGCTCCGCACGCCTCTCAACGCCATTCTGGGCTGGACGTCGATCATGCGGCACCGCGCCAGCGACGAGACGATGGTCGGACGCGCCGTGGCGACCATCGAACGCAGCGCCCGCACGCAGGCGCGGCTGGTCGACGAGCTGCTGGACGTGTCGCGCATCGCCGCCGGCAAGTTCCGGCTCGATGCCGTCACGAACGTGCCCATGCGATCGATCGTGCAATCCGCGCTCGACGCCGCCGGTCCTGCGGCCGATGCGAAACAACTGTCGGTCGTCGCGCGCTTCGATCCGCAAGTGACCACGGTGTGGGGCGATGCGGGGCGGTTGCAGCAGGTCGTGGCCAACCTGATGTCGAACGCTGTGAGATTCACGCCCGAAGGCGGCCGCATCGATGTGTCGCTCGCGCGCGAGGGCACCGCCACCGTCGTGAGGGTCAGCGACAACGGCGCTGGTATCGCGCCCCAGTTCCTGCCGTTCGTGTTCGAGCGCTTCCGCCAGGAGGACAGCAGCACGACCCGTCGGCACGGCGGCCTCGGCCTCGGGCTGGCCATCGTTCAGCATCTGGTGCAGCTGCACGGCGGGTCGGTGCGCGCCGAGAGCGGCGGCCTCGGCCTCGGCGCGACGTTCATCGTCACCCTGCCGGACCGGCCGGCCGGCGAGCAGGGATCGTCTGTGCAGCCCGCGGCTGAACCTCGCACGGCCATTCTCGAGGGCATGCGCGTCCTGGTGGTGGACGACGATCCTGACACGCGCGATGTGGTGCGGCGGATGCTGGAAGAGGCCGGCGCCGTCGTGGTGACGAGCGCGTCGGCAACCGAGACGCGCGCGGTCCTGGAGGCGACCGCACCGGACCTGCTGATTGCCGACATCGGCATGCCGGTGGAGGATGGCTACGCGCTGATCCGGTCGGTGCGGGCGCTCGATTCGGAGGCCCTCGCCCACGTGCCTGCCATCGCGCTGACGGCGCACGCACGGCCCGAGGACGTCGAACAGGCGATTGCCTCGGGATTCCAGATGCACCTGGCCAAGCCCGTCGATTCGTCGCAGCTGCTCACTGCGGTCACGACGACGCTCGTCAACACCTGGGCGAACTGAACCAGGAACGCGGAACCAGAGAACCCGGAACCAGAGAACCCGGAACTAGGAACCTTACTCTTATGCCGTCATCGCGGATGTGCCCGCGGGCGGGAAGGCGACGCAGAATCGATCGCGTCCGCCGCGCTTGGCGCGGTACAGCGCTTCGTCGGCGCGGCCGATCAAGGCTTTGGGATCCATTTCAGCGGGCAGGGCCGCGGCGACGCCGGCGCTGATTGTGACGCCCACCTGGCGATCGCCGGCCGAGACGACGATCTTCGCCATTTCCAGGCGGATGGTCTCGGCCACCTGCTGCGCCCCGAGCACGGGCGTATCGGTGAGGATCACGAGGAACTCGTCGCCGCCGAACCGGCAGCGCACGTCGGTGCTCCGTACCATCCCCTGCAGCCGTGCCGCCACCTCGCGCAGCAGCTCGTCGCCGCGCAGATGTCCGAACTCGTCGTTCACGGTCTTGAAGTGGTCGATGTCGAACATGAGGATGGACAGCGGCCCTTGACTCCTGCGCGACCGCCGCAGCTCGCCTTCGAGCGTCTCCAAGGCGTGCGCGTGATTGAAGCAGCCGGTCAGCGCGTCCCGGAGGCTCAGCTCCTTCGTCTGCGCGAACAGCTGCACGTTCTTCACCGCGATCGCGATGAGGGCCGCCGCCGCGCCGACCACGGTGCGCTCGTCGGCCGTCAGCGGCGTTCGGGCGCCGGCGTTTCCAACGATGAGCACGCCAACCGTCGTGCCCGCGGCAGACATCGGGAACATGGCGTGTTCACCCGTATCCGGGGCCGCTGTGGCGCCCACTGGCGTGCTGCCGGCGACAGCCTGCGCGGCGAGGCGCGACAGCGTGTCATCGCTGACGCCGTCCGAAGACTCTCCCTTGATGAAGACGTCCCAGTCCTCGTCTGACGGGACCATCACCCACACAGGCCGATCGAGGACGAATGTCGGAAGATGCCGCCACAGCACCTGCTGCAGCGTCGATCGATCGAGCGCGTCGGCCAGCGAGCGGCCGAGCGACATCAGTCGCTCGAGGTCCTCTGATCGCTGCCGCGCCTGCGCTGCCTCGGTGGCGGCCGCCAGCGCTTCGCCGCGCGCTTGATCACGTTTTCGGTACTGGTGGATTACAAAAACCGCGACGAGCAGCAGCAGCGCGGGAATCAGATCGAGGTGGTAGCGCGCTTCGATGTCCTGCGCGAAGTCGAGGACGTAGCGCAGGGGCTGCTGAAAAAGGATGACGGCGGCCGCGACGAGGGCCACGGCGAGCGACGTGTCTCGCGGCGTGATGAGTCGAACGGACCCAATCCGGCGTCCAAGTTCCCGCTGCACCCGGCTGTGCGCTACAAGGACAGTGCCGGCGCGAATTGCACAAAATGGCGCGGGACGCCTGAGGCGAGCCAGCCGCTGCGTTCAGGCTCAGACCGCGTCGAGAGAGCCGGCCGCATCACGCGGCCTGAACACCACCACGTCAGCCGGCGGAGCCGAGGCTCGCTGGCAGTGCTGGCAGAGGCCGACGCGTGCATATGACTCCGTCGCGTAGCGCGTGTCGAAGGTGCGGGCAGTCGACCCACAGCTGACGCACGTCTGCTCGTCCACCGCTCTCGAGCGCGGACGGCCGTACGTCTCGTTGGTGTAGGTGTCGAGCCGATGCAGCCAGGAATTTTCCATGAGCGTTTCCAAAGAAAAGCGGCGCCTTCTCAGCTTTCCGCAACGCGCGCGCGGAGGGCAATACGAAAATGCGCGCGCGCATTTTCTTTGGCGCGAGAGGGAGACTTTGGTCGGCGGCGATATGCCTGAGCGACGTGAAACCGTACACAGGAGGGGTGTCGCAGCTGGAATACATCCCATACCGATTCGGATACGCAGTCTTTTCATCGGTTGTCGACGATCAACTTGCGGCGTATCGTCCGCCTTCGAACCATGAGTCGAATTGACGAGGCATTGCATCGGGCTCAGAGCCCGTGCGCCGTCCCTCGACGAGAGCGCGCCGACAACGCGGATCGACTCGATTTGGCAGGCCTGTTCAACCCGCCGGCCGACGAACCACAGGCGGGGGAGCCGCCAACCGAACTCCAGGCGATGCTCGCTGTCGGTGAAGCCTTGCGCGCGCTTCCGGATGACGAGGCGCGCATGCGCGTTCTGATGTGGGCGCTGAAGGCGTGCGGCGCGACGACGGCATCCGCGGAGCCGGTCGTGACAGCGCCGGGCGCCAGCACGCACACGGACGATACGCTTGAAGTGGGCGACCTCGCCGGTCTGTTCGACCAGCAGCGCTCAGAGCCTCCGCCGCAACAGCCTCCTACGCCGCGCGCGCCCGCGCCGGTTCAATCGCAGTCGGTTGAATCGATGATTCGGGGATTCGTCGTCGAGTTCCAGGAACTCGCCCGCGAGTGGGGTTCGGCGGACGCCTAGTGTTTCTCAACGCGTCTGACAACTTCCCCCCCCACTCTAGGATCGTCCGCCCGCGAGCGCCAGCTCGCGGCTGATCCACGCATCGAGATCGCTCTTCCGGAACCGCCAGTCCGAGCCACTCCACACAGCGGGCAGCACACACCGCAGCGCGACGCGCCGGAGGTTGGCGTCGGCCAGCAGGCGGTCCATCACCTGTTCGCTCGTCAGGAGTTCGATGGCGTCTCTGGTTGATTCGCTCAAAGGCAAGGCCGGGAGTGCGCCATCAATTCTACGGGTCGGACGCGATGTGAACCATATGCGGAAGGGCTGATCCGAGGTATGCCGGCCGGCATAGCGCAATCACTTGATGTCGCGAACACGAAACGCTCGTAAAATTTCCGTGTGACGATCCGACTGGTGCTCGTCGACGATCACCCGATCGTGCTGCAGGGATTGCAGCACCTGTTCGAGCGGCAGGGCGATTTCGAGGTGGTGTCGTGCTGCAGCGATATCGATACGGCTCTCGCGGCAATCGAGACGCTGCGTCCCGACGTGCTCGTCGCCGACCTGCGCCTGCCAGGCCGAAGCGGCCTCGAGCTGCTGCGTCGCGTGGCGGAGGTCAAACTGGGATGCCGCACCATCGTGCTCACGGCGAGCATCTCGAGCCGCGAGGTGGCCGAAGCGGTTCAACTGGGCGCGCGGGGCATCGTGCTCAAGGAGTCGTCGCCCGAAGGGCTCGTCGACTGCGTC
>Ga0066903_100004356_pt1 | contig 11942 bp, 7 predicted proteins | sample PanSoiMetaGPlot1_FD_67491 | JGI IMG/M metagenome (GOLD analysis project Ga0066903, IMG submission 67491) | Tropical forest soil microbial communities from Panama analyzed to predict greenhouse gas emissions - Panama Soil - Plot 1 (version 2) | ecosystem: Environmental > Terrestrial > Soil >...
GTCGTGCCGATCATCGATCCGCGAACGGGTCTGCCGTTTCCCGGCAACACGATCCCGGCTTCGAGCATCAGCGCGCAGGCGGCGTCCCTGCTCCACTACTATCCGCTGCCGAACGCCGATGGCGGCGGGCAGTTCAACTTCCAGAACTCGACGCCGGTAGCCGTGCATCAGGACGCTGCGCAGACGCGCTTCACGAAGGTCTTCGACAGCGGCCGCCACCAGATCTTCGGCACCGTCGCGTTTCAGCGCACGGCGACAGACGCGGCCAGCATTTTCGGCTTCACCGATTCCACGCTGTTGTCCGGCGTCGACACGACGATCAACTGGTCGCACCGCATCTCGCAGTCCTGGTCCACGCGCCTCCGCTATCAGTTCACGCGCCTGGCCACTGACGTGACGCCGTTCTTCGCCAGTCGCACCAACGTCTCCGGCGAAGCCGGCATCGGCGGCAACAACCAGGACCCCGAGAACTGGGGACCGCCGCGCCTGATTTTTTCGAGCGGCTTGACGGGGCTCGATACGCTGCAGAGCGCGTCCAACCGCAACACGACGCACGCGTGGGGCGCGGAGAGCCTCTGGACGCGCAACCGCCACAACATCACCGCAGGCGGCGACATTCGGCTGCAGCGGTGGACCGTTTTCTCGCAGCAGGATCCGCGTGGCACCTTCAGCTTCACCGGCGCGGCCACCGGCTCGGACTTCGCCGATTTCCTGCTCGGCATTCCGCACACCAGCTCGATCGCGTTCGGCAACGCCGACAAGAATCTGCGTGCTCCGGCGTACGACGCCTACGTCACAGATGACTGGCGCATCAACCCGGTCCTCACCGTCAACGTTGGCGTGCGTTGGGAATTCGAGGCGCCTGTGACCGAAGAGTTCGACCGCCTGGTGAACCTCGACATCGCACCTGGATTCACGAGCGCGAAACCAGTGGAGGCGACGTCGCCGACCGGAGCGGTGACGGGCGCGCAGTATCCCGCGGCGCTGATCCGTCCGGATTTCAGCGGCCTTCAACCGCGGGTCGGCGTTGCATTGCGGCCAGTCGCCGGATCGTCGTTGGTGATCCGCGCGGGCTACGGCATGTATCGCAATACCGGAGTCTACGAGCCGATCGCCTTGCTGCTGGCGCAGCAGCCGCCGCTCTCGACGACGCAGAGCCTCGAGAACAGCGCCGACCACAAGTTGACCCTCGCGAACGGGTTCGGCCCCGCGGCGTCCGGCGATGCGTTGAATACATTCGCCGTGGATCCCGACCTTCGCGTCGGCTACGCACACAACTGGCAGGTGCTGGTACAGCGCGATCTGCCCGCGTCGCTGACCGTGACGGCCACGTACCTCGGCACGAAGGGCGTCCACCTGCTGCAGGAGTCGCTGCCGAACACCGAGCCGCGAGGCGCGCCGAATCCATGCGCGTCGTGCCCGAGCGGCTTCGTGTATCTCACGTCGAACGGCACGTCGAACAAGAACGCCGGCCAGGTCCAGCTCCGGCGACGGCTGCGAAACGGCTTCACCGCCACGGTTCAGTACACGCTCGCCAAGGCGACCGACGATGCCGGCGCCTTCACCGGCGTGCGGATGGACGGCTCCGCGATCGCCCAGGACTGGCAGCACCTCGACGCGGAAGAGGGACCATCCAATTTCGACCAGCGCCATCTCGTAGCGGCGCAGTTCCAGTACACGACCGGAATGGGCATCAACGGCGGCGCGATGCTCGACGGCCTTCGCGGCCACCTGCTGAACGGCTGGACCTTCACCGGCGATTTGAAGGCCGGCAGCGGCTTGCCGCTGACGCCGGTGTATCTCACCTCTGTCGCCGGCACCGGTGTGACCGGCACGATCCGCCCCGATCTCGTGTCCACGACCAGCCATGTGCCCGACGGCTCCTACGCCGATCCGGCGGCCTACGCGGCGCCGATTCCGGGACACTGGGGCACTGCCGGCCGCAATTCGATCACCGGTCCCGCGGTGTTCACATTCGACGCTGGCGTCGGCCGATCGTTCCTCTGGGGCGACCGGATGACGATCGACTGGCGCATCGGCGCGACAAACGTCCTGAACCGCGTGACGTATGCGAACGTGAACGCGATCGCCGGCAGCCCGCAGTTCGGCCTGCCGACGCTTGCCAACCCGATGCGCAAGCTGCAGAGCACGCTGCGGGTGCGCTTCTGAGGGCGCGAATGAGCCTGGGTCACAGAGGTCTGTCCTTTGGTGCTTTCGCAACCTTTGTGTCCTTGATGTCTGTAGTGCCCTTTCCGTCCTTGTCTCCCGTGGCGCGGTTGGCGGCTCAACAGGCGCAGCAGCCGCCAACCTTCAAGACGGGAACGCGACTGATCGTTCAAGCGGTCACCGTCAAGGACAAGAGCGGCCGCGCGATCGAAGGCCTCTCGGCGCAGGACTTCGTCGTCGTCGAGGACGGCGAACCCCAGACGATCAGCTTCGTCGAGTTCCAGCGGCTCTCCGAGCGTCGAACCGAGGCTGCCGCCGCGGCCGCCAGTGCGCCCGTGCCGGTCGTCGTCCCGCCTGAGTCGGCGGCAACGCAGGGACAGATCGTCGCGCCGAAGCCCGGAGACGCGCGCTACCGCGATCGACGCCTGCTGGTCCTCTACTTCGATCTCACGGCGATGCCCCCCGCCGATCAGGCGCGGGCGTTCGCCGCCGCGCTGAGGTTCATCGACTCGCAGATGGCGCCGTCGGATCTGCTGGCGATCATGACCTTCGGCGGCGGCGCGGTGCGGGTGAAGCAGGATTTCACGAACGATCGCGCCATCCTGCGCGAGGTGATGCAGACGTTGATCTACGGCGACGACAAGGACGGCGACGGCATCCCCGACAACACGGACATCGGCACCGCGTTCGGGCAGGACGACGCGGAGTTCAGCATCCTGAACACCGACCGCCAGCTCTCGGCGCTGCAGACGGCGGCAACGATGCTGAGGGCATTGCCCGAGCAGAAATCGCTGATCTACTTCGCGAGCGGCCTCCGCCTGAACGGCGTCGACAACCAGGCGCAGCTGCGCGCGACCACGAACGCCGCGATCCGCGCCAACGTGTCGCTGCACCCGATCGACGCGCGCGGCCTGGTTGCCCAGGCGCCACTCGGCGATGCGACGCGCCCGTCGCCAGGCGGCGTCGGCATGTTCTCCGGCCAGCTGGCGATGAACGCAATCACGAGCTTTCAACGATCGCAGGACACGCTCTACTCGCTGGCCAAGGACACCGGCGGCCGCGCCCTGTTCGACTACAACGACCTGGCTCAGGGCATCGTCGAAGCGGCTGATTCGGTGGCCAGCTACTACCTCCTCGGCTACTACAGCACGCATCCGGCGAACGACGGCAAGTTCCATCGCGTGCGCGTCACGCTCGCGCCCGGCGTCGCCGGCGAGCTGGCGTATCGCCAGGGATACTTTGCGGACAAGGAGTTTGCGAAGTTCACCGCCGCCGACAAGGAGCGTCAGCTCGAAGAGGCGTTGATGCTCGACAACCCGGTCACCGAGATCACGCTGGCGATGGAGGTGAACTACTTTCAGCTGAACAGCGCAGAGTACTTCGTGCCGGTGGCGGTGAAGATCCCCGGCAGCGAGCTCGTCCTGGCGCGGCGCCGCGGCGTGCAGCGCACGTTGATCGATTTCATCGGCGAGGTCAAGGACGACTACGGCATCACCGTGCAAAACGTCCGCGATCGGCTGGATCTCAAGCTCACAGACGACACCGCGAGCCAGCTCGCCAAGCGGCCGATTCAGTACGAGACCGGGTTCACGCTGCTGCCAGGAAAGTACGTGATCAAGATCCTGGCGCGTGATGCCGAAACCGGCCGGATCGGCACCTACCAGGCGGGGTTCGCGGTGCCGAACCTGAACCGGGAGGCGCAGCGCGTGCCAATCAGCACGGTCGTCCTGGGCAGCCAGCGCGTGCCGCTCGGCGACGCCATCTACAGCGTCAAGCAGAAGACCGACGCCGAAGCCGCGAACCCGCTGGTTCACGCCGGGCAGAAGCTGATTCCCAGCGTGACACGCGTGTTCAGCCGCAGCCGCGACCTGTACGTGTTCGCGCAGGCGTACCAGCGCGGGCAGACGACGACCCAGCCGCTGGTCGCGTTCGTGTCGTTCTATCGCGGCGACGTGAAGGCGTTCGAGACGGCGCCGCTGGCGGTCACCGACGGGCTCGATCCGAAGACGAAGGCCGTCCCGCTCCGCTTCAGCGTGCCGCTCGAGGGGCTGGTGCCGGGACGCTACGACTGCCAGGTAACGGTGCTCGACACGACGGCGCGCAAAATCGCGGTCTGGCGCGCGCCGATCGTCGTCGTGCCGTAGCGCTACGCCGATACCTTCCGGCGCACGAGGTCCTCGAGGTCGTCGATCTTGTCGGTGATGGTGTTGAGCTTGCGCGAGAGGGCCTGCACCTCGCTCTCGGCGCGACGGTTGACGGCGAAATCGAGCTCGCCGCGCAGCCGATCCTTCGTGTCCTGCCGGTTCTGGCTCATCATGATCACCGGCGCCTGCAGAGCCGCCAGCATCGACAGCATCAGGTTCAGCAGGATGAACGGATAGGGATCCCAGGCGCGGCCGCCGAGCGCCACGTTGATCGCCGAGTAGATCAACAGGAAGACGAGAAACGTGATGATGAACGTCCAGGAGCCGCCGAAGCCGGCGACCCCGTCGGCAACCCGCTCGCCGAACGTCGCCTCGTCTTCGATCATCTCGTTCGGATTACGCGCGGCACGGAGGCGCACCAGCTCCTGGGCGGCGTGGATCTGGCGGCCGAGCACCGTCAGCATGTCCATGCCGGCGTGCGGCTTGCGCTGAATCAGGGTCAGGATGTCCTTGCGTTCGACCTCGAGGCAGACGGTCTCCTCGAGCGCGACGGCGTTGGTCTGGTGCGCCGACTCCTCGATCATCGACGCGAAGCCGAAGAACTGGCCCTGGCCCGGCTCGTCGACCACGACCTCCTGCTGATCCTCGTCGATCGTCGAGACGCGGACCGAGCCCGACACCATCACGTAGGCGCGCCCGCCGGCGTCGCCGATCTTGTAGATGCGCTGCCGCGGCGCGAACCGCGTCACGTCGACCTGCGACGCGAGCACCGCCCGCTCGTCGTCGTCGAGCAGCGCAAACAACGGAACATCGCGCAGGATTTCCTGATCGCAGGCCATCGGCTCACCTCGTGATGGAAAGTGCATGCAGTCGACGTCAAGGCCGGATCACATCTTGACGTGGATCGTCATGCGCGCGAGCCTACAGGGCGCCCGCGTCTGTTTTCAAGAGCCTTTGACCGTGAATCCCTTGGCGGTGAGCGCTGCGCGGATACGCTCGCGCTGATCGCCCTGGAGCTCGACGAGGCCGTCGCCGGCCGTGCCGCCGGTGCCGCAGGCGCGCTTCAGCTCCTGTGCGAGATCCTTCAGGAATGCCTCGTTGCGCGGCAGGTCGTAGACGACCGTGACCGTCTTGCCGCCGCGGCCGCTCTTCTCGAGGCGGAGCTTCGCGACGATCTTCTGAGGAACCGATTCAGCGGGCGTGCGGTTGCGGCTGCACTTGCAGTCACGCTCAGGCCAGCCGCACCCGGGACAGATGCGGCCGGACTCGGTCGAATACACCGGCCTGACGTTCGAGCGGTTCGCCACGCCACGATCATATGCCTGCTGGCGCGGCTCCTGCGGGTAGCGTGGAGATCGCTGACGGCTGCCGGGGAATCGGCACGGCCGCGCGACCGCTGCCGCACTCGCAGTCGCGCTCGGACCAGCCGCAGCAGCGTCAGATGCGGCCGCGCGCGTGAAATAAATGGCTCGAGCATTCGACCGATCGGCCGTGGTCCGATCAAATGCCGCGGCGCGTTCCCGACGGGCGCCGGCGTCCGGGCCGCCCCGGGCGTTCGTGATTCCACGAACGCCCGCGCTGCGCCGGGAGTATGATGGCCCCCTTCAATCGTCCCGTTGAGGAGGGAGCCATGACCGCACCGCGGGTCCGCTTCGTTCTCGTCGGCGTCCTCGGCGTCGCCCTCCTGCCCGCCACAGCTCGTGCTCAGAGCGCAATCGCCGGCGTCGTCAAAGACGCCACGGGCGCCGTCCTGCCCGGCGTCACCGTCGAAGCCGCGAGTCCCGTGCTGATCGAGAAGATCCGCACGGCGACCACCGATGCGCAGGGCCAGTACAAGATCGTCGACCTGCGCCCCGGCACCTACAGCGTGACGTTCTCGCTGCCGGGCTTCGCGACCGTGAAGCGCGACGCGATCGAGCTGCCCGCGAACTTCACGGCGCCGATCAGCGTGGAGCTGCGGGTCGGCGCGATGGAGGAAACCGTCACGGTGACTGGCGCATCGCCGGTGGTCGACGTGCAGCAGGCGGTGACGCAGCAGGTGTTGCCGCAGCAACTGCTCGACGCGGTGCCGACCGGCGGGCGCAACATTCAGTCGATCGGCGCGACGCTGGTCGGCGTCACGCAGTCGCAGCCGGACGTGGGCGGCGCACAGGGGATGCAGCAGACCTACCTCGCCGCGCACGGCAGCGATCCGAAGGACAACTACATCATGGTGGACGGCATCCGTCTGAACGGCATCGAGGGCGACGGAGCGATCCAGCAGTACTTCAACGAGGGCATGTTCTCGGAGATGAGCTACCAGACGGCCGGCATCTCGGCCGAGTCGTCGGGCGGCGGCGTCCGCCTGAACATGATCCCGAAGGACGGCGGCAACACGCTCAAGGGCGACGTCTTCTTCTCCGCGACGAGCGACGCGTTCCAGGCCGATCCGCTGACGCCGGACCTCGTCGCGCAGGGGCTGCAGGCCGGCAACTCGCTGAACAACATCCACGATCTGAACGTGTCGGCCGGCGGGCCGCTGAAGCGCAGCCGGCTGTGGTTCTACGGATCGATGCGGCACTGGGGCGTCAACCAGACGATTGCCAACGCCTTCTATCCGGCCACGCCGTTCTCGCCGACCGACACCGCCTTCGCGGCGGATCGCTCGCGGCAGGTGCCCGACGACAACCGGATCAAGAGCTTCATGACGCGGTTCACGTGGCAGGTGAGCCCGCGCAACAAGTTCGCCTTCTACTTCGACAAACTGATCAAGTTCCGCGGCCACGAGCAGAACAGCATCGCGGGCGTCAGCAGCGTGTGGTCCGAAGACACCTTCAGCACGCGGCAGCCGAAGCAGTACTACATGACCGAGGCGAAGTGGACGAGCGTCATCTCGACGCGGCTGCTCCTCGAAGCCGGCATGGGCGTCAACAACGAGTCGTACACCACGGGCGAACTGCAGCCAGGTCTGGAGGACTGCCTCGACGGCGGCACGTGCAACCCGATTCCGAAGGTCAACATCACGAACGGACAGGAATGGGGCGCGCCGCCGACGCCGTTCTACGTGCACACGCCCGTCCGCGAGACGGGAATGACGGCGCTGTCCTACGTGACCGGTTCGCACGCGCTGAAGCTCGGCCTGGAGCTCTCGCACGGCAAGAGCGGACTGCAGCGCCGGTTCCAGAATCCGACGATCAATTTCTACGAGCGCTTCCGCACGGTCGCCGACGTCACCGCGCCGTTCCAGGTGACGCTGTTCAACACGGCGACCGAGGAATTCGACAACCTGAACGCCGACCTCGGCGTCTACGTGCAGGACACGTGGACGCTGAAGAAGCTGACGCTGACGCCCGGCATCCGGTGGGAGTACTTCAACGCCAGCTACCCTGAGGAAGGGGTGACGCCGCAGCAGCAGGCGCTGATGATCGCCGAAGGCTACACCCCGCGCCCGCTGTTCCCGGCGACGTCGATGCCGACGTTCAAGAACTGGGCGCCGCGCTTCGGCGCGTCCTACGATCTGTTCGGCGATGGCAGGACCGCGTTGAAGGCGAGCATCTCGAAGTACAACTCGGCGTTCTCGACCGTGACGTTCCCGCAGGTCTACAACCCGATGGTGCTGTCGACCGACACGCGCAACTGGCTGAACCCGGCGGCGACGAACAACATCTTCGTGCCCGGCGTGAGCCAGCTCGGTCCGTCGACCAACAGCTCGTTCGGCCTCATCACGCGCACGCCCGACCCGAACGTCTCGCGGCCGTACAACGTCGAGATGACGGTGAGCATGCAGCGCGAGCTGCGGCCAGGTATGTCGATCAGCGGCGGCTACTTCCACCGCCACTACTACAACATGCTCTACACGCGGAACACCGCGCTCGACGTGCCGGGCGCCTTCACGCCGATCACGGTGCCGAACCCGTGCTACGCGCCGAACTCCGTGGCGTGCGGCGGCACGCAGCCGCAGACGCTCACGCTCTACAAGATTGACCCGTCCCTCATCGGCAAGGGCGCGCCAGTCGTCGACACCAACTCGCCGAACAACTACCGCGTCTACAACGGGGTCGAAGCGTCGTTCATGGCGCGGCTGGCGCACGGCGCCCAGATGTTCGGCGGCGTCCTCGTCGCCAGGCAGATCTCGAACCTGTGCGACTCGACCGACGGCACGGGAACGATTGCCTTCGCGCAGGCCAGCGATCCGAACTACACGCTGTACTGCGATCAGACGCAGTTCGACATCCCGTTCCGCGCGCAGTACAAGCTGGGCGGCACCTACCCGTTGCCGTACGGGCTGAACGTCAGCGGCACGTTCCAGAGCTATCCGGGAACGCGCAACTACGGATCGGGCGCGACGAACTTCGACTACGTCCAGCAGACCTACATCGTGCCGGCCGCGCTGCTCACGCCTGGGCAGGCGACCGAGACGGTGAACCTGAACGTGCCGGGCAGCCTGTACCTGCCGCGCTGGAATCAGCTCGATCTGCGGTTCGCCAAGAAGTTCACGCTGCCGAACGGACGCGGATGGTGGCAACTGCAGGCCGACCTGTTCAACACGCTGAACGCGCATCCGGTTCTGGCAGTCACCACCAACTACGGATCGGCGCTCGGCAATGCCACGCAGGCGCTCCAGCCGCGCATTCTCACGCTCGGCGCGCAGCTGCATTTCTGAGGAGGGCTCCGTGAAGGGATACCTGATTGCATTGACGGCCACGCTGACGGGTGCGGTCGCGTTCGCGCAGCGCGGCGGGCCGACGCCGGAAATGCAGGCGGCGATGGCCAAACAGGAGGCACTCGAGAAATCGACGCCGAAGCTCCAGGCCGCCGAGGAGGTGCTGCCGCTCGTCGTGCCCGCCCACACGATCGGCGAAGCGGTCGGCGTGGCGAAGAACTCGAAGGGCCATGTGTTCGTCTTCACGCGAAGCGGCAACGCGGGGCCGGCGAAGGGCGCCACCGCGTCGCAGCTCTTCGAGTTCGATCCCACGCTGAAGTTCGTCAGGCAGTGGGGGCCCGACAACTATGCCGCGTCGTTCGCGCACACGGTCCGCGTCGACAAGTACGACAACGTGTGGATGACCGACGAGGGCGCCAACATGATCGTCAAGTTCAATCCGCAGGGGTTGGTGTCGATGGTGCTCGGCCGCAAGACCGAGGCTATCGACTATCTCGAGCGCTTCACCGAGCGCGGCGAGAAGGAGACCGAGCGGTATCCGGCCGGCAGCATGGGCACCTTCAACCGGCCGACCGACGTCACCTGGGATCAGCAGGACAACATCTTCGTCAGCGACGGCTACAACAACTCGCGCGTCGTGAAGATCGCGAAGGACGGCAAGTGGGTGAAAACCCTGGGCACGCGCGGCGCGGGACCGAACCAGTTCAACACGCCGCACGCGATCACCTCGGACGCCCGGGGCAACATCTACGTGGCCGACCGCGGCAACCGGCGCATCCAGGTGTTCGACAACGACCTGAACCCGGTGCGGATCATCGCCAACGTCGGCGCGCCGTGGAGCGTGTGCACGTCGCCGCCGCCGTCGCAGTATTTGTTCAGCGGCGACGGGAACGGCAAGATCTACAAGGTCGATCTGAACGGCAACCTGGTGGGCTGGGCGCAGACCGGCGAGGGCCACGGGCAGACCGGCTGCCTCGTGCACGAGCTGCACTGCGAATCGGAGAACGTGATCTACAAGGGCGACTGTTCGACCTGGACCGTCGAGAAGATCACCTTCAAGGGCGCGGCCCGCTCTTCGGCGCCGTAACGTCTGCGGGCGCGGTCCCTGGCCGGGGGCCGCGCCGCCATATCACGAACGCCGTCACCACTGCCGCGACCGCGAGCACCTGCCTCGTGGTCGTCGCGTCGAACGGGTCGCGAGCCACTTTCAACGCGAGCCGCCGCCGCATCCACGGGCCGCGCAGATAGAACTCGTCGTAGCGCTGGACCTGCTCGTCGTGGGCCGCCACGGCCGCCGGATCGTCGCCCATCCCGAGCGCCAGCGGATCAGGCAGCACCGGCAGCACGCCGGCCGGATCCGCGATCCAGTTCACCAGCGTGCACGCGAGGCTCTTGCCGTCGGACGGGGGCCAGGCGCCGACGATGAAGAGGGCGGCGGCGAGGAACGCCCAGGACACGCGGGCGCGAGCCGGGGATGGCGCGCGGCCGGCGTTCACGGAATCGCTCCGTTCAGGGTTTGACGCTGACCTTCACGAGCGCCGTCGTCCAGCAGCAGCCGAAGCCGCCGCCGCCTTCGCCCGAGTAGTCGTTGCCGATCACGTGCAGCACGTAGTCGCCCGCTTCGCTGAATGTCGCGGTCGCCGTGGCCTTGCCGCTGAACGGCGCGCTGCCGCCGGCCTGCTTCTCGATCGCCGGCCGGTTCTTGTCGAACGTCACCTTGCCGGGGCCGCGGTACTTCGAGATCGACGTCGTGGCCGGCTGCCGCGCGGCCGCGGGGGGCGCGCTCGTCCCGCTCGTGTACTTCATGTCGTCGGTCAGCCAGATGTCGAGCGGCATCGGCGTGCCGACGGTCGCCGTCTTCGACGGCGCGGTAGCCAGCGACGCGGCCGGCCCCTGAAAGGTCTTGCCGTTCGGCTCGAACCGCAGCACCGGCGGCGTGTTGCCGACCGCGATTTCGCTGAACGGGCTCATCACGTAGTCGGCATGCAGGCGGAACGGGATGCTGAGGCTCTGACCGTTCGCGACGATCGTCCACGTGTACGCGTCGGTCGGCTTGAAGTCGCGTGGCGCAGGGATGTTGAAGATGCCCCACTGCCGGCCGGGCAGGAAGTGGGTGGGCTGCCCCAAGTCAGGGCCGCCTGGCTCGATGCGGTTGTTCGGCCCGATCGGAATGTCGATCTCCTGCCGCGAGTTCCGGTTGTAGTAGCCGATGAGGAAACTGCGGCTGCCGTCCTGGTTGTAGTACCAGCCTTCGTACGCGGGCGTGATGCTGTCGCCGGATCCGCGCCGCGGTTCAGGAAGCGACGCCGGCTGCTGCGCGGAAACGGCAGACAAAAAAACGCCGCCGGCAAGCATGCCGGCGGCGCAGAGGGTCGCCAATCGCATCACTGCTGCTTCTCGTTGTCGTTCGTCACCTTCGCCATCTTCGCCTTGCGCTCGGCCTGCAGCGCCTTGTATTCCTCGTCGTTGAAGTAGGTGACGTTCATCCACGCGTGGGCCATCTCGTCGACGGTCCTGTCGCCGTAGCCGACCCACTGATCGGGATCCGGGTTGTTCTTGTTCGCTTTGGTGTTGTCGTACCACGCGGTGACGTGGACCACTGTGCCCTTCGGCAGCAGCGGCGCCGCATCGTCGTCGTAGATGTAGTTGGTCATCCAGTTGAAGTTGAAGTTGCCGACGTAGCTCAGGATCTGGCGGCTGCCGTCGGGCAGAATCGCCTCGACCTGCATCGACTTGCCGCGCAGGTGGAAGTGCGGCTGGAAGTTCTCGATGAGTGCGTTCTCCTTCAGCACCGTGAAGCCCTCGGTCATCGCCATCGAGTTTGGCGGGATGTCGAGCATCTTGCTCCGATCGATGCCGGTGAAACCGATCAGGTAGCTGCGCTTCTTCGGCTCCTCGCCCTTCTTGTAGAACCAGATGCCGATCTCGGAGCCGCCGGTGACCTCTTCGCCCACCGCATGGATGTGCTGATCCCACGCGATCTTCTCGCC
>Ga0066903_100004357_pt1 | contig 11941 bp, 9 predicted proteins | sample PanSoiMetaGPlot1_FD_67491 | JGI IMG/M metagenome (GOLD analysis project Ga0066903, IMG submission 67491) | Tropical forest soil microbial communities from Panama analyzed to predict greenhouse gas emissions - Panama Soil - Plot 1 (version 2) | ecosystem: Environmental > Terrestrial > Soil >...
CTATCTGGTCCGCGCGCGGAATTCCTGCGGCGACGGCGGATTCGGAGCCGGACGCGAGGCGCTCGGGTCCCTCAGCTGCGCTCCCTGATGCGGAGTCGGATTTCTACTTCTCCGGCTTGGGCGGCGCGGCCGGCGGCGTGGGCGTGGCAGGCTGGGCCGGCCCGCTTCCTTCACGCGCTTCCTTGATGGCTGCCTGGAAATCGGCGTCGCTCATCCCCTTGGCCTTCTGCGCGGCCAGCTTCAGCGCCCACTGAGCCGGAATCACGTGATTGGCCTCGTCGGCGTAAATCGAATCGAGGAGCTTGACGACGTCGGGAATGGAAGTTCCCGTGGGAACGAGCTTGGAGGAGGCGTCGTCCATGCACTCGGCGGGGCAGGCGGTGCACGCTCCGGGAGCATACTTGGCGAAGATCTGGATGCCCGTGAAATAGCCCAGGGTGAAGAGGGCTTTGTTGTTGGCGTCCAGCTGCTTCCAGACCGTGCCGTCCACGCCCTTGCTCCCCTGGGCGAAGACGGATCCCCCGGAAATCAAGACGATCACCGAGAGCAGAACGACTGCACCGCGCTTCATGGTTCCTCCGTAAATGAATCGAAAGTTGTCGCCTGGCGGAAGCGTGTGGGAATCGAACCCACCGGACCCGGCTCTCGCCACGTCCCACTGGATTTGAAGTCCAGGCGGCACACCAGCACCGATGCGCTTCCAGGGTCCCGGTACAATAAACGAGGTGCCGCTATAATGACAAGTTCATGAGGCTTCTGCGGCGGGCTCAGCGCAGCACCGCGATTCTCCTTCTTCTCGCCCCTGTCCTGCTGAGCCTGCCGTCCTGCCGCGGGTCTGGGAAAGAGCCCGCCGGTCTGGCTCCGCTGGCCGAACGTAACAAGGTCGTCCTGTTCGGCATCGACGGCGCCGATTGGCAGATCATCCGGCCGCTCATGGAATCGGGAAAGCTTCCCAATTTCAGGAAAATGGTCGAGGGAGGAGCCTCGGGCACGCTGCAGTCGATGGAGCCGACGCTTTCCCCCGCGCTGTGGACGACCGTGGCCACCGGCATGCGCCCGGAGGTTCACGGAATTGCCGATTTCATCGTCCATCTGCCGGGCGGGGGGTACAAGCCGGTCACCAGCGACATGCGCACCGCTCCCGCCTTCTGGAACCTGATAGGCGAGCGCGACGGAGGGCGCCAAGTCGGCGTCATAGCCTGGCTCGCTTCCTGGCCGGCCGAGAAGGTGAATGGATACGTCGTGACGTCCTACCTGCCCTATCTCTACAATTGGTCAACCGGCCGGCCGCTGAAGGGCACCGTGGTGGAGGGGATTCCTCGCCAGACCTATCCCGATGCGCTGCTCTCCGAGATCGAGCCCCTGAAAGTGAAGCCGGAATCGGTCTCATCGGATCTGGTGAAGAAGTTCTACGACACGGCGCGCCTGCACGAGCTGGGGAAGGATGCCTCCGAATGCGTGGAAGGCTTTCTTTGGAGCCTCGCTTCGGACGAGACCTATCGGAGGATTGGGCTGGACTTGTATCGAAAGCGCCCGGTGGACCTATTCGCCATCTACTTCGGTGGGGTGGATGTGGTGAGCCATCGCTTCTGGAAGTTCACCTGGCCCGACGCCATGCCCTACCAGACCGATCCCCGGGAAGCGGAGATCCTGAAAGGCATCATTCCCGCCTACTATGCCTACCTGGACGAGATCCTGGGCGAGTTTCTCTCCGCCATGGACGAGCGGACCACGCTGATCGTTCTGTCCGATCACGGATTCAAGCCTGTGTATTTCCCTAACAAGCCGACCACCTCCGGGCACCACCGGCTCGAGGGGATCCTGGCGCTCTACGGGCGCGGAATCCGCAAGGGCGTCACGCTGGAGGAGGCGACGCTGCTGGATGTCTTTCCCACCACTTTCGTCCTGCTTGGAGAGCCGCTGTCCAGACAGCTGCCGGGCAAAGTGCTGGCCGAGGCCTTCGAGCTGCCCGGCACCTCCCGGCTGCATGTCGATTATGTCGAAGCTTACCCGCGCCGGGCGCCGCCGGCCCCTTCCGCGCCGGGGGAGGAGGTCGACGCCAACGTGATCGAGCGCCTCAAGTCACTGGGCTATATACGCTAGGAAGTCTGCTATACTTTCCCGCCATCCCGATGGGGCTGTAGCGCAGCTGGGAGCGCGCATGACTGGCAGTCATGAGGTCACGGGTTCGATCCCCGTCAGCTCCACCATCTCATCCGGCGCCCCCGGAAAACTCCTTTCCTGACACCGGTTAACAATCCCGGAAGTCCGTGTGCCGGGTGGCCATTCTTTGTCAGGGGAGATTTCACAATCTGAATTGAAATGCCCGGAGCCTCGCCCATATTTCACCCCATGCGGCCGCAAGCCGTGCCGGTCTAAACCTTCGGGAACCCCGAAGGAAGGAGGATGCACAAGCCGATGGGACCGAGAGCGAGACTGAACGACATGCACCTGACCGGGCTCGTGGATCACACGGAATCGATTCTGCAGCCGGAAGAGAGCCGGACCCGCCATCTCCTGGTGGTGGATGACGACCCCAGCGTTCAGGATCTGATTCACGATGTCCTCTCGGGCGCGGGGTACCGGGTGGAGACAGCTTTTGATTCGCGCGAGGCGATGGAGCGGATAGCCGAGAAGAACTACGACGGGCTCGTGCTGGATCTCGTCCTCCCGGCGGAGGATGGCCTCGCTCTCTATGAGCGCATTCTCGAGCTCAACCCCTACCTGAGGAACCGCATCATCTTCATCTCGGGAGAGGCCCGGGAGCATCAGCTCAAGAGAGTCGCCCGGAAGACCGGCGTCCAGGTTCTCAAAAAGCCATTCAACATCCTCGATCTCATCAAAGTACTACAAGATCGCGGGGTCTGATTCCAGCGGATCCCAAGCAGCGCCGCCTTCTGCCCGCAAATCGGCTAGGGGCGGCGGCATGCTACAATTTCGGCATCGCACTCGGACCCTCGGAGCAAGAGGATGCCGCAACCTGGAAAGCTCGGCTTTGCCCTGCCGGCGCTGCTTCTGGCGGTCGCCTGCAGCCACGGCGGGGGCCACGACAACGGCTCGACTCCCCGGACGAACATCGATCTCGCCATCAATGATTTCGCCGCCGCCCCGTCGCTCTCCGATCCGGACGACGTGATGACGCTCACCGGCACGATTCACAACCTGGGCACCGAGATGGCCAATCCCAACCTGGGAGACTCCTTCACCATCATGTTCAATCTGTCCCTGAGCGGGGCTTTCCAGTACAACGAGCAGGGATTCTTCCAGAAGATCATCACTGACCCGATTCCCGCCGGAGGCTCGCTTCCTTTTTCCCTCAACGCACCCTATGGGAATGGGGACACGCTGGCATTCTTCGGGAATTTCTGCGCCGCCACAGGGTTCGGCTGCGTGCCGCCCCAGACCGGAGTCATCGGCGTCAAGCTGGACGCCAACGACGAAATAAAAGAGCTCGACGAGACGAACAATTTCCAGTTCATACCGCACCAGGTGGCGGGAACCCGCGTGGGCGCCACGATGGCGGCGTGTGATCAGAACGCGACCGACTGCTATCTGACGATAGCGGACGGACACGACACCAAGACCTGCCATCTTCCCTTTCACACCGGCGATTGCGGCGCGTCGGAGGTGATGATGCCCAACGAGCTCCACGAGTCGGTCAGCATCACTCTCCAGATCGTGGGATGTACTCACCCACCGTGCGGATGGGGGGTCACCATCACGGCCGACACCCAGAAGGATCCCCTCCCCTTGAGCAGGCTTCAGTATTCATTGGTGTGCAACGTCTTCAACTTGTCGCCGAATCCCACCACCTGTCCCTTCATCAGGCAGATCAGGGATCCCAACTACTGAACGGTGAGCATCGGGCTTGGAAGCGGAAGGGCTCAGCCTTTGGCCGCGGCGGCGGGAGATTTCTGCTTGCCGTTCGACTCTTTGCGGGATCGATCGGCCGGTGAGGAGTCGCCCCGCGCGGAGCCCTTCCCGGGGGTTCGGAGCGCCTCCTTGAGCACCTCGCCGATCTCCCGGACGAAGATGAACGTCATGGACTTGCGCAGCTCCTCGGGGACGTCGAGCAGATCCTTTTCGTTGCGCGCGGGAAGAATGACGGTGCGCAGGCCGGCGCGCCGGGCCGCCAGGACCTTCTCCTTGATGCCGCCCACGGGCAGGACCTTGCCGCGCAGCGTGATCTCCCCGGTCATCGCCAGATCGTGGCGGGTTTTCTTGCCCGACAGGAGCGAGGCCAGGGCTGTGGCCATGGTGACGCCCGCCGACGGACCGTCCTTGGGGATGGCTCCCGCCGGCACATGCAGGTGGATGTCGGTCTTCGAGAAGTCCTTGTCCTCGATGCCCAGTTCCTGGGCATGGGAGCGGATGTAGGACAAAGCGGCATGAGCCGACTCCTTCATCACGTCGCCCAGCTGTCCCGTGAGGCTGAATCCGCCTCGCCCCTTCATGCCGGTCGCCTCGATCAGCAGGATGTCGCCGCCGGCGGCGGTCCAGGCGAGCCCCGTGGCCACCCCGACCTCGTCTTTGCGCTCCGCCAGCTCGGGCAGATAGTAGGCCGGTCCGAGGAATCCGAGGAGATCCTCGGGACCGACCTTCCCCTTCGCCGGCTCGTTCAGGGCGACCGACTTGGCCACCTTGCGGCAGATCTGCCCGATGAGCTGCTCCAGCTTACGGAGCCCCGCTTCGCTCGTGTAGCCGCGAATCATCTCCACGATCGCCTTCCGATCGAAGGAGAGCTGCTCTCCCTTGAGGCCGTGACCTTCCACCTGGCGGGGAACGAGGTACTGTTTCGCGATGGCGACTTTCTCTTCCTCCGTGTAGCCGGTGAGATGGAGAATCTCCATGCGATCCTTCAGCGGCTCCGGAATCGTGTCCAGCCGGTTGGCCGTGGTGAGGAACATCACACGCGACAGATCGAACGGGACGTCCAGGTAGAGATCCAGAAAGGCGTGGTTCTGCTCCGGATCGAGGACCTCCAGGAGGGCGGAGGCGGGGTCCCCGCGGAAATCGTTTCCGATCTTGTCGATCTCGTCGATGATGAACAGCGGGTTCGCGGTTCCGGCCCGCCGGATGCTCTGGATGATCTTGCCGGGCATGGCGCCCACGTACGTGCGGCGGTGACCGCGAATCTCCGCCTCGTCCCGCATGCCGCCCACCGACATGCGGATGAACTTGCGGCCCAGGGCCTCGGCAATCGACTTCCCCAGGGAGGTCTTGCCAACTCCGGGCGGGCCGTAGAAGCAGAGAATGGGGCCTTTCATGTCGGCCTTGAGCTTGCGCACCGCGAGGTATTCCAGGATTCGATCCTTGATCTTGGTGAGGCCGTAATGATCCCTCTCGAGGATCTCGCGCGCCTTGGCGATGTCCAGGTTGTCCACGGTGGTGACGTTCCAGGGCAGCTCCAGCAGCCAGTCGAGGTAGGTCTTCACCACGCTGTACTCGGCCGAGGCGGGATTGATGCTGGAGAGGCGGTCGAGCTCGCGGGTCGCCTCCTTCATCGCGGCTTCGGGCAGCTTGCCCTCGGCGAGGCGCTTGCGCATCTCGGTGATGGCGGCCTCCGCCTCGTTTCCCTCGCCCAGCTCCCGCCGGATCGTCTTGAGCTGCTCGCGCAGGAAGTACTCGCGCTGGGCGCGCGTGATCTCCTCCTGCGTCGCCTCCTGGATCTCCTGGCCCACCTTGATCTGATCCAGGGAGCGCTTGAGCAGGCGGATGGCCACCTGCAGCCGCTCCAGGGGCTGGATCGTGCAGAGAATCTCCTTCTTGTCCTCCAGCTTGAAGTTGAGGTGGTTGGCGATCTGGTCCGCCAGGCTCCCCGGCCCCGTCAGGTTGTTGCGAATGAGGTGCAGGATCTCCTCGGAGACGCGGCTGTCGTTGCGGACGAGCGTTTCCAGCAGATGGAGCGCGTTGCCCATCAGCACGTTCGCCTCCATCGACTCGACGTCAGGCTCCTCGATACACTCCACCTTGGCCTTCAGATAAGGCTCGGTGTGGGTGAACTGGGTCACCTTGAAGCGGGCCAATCCGAGCAGGATGATCTGGATGGTGTTGCGGGAGACATTGATGCGGGTGACCAGGCGCGCCGCCACGCCGATCTGGGTCAGATCCTCCACCGGAGGGAAATCCAGGCCGCTGCCGCGCTGAATGACCAGGCCCACGATGCCTTCCGGAGCGAGATCACGGACCAGCTGGAGGTTTCTCTTGCGCACCACCTGCAGGTTGACGACGATGTTGGGGAAGACGATGGTCGAGACCAGCGGAATGATGGGGAGCTCTTCCGGAATCTCGAATTCCTGGGAGTGCGCATCCCGCTCGGGGTTCTTGGGCATATGGGTCCTCCATCATCGAGGGGCGAGGGCCCTCATTTCCCTAACCGGTGACCGGGCGCAGCAATTCCTGACCCCCCGGGGCCCAGGCTCTACCTCAATATAGGTCCTGGACCCGACGCGCGCCCGTCCTGACGAAAGGTATATCCGAGAAGCCGGTAGAGCAGCTTCGCGGCGAGGAAATCGGAAGCCGGCTGCGAGGGGAGCGGGGCAAGCTCCATGATATCGAAGCCGACGATGCGGCGCTTTTCCGCCAGCGCCCTCAGGAAGGCGAGCGTGCCGTACCAGTCGCCTCCGCCCGGCTCCGGCGTCCCGGTTCCCGGGACCAGGGCTGGATCGAAGAAATCGACGTCGATGGTGACGTAGACCTCCTCGCCCGTGCCGCTCAGCACCTCGTCGAACCAGCCTGGGCCCTCGGCGACCCGCCGGCCGGAGACGATGGGAGCCGGCTCGCGGGCGAGATAGTCGGCCTCCTCCTGCGAGAGGCTGCGGATGCCTGCCGAAGCCGTCGGGATCCCCATCTCCCGAATCCGCCTCATCACACAGGCGTGGTTGTGCCGCGAGCCTTCGTACTCGTCGCGCAGGTCGGCATGGGCGTCGAGCTGCACGACCGTCAGAGAGGGATGCCGGCGCCGGTGGGCCGCGACCGCGCCGAACGTGATCGAGTGCTCGCCACCCACGGTCACGACCAGCTTGCCCATTTCCAGGTAGCGCGACACCGCGGATTCTACCGTCTTCACCATCCGCTCCGCCGGCTCGTCGTTCCCGGAGACCGGCTCCGCCGTGTGGATGCCACGCGTGTAGGTCTCCTGCCCCAGCTCCTCGTCGTACAGCTCCAGACTGCAAGAGGCCGCGATCAATCCGGCCGGGCCGTTCCTCGTTCCTTTCCCGTAGGTGGCGGTACGGTCGTAGGGAACCGGCAGCAGCACGGCTCTGGCCGGCACCAGGTCGGTGAAGGGAGGGCCGATGCCCAGGAAGTTGCTCGGGTGGATGTCCATCCTGAACGTCTCTAGCGGCGCGGAGGAAGCAGGCGCGAGGCGGGCCTCAAGGGATCAGGACCGCGGCGGAGACGACGGTGGTCCAGATGCCGTTCTTGTCTCCCACCGCGGTTTGCGTCACGTTGATGGTCTTGTAGAACTCGCCGCTGATCTTCCAGACTTCCTTCCTTTCATCGTACGACTTGTCCGGGTCGAACTCGATGCCGAGAATGGTGGCCAGCATCTGCGCGGCGAGATCCTCGGCGTAATCCCCGGCCTTGTCCTCCGTCTCTCCGAACGAATGGTGCTCCGACAGATAGCCGTGGCGATCGGGCCGGCTGGGAATCGCGATGCCGGTGGAGGCCGCGATCAGCCGGTGCGGCTCGTTGGTATTGTTCTCCGAAAGCACGCAGAAAACCACCTCTCCGGCCCGAAGATATTTGAGGCCTTCCTTCTTCGGGATGATCTTGCAGCCCGGCGGGAAGATGCTGGACACCCGCACGATGTTGAAGTGGGCGATGCCCGCGTCGCGCAGCGCAAGCTCGAAGCTGGTCAGCTTTTCCTTGGAGCGACCGACCCCTTTGGTGAGGAACATTTTCTTGGAAACGAACATCCCGGGAAATCCTCCTGCGACCTGCGGCGCCGGATCCCTCGCGCCGAGGACACCTCACGCGGGTTTCCGCTCGGCGCTGCGACGTGCTGGTGGGGATCGGCAAACGCGCGAATTTATACTGAAAAGGGCGGGGGATGTCAACGTCCCATCGGCCTTTGCTTACAGTAAAATAGACAGGGTCCCGGCGGAGCGCGGAAAGGAGCGGGAGATGCCGGAGAATGTGGCGCTGGCGGAGGTTCTGAACCGGCTCACCCGGGAAGGGGAGCTGTACTCGAAGCAGGCCGATGCCTCGCTCCTCTGCTTCGCCTGCGGCCATCGCTGCCTCATACGCCCGGGGCGCCGGGGCATCTGCAAGGTGCGCCACAACGATGAGGGACGATTGTACGTTCCGCACGGCTACGTCGGCGCCTTGCAGATCGATCCCATCGAGAAGAAGCCTTTCTTCCACGCGCTGCCCGGCGCGCAGGCGCTCTCGTTCGGGATGCTGGGATGCGACTACCACTGCGGCTATTGCCAGAACTGGTTCACTTCCCAGAGCATCCGCGATCCCAAGGCGGTCGGGTCCGCGCATGAGATGTCCGCCGCCGATCTGGTCGATCTCGCGGTGCGCCGCGGCGCGCCGGTCCTGGCTTCAACCTACAACGAGCCGCTTATCACCAGCGAATGGGCGGTGGATGTGTTCCGCGAAGGGAGAAAATCGGGCCTCATGACCGCCTACATCTCCAACGGAAACGGCACGCCCGAAGTCCTCGCCTACATCCGGCCGTGGGTCGATCTCTACAAAGTCGACCTCAAGTCGTTCCGCCATCCCGCCTATCGCGACCTGGGCGGGCAGCTCAAGACGGTGCTGGAGACGATCGGACGGCTCAAGGAGATGGGCTTCTGGCTGGAGATCGTCACGCTGGTCATTCCGGGCTTCAACGATTCCGACGCCGAGCTGAAGGACATCGCCCGCTTCCTCGTGTCGGTCTCCAACGAGATTCCGTGGCACGTCACGGCCTTCCACAAGGATTACAAGATGACGGGCCCGGACGCCACCTCGGCCGCGACCCTCCTGCGTGCGGCGCACATCGGCCGGGAAGCGGGACTCCAGTTCGTCTATGCCGGCAACCTGCCCGGTCAGGTCGGCGACTGGGAGAACACCCGCTGCCCAACTTGCCATGCTCTCCTGATCGAGCGGGTGGGCTTCCACATCCTGCGCAACCGCCTGGCGGAGGGGCGCTGCCCCGACTGCGCTCAGGCGGTTCCCGGAATCTGGAGCCGGCGCGCGCGCGACCGCCAGAGCGCCGCGGATTGTCGATAGGAACGCGCCCGGACCTCACGGCTCATCCGTCGCCTCCTGCTCGAGCTCGGGATGCTTCCCGAAGAAGGCCTCCAGCTCAGGCCGCTTCGGCAGCGCCGCATGGAGTCCGCGCAGCAGCGAGGCGAGCGCTTCGTCCAGCAGGGAGCCGTCGTCCTGATAGGCGGAAATCAGGAGCGGGAGCGCGTCCGAGTCCTGCGGATCTACATGCAGGGCGAATCCCATCACGTCACTCGCGGGATCGATGCTTTCCAACACGCCGAGCGCGGCGAGATCCCTGGCCGGCCGCCGGCCGGCTTCCTCGATCGAAAGATCGATCTCCACCGAAAAACGGTCCGCCACTTCCGGCGGGCTGACCGGCGGCACCGCCGGCTGGATCTGCTCGGCGGGAATCCAGCAAGCGGGGTACTCCTCGCCGAGAATTTCGACCCAGGGCTCGCTTCCCACCTCGAAATGATCCGTGATCCTCGCCTTCGCTCCGAGCGGGATGCGGCGATAGACCTCGGGATCGCCGGCGATCTGCGGGTACCTCCAGCAGCGTACGGTGCGGAGGCCGGCGCCGCCGGAGATGACCTGCCGCTCCTCCTGGTCAGCGGGACCGTCGGCGTCGCCGGCCGGAGGATGGCCGCAATCCGGCTCCGGCCAGGAGCCCCGGGAGTCCGACGCGTCTCGATTTCTCGACAGGATCCCCAGCAGGCGGCCGACATTGAAGAATCTGCCTCCCAGCTCCGGATCCAGGCGGCTGAGCGCTGCCGCCGCTTCGGCATCGTCGCGCTGATGGAGCACGAACAAAGAGGCCATTTGTAGATTCCTCGTCTGCTCGGACGGGGATTGCTCCAGCGTCCCCACCAGGATCGCTTCGAGACCGTCGGGGTCAGCGTCCTGCAAGGCGAGCAGGGCGGCGCAGCGGACATCCGGATCCAGGTGAGCCCTGGCCATCTCCTCGAGCTGCATCGTCGAGTCTTCCTGGAGAAAGCTCGCGATGCCGGGCAGCGCGAGCAGCAATATTTCCGAGGAGGCCCGTGCGAGCGCCTGCTGGACGGCTTCGCGGGCGGCGGGCGAATCGCGCCAGGAGGCGAGCGCCACGATGGCGGCGCCGGCGATCTCCGCATGCGGCGCGCGGGAGAGCGCAGCCAGCGCCGGAACCATCCGCTCGTCGGGCTTCCTGCCCAGCACCTCAATCGCGGCGAGGGCGAGGTCGGCATCGCCGGAGCGCGCCAGGCGCACCCAATCATCGCGAAAGCGATCGGAGCCGTTCCGGTCGAGCGCCTCGATCAGATCCCTGAGGACCCAGGGCCTCTCCTCGGAACCCCACAGTTCTTCCAGGAGCGCCTGCGCCGCCGGATGAGGGCGCTGGCGAAAATACTCGATGGCGCGCCAGCGGACGTTGGGCGAAACATCCCCGAGGCCGTCGAGATAGAGCGGCGCCAGCGCCGCGGCGGGTGCTTTGAGCAGATTCTGCAGGAGGCGCGCGCGAGTCCAATCGTCCTTTTCGGTGTGGAGAATCGTGCGCAGCGCCTCGACGGCCTGACGGACCATCTCCGGCGCGTCGGGCGAATCCGATTCGTCCAGGCAGGTGGACCAGGTGCGCGCCCCTTCCGCCGCCTCGCGCCGCTCGTCCGGCCGCCCCGCCCAGAGGGTGCTCAGCGCCGCCGCGAGGTCATCGGGACTCACGTCGTATTCGCAGGCGGCGAGCGGCGGGAGCGCGGCCGGAATCAACGACAGCGCAACAAGAGAGAGAAGCTCGAGCGGGGATCTGCGGGGGAGCATGGAGCCCTTCCGTTTCCGACGGATGGGATCGGCTTTGATCGAAAGCTACGGCGCAACGGGAGGAAGGACAAGGAGGAAACGCGCGCTCTGCTGCGTGCTCGCCGCGCGTGGAAGGAAGCGCTCAGCGATACTTGTCGGCCAGATCGTCCTGGCGCGTGCGCAGAGAGCGCTCGACGCCGCGGATGAGCAGGTGCTTGATCTGCGAGAGGGGCTGGAACGGATCGCCCGAGGCAATCATGATGTCGGCACGCTTGCCGGCCTCGAGGCTGCCCAGGCGATCGGCCACGCCGAAGATCTCGGCGGGAGTGAGCGTGACGGCCCGCAGCGCGACGTCCCAGGGCAGGCCGTAGGCCACGGCCAGTCCCGCTTCCCAGGGGAGCGTGCGAGCGTCGTTGGTCCGATCCGTCTGGATGGCGATCGCCACCCCGGCATCGGCCAGCCGCGCCGCGTTGTCATAGATCGCGCCGAGGGTCTCGATGTGATCGGGCTGCGTGGTGATCGGCCCGACGATGACCGGAATCTTCTTCGCGGCGAGGAGGTCCGCCACCTTGTAGGCCTCGGCGGCATGGCTGAGGACCAGCTTCAGCTTGAACTCCTCCGCCAGCCGGACGGCGGTGAGGATGTCGTCCATCCTCTGGGCGCGGAAGATGGCGGGCATCTCTCCCTTGAGGACGGAGGCGAGGGCCGCCAGCTTCATGTCCGTTGCCGGCCGCTCGGGCGGGCATTTGTCCTCTTTCTTCCCTTTCTTCGGCTTCGCCGTGTCGCACGCCAGCTTCTTCCCGTCGTAGCTGTCCCACTTGGCCAGATAGTCCTTCGCCTGCAGGAGACTCGAGCGGATGAGGGCCGCGCTTCCCATGCGCGTGGAGGGGAGCTGCGTGCGGGCGCCGTAGCGGGCCTTGGGCGGCTCGCCCAGGCTGAAATGCATGGCCACGGGAAACTTGATCAGGACCTC
>Ga0066903_100004358_pt1 | contig 11941 bp, 15 predicted proteins | sample PanSoiMetaGPlot1_FD_67491 | JGI IMG/M metagenome (GOLD analysis project Ga0066903, IMG submission 67491) | Tropical forest soil microbial communities from Panama analyzed to predict greenhouse gas emissions - Panama Soil - Plot 1 (version 2) | ecosystem: Environmental > Terrestrial > Soil >...
GCCGCCTTGGTGGAGAGCTGTTGGCCGACGATCGCTCTGGCCACGGCCTCGAAGGGGTCGGGCCGGCTGCCGCGCCGGTCGATCGCGGGGTCGATTGGCCCGCGCTCCTCCATCAACCCCTTCATGACCTTGTCGGCCCGCATCAGCTCGAGGTCGTCCTTCGTCCATGTTGTGGTTGACGGCTTCGCCATCAGATCGCGGCGGCAAGCGCCCGCTTACACAACCGCTCCGGGCTTCGCCCGTGGCTCAAGAGAGAACGGGCTGGCCGCCGCTAGACCCTCTGGATGAGGGTCCCGGTGCCGAGCCCGCCACCGCAGCACATGGTCACCAGGCCGGTCTCCTTGTCGGAGCGCTCCAGCTCGTGGAGCAGCGTGGTGATCAGGCGCGCGCCGGTCGAGCCGAGCGGGTGACCGATCGCGATAGCGCCGCCGTTGACGTTGACGCGATCCATGTCGGGCTCCAGCTCCCGGCGCCAGGCAGCGACGACCGAGGCGAAGGCCTCGTTGATCTCGACCAGGTCGATGTCGTCCATCTTCATCCCGTTGCGCTTCAGGATCAGCTGGGTCGCCGGGATGGGACCGGTGAGCATCATCACGGGGTCGACGCCGACGGTGGTCTGATCGACGACCTTGGCACGCGGCTTCAGGCCGAGCTCGTCGGCCTTCTCGCGGGTCATCAGCAGGACCGCCGCGGCGCCGTCGGAGACCTGTGAGGAGTTGCCGGCGGTGATCTTGCCGTCCTCCTTGAAGGCGGGCTTCAGCGCGGCCAGCTTCTCCAGCGAGTCCTCCGTCGGCGGACGGATGCCCTGGTCGGTGACGAAGGTGTCGCCGTTGTTCTTCCAGGGGATCATCTCGCGCTCGAAACGACCCTCCTCGGTCGCCTGGTGGGCGAGCTGGTGAGACCGGAGGCCGATCTCGTCGAGCTCGGAACGGGGGATCTCCCACTTGTCCGCGATCATCTCGGCCGAGATGCCCTGGGGGACAAGGTTGTAGCGCTCCATCAGGGCGGGCGAGAACGCGAAGCCGTGCTCCTGCATGACCTCCGCGGAATCGGCGAACGAGATGTGGCCCATGTGCTCGACACCGCCGCCGATGGCGACGTCATGGACACCGGAGGCGATCAGCGCCGCGGCGAAGTTGACGGCCTGCTGTGCGGAGCCGCACTGGCGGTCGACGGTGGTACCCGGGGTCTCGATCGGCAGCCCGGCCTCGAGCCAGGCGTTGCGGGCGATGTTGATGCCCTGCTCGCCGAATTGCTGGACGCAACCGGCGACCACATCCTCGACCTCGGACGCGTCGATCCCGGCCCGCTTGATGACCTCGTCATAGGTCTTGGCGAGCAGGCTGGAGGCGTGGACGTCCTTGTAGTAGCCCTTCTCCTCGTGCCCGCGGCCGACCGGCAGGCGGGCGGCCTCGACGATCACTACCTCGCGTCCACTGAACTTTCCGTTCTCAGCCACCTCTGGCCTCCTCAGTCGGTTTCTTCAAGCAACCAAGTCTTGCCCTAAGAGCATACACGCAATGACTGGCCAGTCAGCCAGGAGCGGAGATCGCGTAGGGTCGCCGTCATGGGGTTGCTCAACCGAGGCGCGGCGAGGGCTGAGGCTGAGATCGACTCCCACCGCTTCCCGGACACCGTGGGCGCGGGCCTCGAGGCCCGGCCCTCCCAGGCCGAGCTCGTGCTGCTCGATCGCGGCCTGCGGGAGTGGTTCATCTGCTGGGCCTACCGGCGCCATCATCGCCTCTGGCTGCCCTCCCGCGCCGTCGACGCGGCCTGGCTCGCGTTCATGGCCGACGAGGCCGCGTATCGCGACTTCTGCGAGCGGGCCTTCGGCCGCGGCCTGAAGCACGATCGCGACCCCCTGCGCGACGACTCGGGCCGCGCGATGTTCGAGACCGTGTTCGCGTGGGATCGCTCCAGGGCGGCGAAGCGCGGCGACTCGGTGCTCTGGTCGCTGGACGAGCAGCTCGGGCTCGAGGCCCCGCTCGGAATCAGCGGCGAGGCGCTCGAGCAGATCCGCTCCACCGACGATCGGCGCCACGGCGGTCCGTACATGTATGGCGTCGGCGACGGGGGCGGCGTCTCCTTCTGAGCTCCACCCCACCCCGGGCGGCGTGATACATAACTCGGCCCGTGACGGGCGCGGAGACATACGAGCGACCGGCGATCGCTGGCAGCGGGACGATCGCCTGCGGCCTGGCGGCCTGCGCCAGCGTCGCCTCCAGGACGCTGCTCCTGGCCCGCTCAGACGCCTCGGCCTGGAAGGCCGAGGAACAGGCGCACGCGCTCTGCGCCAAGGTCGATGGCGCGGAGGCGAAGCGGGTCAAGGTCACCACCGAGCCCGGTGACCTGGCCGGCTGCGACGTCGTGATCGAGGCCGTGATCGAGGAGCTCGACCCGAAGGCCGACCTGCTGAAGCGGGTGGGGGAGGCTGCCGGCGAGGCCGACCTCGCCAGCACCACCTCCTCGCTCTCGCTCGACGAGCTCGGGTCGCGGAGCGGACACGCCGAGCGGACCTACGGCCTCCATCCCTTCAACCCCGTCGTGCGGATGGACCTGGTGGAGCTCTGCGTCCCGGACGCCGCCCGCGAGGAGATTGGCCCGCGCGCGAGGGCCTGGTGCGAATCGATCGGCAAGACCGTGGTGGAGGTTCCGAACGAGCCCGGGTTCGTCGTCAACCGGCTGCTCTTCCCCTACCTGTTCGACGCCGTGCGGCTGATGGAGCAGACCGGGATGAGGGCCGAGGAGGTCGACCGCTGCATGACCCTCGGGGCCAACCACCCGATGGGGCCGCTCGCCCTGCTCGACCTGATCGGGATCGACGTCGCGGCCGCGATTGGGGAGGCGCTCTACGCGGACAGCGCGCAGGAGCACCACCGGCCGCCGGGGCGGCTGGTCTCACTGGTCGGCCAGGGCAAGCTCGGGCGAAAGAGCGGGTCCGGCTTCTACGACTACGACTGAGCGTTCAGGTCGACGACCAGCTGGGCGACGGTCTCGCCGACCCGGTCGAGAGCCTCCGGATCGAGCTTGTCGAGCGTGTCCTCGACTCCGTTCTTGTAGGGATAGGACCAGTCGATCAGGTCGATCGACGGGATCCGCTGCTCGAGGAACGGAATGTGGTCGTCGATGATCGGCGTCTGGGTCCCGTCCGGGAAGGTGCCCTCAGCTCCCACCTGCTGTGCGGCCCGGCGAAGCTGGGCCCAGAGCTCCGGGTTCGAGTTCGTCTCCCTCGGGATTCGCGCCCCTCGGTTGGCGATGTAGTCGAGCAGGATCATCTCGCCCACCTGTCCCGGATGGGCGGCGGCGTACGCCCGCGAGCCCCGAAGCGCGCAGTACTGGAAGTCGCGATCGCTGCAGCCCGGCGGTGCCTCCTCGCCATCGAAGAGGACGAAGACGACCTCGCGGTGATCGGCGGGGAGATCGGCCTTCAGGTCGCGGGCCAGCTCGATCAGCGCGGCGGTGCCGGCGGCACTGTCATTGGCGCCGACGAAGCCCTTGGGCCGGTACTGGGTGTCGTAATGGGCCCCGATCAGGATCGCGGGCGGCCGCCCGGGAAGGACGCCGACGATGTTCCGCAGCCCCTGCTGTGGGCCGGTGCTGGGAAAGGGCTCGAAGGTGCCTCCCGGGAGCATCGGACGAAGCTGCTCGGCCAGCCCTCGCAGCTGCGGTGAGCCCGCCGGGCGGGGGCCGACGGCGAGCTGGCGGCGGATCAGGGCCATCGCCCGAGCCGAGTCGAAGCGGTTCCCCCCTTCGGAGCTCGAGCCACCGCACGCCGCCAGGGCGAGAGTCGCGAGCAGCAGCAGCGCCGCCAGCGCGGCGCTGCGGCGATACGCCGGCCTACGCGGCCTGCTTGCCCTTGCGCTTGACGCGCGCCTTCGTGGCGATGCGAGGCACCGCGGGCTCCTCATGGCGGCCGGAACGATCCCAGATCACATCCGCCTCCGACACGCCCTGCTTGCTTGCCTCCGCCTCCACCTCGCCCCAGGGAAGCTGGGCCTCGGGGAGATCATCCCAGCGGGCCAGGTCCAGCGCCTCGAGCGCGCCCTCCAGTGCCGGCCCCCGGTGCTCTTCGGAGCGGAGCACCGCCCTGACCACCTCAAGCTGCTTGTCACTGAACCGGACGACCCACATAAGGCCTCCTCTGACCTCCGTTTCCGGCAACGTAGAGCCGTCAACGGACGGAAGCCAAAAACGCCTGCAAGCCGTGCTTTACGCCGCTCGGGCGTGGATCCGAACCGCTTCGATGCGGTTCTCGCGGACCGACTCGACCCGGATCTCGTAGCCGTCCGCGGTGATCAGGTCGCCCCGTTTGGGCAGCCGGCCGAGCTCCCCGAAGACGTAGCCGCCGATCGAGTTGTAGGCGTCGGTGTCGACCGGGAGCTCGATGCCGCGGTCGGAGAGGTCGCCCAGCGAGACATGGCCACGGACGTACCAGTCGCCGTTGGCCAGCTGGCGCAGCGAGCCCGCCAGCGGGTCGGTCTCGTCCTCGATCTCCCCCACCACCTCCTCGAGGATGTCCTCGACGGTCACGATTCCGACCGTCCGGCCGTATTCGTCGACCACGACGCCCATCGAGGAGCGCTGGCGCTGGAGCTCGGTGAGGAGGTCGTCCAGCGGCTTGGTCTCCGGGACGATGAGCGCGTCACGGACGGCCCCCTCGATCGGGGCCTCGGGGCCCTCCGCCATCATCAGGCGGACGAGGCGCAGGGCGTGGACGATGCCGCGGACCCGGTCCTGGTTGCCGTCCTCCACCACCACCAGCCGGTTGTGCCCGGACGTGGTGCAGAGCTCGAGGGCGTCCGAGACGTTCGCCGAGTAGTCGACGGTGACGACCGCGGGAATCGGCGTCATGATCTCGCGCGCCTCCTGCTCGTGCAGGTGGAAGACGCCGCGGAGCATCACGGCCTCGCCGGGGTCCAGCTTGCCGCCGGTCGCCGACTGGGAGATCAGGACCTGGAGGTCCTCCGAGGTGACCTGCTCCTCGTCCAGCTCGCCCGGACGCACCCCGAACAGCCGGACGATCCGATTCGACATCCAGGTCAGCCCCACCGTGAAGGGCGCGCTGACCCGCCGGAACCAGCGCAGGGGGCCGGCCAGCACCCGCGCGCTTCCTTCGGGCCTGGAGATGGCGAAGAGCTTGGGCGCCTGCTCCCCAACCGCGACATGGAGCGAGGTCACGAGCGCGTAGGCGATCGCCACCGAGATGGCGACGGCGACCCCGTGCGAGAGGCCCCCGAAGATCGGCTCGATCAGCCTCGCCACGGCGGGCTCGCCGAGGAAGCCGATCCCGATCGAGGCCATCGTGATCCCGAGCTGGCACGCCGACAGGTACTCGTCGATTCGATCCAGCTCCTCGAGGACCGCCGAGGCACCGCGCGCGCCCTCGTTCGCGAGCTGCTCGAGCCGCGAGCGACGCGAGCGCACCAGGGCGAACTCCGCAGCCACGAACACGCCGTTGATCGCGATCAGCAGGAGCAGCAGGAGCAGCAGGACGGCACTCATCGTCGCCGCCTCGGCTCAGGCCGCCGGCGCCCGGCCGGAATGGTCACGCCCCAGAGGGCGCACGTACTTCGAGGGGGGTCGTCGTCGTTCACTGGCGACGGGCCAAGGCTACCGAACGCGATGACGTCTTCGCGGGGGCGCCGGTCACCCACTGATCGAGCTAGGCGAGCGCCTCGACCTTCTGCGCGAGCTCGAAGTCGTTCTCGGTGACGCCTCCCTGCGAGTGGGTCGAGAGCGCGACCTCGACCTGACTCCACGAGATCGCGATGTCGGGATGGTGGTTCATCTCCTCGGCTGGAGCGACCAGCGAGTCGACGAACTTCACCGAGCCGACGAAGTCGCCGCGATCGAAGCTCTTGACGATGTACTCGCCGCGCTGGCGCCAGCCGTCCAGCCCCTTGAGCCTCTCCTTGATCTCCTCGTCGCTCAGAAGTGCCATATTCGTCGAGTGCGAATCGCCAGCCTGGTGCCGTCCGCAACCGAGATGCTATTTGCACTCGGTCTCGGCGATCAAGTCGTCGCGATCACCCATGAATGCGACTACCCGCCGGAGGCCGCCGGCAAGCGCCACCTGACCCGCAGCCTGGTTCCGGAGGGCCTCTCGGCGGGCGAGATCGACGCGACCGTCCGCAAGCTGAGCGGCGAGGGACGCCACCTCTACGAGCTCGACGTGCGGGCGTTGGCGGAGCTCGACCCAGACCTGATCGTCACCCAGGCGGTCTGCGAGGTCTGCGCGGTCTCCTACGACGACGTCGTCGCGGTGGCGGCGAGCCTGCCGAGCAGACCCCGCGTGCTCTCGCTCGATCCTTCGAACCTCACCGAGGTGCTCGCGGACATCCCGCGCCTGGGCGAGGCCGCCGGCGCGGCGGATCGCGCCGCCCCGCTGCGGGCCGGGCTCGAGCGGCGACTGCGGGAGATCGGTGACGCGGTCGCGGGCGCCTCCCCGCCGGCGGTCCTCGCCCTGGAGTGGCTGGACCCCCCCTTCGTCGGAGGGCACTGGGTCCCCGAGATGATCGAGATCGCCGGAGGCCGTGATGTCCTCGGCGTCGCGGGCGTCAAGTCGCGTACCGCGGAGTGGGCGGAGCTCGAGGCCGCGAGGCCGGACGTCGTAGTCGCCATGCCGTGCGGCTGGGACGCGCGCCGGGCGCGCGCCGAGGCCGACGCCCATTCGGAACAGCTTGCGGCACTGGGCGCTGAGCGGATCTGGGCCGTGGACGCGGCCGCCTCCTTCTCGCGGCCGGGTCCCCGCCTGGTCGAGGGCACGGAGCTGCTCGCCCACCTGCTGCACGCGGATAGGGTTGGCGCCCCCGTCGGCGTGCCGTTCGAACGGATCGAGGAGAGAGCGAGAGCTTGAACTGGGCCGAGCACACCGTCGAGATCGATGCGCCGATCGAGACGTGCTACGCGGCGATCATCGACTACGAGACCTTTCCGAAGTGGCAGGGCGCCGTGGTCGATACCGAGGTGCTCGACTGGGACAGCAAGGGCCGCGGCAAGCGGGTCCGGCTGTTCGTCGACGCCAAGGTCCGCAAGGTCGACTACACGCTCGACTACTCGTACGACGAGCCCACGCTGATCGAGTGGGACTTCGTCGAGGGCAACGGGATCAACGCCGCCGACGGCAACTACGTCTTCGAGGACCTCGGCGGCGGCCGCACCCGGGCGACCTACAAGCTGGGGCTGGAGGTCGGCATCCCGCTCCCCGGCCCGGTCGCGCGCCGCGCCCACAAGAGCACCCTGAAGGGCTCAGTCGAGGACCTGAAGCGCGAGGCTGAGCGCCGCGCGGCCTCAGCCGCCCCCTCCGATGGCGCCCGGGCGAAGGCCGACGCGGCCCCGTCGAAAGCCCCGCCCGCCGATACCGCGACTGAGCGAGAGGCCGTTCTTGCGGAGAAGGCCGGGATCCGCCAGTCGCCCCGCACGCCGCCTCGGACGCCCGCAGCGGCGGCGCCCGAACGTGACGGCGATGGTGGGCATTCGATCGTCGAGCTGCCGGTGTTGGTGATCCGCCGCGGCGCGGGGTTGGGCGTCAGGGTCACACGCCGGGCTGCCGGTGCCGGTCTCGAGGTGGGAGGCGCGGTCACGAGCCGTGCGGCGCGCATCCTGCGCCGATTCGACCCGACGCGCTGAGCAGAGGCGGCGCTGCGAACCGCCGGGGGTGAGTCCGGCAGCCCGCAGCGCCATCCATGCTCGGAGAGCTGACCGGAGCGCTCGAGCAGCTCGCCCGGCTCGCTCATCCTCAGCCGCTGGCGACCGCCAGGGCGCCGGCGAACGTCGCGGCGATCATCAGCACGATCCCGACGAGCTCGAGCCCAAAGCCGGCGCGCTGACCCCTCATCCGCCGCTCGACGAACAGGACCAACAGCGCTGCCACGGCCCCACCGATCAGCCCGCCGATGTGGCCGCCCACCGAGATCCCCGAGATCGAGAAGGTGAGCACCAGGTTGAGCACGATGAACAGGCCGAACTGCGAGGCGAGCTGTTCCACTCCGCGGCCGCGAGCGATGATCACCACGGCCGCCATCAGCCCGAAGATCGCGCCGGACGCACCCACGGTCAGAGAGTTCGGATCGACGATCAGGGCGCCCAGCGAGCCGGCGACCAGCGAGACGAAGTAGATCCCGACGAACCGAGGCGTGCCGATCCCGGGCTCGAGGATGCTGCCGGCGATGTAGAGGACGTACATGTTGAGCAGGAGGTGCAGGAAGCCGGCGTGCAGGAAGCCGCCGGTGATCACCCGCCACCAGTCGCCATTGGCGACGTCGGGTCCGCGCAACCCGAAGTCGTGGATCACCGAGCCGCCGCCGTTCAGCGAGCCGGCCCCGCCACCCAGCAGCTCGGCGAGGAAGACGATCACGTTGAGCCCGATCAGCGCGATCGTCGCCGGCATCTTCGACGCGTCGGCGCTGAAGGCGCCCTGGCCGACCCGGACCTTGGTGGTCTGGCGCGCGCAGTCCGGGCAGCGCATGCCGACCGGGGTCGAGGTCATGCACTCCGGGCAGATCGGGCGCCCGCAGTTCGAGCAGGAGACGCCCGTCTCCCGGTTCGGGTGCCGGTAGCAGGTCTGGCGGGTCTGGGTGCTCGCCTCCATGACGCCAGACTAGATCAGCGGGCGCCCCGGCCCGAGGGCCCGCGCGGCCGCTACTGCACCGTCGCGCTGAGCAGCACCGGCGTCGTCGGGGCGGTCTGGCCGGGGTGCGGCTCACGCGTCACCATCACCTTGGTCCCTCCGCCCAGATGGCCGTCGACTGCGGTCATCGCGCGGCCGGAGGAGTCGGGGATGAAGTTGGAGGACGGTCGTACGCTCGCCCCGTTCGCGACCCACACCTGGTAGACCTCGCGCCCGCTCAGCTGGTGGAGGCCGTGCAGGTCGAGCATCGAGGAGTGCTCGCCGACCTCGAGGGTGCCGCCGATGCCCTGCTGGGCGACGACCGGGACGGTGGTGTTGGGGGTGGTGCCGCCGCCGTTGCCGGCGATCAGATAGCCGCCGATGCCGGCCGCGGCGATCGCGAGCGCCGCCAGTCCAATCGCCGGCCGCAGGAGCCACCCGCGCAGCCCGCGGTGCTCGCGCTCGGTCGCCCCCTGCTCCTCGAGCCCGCTCGCCTCGGCCTCCTCATGCACGATCGCCAGGACCCGCTCCCTGAGCTCGGGCGGCGGCTCGATCTGCTCGACGGACTCGCCGAGCACCGCCACGGCGGGCCCCAGCGCCTCGAGCTCGCGGCTGCAGCGCGCGCAGGTCGGCAGGTGGGCCTCGACCTCGGAGTCGTCGCGCGGATCGAGCGCGCCGAGCGAGTAGGCGATCAGGTCGCCTCTATCGGGGTGGTCGCCTATCACCAGCCCTCCGCCACCCTCGCCCTGATCTTGTCCATGCCGAGCCGCATCCGGCCCTTCACCGTCCCCAGCGGCTCATTCAGCATCTTGGCGATCTCGGAATGACTGAAGCCGCCGTAGTACGCCAGCTGGATGACCCGGGACTGGTCGTCCGGCAGGTCCTGGATCGCGCCTCGCACCTCACGTGCGGTCTCGCGGCGGAGCGCCTCCGCGTCGGTGAGCTCCTCGGCCGGGCTGCGCTCGAGCAGCTCCTCGCCCCCGGCCGCGAGCTTGGGCGATCGCCCCGACTCCTTGCGAAGCAGGTCGATGGCCCGGTTGCGGACGATGCCCAGCGTCCAGGCACGGACGCTGCCGCGGGCCCGGTCGTAGCGCGCGCCGCTTCGCCAGATCGACAACAGCGCCTCCTGCGTGACGTCCTCGGCGGCTGTCCGGCTGCCGACGATCCGGTACGCCAGCGAGTAGGCGGCGCCGGCGTGCCGGTCGTAGAAGACCTCGAAGGCAACCGGGTCCTCGCGCGCGACCAGGGGCATCAGGTCCTCGTCGGCGAGCCGCTGAAGCTCGGCCCTAGTCAACTTCTTTCACCCGGTGATCTACTTGAGAGCCTCCCACGAACAGGGCTACGAGCGGTGCAAAAGAACGGATCATGGCTGCAAGGAGGTAGCGATGGATGAGGCAAGTCCCGCAAGGCTCTACTGCCTGCTCGTGGGCGCGGTGCTGGTGATCGCTGGGATCATCGGGTTCTTCTACGAGGCGAGCTTCGCCACCGGCGATTCGATCAGGACGAGCGACGTCTTCGGCGTCCTCTCCGTAAACGGTTGGCACAACCTGGTCCACATCGCGATCGGGGCACTGCTCCTCGTCTGCGCCGGCACGGCCGCGCGAGGCGCCGCGCTCTTCGTGGGGGTGCTCTACATCGCCCTCTGCATCCTGGGGTTCATCGCCACCGGGAACGGCGGCATCGCCTTCGTCGCCGAGAACGACACGTTGTTCAAGCTGGTGCCGGTCAACAACGAGGACAACGTGCTGCACCTGATCCTCGGGATCACCGGGGTGATCGCGTACCTCGCCTCGCGGCCGGTGAGGAGAGCGGCACCCGCGACCTAGTCGAGGCGGTTCCGGACCTGGTCTCGGACCTGATCCGCGATGTCCGAGACCTGGTCCGCGAGCTCCGAGAGACGTGACGGGCGCTTGCCGCTGCGGCGGCGCAGCTCGACCAGTACGAGGCCGCCGGCCGCCACGCCGCCGGCGGCGATCGCGGCCGCGGGGCGCACCCAGTTGCGCGGGTCGCGTAGGGAGCGAAGCTCGGACTCCGAGAGCTCCTCGGCCCAGGCCGAGAGCTCCTCGGCCGCAGCCTCCGTGACGGCGCTCAGCGTCTCCTCGACCCGGCCGGAGAGCTTCTCCGGGGGCTCGATCGGGCGGAGCGCCGAGCGCAGCAGGGCCTCGACGTCGGTCGGCTGTTCAGCCGCCATTGGCGCTCATCTCCTCCTCGAGCTGCTTGATCGCGCGATGGATCAGGACCTTGGTCGCTCCGTCCGAGCGGCCCAGGGACCTGGCGATCTCGCGGTTGTCCATGCCGAGCGCGAACCGCATGATCAGGGCGTCTCGGCGGTCGTCCGGCAGCTGCTGGAGGTGCTCCATGACCTCCTTCAGCTCCTCTCGGCCCTCGACGATCCGTTCGGTGCCGTGCGGCGCCGCGAGCGGCTCGGTGTCGTCCAGCACCCGCTGGGGGCGCCGGGCGCGGTCGCGGTGATAGTTGGAGGCGAGGTTGTGCGCGATCCGGATGAGCCACGGCCGCAGCGGGCGCCCGTTCGACTCGCGCCGTGCGCGCTCGAAGTGGCGGTAGGCCTGGAGGAAGGCCTGCTCGGTGACGTCCTCGGCGTCATGGTGGTTGCCGACGCGGTAGTAGGAGTACGAGTAGACGTCGCGCAGGTGATCGCGATAGAGCTGCTCGAAGGCCCTGTCGAGTTCGGCCTTCGACTCGTCCAGCTGCGGTGAGTCCTCGTCCGAGTCGGACACAGAGCAAGCGTACTCGCGGAGAAGTTCATGCCGCCCGGCCTCCGACGGCCGGCTCGCGCCTGGCACGCTCGGCCTGGCGCACCCGCGACATCCACTCCGCCGGTGAGATCTCCCCCGAGATCAGCCCCGCTAGCCCGTCGAGCGCCGAGCAGCCCATGCCGGCCTTGCGCACCGCCTCCGCGATCAGGGGAACGGAGTCGAGTGCCTCGGACGCCTGGCCGATGATCTCCGGGATCTGATCCGCCGGCGTCCCATCCCCCAGCAGCTCCCCGGCGCGCCTGTTGCGGCTGCCCTCCGCCAGGATCGTCGCGGTCAGGTCCCCGACGCCCGCGATGCCGGCGAAGGTCTCGTGCTCCGCCCCCCGGGCGCGGGCGTAGGCGACGCACTCGCGCCAAACCTGGGCGGTGGCGATCCCGGCGGCGTTCATGCCCTGGGCCTGGGCGGCCGCCCCGGCCAGCGCGGCCGCGTTCTTGGCGGCGCCGGCAACCTCCACGCCGACCATGTCCTCGGAGCGCTCGCACACCAGGCCCGCCTCGTCGAACACGCTCCCGAGCTGGTCCCGAAGGTCGGCGTCGCGACTGCCCAGCACCAGCGC
>Ga0066903_100004359_pt1 | contig 11941 bp, 9 predicted proteins | sample PanSoiMetaGPlot1_FD_67491 | JGI IMG/M metagenome (GOLD analysis project Ga0066903, IMG submission 67491) | Tropical forest soil microbial communities from Panama analyzed to predict greenhouse gas emissions - Panama Soil - Plot 1 (version 2) | ecosystem: Environmental > Terrestrial > Soil >...
GCAAAGCCGGCGCCGGACGGCGCCTGGGTGCGGTCGCGCAACACCCACCAGTGGCCGTCAGGGCCGCGCGCGATGTCCGCGGCGTAAATACGCAAATGCACGCCACCCGGCGGCGGCACGCCGGCGAGCGGCCGCAGGAACTCCGGGCTGCCGGCCACGAACGCACCCGGCAACCGCTTTTCCCTGAAGAGGTTGCCGGCGCCATAGACGTCGGCGATCACTCTCTCGACCAGGTGGGCGCGTTCAACGAGCGCCACCTTCAGGCGCTCCCATTCATCGGCCGCGATGACCAGCGGAATGGGCGTCAGCGGCCAACCGCGCTCGAGGCCGGCCTCGTCTTCATAAACGCGATAAAACACGCCGGAATCGTGCAGATATCGGTCGGCGGCGGCAAACCGGCGCGACAGCTCCTCGCGCCCGAGGGCGGCAAGGCCGGCGAGCAGGTCATGCCAATGCTCGCGAACTTCGCCGTCAGGGCTCATCATCTCGTCATAGACGCCCGGCAGCGGCCGGTAGCCCGCCAGCAACTGGACAACACGTCCGGAGCCCTGGGGCGCCTCCGATTCGGTAAGCACTGACATTCCAAAAAGATAAGCGGTTCGACGCGCAGGTTCCAGGCTATGATTGGTAGATATGCTGCCTGCCTGATGCGGGTTCAGGCGGGTCGACGTCATGGGACCAGATATCATGAAGATCGGGGCTGAAAATGCGCTGCCGTTCGAGACCGCGGATGACAGCCCGCGCGATCAGATCGTCCGCCTCGAATCGCGGCTCGAAGAGCTTGCCGAAGCGCTGGCGCGCTGCCGGAAGATCAAATTGATGTCACAGATCGCCATCGGAGCCGGCAGCATTTGGCTGCTGGCGTGGACAATCGGAATTGTCGGGTCCAATCCCATAGCCATGATGGCGGCGATTTCAGGCGTGATCGGAGGCACGGTCATGTATGGGTCGAACATTACGACCTCGCGGGAGATCGATTTTGCCATGAACGAGGCCGAAGCGCAGCGAGCGGCGCTGATAGGGACCTTGGACCTTCGCGTTGTGGGGGAGTTGGAGTGACGATTCGTACAGCCTTAAATCCCGCCGCGCCTCCGCAAGTCCAACGTCACAGGATACTCCGCCGACCGCTCCTCCGGCGGAATCTTCGCCACAAATCCCGGCGTGTGCCCGTGGTCTTCGAACCGCGCCCGGCGCCTGGCCCCAGCCTCGTAGGAGTTCACCGGATATGTCTCGTAGTTGCGTCCGCCCGGATGGGCCACGTGATAGACACAGCCGCCGAGCGAGCGGTGGCTCCATGTGTCGAGGATGTCGAACGTCAGCGGCGCGTGCACCGGCACGGTCGGGTGCAGAGCCGATGGAAGTACCCACGCCTTGAAGCGAACGCCGGCGACGTATTCGCCGGGCCGGCCGGTTGCGGTCAACGGCACGCGGCGGCCATTGCAGGTAACGACGTGGCGCGTCGCATTGAGGCCTTGCAGCTTGACCTGCAGGCGCTCCACCGACGAATCGACGAAGCGCACGGTGCCGCCAGGCTGACCTTCCTCGCCCATCACGTGCCAGGGCTCCAATGCGTGGCGCAGTTCCAGCCGCACCCCGCCATGGGTGACCTCACCGTAGACCGGGAAGCGGAACTGGCGCTGGGCGTCGTACCATGCCGGATCGAAGCGATAACCTTCGCGGCCAAGTTCCTCCAATACGTCGAGGAAATCCTCCCACACGAAATGCTCCAGCATGAAGCGGTCGTGCAGCGCGGTGCCCCAGCGCACCAGCGGGCCGTCGAGCGGCTCGCGCCAGAACCAGGCGATCAGCGAACGCAACAGTAGCTGCTGGGCGAGGCTCATGCGCGCATCGGGCGGCATTTCGAAGGAGCGGAATTCAACGAGGCCGAGCCGGCCGGTAGGCCCCTCCGGCGCAAACAGCTTGTCGATGCAAATTTCGGCACGGTGGGTATTGCCGGTGACATCGACCAGGAGATTGCGGAACAGCCGGTCAACCAGCCACGGCAGCGCCCCCTCCCTGCCCTCCCCCGCGAGCGGGGAAGGGTAGGGAGGGGGCGCTGGGACGAGCCCAAGCGCGATCTCGCATTCGTGCAGCATGTCCATGCGCGCTTCATCGATGCGAGGCGCCTGGCTGGTCGGACCGATGAACAGGCTGGAAAACAGATAGGATAGCGACGGTCGCCGCTGCCAGTAGAGCACGACACTTTTCAAAAGGTCAGGCCGGCGCAGAAACGGGCTATCGGCCGTGGTGGCGCCGCCGAGCACCACGTGATTGCCACCGCCGGTGCCGGTGTGACGGCCGTCGATCATGAACTTGTCGGTGCCGAGGCGGGCCAGCCGCGCATCCTCGTAAAGACCGCGCGTGATCGCCACCGCGTCGGACCAGCGCGTCGCCGGGTGAATATTGACTTCGATGACGCCGGGGTCCGGCGTAACCTTGATGACATTCATCCGGTGGTCGAAGGGCGGACCGTAACCTTCAACGTGAACGGCGGCCTTCAGGTCCGCGGCGGTTGCCTCGACGGCGGCCAGCAGCTCAAGATAATCCTCAAGCCGCTCGACGGGCGGCATGAACACGCACAGATGACCGTCGCGCGGCTCGACGGTGAGGGCGGTACGCACCGGAATGGCCGGCGCAGCGCGCTCGTGCTGTTTGCGCCGTTCTTGCGCCTTGGCGAAGTCCTCATCCGTCTTGCTGTTGTCCGCTTGCGCGTCGGCAAAGCGCTCGTGGGCACGCTGGAACAGGATGTCCAGATGCGGAAGCTCGCCGCGCGGCATGAGCGGATCCGCAGCCACCATGATGGGCTGTTCCGACGGCGGCAGATACGGCAGCGAATCCAGCGGCAGACGGAGGCCGACAGGCGAGTCGCCGGGGATCAGGAACAGACGCCGGCGTCGCATCGGCCAGATTTCGCTGAACCAGCGGTCAGGCGAAGCCGACCCGTTTGCGGGCTGCACCGGCAGCACGAAACCGGTCGGCGCGGTGAGTCGCCGCTCGAATTCGCGCATGATGCGGGCACGTTCGGCCGGATCGTCGATCTTGGGGTCGCCCGGATCGATGTTGTCGGGCCAATCGCCCTCCCTGAGCATCTGCCGCACCGGATCCTCAAAGGCCGGGATGATATAGTCGCGGGCGATACCGAGGCGTGCTGCGACGCCCTCGACGAAGCGCTTCGCCTGCTCGGCGGTCGGAGCGAGATCATCCCCCTCGGCTGCGACCAAGGACTGGTCGTGCCAGATTGGAAACCCGTCCTTGCGCCAATACAGCGCAAAGGCCCAGCGCGGCAGCGGCTCGCCCGGATACCATTTGCCCTGGCTGAAATGCAGGAAGCCATTTGGCGCGAAACGGTTGCGCAGCCGGCGGATAAGGTCGTCGGCGCGGATGCGCTTCGCTGGTCCCAATGCGTCGGTGTTCCATTCGGCCGATTGGTAGTCATCGATCGAAACGAATGTGGGCTCGCCACCCATGGTGAGACGCACGTCCTGCGCCCGCAGATCGGCGTCGATCCTGTCGCCGAGCGCGTCGAGGGCCTGCCATGCCGCATCGGAAAATGGATAAGTCACGCGCGGCTGTTCGGCGATGCGCGAGACCCGCATCTCGTAGGAAAAGTCGACTTCCGCAACATCGACTGCGCCAGTGATCGGTGCGGCTGAGCGATAGTGAGGGGTCGCGGCGAGCGCAAGGTGCCCCTCGCCGCAGAGGAGGCCCGACGTTGGGTCGAAACCGATCCACCCGGCGCCCGGGATATAGACCTCGGTCCAGGCGTGCAGATCGGTGAAATCGTGGTCGGTGCCGGGGGGGCCTTCAAGCGCCTTCACGTCAGGGCGCAACTGGATGAGATAGCCGGAAACAAAACGCGCCGGCATGCCGATGTGGCGCAGAACTTGAACGAACAGCCAGGCGGTGTCGCGACACGAACCGGAACCGGCCTCCAGCGTCTCGTCGGGCGTCTGCACGCCCGGCTCCATGCGGGTGATGTAGCGGACCTTGCGCTGGAACTCCCGGTTAAGCTCGACGAGGTAGTCTACCGTGTTGGTGGGCTCGCGCGACAGCGCGGCAACGAACGCCTTGAGCAGCGGGCCGGCTGGCTCCGGCTCGAGAAATGCCGCCAGATCGGTGCGTAGATGCTCCGGATAGGCGAACGGAAACTGATCTGCATAGGGCTCGACGAAAAAGTCGAACGGATTGATGACCTGCATATCGGCGATGAAGTCGACAGCGACCGCGAACTCTGTGGTCTTTTCCGGAAACACGTAGCGGGCGAGCCAGTTGCCGTGGGGGTCTTGCTGCCAGTTCACGAAGTGCTCGGACGGCAGCACCTTGAGGGCATAGCTCTTGATCGGCGTGCGGCAATGGGGCGCCGGGCGCAGGCGGATCACCTGCGGGCCGAGGCTGACCGGTCGATCGTAGCGATAGCTGGTGACGTGGTGGAGACCGACAAGAATTGACATGGAACGCCCTGGTGTCGCCCGGGAGCCAATTTGGCACACGCCGGAACCGGCGGCCCGGAAGATTTTGTTGTGTCATACACGGATCGTTGACGCTGAGATTTCTGAATTTTCCATGCAAGTCACGGGCCGGAAAAATCAGCATGGTCAATCGAAGCAATACGAAGGCATTGCCTAAAAACTAGGCGCGCGACGCCAGCGGTCTTGGCGCATCGGTCGGAAAAGCGTGGCATGGTTGACTCAACTCACGGCAAATAGCTACCGCGGAAATGGATCAGCGGCACGGTGCCGGTCCCATCGAAGACGTCGACCACCTGACCGATTGCGATGACGACGCCGTAGCGTTCGATCGTCTCCACGAGACGGCAATCGATCGCGCCCACCGCGTCGAGCAGGATCGGCGCACCGGTCTTGAGGGTTCCCCAGCGTCCGGTGTCGAAACGTGCGGCACCCTTTTGCGGCCCCTTGCCGCCGAACATGTCGGCGATGTCGACCGCCTCGCGCGGCAGGAAGTTGAGCGCGAAATGGCGAGCCGCCAGGACGGTTTGCAGCGCCGTGGTGCGTTTGTCGATTGAGACCAGCATCAGCGGAGGCTCAGCGCAGATATGAGTAGCTGACAGGCCGAGAAATCCGGCGGGGCCCTCATCCGAACGTGCCGTCACCACGGTGCTGCCGGTGGCGCGATTGCCGATGGCGCGCCAGAAGGCGCGCGGATCGATCGGGTCGGCCGGTGGTGCAGGCTGGTCCAAGGGAGTTCTACGCAGGCTGTACGACGTAGTCCTTGAAATAGCTCGTGCTGTCGGTCTTCGACCACAGGCCAATCTTGCCTGACACCGGTTCCGGCAGCGTGTATTCGAGTGCGAGCTGGCCGTCGATGTAGGTTTTGAAGTCGGTGCCTGCGACGGTCATCTTCAAGTCATGCCATTGGTCGCGGGCGAGATGCCATGGCTCCCGTCCCGGGCCGCGCTTGACCATTTTGCGAATGCCGTCACGGAAGGTCCACAGGGTGATGTTGTATTCGGTGTCGTTGTAACGGGTGCTGAGCCAATCGCCGTTGGGCTTGACGTTGAACAAAATGCCTGAGCAGCGGTCGAGGTCGCCGGCGATGGTCTTGAACTTCAGGCTGATGGTGCCGTCGGAGAAATTGTCCACGCCGTTGAGCGTCGCGATCGGGTAATAGGCGAATTGCTTGACATTATCGATAAAGTCCTCCTGCGAGGCATTGTAGAAGGCGCGAGCTCTTTCGGCGAGCAAGGCCGTGCGGTTGTTCTGGTTCGCCTTCCACGGTTGGCCATCTACCATGATGACCTTGTCGGGGCCGTCTTGAATCACTCTCCACGTGCCAACGATGGGCTGAAACGTCGTGGGGGGCTGGCCGACGCGTTCATTGCTTAAGTCCACTTTGCTCTCGGCGGCGGGGAGCCGTGTTGCGGACAGCGGCGTCATGGCGCCAGCAGCCGCGGCGATCATGAGGTCTCGGCGAGACAGTCCATTCATGTCAACCTCCTCCTGTGGAAGAACAGCGCAATCCCAAGCACAGCCAGGGGCCATATGATGTAGAACAAAGGCATTGCGCCCGTCGGCTCAGCGGCAAGCGGGTGTCCGCGGTGGCCTGCCTCGCCCACCTGTGGCGGCGCAATGCCCGCAAGTTCATAGATCGCGTCCAGCACCCCATCGGTCGTCGTCGTGTTTCCGACCGCTCGCTTTCCCGCGAGATCATACCAAATTTCCCCGTAATGAGCGCTGGTCTGCTCGAACAGGCCGATCGAGGTGCCGGAAATATATTCCACCCTCACGTTCGGCATCGTCCGGCGCAGTTTCGAGAGCGTCTGCTGTTCCAGATCAAAGCGGCGCGGATCCTCAGGGGCGAGGTGGGCCTCGATTTTCGAAGGCGCGGTGATGTTGCTGAGCAGCGCCGCTTGGGCTTTCGGAAACGAGTTTCGCTCATTTTCCGAGACGTCCCAGCTCGGCCGCGCAAATGAAGCCCCGAAACCAAGGACGGCGGCGATGGCGATGATTGCCATCGATTCTATGGCCCGGCGCTGCACCGGCACTCCCAAGCGCATCCAGACTGCGGCGAGGACAAGCGCCGCCGCCATCAAGACGAGGACCGCCAGCATGAGGTCTAAACGCACGAGCCCGCGCCGGAAAGCCTGCAACATTTCCCCAGGCGTGTAACTCGCAATCTGCTCCCAGATGCCGCCCTGAAAGGCAGCGACAAAGCTCAGCACCCAGGTTCCGACCGTGAAGGCAAGCACCAGGATGGCGGCTGTCGAAGGATGCTCGGAAAGGGCGGCCGCCGCCGCAGCCAGCGCGATCACCAGACCGGCATTCAGCAAATGGCCGACGACAAGAGAACCGACTTCCGGCGCATACAGGCTGCCGCCGTAGCTGATCCACAGGATACCGGCGAGCGCAATCGGCACACCGGCCAGAAGCCAGCCGGCCCCCAGCACCAGGGCTTTGGCGCCGATCATGGAAATCGGCGGCATGCCCTGCTGCAGTTCGAGCTTGAGTGCGCCACTGACGCGATCGCCGGCAACGGCGCGGATCGCCACAAAGGGGAGCAGAAACGAGGCAGCGATCTCATACGCACTGAAAGCGGGCGCCACGATGCCGTCCAAAGGGAACAGAGCATCGGAGAGACCGGCAGCCGTCCCGCCTCGTCCGCTGGCTTCGGCATAGGATCGCACCGCATTAATGAACGAGACGCCCACCAGCGGCCCGATGAGCGCGAGCATCACCCAGAAGGAGCGCGACGTCATGAGTTCGCACCATTCTTTTCGCAGCAGCCATTTCCAAGCGTCACGTGAGGGCAAGGAAGACCTCTTCGAAATCCGACGGCAAGCGGCGCCCCGCGCGCTGCTCGGCAAGCGCGGTGAGCGTATCGAAGGTTCCTTCGGCGACAATCCGGCCGCCGCTCAACAGCACGAAGCGGTCGCAGACCTTCGCCGCGTCAGCGATCTGGTGGATCGATAAAAAGAAGGTGCGATCGGGGGTGACATGCTTGCGCAGCGCCGCGGCCGCGTCGCGGCTTTGTCGCAGGTCGAGCCCCTCGAAGGGTTCGTCGATCAAAAGGATCGGCTGCGGCGCAAGCAGCCCGAGCGCAAGCAAGGTTCGTTTGCGCTGGCCCTTGGAAAGGGCACGGATCGGTACGGGCATCAGCGGGTTCAGATCGAGATCGGCAATGATCTGCTCGACCAACGCACGCCGACCGCCGAAAAAGCCGAGACTGAATTCCAGCACCCAGCGCACCGGCTGATCCGGCCACGGCGCGATCCCATCGGGAACGTAGAACAGCTTGGACGAGCGGTGCCGTTCAGTCATCGGCACCTGGCCAAAGTAAGCATGTCCCTGATCCGCCGGCTCGACGCCCGCGACGCATTCGAACAGCGTCGTTTTGCCGGCCCCGTTCGGTCCGATCAGGCCGAGAATTTCCCCGGCGCGAATCGAAAAACCCACATCTTCGAGGGCGTGGACCCGTCCATAGGTCTTTGACAGACCATCGACCCGAACGATTGCCTCGCCGGAACTGCGGGCACCCACGCCTTTTCTCCTCAGACGATCCCACCTATTCAACTGGCAATCATATTCGCCGGCCGCAAAGCCTGCCACACATATCCGATCTACGTCGCGGCAGCATCGCGTCACGGATATTGTGGCCCGGAGATTGCTTCGATCCCTCTGCGGTTGAAAGCGAGCGGCGTCACGCACGAGTGGACGTCACTTCGGGTTGACCGGATGTTGATCGATGTCCGGGGCGACAGTAAGATCCACACCGCATCAAGGAGTTACCGCCATGTGCGCAGGCGACGATCCCAAGTGCCCACAATTTGAGCTGCATCGTCAGAAACTGCTTGACGAACTCGACGCCGAACGGCGGAGCTTTCTCAAGAGCGCGTTCGTGGCAAGCGGCAGCGCGGCAGCGGCATGGGCGGCGGCGGGCGGCACGCTGATCGCTCCCGCATCCGCGCAGAGCGCGGCGCGTCCCGGCAAACCAACCTACCATTATTTGCCGGCAACGGCCGAGACCGTGCACTGGGGCTATTTCAGCAAGCTCCTCAAGCCGCAGCTTGAGATCGACTCCGGCGACTATGTGACCATCGAAGCCCTGACCCATCATGCCAACGACGACGCCGAGCGCATGATCAAGGGCGATCCCGGCGCTGAAAGCGTATTCCTGTGGACCAAGGACAAGAAAAACGTCGATCGCCGCGGCGCCGGGCCGGTGGACGGCAAGCTGCTCGGCAGAGGTTCCGGCGAAGGCTTTGGCGTGCATATCTGCACCGGCCCGGTCTATATCCGCGGTGCCGAGTCGGGTGACATTCTCGAAGTCCGCATCATCGACGTGAAACCGCGGCCTTGCGCCAATCCGGCTTATGCCGGCAAGGCGTTCGGCAGCAACGCAGCGGCGTGGTGGGGCTTCCACTACAAGGAACTGATGACCGAGCCGAAGCCGCGCGAGGTCTGCACGATTTATGAAATCGACGCCACCGGGCAGCGCAACTGGGCGCAGGCGGTCTACAATTTCCGCTGGACGCCGCAGACCGATCCATTCGGCGTCGTGCATAAGACCATCGATTATCCAGGTGTCCCGGTCGATCACGCCACTGTCCAGGAAAATCACGGTATTCTCAAGAATGTCCGCATCCCGATCCGGCCGCATTTCGGCGTCATGGGCGTGGCACCGAAGGAGGCGGACTATGTGGATTCGATTCCGCCGGGATACTTCGGCGGCAACATGGACAACTGGCGCGTCGGCAAGGGCGCGACCATGTACTATCCGATCGCCGTGCCGGGCGGCCTGTTCTCGATCGGCGACTCGCACGCCTCCCAGGGCGACTCAGAACTGTGCGGCACCGCCATCGAATGCTCGCTGACCGGTACGTTCCAGCTCATCCTGCACAAGAGAAACGCGCTGACGGGCTCGCTTGCCGGGCTCGACTCGCCGCTGTTGGAAACCCAGGACGAATGGGTGTTGCACGGCTTCAGTTTCGCCAACTATCTCGAAGAACTCGGCCCCAGGGCGCAGTCCGAAATCTATGAGAAATCCTCGATCGATCTCGCCCTCAAGGACGCGTTCCGCAAGATGCGGGCGTTCCTGATGAACACCAAGGGGTTGAGCGAGGACGAGGCGATCTCGCTCATGTCCATCGCGGTCGATTTCGGCGTCACCCAAGTGGTCGACGGCAACTGGGGCATCCACGCCATCATCAAGAAGAGCCTGTTCGCAGGCGCGTCGGTGTGAGGTTCAGAATCCCTGCGGTATTTGGTGAGGGTGGCCGCTCGCGAAGCGCGCGGTCGGGTGGGCGCGACACGGCACCGATAAATTTCAACCCTCCGGCCACGCCCGCTGCGGCGGCCGTACGGCCGCATAGGCATGCGCTGTCATTCAGCTCGGTCATACCTTGCCGATGATCCAAGAGTTCGATGGAGTACGCTTGATGGGGCAAGGCGTTGATATAAAAGATATTTTATTTTTTGACAGCGACAACAAAGCTTGATAAAAGATATTTTATATATATGGCAATCATTGCGCATAAGATCAAACAGGTTTTATATGGCTGCGTCGCTCTGGGGTAAGATCTACTACAACGGCCTGTTCGCGGGAGAGCTGCGGCAAGAACCCGGCGGACGCTGTGTGTTCACTTACGATGCAGCGTATCTTGAAGCTGGCCATCCTTCGATTGCATTCACTCTGCCACGCCAAACCACGCCACACATCAGCGAACATGGACTCCACCCCTTCTTCGACAATTTGGTTGCGGAAGGCTGGCTTCGCAATGCTCAGGCACGTGCTCTCAGAGTCAATCCGGACAATCGTTTCGCGTTGCTTCTCGCGTTCGGTCATGATTGTGCAGGCGCTGTGACGGTCATCGACCCGGCGCCCACAATTGAGCCGTCCGTTGATCTCAGCGACCCGACAGCCACGGCCGCGCTTACAAGCCGCGCTTCGCTCTCTGGCATCCAACCCAAACTCCTCGCTGTCAAAGAAGGCGCGACTTACCGGCCAGCAGCCCGCGATGAGACTTCCACTTTTATTGCAAAACTGCCGTCGGGACCTTTGCGTGACATTGTCGAGAACGAATATCTGACCACTGCGGCGTGCCGCGCACTACTACCAGACGACGACATTGCCGAGTCAGAGATTGGGAATCTTGAAGGCATCAATGAACGAGCCTTGATGGTGAAGCGATTTGATCGTTTGCCGAGCGGTGCAAAACGCCATTTCGAAGAGTTCAACCAGCTACTCGGCAAGCGATCCGGCGATGACAAATACAATGCGTCCTATGACGACATGGCCAGATTCATCCTCACGACACCAGGTTGCACGCCTGTAGATGCCTGGCGGCTCTTTCGCCGCATCCTTGTTTGTTTTCTCACCGGTAATACCGACGCCCATCTCAAGAATTTTGCGATGTTTCATACAAATGATGGCTTACGCCTCACCCCAGCCTATGATCTCGTCGCCGCAGCACTTTATCCCGAATATCGCCAAATCGCTCTAGCCCTGGGCACTGCGCCCAATCTTGCGCTTGCATCACTTGAGCCCAAGCACATCGCCGCGCTGAGCGAATCCTACAAATTGGGCAGGCCCGTTCTGATCGAAGCTGTCGACGTTCTCGAACGCCGCCGCAAAGCGGCTGAGAGAGCGGTTGTGAGCGCAGCCAAGCGCATCGGTGAGCAGCAACTTGGACAAAATCTTCTTGAATTCATGGAGCGTCGATGGAACGGGACTTTCAAATTAATTGGCCCCTACTTATCGAAGAAGCAATCCGCCGCCGGCACAGCATGAAGCTGACTCAGCGGCAGTTAGCGATGCTGGCAAACGTCAGCACGCCAACTATTTCGCGCTTCGAACAGGCAGCGAAGGACATTCAATTGTCGTCGGTACTTGCGATCCTCGATGTGCTTGGCATGACCGACAAGCGCATGCTTTCATTTGATGAACGCGCAACGAGAGACGCAGACGACAGCATTGTCTTTTGGGGCAATGACGGTGACAAAAGGATACGCTTTCGTATTTCGCGCGAAGCTCTTGATGATCATTTTTCCGAAGACGACCGTCTGAGACCCGACGCGGCGTTCAAGAAATATCGCCGCGACATTGAGGCTCTTGCGCGTCGCAAGTACCTGCTTGGCCGGCGCGAGCTGGACGGATCAGTTCTCATCCGCACCAATGAAATTGTTTGAAGCGAGCGCTCGGGTGGGGGCGACACGGCACCGATAAATCTCACCCCTCCGGCCACGCCCGCTGCGGCGGCCGCATGGCCTCGTAGGCATGCGCCATGCGCAACACGCCGACATCGTCGAAACGGTGTCCGACGATCTGCAATCCGATCGGCATTCCATCGGCATCGTAGCCGGCGCAAATCGAGGCGGCGGGCTGTTCCGACATGTTGAACGGCACCGTGAAACCGATGTGTTCGAACGGACGCGTCGGATCGTCGCCGGGCGTGGCCTCGTGGGCCGCATAGGCCGTAATCGGTGAG
>Ga0066903_100004360_pt1 | contig 11941 bp, 11 predicted proteins | sample PanSoiMetaGPlot1_FD_67491 | JGI IMG/M metagenome (GOLD analysis project Ga0066903, IMG submission 67491) | Tropical forest soil microbial communities from Panama analyzed to predict greenhouse gas emissions - Panama Soil - Plot 1 (version 2) | ecosystem: Environmental > Terrestrial > Soil >...
AATACCACGATTAAGGTAAACTGCTATGACCCCATTGGCCGGCGATCCGATCGGGCATCGCCTTGAATCCGGGACGCCCAGTGACCGGATAAGCGCGGTTCACGTCGGCGTCATAGAACCAATCGTCTTCCGCTACGGCATAGCCGGCACGCGTGGCGAAAGCCTCGATGGCGGGGCGCGGGCGCTTCTCGCTGTCCTTGTCAGCGCCGACGGTGGCGGCGTTCGACGTGCGCGTGAACCATATTCTTCTTTCGTGCCATCGGCTTGATCCCCATTCTGTAACCAATCTTGAGGGAAAAATTACCAAGACCAAAATCAATGTTGCGATGCAAAATATACCGGTGGACGTTGGGTCATTCTGCTTGACGCAGGGGAGCTTTGGGCAGTTAGTTTCCCCAACGTTCGGTCTTCGTGGGGAAACGGGTCATGGCGAATGACACCTCGACCAGCAAAGCAGATGTGGACAATTGGCGCCGCGGCTATGAAGCGGCCCTAAGCGGCAAAGCCTTCCTAAGAGCCGGCGACGAAAAGACCAGCGCTTGGCGCCTCGGCTATCGAGACGGCAGAGCGTTGCGACTTAAACAATACGCAGAAGCGAAACAGCATTGGCCAACCGATCAGCGTCGCTTGGTGTGGGGGTAGCGTCGATTGACCTGACGTATCTACGACTAGCCGCTCAGCGGTGCGTTATTGATAGGTCTGGCCAGTTTGATCTGGCGGAAATCCTCGGCGTCAGCGAGCGAACCGTCCAACGGTGGGAAGCAGCCAAGACAGGTGCCGAACCTTGCAGCGTACGCGCTTGAATGCGTAGCCACGCTGCTCGCCGAGCAGCCCTGACAGACTTAGCAGACGGCCCTACTGCTGCTTGCCACCAGACAGGCCCACGAAGTGACTCTTTGCGTTCGGCCTTTTTCGACGGCGATCAGAGGGGCCGGGTGCGCGCTGCCAACGCCATCGCGATCAAGGACGTGCCGCCGAAAACAAGATCGATCCCCACCAACAGGCCGAGCGCCCACGCGAACGCTTCAGGCAGGCCCGCTATGATAATACCGGCGAGGATCAAATCGATGATCCCGCTCAGCACCAACCACTCCCAGCGACCCGACAATTGGCGTCGGTGCTCAACGGCGAGAATGATAGTGAGAATGCCGTCGACGATAAAATAGGCGATGAGCACGTAAGTCAGCGTCACCAGCCCCTGAATCGGCCACAGCAACAACACCACGCCGGCCGCTAAAGCGACGAGAGCGGACAGCAAGGACCAGGTGAACCCCGGTGCCTGCCGTCCCCAGAAGGTCGCGATGAGCCCAGCCACCCCGCCAAACAACAACATCCACCCGATAAAGATCGTTACCGTCAGTCCTGCAATCGGCGGAACCAAGATGGCCGCCAGTCCGAGCAGAACCAGAATGATTCCTTCAGCGAGGAACAATCCCCAGTGGTCGTGAATCGACCTCCCCAAAGCGGTGGAGAGATCCTTTGGGCTCGTAGATTGTGTCGAAGCCATCGTCATCTCCTGCGCTTAACGACGCGCAGACTAGCATGGCCAACCGATTGGTTGAAGCGCAGCCGACAGCGTTTTTGTCCGCAGTCCGGCAGCCATGGGTCTATGCATCCCGGATGACCGCAGGCGACCGATGCCCTTCGGTTGAAGCCTGCTCTTGAGAGCGCATCGTCGCCTCAATGGCCGAATTGCTCGCGCAGGATCCGCTCGTCCAAGCTGTGCCCCGGGTCAAACAACATGTGCATGGTCGTGCTGTTATCCATCGAGACTTCTACGCGGCGAACCGAGCGTACCTCATCGCGATCGGCGACGGCGGCTGCCGGACGCTTGTCCGGCTTCAGGATCTCAATTGAGACCCGCGCGGTGTTGGGCAACAACGCGCCGCGCCAACGCCGTGGTCGGAACGGACTGATGGGGGTGAGTGCGAGCAGCTCGGCATGAATCGGGATAATGGGTCCCTGCACCGACAGGTTGTAGGCGGTCGATCCCGCCGGGGTCGACACCAGGATGCCGTCAGCGACGAGTTCCGGGAGCCGCTGGGTGCCATCGACCAGGATGCGCAATCGGGCCGTCTGATAAGTCTGGCGGAACACCGACACCTCATTGATGGCGCGGGCTTCGTAGTGGGCACCGTGGATATCCAAGACCTGCATGAGCAGCGGGTGGATCATGGTGGTTTCGGCGGCCGCCAAGCGCTCCCGGAGCCCGTCCTCCGCGTACTCGTTCATCAGGAACCCGACGGTGCCCCGGTGCATGCCGTAGATCGGTTTGTCCGAGGTCATCAGTCGGTGCAGGGTCTGCAGCATAAAGCCGTCGCCCCCGAGTGGGATGATCACGTCGGCCGTGCTGGGCGTGACGTTACCGTAGCGCGCCGTCAGGCGCTCACAAGCCGCCTGGGCTTCCGGACTGGGGCCGGCCAGAAAGGAAAGCTTATCGTAACGGCGCCGTGGGCGGCTCATCGCAACAGCAGCTGAAAGGGCGGCGCCTGAGGTCGCCGCGCCACAACAGGGAGTGGGAGTAGCGAGCGCGTCGTCTTCGTCTACACGACGAAGATTGCCATTGAGGCAACCAAGTAATTGTCGTGCCTATCGAATTCGGCGGGACGGTGGCCAAGGAAACGTACGCTCCCTCGAGATGCCAAGATGAGGCAATGAACTCAAGTCCTTATCGACTTCTATAGCGGGGCACTGATTCTGCCTAGACCGCTCACAAAATGGCAGCGGATTGTGGCGGGTCATCGGCTGACAAATAGTGCGCCAGTGCGGTATTTGCTAGCCGAATGGGGGAACGCGGTACGCGAGATCAAGCGTTTCGGCTCACAACGAGTCAGGCGACTTCGACTGGATTAAGCTTCCCACGAGCCAACTTGGATGCGCGAAGGCCGGATGCTCCCTCCGATGCCGATCGCGGCCGAAGTCATATCCGCATTAGGCTTGGCCTGAGAGAGGACGACTTCGGGAAGTCGGGATGGAGGCCCCGAGGAGGCCGCAAGAGCCTGCCATTGGGCCTGCAGGCGACCGTATTGGCAATTTGATACCGTAACCTCGATCTGAACCTCCGCACGACTTGACGTTATGTCCGTCGCCTTGAGGCCGACCAGGGCGCTGGCAGCGAATGCAGCTAGTTCCGTGGTCAACGCATTGATCTCGCCAAAGCTCCGTCGAACGGGCGCCGATCGACAGGAAATCCGAACACGCAGAGCGCGTTGGAGATCTGGGAGTCTGTCGGACCGGGAAGGATCAGGACCCGTCCGCGCGGTGCCATGTGAGTGCTGCGCTCGGCTCTCCACTACTTGGACGTGTAGACCTGACGACATGCCGCCGACCTGGAATCCGACTGGAGTTTGTTGACGAGCAAGCTCGGCGGTGGCCGTGCGCGCCCGATGGGTGGGCCGTTCAGAGATATCGCGAGCCAGCCCCGTTGATCGACTGAGTTGCGATTTCGCACCCGGCTATCCCGAAACCATGCTGGACGCCGCCACGGTGTACTTGAACCAGAGCGCATGGCCTCACGACGTTTTTCAAATGGTCGGCAGCCGTCGATTGGGCGACGAAAATGCACGCGCCCTGCCGCGAGCACTGTCCGTGATCAAGCAACCTAGACTTTCGACCTTGCCAGACCAACTATGAAAGACTTACGATTTGCTCAGGAAGCCTGGACGCTGACGATTCCGGGCGCAGAAAGGGGAGGGCGTCATGTTGTCACGGCGAGCGTTCGCGGGATTTGCATCGTGCGCAATCTGCGGAATTACAGAGTTCGTTGCCACCGAAGTGTTAGCCCAAGGTGCGCAACCCACACCCACGGCCGGCGTTACGCGAAAGATTTTGTCGCAAACGGTCCGGCGCCCGGCTATGTGACGCTACTTGTGGAAGCAACAATAGAGGCCGGAGTCAAAGTTGCGCGACACACGCATCCGGGAATCGAATCCTCCTATGTGCTGGAAGGCGGCCTTGAGCTTCCCATAGAAGGTCAACCAACCCGCACGATCAAGGCAGGCGACGGCTTTCAAATACCCGCCGAAACGCCCCATGCTGGTGGCAAACCCAGCGACGTGAAGTCCAAAATTCTCATCACCTATGTTGTGAAGAAGGGAAAGCCCCTCGCATCTCCGGCTTAAACAGTCGTCGATTTGGCAGGTTTGAGGGGGACGGCACCATTGCTCCCGCGCCTTACCACAGCGCGGCGTGGCGTTGTCTGCGCGAGCTGTTCACGGCGGTCAATGCCGGTCCGCTCGACTATGTGCCGGTGAAACAATATGCAGATGGCGCGCTTCGCCTCAGGCCTTATGGTCTAGTCGTGAGCGGATCAGCGACGGGCACCGAATAATTCCTCAAACTCTTTGAGATAAGCTTCTATCAGATCGAGCGACTATATCTCATGGTGCTTTTGTGAGAATTTTAAAACGAATTCATGCGATCGAAGTAGCGATCGAATTTGTTGGAACAGGCAGGAGTGCGATTGGATCGAACGCCGGGTTCCTGTAAGGGAAAGGTCGGGCCAGAACTTGGAGCTTTCGAGGGGTCGTCAACCGAGACTTCCTTCTGGATCTGCTACCCCGCTTTTGCGTAGGAGCCGCGTTGAGAATCGCAAGCATGCACCGCTCCTCCATGAATCGCTCATGGTAGCAAGCACTTGAGAGACTCGCTCTTGTGCGTTTTAACCACGCAGAAAGCCTACAGCTCGGAAGCGACGGCGCTTCTGGCAGGCAGCGGACTTGTAGCCAATCACGCGCCTCCTCCCGCGTTCACCCAGAATTAAGCCGCCATCGATAATTGTGTCTGCCTCGAAGGAGTGGCAAGGAGGCGCGATGAGCGCCAAAATGCATGCACTGATTACTGGCGGATCAAGCGGCATCGGTAAGGCATTGGGCGGCAAGCTTGCGGCGGCTGGCTACCACGTTTCGTTGATTGCCCGGCGCGATCATCTTCTCGCGGATGCTGCGGCAGAAATCCGGCGCAAGGGGCAACAAACCGATCAGCATGTCGCTTGCTATGCCGCCGATGTGGCCGATCGGTCGCGGGCAGAGGCCGCCGTGAAGTCCGCGATCGCGGAATTTGGACCGCCGGATCTCGTTGTCGCTTCGGCGGGCATTGCCGAGCCGGGGTATTTTGCGGATATGTCTGCGGACGTTTTCGAGCGTGCGATGGCGGTCAACTATTTGGGCACACTTTACGTCCTTCGTACCGTGCTTCCCTCGATGCGCGCCCGCAGGCGCGGCCGCGTCGTTCTGATCTCCTCTGGGGCGGCCCTATTGGGCGTGTTCGGCTACGCGTCCTACGGTCCGTCCAAGTTTGCCGTGCGTGGGCTCGCCGAGTCGCTTCGTGCCGAGTTGCGGTCCGACAATATCGGGGTCTCGGTCGCTTATCCGCCGGAGACAGAAACGCCGATGCTCGAAGAGGCGAACAAGACGATGCCACCAGAAACCAGGCTCATCTGTAGCTTGGCGAAAGCCTGGACCGCCGATGCCGTCGCGGATTGCATCTTGCACGGCATCGAACGCGGTACTTTCGCGATCACGCCCGGCCTGACTTTGACACTCATGTATCGGTTCCCGGGCGTCGCCATCCCGGTCCTGCGCTGGTATTGCGACCGGCTCGCGGATGGCGTGCGCACTTCCTCCCCTCAAAGCGCCGAACTTCCGGTCACGACTCGCGGGAATGCCCCAATGAAATTTCTCTCATCAGCCAAGCATGGATTTATGGGCTTCTGGTATCGTTATGTCAGAGTTCTGAATTCGATCTGGCCATCGATTACCCTTCAGGGGAAACGACTCGTCATATTCCCAAACGTCTACAAGCCGCTCGAGAACGAGCAGGCCTGCAGCGAATATTGCCGGGAGGGCGACAGGGTGCTGGATCTGGGCTGCGGGAGCGGCGTCGGCACCGTATTCTGTGCGCCAAAAGCGCGGGAGGTGATCGCCGTCGATATCAGCTTGCCCGCCGTCAAAAATACTGAAGAGAATTGCAGGATACATGGCTTGAAAAATGTCAAGGTGATGCAGAGTGACATGTTCTCCCGCGTTGAGGGAAAATACGACCTCATCCTGGCCAACTCGCCGTACATTGAGGATCAGTTCGAACGCGAAGAGCAACAATTCGCAACCTCAGTAAAGTACTTGCCTACTCTTTTCGCGCAGGTTGGCGACTATCTCGCGGAGGACGGCCGACTGCTCATCCAGTTTCCCTCCTGGTCTCGACCACGAATCGAAAGACTTGCATCCGAGCATGGCCTGCAATTGATTTCCGTGCGGCCTTTGCCTCGCAAGCCGCCGGCCCTCTCGCTTTTGAGCATTCTTTATATGCAGGTTGGCTTCAAATCGGCCCTGTACCTTCTGCAGCGAGAGTCAACCCCATCGCTGGCACTGGCTGCGAACGCCTAGGGCCTGCTGGAGAAGCAAGCGTAGGTGGGCAAAGCCGTTGAAAGTGCCGTGCCCACGCGTTGCCGTGACGGCGGGACGCTTTGCTTCGCCCACCACATAGAGCCCGTCCGGAGCGGGTCGTGGAACGTCTGTCCCGCATCGCCAAATGTCGAACCCCCTTCCATTCGCGGAACGGGTGGCCATACGCTCGTGCCCTACAGCAGCATTTAAGGCAAGCGCGGTCGCTACCAATCGACTGAGCGGAAAGGTCCCCAAGGTTCCGCGCCGGTGTCGGCCTTCTCGACTAAAGAGACTGGGTTAGTCACCGTCGAGATTTGTTGAATATGTCGCCGAGAGTTTGTTGCTTGATCGGCGACCGCTCTGCCATGCTCAAAGCCATTTGAGCCATGATGAGCAATCGCGGTGATCAAGCCGACGCTCACGGCAGCACCGACCGCGATGAATTTCCAAGTGCGCATGACAGCCTCCTGCAGAGCTAATCGTGAAATTGATTAGTCCATCGAGGAGCCCCCGACGCCCTCTTTCCTTTCCCAGCTTAATGACGGCGCTCGCCGAGCTGGCACCCGCGGGAAGCGCGAGCGCCGTACTGCGCCATCGTGGCGTAAAGAGTTGATGACGCACGCGTGACAGGGCGCGCGCTACGTAAGGAAAGCAATTGGGATTGCTACGAGGTTGACGGCCGCAGAATTGGCGCAATCTGTCACGTCCATTCGGTTTGTCGATCAGCACAAATCCGGTTGGCGGTCGCAATAAGCTGAGGATGTTGGAAGATGACCCGCGCGGCCGGTTCGTCTCTGCTGTGACCAGAAAGTAATACCTTAATACCGCCACCGAGCCGGTGGTCCCCTGGGGCTACGGCGTCAAGGAGGTTCACGAGGCAACGGCCATCACTTTGCACCACCTATTCGTTGATCTAGAAACTAACCTCGGAATCCTGCGAAAGCGACGACCACATGACTCAAGCTCGCGAAAGAGTGGTCCTCATCACCGGATTCGAGCCCTATGGCGGACGCGGCCGCAACCCTGCGGCGGAAATTGCCAAGGCCCTCGAGGGCCTGACAATCGAAGGCCATCGGGTGGTCGGACGAACGCTGCCGGTGTCCTATCGTGGGCTCGCCGACCGGCTGGCCGCGTTCATCGAGGAGCAAAACCCGCTGGTGGCGATCAGTCTCGGCCTATGGCCGGGCGAGCCGACGATCAGGCTCGAGCGCTTCGGCCTCAATCTTGCGGATTTCGAGATCGCCGATAACGATGGGGCGACCCTGGTCGACGAAGCAATCGAGGTCAACGGCGCAACCGGGCTATTCGCGACCTTGCCGCTGCGTGCCATCGAGCAGGCACTGCTTGCTGGCGGCATTCCCGCCCGGCTCTCCAGCACGGCCGGAACATTTCTGTGCAATGCGACGCTATATAGCCTGATGCGCATCATCGAGCGGCCCTCGTCGACAGCAGTGGGTGGGTTCATTCACGTGCCGTACATGCCCGAACAGGTCGCCTTGATGCTCGCAGACACCAAGCGCGAGCAACGTCTCGAATTGCATCAGCGTTCCGACCTCGCCTCTATGGAGCTTTCGGTGCAAGTCCGCGCGGTGTCGATCGCGATCGCCACAACACTCGCGGAGATCGGCCGAGCGTGACCGCCGAGCCCGCTTGGATTCTCGAATTCGACGCCGTCTCGAAGCGTTTCGGTGACACCGTCACCGCCGACAGGCTGTCGCTCACGGTGGCGCGCGGCGCGTTTGTCACGTTTCTCGGACCGAGCGGTTCGGGAAAATCGACGGCGTTGCGCATGGTGGCTGGATTGGAGCGACCCGATTCGGGTCGCATCCTGATCGAGGGGCGAGACGTCGCCGGCGTGGCGCCCTGGCGGCGCAATCTCGGCATGGTATTCCAGCATTACGCGGTATTTCCCCATATGACCGTCGCCCAAAACGTCGCCTATGGGCTCAAGATGCGCAACGTGCCGCACCACGCGCGCTCGCAGCGCGTCAGGGAGATGCTCGACCTTGTCGGACTGCCCGGATTCGAGAACCGCGATATCACACGGCTCAGTGGCGGGGAGCAGCAGCGAGTGGCCCTGGCCCGTGCGCTCGCACCACAACCTCGCATGTTGCTGCTCGACGAGCCGCTTTCGGCGCTCGACGAGAAGATCCGGCGCGAGATGCAGAGCGAACTCAAGCACATCCAGCGCAAGACTGGCACCACTTTCCTTTATGTGACGCACGACCAGGAGGAAGCGCTGACAATGAGCGACGCGATTGCGGTGCTCAATCAGGGAATGTGTGCACAATATGATCCCCCGGAAGTTTTGTTCCGCCGGCCGCGCAACCGTTTCGTCGCCTCATTCTTCCGCGGCTGCAATGTGCTCGACGCCGAGTGCCGCATGACGAGCGATGGACAGCTCATGCTGACGGTCGGCGGCGCCGAGATCGTGCTGCCAACGACGACGAGCGCCGCGTCCAAGTCACAGGTCTCAATCGCCGTGAGGTGCGAGAACCTGCTCCTCGGCACTCGCGCCCAGTCGTCCGCCGCGCGCTTTGCGGCCCGGGTGGAAGACATCATCTATCGCGGGACCAATGTCGATCATGTGCTACGCTTCGCCGACGGGCAGGTCGTGCTGGCAACATCGACGCGCCGCGAACTCAACGACGGCGAGGCCAGCGTGATTGTCGGTTGCGATCCGGCGAATATTGTCGTGCTGGAGCCGTGAGGCTGATCACCGCGTGACGCGTCGCCCGATGGCCAGTGACAATAGGAGTAGCATCACCGTCACCAGGATGAGCAGACTCATCAGCGCATAAAGTGACGGCGACAGTCCAACCTGTAGGTAAGTCGACCAGATATAGGTCTGTACGGTGTTGAGCGGTCCCTGCACCAGCGATGTGCGCACCGTCTCGTTGAAAGATAAGATCATCGAAAAGGTCGCGGCTCCGAGAATGCCCGGCCGGATCAGAGGGAACTCGACGTCGCGAAAGGCGCGCCAGCGACTGGCTCCGGTCATGTAGGCGGCCTCCAAGTATACCGGGTCGAAGGTCGCCATGACGGTGAGGATGATCAAGGTGGCAAAGGGCAGGGCCCACAGGACGTGCACCACACAGATGCTCCACAGCGACGACGGCACGCCGAGCTGGCGAAAGAACAAGGCAGTGGCGAGGCCCATGCTGATGCCCGGGACGAACACGGGCAGCAGAACAAGCAGCAGGATGACTCGCGGTATGCGCAGCTCCCGCACCGCCATAGCGGCCAATAGTCCAAGCGCCGGTGCCGCAAGCGCGGTAACGAAGGCTACAACCAACGTCGTGCCGAGCGCGCCGACGAGAACAGGATTGTCGGGCAAGCTTGCATACCAACGCAACGTCAGCCTCTCGCCGACGGCGGACGTGCCCCTCGCGTCGATCGAGAACAGGAAAGGCGGAACGAGCGGAAGATAGAGCACGCAAAGGACCGCGGCGAGCGCCAACCACATCAGCCATTGTGCTAAGGGGCGGATGGTCATCTCAGAACCGCCAATACAAGATTTTGCCGAGGAAGGATTTGAGGTCAAACATCACATACCAGCACAACAGCAGCGCCAGCATGACAATGACCACAACGCTCGCCATCGCCGCAGCCAGCGGGTAGTTGAGCACGTCGAGCGCACTGGTGATTGCATTGCCCATCAGCTGGTAGCCGGTGCCGCCCAGAATAATCGGCACCGCGCTGTCGCCGAAAGCCCCGGCGAAGCCGAAGATCAGTGCGGCGAATATCCCCGGAACCGAGAGCGGCAACGTGATCCGCCGGAACGTGCGCCACGGATTGGCGCCGAGCAGAAAGCTCGCCTCGATCAGTCGGTGGTCGAGCCCCACGAGTGACAGATAGATCGGGAAAATCATGAAGGGCATGTAGGAGGTAACGAGGCCGAGGAGCACCGCAAAGTCGCTGTAGAGCAGCCAATCGATCGGATGGTCGGTGAGGCGGAGCATTTCGAGCGCCTGGTTCACCGGCCCGGTGCGGGCGAGCAGCCAGGACCAGGAAAATGTTCGGATAATGTAGTTGACCAGGAAGGGCAGCGTGAACAACACGAGCACGACACGCGCAGCCTCACGCCGCACCCGGAAGCAGAGGAAATAGGCGATTGGGTAAGCAAGCACGAGGCTAATCGCCGTGACCTCTGCGGCAACGACGACGCCACGCTCGAGCACGAAGAGGCGAACGCCGGAGAGGAAGTCGAGATAAGCGTCGAACCGAAAAGCCGGCCGGATGCGAAATCCCACGCGCTGCCAAAAGCTGATGGCGAATGCCAGGGCGAGTGGCGCAATGAGGAACGTCGCGACAAACACGACCGGAAGCGCCAACAGGACGATCCGTCCCCGGTCTAACACCGCCTCCAGGACCCTGGGCCTTGCGCCCTCACACGTATTCATCAGCAGCAAGCTTCGGCAAATTCCCAGGGACAGCTACCCGCCGGGAGCCGCCTTAAAGCGTGCCCACTCGGCCTCGTACGTCTCCACATTGGTCGGCCAGCGCTGCTGCCACGTCCCACCTTTCTCGAACTTCTTCTTTACTCCGGCATCGATCGCGGCGATGCGCTGCGCCTTGTCGGCGGGAAATTCGTCTGGGTGCTCCCTCGCATAGGCGGGTGCGAGCGGATTGGTCATGTAGCCGCGCAGTTCGGTGATCCGCGCGCCGTACCAGCCCCCTAGCATAAAATCCAGAAGATCATAGGTGGCCTTGCTGCGTGCCGGAGTTCGCGCCGGGTTCTTCACGATATAGGCCGCCATGGCCCACAACAGATAACCTTCCTTGGGTGCCGCATAAACCGCGTCGATGCCCTTGGACTTGGCGACGAATACCATGGGTTCCCAGCAGTCGAGCACCTTGACCTCCTTGGAAACCAGGAGATTGACCGCCTGCTCGAAACTCGACCAGAGGGTGCGGAACTGACCCTCCTTCTTTTTCTCGATCAAGAAGTCGACAACCGCTTTCACCTCCCCCGGCGTCAGATTGGCTGGGTCGCCGATCGTCGCCTGCTTGCTCTCCTTGAGATAGAGCGCAGTCTTCTGCCCCGCCGTCGTGTAGTTGTCTTCTAGCGCGACAAAACCTTTCCATTTCGGGTCGAACAGCGCGCCGTACGTATCGAGCTGTCCGGTCGCCTCTGGCAGAAACGCGAAGGAGTCTCCCTGCAGAACCGTGGGCACGCCGTAGATTTTTCCCAAGTAGCCGATGAAGTCGAAGCCCGGCGTCCCGGGTTTGAGGTACTCGGCCACATAGCCGTCCTTCGCCCAGTTTGGTATTTTGCTGGTGTCGATCGCCTCGATGAGGTCATTGTCGACTAAAGGCTTCTGCATGCCGCCGACAATGTTGATGATGTCATAGGTCTTGGTCCCGCCGCCTGCAATTAGCACGTTGAGAATCGCTGATGGCCCGTTGCCGATCGACACCAGATTGACGCCGCTGCCGCCGCTCGCTCGCGTGTATCGCGACCAGTCGCCGCCGGGATCTCCGACGCCGATATCAGCGAAATTGACGGCCTCAGCGGCAGCAGCCGGCCAAGAGGCCACGCCGAGCGCCAGGCCAGT
>Ga0066903_100004362_pt1 | contig 11940 bp, 8 predicted proteins | sample PanSoiMetaGPlot1_FD_67491 | JGI IMG/M metagenome (GOLD analysis project Ga0066903, IMG submission 67491) | Tropical forest soil microbial communities from Panama analyzed to predict greenhouse gas emissions - Panama Soil - Plot 1 (version 2) | ecosystem: Environmental > Terrestrial > Soil >...
TTCGGTCTTCGGAGAAGGATCCGACCGCGACGACTTCGACGGCGGGTCCACTTTCGCGACGTCGCCCGGCTGGCGACGGAACTGGTACGCGATCCCGCCGATCAGCACCACTGCTACACAGGCGATAGCTGCGGCGGACTTCCATTTCGAGAGCGCCATGGTCCGTACCGCGCCGTCGGCCAGGCGGTTGGCAGTTGCCGCCGTTCCGCGGGCGGCGTCCAAGGCGCCGGCCACGTTGTCGGCCGAGATTGCCGCGGCGGAGAGGCCGGCAGCGGTTAATCCGCGCCGGGCGAGCCGCCGGGCGAGCAGGTCGCGGCCGCGGGCCAGGCGGCTGGCGAGGGTCCCCTGCGGCCAGCCGAGTTGTCGCGCCGCGTCCGCGATCTGTTGACCTTCCAGTTCGCACAAGACGATGGGTACGCGGTACTTTTCCGGAAGCCGGTTCACCTCAGCGTCGATCGTTGGCCGGACGTCCGGGTCCGCCGGGGGCGGGGGCGGCGCGCGTTCCGCGGCGAGTTCCTTGGCTCGTCTCCGGACGGCGTTCGCGCGCGCCTTCCGTGCCACGTTGCAGGCCACGCCATAGAGCCACGCTCCAACCGTGCCGCGCCGCCGGACTGCATGCGCCTTGCGAACCAAAACCAGGAAGGTGGCCTGGAACGCGTCCTCGGCATCGGCTTGGTTCCCGAGCAACCGCCGGCAGGCGCCAAGGACGGCCGGGCCGTGCCGCCAAACGAGACACTCGAACGCCGCCTCGTCCCGGCGCGCCAGGTAGGCATCGAGGAGCTGACCGTCGGTCAGCCCCGCGTCCGCGAGGGCGGCCTGGCGCAATTGCCCGACGATCCGAGGCGGTACGCTCGGCATCCACGATCTCCAGGGCTTTCCTTTCTATTCCGGGAGGGGGGTTGCTTTATCCAGTATTTTGGCCCCCCAGGACCGATGGGGCCCTATCGGACCCAAGAGACGGACCACCGCCTCACCACCCCGTCCCAAGCCGACCTCACTTGCCCGCCATAACGTATAAAGTACGTTGACCATTCGATCTCATCTTTTTGCTCGCCGATCTGTCGAGGATTCACTCTCCATGATGGCTTCGCATCGCCCGGCTGATGTGCCGGCGCCACCGCCACCCGAGCCGGCACCCGAGACGACTGCGCCGGCACCGGGCGCGAAAACGACTCTCCCCTCGTCGAGCTTTCTGGTCGGGTTCGACTGGATTCTGGCCCTCGGCGTGCTCACGCTCGCATTCCTGATTGCATCGTTCTCCGTCCGCAACTCGGACTTCTGGATGCACCTGGCAACGGGCCGGCTATTTGCCGAGGGCAAGTACGAGTTCGGCAAGGATCCGTTCAGCTATGTCGGCGCCGACCGGATCTGGGTCAACCACGCCTGGTTGTTCGACTGGCTCCTCTATCTGCTGTACAAAGCGACCGGCGGGCCGGGCGTTGTCGTGGTCAAGGCGATCGGATTAACGCTGACCGCCGCGCTCCTCCTTCTGGCACGCAAGCCTGGGCAAACAGTCTTTCCCGGCGTCGTTTGCGTCGGTTTAGCGCTGGTCGCCGCCGCGCCGCGATTGCTCCTCCAGCCGACGGCCGCGTCGTTCCTGTTCCTCGCGGCGTTCATGTTTCTCTTGATCCGCGTGCCCAGAACGCCGGGCTCGTGGAAGTTCCCCATCCTGGTCGCAGTCTTGTTCTGCGTCTGGGCCAACACGGACCAGTGGTTCTTCCTCGGGCCGGCCATCCTGCTCCTCTACACCATCGGCCAGTACATCCGTCCCGACGAGGGAGAGGATGTCGGCACGCTTTGGAAGGCACTCGGAATCGGCGTCCTGGCGTGCATGCTGAACCCGTACCACGTCCGGGTGTGGACGTTGCCGCCGGAGGTGGTCGATCGCGAGATGGCGGAAATGTTCAAGGACGATGTCGAGTTTTCCCTGCTCGTTCGCGGCGGACTCGACAAAGAGGCGTGGGACTTCTCCGCGAACCCGGTCAACCCGACGGCCCTGATTGTCCTCCTCGCGCTCTGCGCAATCGGATTTGCCGTCAACTATCGGCGGGCGTCTGTCGGGTTGGCGGTCGTCTGGGTGGGAGCTATGTTCCTGGCCGTGGCGCACCTGCGGGCCATCCCGTTCCTGGTGTTCGTGACTGCGCCGATCGCTGCGCTCAACCTGGCCGCGGCTGGCCGCCGATTGATTGAAACGCCGCTAAGCGAAGGGAGTGTCCGCGCGCTGCACACGCTTCGTTCGGGCAGCCGGGCGGCCGTCGGCCTGATCGGGCTATTGATGATTGCCGTGAGCTACGCCGGCTGGCTGCAGCCGTTCGCCCAGCAGCGGCGGTGGAAGTGGGACGTCGAGCCGAGCCCGTCGTTGGTGCGGGCGGCGGAGAAGATACAGCAGTGGCGCGAGACAAAGATCCTTCCGCCGGAAGCTCATCTCCTCAATCTGCAGCCGGACTTCGCCAACTACGCGGCCTGGTTTGCTCCATCCGAGAAGTCATTTTTTGATTTCCGGCTCCGGTTCCATGCGGACGAGGTGGCCGACTACATCGCGCTGCGGCGCTACCTGGCGCATAGAGATCCGCAGGAACGAAAGCGCGATCCCTACGACTTGAACGCATTCCTGCGCAAGCACCGGATCACCTATGCCGTTTCAGCGCATCCCTTACGGCACTACAACTTTTGGGCAGTGGACGCATTGTGGGGCAACGAGGCCGACCCGGCGGCTGGGCCCGAGTGGGTGTTGTGGCACGTCGAGGGGCGGGCGGTCATCCTCGGCTGGACGAAACAACAGGAGATCTCGACCGCGGCATTCGACCGACTCCGGTTTGATCCGCTGCGCGCTGCCTACGTGGACCCGCAGCTACTCCCCATGCCTGAGGTGCGCCAGCCGTTGCCGCCAAGGGACGTCTGGGAACGCTTCGTCATTGCGCCCCCGGTCACGCCGGCCGAAGGGGAAGAGACGCTCGTTTATAACCAGTACCGGCAGACGCTCGTGCGGCGGGTCATCATGCGTCACCAGACGCTATTGTTTGTCGCGGATCAACTCGTGTTGCCGCGCATGTTGACCCCGGCCCTGAGCGTGTGGGGCTCCATAAGTCGTCAGCTGATGCCCCCGGTCATGCCGCCGGAGGTGAGCGCGGTTTCCCTCCTGGCGGTGCGCGCCGCCCGTCAGGCGATCAAGACCAGCCCGGACCACCCGGACGGGTATTACTTTCTGGCCAAGGCGTACTCGGACCCGACCTTGACGTTCCCGGAGCAAGATATGGTGACAGTGGCCACTCTTGCGCGCTGCCGCGCCCGGCTGCCGGAGAACCCCGCCGAGGTGCGGAGCACCAACATCGATGTCCTCGAATTGTGCAGTGACCTGGGCATGGCCCACCAGAACGCGATGCCCAAGCGCCTCGACCTGCTCTTCGACGTCACCAAGATGAGCATCCGCTATTTGGAGGACGAGATCGAAGCCCGGGAAAAGAACCTCGATCAGTTCTCCGGCCAGCTTCGGGACCGGGCGGAAAAAGAGCTGGACTTCCGCCGAAAGGAACTCGCGGAGCGCGAAAAGCAAGTGAAGACTGCGGAGACCGACCTCCGGCGGAGTACGGACCGGTACCTCAACGCGGTGGCCAACCAGACTTCCCCCCTGGAGCGGGCGCGCATCGCGCGAGTGCTCGGCCTGGTCAAGGAAGCGATCGACGAGCTGCGCAGGGAGCACGAGCGGTTCCAGAAGCGGCTCGAGGGCGAGGGGAAAGACGCAAATTTCTCCGACGCTGACCTGGCCCTGCAGTTCGCCGTCCATGCCGAGCTGATTGAGCTTCTGATGTATGACGGTCAAGTCGAGGAGGCGTCTCAGATCCTCGACGCGATGGACACGCAGGACGCGGCGCGGGTCATGGCCTCGGACAGGATCCGAGCTGAATATCACAACGTCCGCCACGAGATGGTCGACCCGGCCCCGCACTACCGGCGACTCCGGCAACAGATCGCACTGTCCGTCGGCGACTTCCAGACGGCAATCAATATGCAGCGCAAAGACCTTCAGGCGCTCCAGCGCGACTTCGAGAACTTTCGCCAGCTCAATTACCCGGCCGGTCTGCCGCCGTTGGCCGTCCCGAACCCGGTCGTGCAGCAACTGGAGGGGCCGCTGGGACTGGGCGAGTTGTCGGTGCTGTCGCCGCTCGGCCCTATCGCCGCCCAGGCGGGGGTAATCGGCCGTGCCCAGCACGTCACCAAGATCAACTTCATGTTCCAACTGGCGCGGTTACAGGTCGAAATGTACTCCCGACTCGCTCAGACCCACCTGGAATTTGGAGAAATCCCGTCCGCCCTCAGCTATTTCCGGCAGGCGGTGGCGATGAAGGACTTTGCCGACCCCGCCCCGCAACAGCGGCTCGCCCAGGCGTACATTCACGCGATCGAAGCGGCCCAGGGCGGGGGGATCCCGCGGTGAGGATCGTCAACCCGAAGGTCCGCGACGACCTCGCGGCCGGGCGGTCCATCCGGCTGAACCTCGGGGTCGGGCGCCGGCCGCGGGAAGGGTACTATGGCCTCGACTGGATCGAAATGCCCGGCGTGGACGTGGTCGCCGACCTGAATGAGCCGTTCACGCAGCTTCCCGACAATTCGGTCGAAGCGATCTACACCCACCACACGTTTGAACATGTGGTGAATTTCCTCCCGCTACTAAAGGAGATTCACCGCGTGGTGGTGCCGGACGGACGTGTCGAAGTTGTCGTCCCGCACTTCTCCAACCCCTACGGCTTCTCGGACCCGACGCACGTCCGCTTCTTTGGGCTGTACTCCTTCTACTACTTCGCAGACGAAGCCGACCAGCCGCGGCGCAAGGTCCCGGCCTTCTACCTGCCGGAGCGATTTGCGGTCGAGTCGATCGACATTACCTTCATGCCGACGCTCATCATGTTCAAACCGGTCCGGCGACTGATGACCAAAGTCGTTAACTCGTCGATGTGGCTTCTCGACTGGTACGAACGTTCCTGGTGCCGCCATTTCCCGGCCGACAGTATTCGGTACGTGCTTCACGTCAAAAAGTCCTGAGTTCTGAGTGCTGAGTCCTGAGTGAACGCCACTCAGCACTCAGGACTCAGCACTCAGGACTCTTTCCCGTACAATCAATCCTTTCCCCCGGAGGGCGCCCCCGTGAGCGCCTCGACCAATACGCCAATTCGCATCGGCTTTTTGGGAGCCGGGCAAATGGCCGCGGCCCTGGCCCGCGGATGGCTCGCCGCCGGTTTGACAACACCTGCCACGTGTCGGGCCAGTGACCCGGTCCCGGCCGCCCGCGCAAAGTTTCAAGAACAAACGGGCTGTCCGGCCGGGGCCGACAATCGCGAAGTCGTATCCGCGAGCGATGTACTCGTGCTCGCGGTCAAGCCGCAGTCGATGCCGGCGCTCCTGGACGAGATCCGCAATGCGGTCACGGATCGACACCTCATCATTTCGATCGCAGGTGGCATCACCCTCAAGCAGCTGGCTGACGGGCTTTTGGCCAACTACCGCCTGGTGCGGGTGATGCCGAATACCCCCTGCCTCCTGTGTGCCAGCGCCGCCGCGTTCGCAGCCGGCCCAGGGGCGAAGGCGGAGGACGCGGCACTCGTCGAGAAGCTTTTCAACGCCGTGGGCAAGGCGTTCGCACTACCGGAGTCGTTGCTGGACGCGGTCACCGGCCTGAGCGGCAGTGGACCGGCGTATGTGTACGTGATGATCGAGGCGCTGGCCGACGGCGGGGTGCGCATGGGCCTGCCGCGGGATGCGGCCCTGACGCTCGCAGCGCAAACGGTCCTCGGCTCGGCCCGCATGGTGCTGGAGACGAAACAGCACCCGGGCATGCTCAAGGACGCGGTTGCCAGCCCGGGCGGGACGACGATCGCGGGCCTGCACGCCCTGGAGCGCGGCGGATTCCGGGCGGCGGTCATGGACGCGGTCGAGGCGGCGACGAAGCGTTCGGCAGAGTTGGGGGGTAAGTAAGACGGACCTGATATGAACCAGGAACTAGTCCTGATCTTCGACTTTGGCGCGCAGTACTGCCAGCTCATCGCCCGGCGGGTGCGAGACCTGAACGTGTTCTCTCAGATCGTCCGCCACGATCTGACGGCTGCTCGCGTGGCCGAACTCAAGCCGAAGGGGATTATCCTGTCCGGCGGCCCCGCGTCTGTCTACGAGCCGGGCGCGCCGAAGATGGACCCGGCCATCCTCGATCTCGGCATACCGGTTCTGGGACTTTGCTACGGCTTGCAACTCGGCTGCCAGATCCTCGGAGCGACGGTGGCCGGGTCAAACCGACGCGAGTTCGGCCGGGCGCCGATTCGCGTTCTCGAACCGGACACAGTCCTTGCCGGCGTCCCGCGCGAGACAATCGTCTGGATGAGCCATGGGGATCAGGTGAAGGCCGGGACCGGCAATTTCGAGATTCTGGCCGCGACCGACACGTGCCCGGTCGCCGCGGTCCGGCACCGGACGAAGCCATTCTTCGGCCTGCAGTTCCACCCAGAAGTGAGCCACACGCCCGAAGGCGGGCGGATGCTCCGCAATTTCCTGCACGACGTCTGCGGCTGCCAGGGCTTGTGGAAGATGCAGACGTTCATCGACCAGACCGTGGCCGAAGTCCGCGAGCGGGTCGGCAGGCGGCGAGTCATCTGCGGTTTGTCCGGCGGCGTTGATTCGTCGGTGGTCGCGGCGCTCTTGCTTCGGGCGATCGGCCCGCAGGTCGCGTGCATCTTCGTCGATAACGGGCTGCTCCGCGAGGGCGAGGCCGACAGCGTCCGGCACACGTTCCGCGACTGGTTCAAGGCCGACCTGCACATGGCAGACGCGTCTGCCCGGTTCCTGGCCGCTCTCAAGGGCGTGACCGATCCGCAGGAGAAGCGGAAGCGCATTGGCCACGTCTTCATCGACGTGTTCAAGGAGGAAGCGAAGTCGATCCCGGACGCGAAGTTCCTGGCCCAGGGGACCCTCTATCCCGACGTGATCGAGAGCGGCGGCACCGCGGACGGGCCAGCGGCGACGATCAAGACCCACCACAACGTCGGCGGCCTTCCGACCGAGCTTGGGTTCGAGCTGATCGAGCCGCTACGCGACCTCTTCAAGGACGAGGTACGCAAGCTCGGCATCGAACTGGGCCTGCCGGAGACGGTCGTCTGGCGCCACCCGTTCCCCGGGCCGGGGCTATCGGTCCGCTGTCTCGGCGAAGTCACGAAAGAGCGGCTCGACATCCTGCGAAAGGCAGACGTGATCTTCCTCGAAGAGCTGCAGGCCGCCGACTGGTATCGCCAGACCGGCCAGGCCTTCGCCGTGCTCTTGCCGATTCAATCCGTCGGCGTGATGGGCGACTACCGCACGTATGAGAACGTGGTGGCCCTTCGCGCTGTCCAGACGGATGACTTCATGACGGCCGACTGGTCGCGATTGCCGGAAGATCTGCTCGCTCGGGTTTCGTCGCGGATCATCAACGAGGTCCGCGGAGTGAACCGCGTCGTGTACGATATCTCTAGCAAGCCGCCGGCGACGATTGAGTGGGAGTGAGCCCGATGAAGTTCACCAAGATGCAAGGCTGCGGCAATGACTACGTCTACGTCGATTGCTTCCGAGAAAAGCTGACCGGCGACCTGTCTAAGTTGGCCGTCGCGATTGCGGATCGCCATTTCGGCGTCGGTGGAGACGGGCTCATCCTCATTTGCCCGTCCGAGCGCGGTGACGCCCGGATGCGCATGTTCAACGCCGACGGGTCCGAGGCCGAGATGTGTGGCAACGGTCTGCGCTGCGTTGCCAAGTACGTCTACGACCATGGCATCGCCCGCAAGGACCAGCTGAAGATCGAGACTGGCCGCGGGGTCCTGACCGTGGACCTGGAAGTGCAGAGCGGCAAGGTCCGCCGGGCGCGCGTGGACATGGGCGAGCCGATCCTGGCCGCAGACAGGATTCCCACCACTCTCAAGGGAAACCCGCCAATCGAGCAGACGATTCACTACGGGCCGGAGCCGAGCGGCACATTGAAAGTAACTTGCGTCTCAATGGGCAACCCGCACGCAGTCGCGTTCGTGGATGAGATCACGAAGAAGTTGGTCCACCAGGTCGGCCCGCTGGTGGAATCGCTCGAGGCCTTTCCACGGCGCACCAACGTCGAGTTCGTCAAAGTGAACAGCCGGACGGAAGCGACCATGCGCGTCTGGGAACGCGGCAGCGGTGAGACGCTCGCGTGTGGCACCGGAGCCTGCGCCGTCGGCGTCGCCGGCATGCTCACCGATCGGTTCGACCGTAAAGTGACGATCCACCTCCTCGGCGGCGACCTCGATATCGAGTGGGGCAAGGACAACCACGTCTACATGGCCGGCCCGGCAGTGGAAGTGTTTTCAGGCGAGTGGCCCGGGTAACAGGCGTGAAAATTCGAGACCCGAAAACGCTCCGTCGCCTGGCCGTCGTCTTGTCCTACGCCACTCGCTTCTGGCACCACACCTTTTCCTTCGCCTACCGGCCGCTGACAACCTACCTGGTGAACGACCGCCCGGAGCTGCTCGGCGATGCGCGATACGTGTATGTATTCTGGCACGACCAACTGTTCATCCCGTCTTTCGTGTATTCGCAGCCGGACACCGCGATCCTCGCAGGCTTGCACCGGGACGGCGAGCTACTCTCGCATCTCCACGAACACTTTGGGCTCCGCGTGATCCGCGGGTCCTCATCGCGCGGGGGGACGGCCGCCCTTCTGCGGATGCTCCGCGACCCGGCGGGTGGCCGGCATTTCGCCATCACGCCGGACGGCCCGAAAGGCCCCAGGCGAAAATGCCAGCTCGGCACGGTCTATCTGGCCTCTCGCACTGGCATGCCGATCGTCCCTAGCGGATTCGGCTTTAGCCGCTGCTGGCGGGCTGGGAGCTGGGATCGGCTTGCGGTGCCGCTGCCGTTCTCGCGCGTCCGATGTGTATCGTCTCACCCGATTCACGTGCCGGCCGGGCTGAAATCCGACGAGCTGGCCACCTACCAGACCCAGGTGGAAGAGGCGTTGAATCAAGTGACCGCCGTGGCCGAACACTGGGCGGAGTGTGGGTGCTTTGACCCTCTCGGTTATGAGCCGCCGCCGGGCACGAAAGTGAACACTCAACACCAGAAGGCATGGCCGTCTGTGCGGCGGCTGCGCCGGAAATCGCCGTAGTGGTCTATTCCACCAGATTGGGAGGATTGTCTTATAGGGTGGGCCGATTCTTTGAGGCCCACCATTGCGACGCTCTCGTCACTCGCATGCGCGAGGTCCAGTCGTATCCGGATCATTACCGTACCATGTCCCCGGCATGAAGATCCGCGACCCGAAATCGCTCCGCCGCCTGGCCGTCGCCGGGTCCCATGTCGCTCGCATCTTGAACCACACGTTCTCCTACGCCTACCGGCCGTTGACAACCTACCTGGTGAACGACCGGCCGGAGTTGCTTGGCGACGCCCGCTACGTCTACGCGTTCTGGCACGAGCACCTGTTCATCCCGTCGTACGTGTACGCCCAGCCGGACACGGCCGTCCTGGTGGGGTTGCACGCAGACGGCGAACTGCTCACGCACGTCCACGAGAGGTTCGGCCTGCGCGTGATCCGCGGGTCCTCCTCGCGCGGTGGGACGGCCGCGCTGTTGCGAATGCTCCGCGATCCGGCAGCGGGCCGGCATTTTGCCATCACCCCGGACGGCCCGCGCGGACCGCGGCGAAAAATGCCAGCTTGGAACGGTCTACCTGGCGTCCCGGACCGGCTTACCGGTCGTCCCATGCGGGTTCGGCTTCAGCCACTGCTGGCGGGTCGATAGCTGGGATCGGTTCGCCATTCCGTTGCCGTTCTCGCGTGTCCGGTGCGTGTCGTCCCACCCGATCCATGTGCCGGCCGGGTTGGGGACAGACGAGTTGGCCACCTATCAGACTCAAGTGGAAGAGACGATGAACCACGCGACGCTCGTGGCCGAACGGTGGGCGGAGTGTGGGTGCTTTGACCCCCTCGGCTACGAGCCGCCGGCCGGGGTTGAGGTGAATCCGACACACCAGAAGGCCTGGCCGTCGGTGCGACTCGTGCAGCGGAATTCTCCGCGCGGGTCATCAGGCCGCCAAGTTGGGGGGGTATGAGTTGGCGGTCTGAGCAACGGACTGCTCAGGGTGCCAAGTGTTTGGGGGCGGTTTGGCACCCTGAGGAAGCCAGCTTCCCAATTTGACGGCCGTTTGAGGGCGATTCTCTTGTCGCAGTTCAAATTGGTCCACCCGCCAGTCGCCTGACCCTGTATTTCGACTGCATGCCCTCCCGCACCCTCGAGTTTCTGACCGCGCCGCGGACCCGGCTGATCGTGACCTGGATCGTGCTCTTGACTGCGGTCGGGCACCGCGGGGTGCAGGCGTGGATCAACTTCCGGGTCAAGGAGCGGCCGGACGGGAACGACGGGCACACGTCGATCGACTACGGCGGCCAGTGGATGATGGGCCGGATGCTCGACCTCGGCCATGGGCGCGAGCTCTATTCGCGGGCGAAGCACCTGGAAGTGGCCCGGGCCTCCTACCCGCGGGACCGCGAAGCACCCGGTGCGACCGACCACGACGCCGAGCGGCTGGTCCGCTGGTACATCGGGCCTGACGACGATCCGGTCGGCGGGCCGCTCTATCCACCGGTGCACGCGTTCGTCATGGCGCCGCTGGCGCTGATCTCTGACCCCTACTTGTCGTACCGGAACGCCCAGGGGCTAATGCTCGGTCTCATCTTCGTCGCCGGGGCCGGCGTCCGCTATCTGACCAACGGACGTTGGTGGTGGTCTGCAGCCACCGCCTTGCTGCTTTTGTTCCCCGGTTGTCGCGGGGCCATAGACCTGGCGCAAAACAGCCCGCTAACCCTCGCCCTCGTTATTTGGGGCTGGGCATTGTTGGTCCGCGGCCGGCCGGGGTGGGGTGGCGTGCTGCTGGGAATGCTCGCGTTCAAACCCGTTTGGGCCATCTCATTTCTCGCGGCCCTATTGCTCTTGCGTCAGTGGCGCGCGGCGCTGGCGATGATGGCCACCGGAGCGGCGCTCGTCCTGTTGACGCTGCCGTTCGTGGGTATCGACGCCTGGTTCGACTGGCTGCACGTCGGCAAGCTGGCGAATGACGCGTACGCGGTGGATCGGAACTGGATCTTCCTGAGCCGCGACCTGTTCGGCATTCCACGGCGCATGTTCCAGGAGTACGACAGCGGCCGCGCCGTTAAGCCCGAGCCGATCGCCGCGGACGTCGGCTGGGCGATCTGGGGCGCGGTGGCCGGCATTACGTTTCTGGTCTCGCAGGTCCGCTTGTGGCGCCGGACGGGAAGCAACGTCCCGCTCACCGGCCCGTTACCCGCGTTCGTCCTCTTCGCCGCGTGGCTCTGCACCTACCGGTTCATGTACTACGACTCCCTGATCGCCGCGATCGGCGTCGTTGTGCTGATGGCGAATCCGAGGCCATTTTTCCGCGTGGGCTGGTGGCCGTTCGCCTCGTGGGCTCCAGTCCTTGTTGGATTGTTGTTGCTGGTCGAGAACGCGACGAGTCCGCTGAATGTGGAGATGTCCGCGAGCGTCATGGGCTTTCGCCAGACCATCACCGAGCCCGCCGGATCGACGCATCTCAAGGCGCCGACGATTTACATCGCGAGCGGGGATGAATACCCGTGGGATACGGTCTTGGTGTTTGTGCTGTGGCTGTGGTGTCTTGTCCGAGTGGCCAGCGGGCTGCGAGTGCGCTCAGAGAGCCCAAGGCAAGACTAGTAAGAGCAGGAGTCTTGTAGGGTGGGTGGAGGCTTTGCGCAACCCACCAGTCGGCCACGGTGGGTTGCGCAAAGCCTCCACCCACCCTACAAGACTGCTAGTGCTGGACCTTTTCCGGGAACTGCTTCGCAATCCCGTCGCTGAGCATGTCCGCCATGTGCAAGGCCTGCTTGTGGACCTTGTCGTAGGTCGAGACATCCTCGCTCCA
>Ga0066903_100004363_pt1 | contig 11939 bp, 12 predicted proteins | sample PanSoiMetaGPlot1_FD_67491 | JGI IMG/M metagenome (GOLD analysis project Ga0066903, IMG submission 67491) | Tropical forest soil microbial communities from Panama analyzed to predict greenhouse gas emissions - Panama Soil - Plot 1 (version 2) | ecosystem: Environmental > Terrestrial > Soil >...
GTGCGCGAGCACGTTCTGCCTGCGCTGCAGCCCGCCTACGCCGGCTACGTCGCGTGGCGCGCGATCGTGGCCGAGGCCGACGTGCCGCCCGCTGTGCGCGAGGAGATGTTCGCCACCTATGCGATCTGCGTGCCGGACGGAGAGCTGCTGCTCGGCTATCCGGTACCCGGCCGCAACGATTCGACCTGCATCGGCGAGCGCGCCTACAATATCGTGTGGTACCGGCCGGTTCCGTCCGCGGAGCTGGCCGATCTAATGACGGATGCCGCCGGCCGGCATCACGCCGCCGGCATTCCGCCGCCGCTGATCCGTCCCGAGCTCGTGGCCGCCGCCCGGGCGACCGCACGTGCGCTCGTGGCGCGCAGCTTGCCGGCGTCCTCGAGGTCGCGCGACCCTTCTTCCAGCCGATCTACGATCTCGAATCGCCGCGCATTGCGTTCGGCCGCGTCGCGCTCGTGGGCGATGCCGCCTTCGTGGCGCGTCCCCATCTCGGCGCCGGCGTCACCAAGGCGGCGCTCGACGCCGCGAGCCTCGCCGGCGCGCTGAGCGCCGCCAGCGATCTCGCCGCGGCGTTCGCCCGCTACGAGGCGCAGCAAAGTCCGTTCGGCCGCGCCATGGTGGCGCTGGGCCGGCAGGAAGGCGCGCATCTCGGCGCACAGGACGGTCAGGTCCGCCGCGACGTCGCAAGCGTCATCGTGAGCCATCTCGCGCGCCGCGCGCGCGTCGCCGAGCTCATCGCACGCTCCCGCGATCCATAGCCATCACCGACAGTCGTGCCTTGAAGGCAGATAGCCCGTCATGGAGCCGATATGATCGGTGAACGGCGTCGCGCATGAAGCAGGGCTTTGAATAATTCGGCCAACAAAGGTATGCGGCGCTGCCGTAGGCAGCGCGGTTGCAAAGGCCATTGGCGGACGCGCCCTTTTGGCAAAAAGCGGAAAAATCGAACCAAGGTCGCCAACATGACAAACGACAGAATGATTGTGACCCGAGTAAGCGCGGAAGCGGAATTATCCTTGGTTTTTTTCAAGCCAATTCCTGTCGTTTATATTGGCTCCAAAGTGCGCATGCGCATCGCGAGCGCGTCGGTCATCACGACGTCTGTTGCGTCATAAGAGAGCACCGCCGGCGCACGGCGAATGTGATCAACTCGCCGTGAGCCAAATTTCCTGCGGAATATCTCGCGGGTCTGCGGCATCCATTTCGCAGGACACCGCGGCTTGGGGCGCTGAGATGACATGGAGGACGTGGCATGACTGCTCGCCCCGGTTGGGTGTTGTCTCTCGATGGGCCGATCGATTCTTCTCGCGACGCAACCGATCGAGAAAGGAATGTATCCAAAGAAGCGCCATTCGCGATGGACTTTCTCGAGGCGACGCGCCTCGTGACCGAGCAGGAGCTGCGCGACAACGACATTACACGCTACCACGTCACGCCGTTCTATCGCGATCAGATCCGGAAAAGCGGGTACTACGACCAGCTCAAATACATCGTCGAGCCGTCGCTGAATGAATTCACCAGCCCCGGCAGTCTCGATACCAGCGGTGAGCACGACCACACGGTGGTGCCGGGACTTCAGCACAAATATGCGCAGACCGGCTTGTTGCTGGTGACCGATCGGTGTGCCTCCTACTGCCGTTATTGCTTCCGCAAGCGCCTGGTGGGTAACGATTCGAAGGAGGTGGCTCCCGATTACACGGCGGTTGCTGACTACATCAAGCGGCATCCGGAAATGACCAACATCCTGATGTCGGGCGGCGATCCGTTCGTGCTCAGCACCCAGAAGCTGCACAAGATCCTCGACCACCTCCTGCCGATCGAGCACCTGAGTTCAATTCGCTTCGGCAGCAAGACCGTGGCGTTCGCGCCGAAGCGCTTCGAGGATCCTGGCCTGCCGGCCTTGTTTCAGCGCATCCTCGATGCCGGAAAGACCCCCGTGATCGTGGCTCACTTCGACCACATCGGCGAGATCTCCGAGGAGTCGGAGCGCGGCATCCGCAAGATGCGCGCGGCGGGAGTCCAGTTCCTCAACCAGTCGGTGCTGCTTGCCAAGGTGAACGACAATCCCGACACGCTCGCGGCGACCTTTGCCAAATGCCACGCGATCGGCGTGCGCCCCTACTACCTGTTTCAGGGAAGGCCGGTCAAAGCCGCATCGCATTTTCAGGTGCCACTGCGGCGGGGAATCGAGATCGCGCGCGGCGTGAATCAGCGCCTGAGCGGAATCCAGAAGACGTTCAAGTACATCATGTCGCATTACACGGGAAAGATCGAGATCCTCGATCTTGGTTCCGATGGGCGCGTGTACATGCGCTATCACCAGAACAAGAATCCCGAAAAGATCGGCAAGATCTTTTCCCGGCCCTATGTCGAAGGCGCCTATTGGTTGGACGATCTGCCCTAAAGCTGAATGGATCGCGATGCTGGCCGGAACCAACCATCTCAGCGCACGCGACACCGGCCCGGCGCGTCCCCGCGCCGAGGCCGTGGCCACGGCCTTTCCGCTCGCCACCGATGCGGCATGCGAAATCCTCCGCTTCGGAGGCAACGCGGTCGATGCGGCGGTGGCGGGCGCCTGGGCGCTGTGCGCATGCGAGCCAAGCGCCTCCGGCCTCGGCGGCCAGACCGTCCTGCTCATTCACGCCGCGGACGGGCACACGACGGTGATCGACGGTCATTCCTGCGCGCCGGCGGCGGCGTCGCTGGACACGATCAGCCCGAGCGAGCAGCGGCGGGGCTACCGATCCTGTTCGGTTCCAACGACGCCGGCAACGTTGGATTGGGTGCAGCGCAGATACGGCGCGTTGGAGCGCCGGAGCGTGCTGGCGCCCGCCATCCGCATCGCCGAGCAGGGCTTCGCCATAACCCGCCTGCAGCATCGACAGGCACGCTGGGTTGCCGACGATCTCGACCCATGCGCGGCCGATCTGTTCCTACACGAACGGCGCGCGCCACCCGTGGGCTTCAGCTTCCGGCAACCCGACCTCGCCATCACCCTTCGCAGATTGGCAGAGCTCGGCGCCGAGGACTTCTATCGCGGAGCCATGGCGCGCCAGATCGCTGATGACATGCGCCGCCACGGCGGGCTCGTCACGGAACAGGACCTGGCCCTGAGCGGGCCGCCCATCGAGCGCGCGCCGATCTCCGTCGTTTACCGGGGCTTGCGCGTTCTCACCGTCCCGGCTCCGGGCGGTGGAGTCCAGCTCTTGTCGGCGCTCAACGTTCTCGCCGAGCTCACCGCCGCCGGTCTGGCTTCGTGCGCGGACGACTGGCGCAGAACGGTCGCGCTTGCCGCCTCGGCGGTCTTTCGCGAGCGCGATTTGCATCCATTCTCGCCGCGCGATCCCATGCTGGCTGTTCCGCACCTGCTCAGCCGGCCGTACGCGCGGCGGCTCGCGAGCGAGATTGCCGGCGGGCAAACCGTGTTCGCTTCCAACGCGATCGAGGAGCCCGGCGATACGACGCATCTGTGCGTATGCGACCGGCACGGCAACGTCGTTTTGCTGACGCAATCGATCCAGTCGGTGTTCGGCGCCAAAGTGGCACATCGCGATCTTGGCTTCCTTTACAACAATTACCTGTGCACGTGTCCTCGCAAGCCTCACCCTTACGCGCTGCGGGGAGGATGTCGGCCTCGTTCCAACATCGCGCCGACCCTGGTGATGCAAACCGAGGCCGGCGCGAGCCGACCGATTCTGGCGCTCGGCGGCGCCGGCAGCCGGCGGATCATCTCGGCGATCATGCAGGTGGTGAGCGGCGTGGTCGACCATGGCCTTGACGTCGCCAGTGCGGTCGCCGCCCCGCGGGTCCATGGCTTGCGTGGCCGCAAGGTGTGGATCGAACGTCCCGCCGCCTCGGACCTGCTTATGGATAAGCTGCGCACGCGCGGTCGTGAGCCGGTGATCAAGTCGCCCTTCAATTTCGCCATGGGATCGGTGCAGGCGCTCGAATTCCTGCCCGATGGCCGGGTAAGGGCGGCCGCCGATCCGCGTCGGGATGGAACAGTCGAGGTGCTCCATTGAACGCAAGACGAACAGATCCAGCCAGGGCTTGGACCGACGCTGCGGCGGAAACCGATTGGTTGCTCGTAGGGTTGTTTGCGCTGCCCCTGGGAGTCGCACTGGCCAAGATACCGCTGCTTCCGACGTCGGAGTTCTCGGGGCGTTTCTTCTCGTTGGCCCACCTGCCTGCTCATATCCACCAGATCGCCGAAAACGTGTTGCTCGTTCCGCTCGGCGCGCTGGTCGTCGTCATATTCCGCCTCACGCTGGGCGTGCGGGTGCTCGGTCTATTTCGGCCGATCCTGCTCACAATGGCTTTTCAGATCATCGGCGTGCGCATCAGCATCGCCTTCCTGCTGCCGGCGCTTGTGTTGATCGCCTTCCTGCGGCCGATGCTGAAGACGAATCACAATTACGCGCGCCTCGGGGTGCTGTTGAGCTTGGCCTCGACGTTCCTGTTCACGCCCCTGATCGCCGGGAATTGGTGGGACATCACCTGGTTGCGGGACCTGGTGCTGTTCCCCGTCATCGCCTTGTGCCTGACCTGTGAGAGCTTCGCCAAGGTGCTCGATCGGGATGGAATCTGTGAAGCCGCTTGGCGCACCCTGACGACGGTCGCGGCAGCCCTCGTCATTCTCGCGCTGACGCGCGTGCCCGGTCTGCTCGAGTTCTTCCTGCGCTTTCCCGAGATGCTGCTGGTCCAGGCCGGCTGCATCGTCATGATCAACAAGCACTTGGCGTTTCGGCTGTTCGAGGGACGCAATCCGTTCGCTCCGCACCCCGGGCGACCGGACCCAGGAACGGCTGACAATGCTGTCCCGAGCCCCCAGGGCGAACCAGCCGGCCCGTGAGCGAGCATCGCCATGCGCATCGCCGTTGTATGGAACAATGACCACTCCGGCGTCATCAGTCGGTTCGGTCAGCCATCCCCCGAGCGCTACGGCGCCAAGACCGTGCAGAACGTTCTGACGGCACTGCGCGATGGTGGTCACGAGACGATGCTGTGCGAGGGCGACAAGGCGCTTCTCTCGCGGATCGAGCAATTCATGTCGCCGGACCGGGCGGGCCGCCCTGGCGGAATGGTGTTCAACATGGCTTATGGCATCCAGGGCGCATGCCGCTACACCCATGTCCCGGCCATGCTGGAGCTCGCCGGCATCCCCTATACGGGCTCGAGCCCCTTGGGCCACGCGCTTGCGCTCGACAAGGCGATCACCAAGAAGCTGCTGCGCGATGCGGGCGTGCCGACGCCGAACTTCCGGCTGATGCGCACCGGCTGCGAGGATCTCGGTGACTTGCGGTTTCCCGTGGTCGTGAAGCCGCGCCACGAATCGACCAGCTTCGGCCTGCAGCTGGTGCGCGACCCGGCCTGCCTGCCTGCCGCGGTTGAGCTCATCGCCACGCGCTATGCGCAGGATGCTTTGGTCGAAGAATACGTCGAGGGCCGCGAGATCTGCGTGGCGCTGCTGGGTAACGATGAGCCCGAGGTTTTGCCCCTGCTCGAGCAGGATTTTGGCGCGCGCGCGACGCGCCTCATCACCTGGGAGGACAAGATTCACCGCGCGGCTGAGGAACCCCAGAAGATTTGTCCTGCCGCCGTCGAGCCCGCGCTCGCCGCCCGGCTGCGCGATGTATCAGTATCTACCTTCCACGTCTGCCAATGCCGGGATTACGCGCGCGTCGATCTCCGCGTCGACGCATCCGGGCAGCCCTACGTGCTCGAGATCAACTCCATGGCGGCGCTCGGCATGGGATCTTCGTATGTGGCTGCCGCGCGCGTCGCGGGCTACAGCTTCCCGGCGCTCGTGAACCGGATTATCGCGATCACCCACGAACGGTGCTTCGGCACGGCGCTCGAAGAAAGTCGCACCATGGCTGCTGCGGAATAAAAAAGCAGCGCCCGTTCGGCCGCGCCATGGTGGCGCTGGGCCGGCAGGAAGGCGCGTATCTCGGGGCGCAGGACACGCCACACGCGTCGCGCCGTCGCGAGCGCCCTCGACAGCCGCCTCGTGCGGCGCGCGCGTCGCCGAGCTCATCACACGCCTCCCGTGGCGCATGAGGCCGTTCAGGTTACCCCGGCGCCTATGTTGGTAGGCTGGCCGTCATTCCACCCGCCTGTTTCGGTTGCCGCTCACCAGCGATTCCAGCCCCAGCCGCGGTGCCAGCCCCAGCCACGATGCCAGCCCCATCCGCGGTGCCACGGGCGGTGCCAGCCATAGGCGCCATAGGCGCCATAGGCGCCATAGAACGGCCCTGGCCGCCACCAGCAGCGCCGCCCGCCCCACGGTGTGAAGCGACACACAAAGCGGGCCTCCTGGACGCTGCCGCCCTGGTCCGCTGCGGTTGCCAGGGCGGCCGGGCTGCTGCCGACCATCGCGTTGGCGGGGCCGGGAAGCACCGCGGCTGCGAGCCCGGTCGCCGCTGCTGCCGTCAAACCGAAAATGAGCTTGCGCATGTCTGTTCCTCCACTGGGCGGAGCCGCCGTTACGCTGGGCGTGAGCCACCCTTATTTGGAAAATCGCGTCGAGGGCCGATGGTTCCGCAGTGGCGCGCGGCGAAGACGGCAGCACGTCGGGCCAAAAAAGCGCGGCGAAGCGTCGCGCCGCCTTGCCGCGACGATTGAACCGCGCGCGGCCCGCGGCCGACAAAGACTCGGGAAACCTAATTGGGGGAGGCGACAATGCTGGCCGAGATCTTCCTTCTGCGCTTGCAGACCATCCTGCGCGAAGCCCCGGCGAACGAAGCGGGCAAGCCGCGCGACCCGCGCTTTGTCCCCATTTCGCCCCGCCCCTGACCGCCGCGCGGCCTCTTTCGGGCCCGCGCCCGCTCACGCCGCCGCGGCTGGCGGGAATCCGAGCAACGCCGTCGGATTGTCGACGAAGATGAGCTTGCGCGTGCCGGGGTCCGGCACCCAGTCGAGCATCATGTCGAGCAGCGCCACGTCGTTGGGCATCGGCTTGAAATATTGCGGGTGCGGCCAGTCGGAGCCCCACAGGATCCGCGTCGGCGCGTGCGCCACGAGCCGCTTCACCAGCGGGTCGGTGTCGGAGAACGGGAACGACTCCTGCCGCGAGATGCGCGGCGACAGCTTGACCCAGCAGCGGCCGGTGTCGAGGCATTGCAGCACGAACCGGAAGCCTTCGCCGTCGATGCCGTTGGCCGGATCGACGCCACCCATGTGCTCGAGCACGAAGCGGCCGGGCGACTGCAGGATTTCGCGCTTCCATTCCTCCTGCTCCTCGGCCTTCACCAGGTAGTGCATCGACCAGCCGTGCTCGTGGGTGCGCGCCACCAGGCGCTTGTCGATCGTCTTCTGCAGCCGGTAGGCGATGCGATAGCCGACCACGCCGGCCCGGGTGAGGACGTCGAGCTCGCCGTCGGTAATGCCCGGCCACGGCACCACCACGGCGCGCAGCCGGTCGGGAAAGCGGCATTGGCCGTGCAGCGCGATCTCGTAATTGTTCTCGTACATCATCGACTGCACGTGCAGGCCGCGGGAGAGGCCGAGCGCCTCCTGCAGCTTCAGCCAGTCCTCGATCGGCGTGTCCTCGAATTCCAGATGGCTGAAGACGTGGTTGGGCTTGAGGGGAAACTGCTGCTGCGGGCCGATGAAATGGAAATGCGTGTCGCAGGCGCCCGGCGGGAGCTTCAGCTTGGGCGCCGGATAGTGGCGGTCGATCCTCGGCGAGAACGGGCGCGCCGCGGCAGGGCTCATCACTCGGATGCCTTGATGTTTGCTTGCCGCACGACGTCGCTCCATTTCCGGCTTTCCTCGGTCAGGAACGCCCTGAATTCCTCCGGCGTCGAACCGCGCGCATCGGAGCCGACCGAAGCGAGCTGATCGACCACGCTCGGCTTCTGCAAGGCCGCGCGGATGGCGGCGCTCAATCTCTCGATGGTCGCCGGCGGCGTCGCGCGCGCCGCGAACAGCCCGTTGAAGGTGACGCCCTGCACGTCCGCATAGCCGGCTTCGGTACTCGTCGGCACGTCGGGGAGCGCGGCGACGCGCCGTGGCCCCAGCACCGCGAGCGCGCGCAGCTTGCCGGATCGGATGTGCTGCAGCGAATCGAGGAGCTGCTGGAATCCGAGATCCACGTGGCCGGCGATGAGATCGTTGATCGCCGGCGCGTTGCCGCGATAGTGCACCTCGGTCCAGGCGATGCCCGCCTTGAGTCGCAACAGCTCCGCCAGGAAGTGGTTGATGCTGGCTCCGGTCGATGTGGCGAGCGTGAGCCCGCCCGGATTGCGGCGCGCGTAGTCGATGAGCTCGCCGACGCTCGTCGCCGCAAGGCTCGGCCGCACCAGCAGCATGTTGGTGGCGAAGGCCAGCGTGCTGATCGGCGCGAACGCCTCGTCCCATTGATAAGGCGGCTTCGCCATGGTCATGGGCGCCAGCAGGACCGGCCCGTTCGATCCGACCAGCAGCGTGTGCCCGTCGGGTTCGGCCCGCGCCACGTACTCGCCGGCGAGCGTGCCCCCGGCGCCGGGCCGGTTCTCGACCACGATCGGTTGCCCGAGCGCCTCGCCGATGCCGGCCTGCAGGATGCGCGCGCTGACATCGACGTTGCCGCCCGCCGGATAGGGCACGACGAACGTGATCGGGCGGTTGGGAAACGGCTGCGCGAGGGCTGAAACAGCGAGCGTGACGACGAGCGCGGCAGCGAGCCAAATCCTTGCCCACATGAGAGAGCCCCGCGTGCCGCGCGCGCTTCGGCCGAAGCGTGCCCCGGCCGTTGCTGCGCGCGGTTCTGGAGAATGCCCGGGCGCAAGCCTATACTCTATCCTGGTCTGCCGCAGGAATCCCGGCATGCGCACGAATCCTTTTGCAGATGCGTGGCTGTTCGTCATCGGTTCGACCGAGGACCACGAGAAGCTCGGAGCCTTCGCGTATGTCTTCGTCGTGCTGTTCGTGCTGCTCATCGCCGCGAGCTTGTGGATTGCCTGGAGGAACTGGCAGGAGGACCCCGCCCAGCGCACCGGCGCTCACGTCGCAACCTTCGTCTGCCGCGTGCTCATCGGATGCATGTGGTTCCAGGGCTGCTTGTGGAAGCTGCCGCTGCCGATCTCGGAAGGATTCAAGTACTGGACCGGGCAGATGGCGGAGTACGCCGCGTTCGGCTTCCATCGCGAGCTGGTCACGCAGGTTTACCTTCCATACCTCCAGTTCATTCAGCCCCTCGTGTTTCTCGCCGAGATCTCGTTTGCGATCTCGCTCATCCTCGGTCTCGGGGTGAGGCTGTTCTCGGTGCTTGCGGCGGCCTTCGCGCTGCATCTATGGCTCGGCCTCTATCGGCATCCGGCGGAATGGCCATGGACCTATGTCTTCCTCGCCGTCATCATGGTGCTGTTCGCCGCCTCTGCGGCAGGGCGCAGCCTCGGCGCCGACGCGTGGCTGCGCCGTCATGCCGAGCCCAACAGCTTCGCCGGTCGTCTCATCGCCGTCGTCGGATGATCGGCTGCCGCGATCAGGGTCGCGTCGCCGCCGACCAGGCTGCCGCCGCCGCGCGGATGACGGCGAGGGCGTCGAGCGCTCCTTCGGCTTCGCCCTTCTCGAAATCTCCCTCGCTGCGGGCCATTTGATTGGTCACGTGGGCAAAGCAGAGCACGGCCTTGCGGCGCGCCCTGGCGAATGCATAAAGGGCGGCCGCCTCCATCTCGACGGCCAGCAGGCCCCTGTCGGCCATGGCGGCGATGGCCTCGGCGGTCTCGCGGAAGGGCGCGTCGGTGGTCCAGGTGGCGCCGCGCTCGACCGGTACGTCCAGCCCGCCGAATGCCGGCGCCACGGCGGTCAGCAGGGCGTCGTCGGCGTCGCTGAACTCGGCCGGCGGCATGTAGTGGTAGCTCGCTCCTTCATCGCGCAGCGCCCGGTCGATGAGAATGAAGTAGGGCGGCGTCCGGTTGCCGCCGAGCCGGCCGGCCGAGGTGACGCTGACGAGAAGCCGGCAGCCACAGGCGAACAGCTCCTCGGCGACCAGCACGGCGAACGCCGCACCGACCGCGCAGCCGACGATGCCGAGCTCGATCGCGCCGTCGTGGAACGAATGGAGCTCGGTGTGATAGCAGGCCCAGCCGGGATGACGTTCCAGGCGTCGCGCAGCTTGCAGATGCCGCACGATGTCGCCGTCGGGGTCGAGAATGCAGATGTCGGGTACCGGCGCGGCCGCAATGCCCTTCTGCCGGCGCGCTTCGCGCAACAGGTTCTCGGGCGTGAAGGCGGATGACGATGCGTAGTGCTTGTGCGCAAGAATCGGCGGAGGTCTTGTTTCGCTCACCCGTGCAGGCTCCTGCGCTCTCGTCCGCCCTTCTTTACCGGATTGGAAGCGTATCCGGCAGGCGGGGCTGGGGCGACAGGGCCGCAGGCCTGCTCGTCAGCACCCGCTGGGCTTGGTCTTCTCCACCGAGAGGCCGAACAGCGGCCGCAGCTGGGTGCCGATGATGCTGCCGGCGAAAGCGGCGGCGAGCCACAGCCAGCCGTGCAGGCTGCCCGACGCGATCCCGCTGAAATAGGCGCCGATGTTGCAGCCATAGGCGAGCCGCGCGCCGTAGCCGAGCAGCAGCCCGCCGATGATCGCGGCGATAAGCGAGCGCACCGGCACGCTCCAGCTCGGCGAGAACTTTCCGGCGAGCCCCGCCGCCATCAGGGCGCCGAGGATGATGCCGAAATCCATCACCGAGGTGATATCGGCGAACACGCTCTGCTGCAGTGCCTGCGCGCGCGCCGCTACCTGCCAATAGGGCCACGCCGCGACGTCGACGCCGGCCGCCGCGGTGAGCTTGGAGCCCCACAGGGCGAACGCCGAGGTGACGCCCCACGGCCGCCCGGCGAGATAAAGGGTGGCGAAGTTGCCAATCGCGAGCGCGATCGCGCCGGCCAGAAGCGGCCACGGCCCGTGCAGGAAGCGCTGCCAGCCCTGGCGCGGCGTCTCGGCGCCGGGGGCAAGGCCGCCGTGGCGCCGCTTCTCGATCAGCGCCGTGAAGCCGGCGATGGCGGCGAACAGCGCGAGGCTGAGGGCCAGCGCCGGCGCCCATCCGAGGCTGGTGATCAGCGACACGGTGCCGATATTCGGCTGCGCCGACCACCACGGCAGCTGCAGCGCCCCGACCGTGGACCCGGCGATGAACGCCGCGAGCGTCACCAGCATGCGGGTGTTGCCGCCGCCGACCGTGTACAGCGTGCCCGAGGCGCAGCCGCCGCCGAGCTGCATGCCGACGCCGAACAGGAACGCTCCGACCAGCACCGAGACGCCGACGGCGCCGAACTCGCCGTGCACCGGCTGGCCGAGCAGGGTACCGTGCGCCAGCGCCGGGAAGAACAGAACCACGGCGACGGCCAGCATCAGCATCTGCGCGCGCAAGCCAGCGCCGCGCCCGTCGGCGATGAACACGCGCCACGCCGATGTGAAGCCGAACAGCGCGTGGTAGAGCACGAGGCCGAGCCCGCCGCCGAGCACGAACAGCGCGCCCTGGCGCCACGAAAAGGCGATGGTGAGCGCGCCCGCGCCGCCCGCCAGCAGCGCCGCCGCGAAGGCGACCACGCTGCCGTTGATCTGTTCGGTGCTTCGCTCGGTTTGCGGGGCGAGCAGTCGGGCGTCGACGGAGAGGTCGGTCATGGGGGCAGGGGTCCGGCGAGAGAGGTTCTGCCGCGAAATAGATATTTATTCTTCAGTTCGCAATGTATGCGCATCAAAACAGATTGTTTGTGCTGCTTTATAACAGATATGAGGAATTAATTTCTTAAAATTGTGCCAAGCCTGCGGGCTGCCGCTCTGTTCCCAAGCGGCTGTGAAGCCAAGATGCCGCGTGTCGCCGGGTCCCGGTCGCCCGGGCAAAAACGGCGATGGCCGGGACGAGCCGGCCATCGGAGACTCAGCCAAGGTTTGCGCGGGACGGCGCTCAGCGCTCGTAGAAGAACACCTCCGGGTGCTCGCGGCGCCATTG
>Ga0066903_100004364_pt1 | contig 11938 bp, 10 predicted proteins | sample PanSoiMetaGPlot1_FD_67491 | JGI IMG/M metagenome (GOLD analysis project Ga0066903, IMG submission 67491) | Tropical forest soil microbial communities from Panama analyzed to predict greenhouse gas emissions - Panama Soil - Plot 1 (version 2) | ecosystem: Environmental > Terrestrial > Soil >...
AGGCCATGCGCCTGCAGCAGGCCGACCGAGAGCGCGGCGGATACGACGCGCATCGGGTAGCCGAGCATGAACTGCAGCGAAGGCAGCACCGGCAGCGCCAAGGCAACCAGACCCCAGAACGCGACCGGCGGCCGTTCCTTGAAGGCTGCGAAATGGAGACAGAAAAGCGTCGCCGCGATCGCGATGGTGGCGCGCGCGATCGGCGCCAGGGCAACGAACGAGAGCGCGTAGGCCATGAGCAGAACCGCAACCGGCATGAGCGGCAACGACCGCGGCGCCGCCGCTTCTGTTCGCCTTGCGGCGCCCAGCGCGCCGAGGAGCATTACGGTCAGAGCGAGCGCGATCGCTTCCTCGGGCGAGTCCCACACGCGGCCGACATACCAGCGCCAGGCGTCCCACGTTGCCGCCGTGACGAGCGCCGCGACCAAGAGCGCTTGCATCACGCCACCGCCACGGGGCCGCTTCCCCTTCCGCCAGCGCTGGCGAGGAACAGCGAGCGCCGCCGCCAGACGAGCCACATCAGCGCGATGCAGGCGATCACGATCAACGCCCATTCGTGCGGCTCGGGCACCGTGGGCACCGTGGCCTGGCTCACCGGTGTCAGGCGGCTCTCATCGTATTGCTGCTGAGATTCGAGCACCACGGCGCCGCTGACCGGGGTGACGAGATGGTAGCGCGCCGCCAGCGTCACCGCCGCGGCGCGATCATTGCCGGCGCGCATCAGTTCGAGCACGCGATCGTTCGCCCACAGCCGCGCGATGTGCGGGGAGCCGGAGGCGGCAGCATCGGTCGCCTCGGCGAGCGGGCGGCGGACCACCTGCACCTGATTCCGATCGAAGCTCCGCCTGAAGAAGCCGGTGAGGTCGGCCGCCAGCGCGCCGGTCTGCGGCAGCGAGCGGGCGCCCCAGGCCCACGGCGAATCAGGCAGGAGCGCATTCGGGCCGGGCGCGACACTGTAGAGCACCACGCTCGGTAGGTGCGACAGGCGGGCGGTCGCCTGCTCGAGCCGGGCCGCGCTGCCGCGAAAGCTCACCGGCTGCGGGCCATGGATCCACAGCAGGGTCGCCTGCGGCTCGGCCTCAAGCACCTGCAGCGCCCGCGCGAGCGCCGGAGCGTTGTCCTGGCCGCCGGTGAAGCGCGTCGCATGCACGAGCTTCATTACCGCATACCTCTGGTCGGCGGACCAGGGCGCGAGCGGCACCTGCTGGATCGACTCCGACGCGATGATCGCGCCGACCCGGGTACCGGGAGGAATGGCGAAAATGGCCGCGAACAGGCCCCCGCTCGACTCGGCGAGGCCCGCCGAGCCGTCGATGACGAGCATCAAGGCGCCAATCGGTTCGCGGCGGGTGATCTCCTGCGCGATACGTTCGCCGCCGTCGATGCTCGCGACGCGATGGGCGGCATCGCCGCTGCGGTCGACCGTGATGATCTGCCGCCTGGCCGAGAGCTCGGGGTCGCCGAGCATGCCGGCGACCCGGAAGAGCCGCGGTTCGACCCGGCTGGCGGGAAGCCCCGATGCGCTCAGCGCCTGGCGGCTTTCGATCCATACGCTGTGGTTCGTGTCGGCGCCGATCGAGAAGTTGCGATCGACGATGGCCGGCAGCGTGAGCCGTGCCTTGCCCGCTTCCGCAGGATCGAGCGGGGCGGTAATCCCAAGCTTGAACTTGATCGTTCCATCGCGTGGGACGGGGAACGCCTGCGCGAGAACGCGGTCGGCGCCCTTGGTCGTGACCAGGAGCGGGTCGCGCCGCTGCACCACGGCGACTCGCTGATAGGCGGCGCGCACCTCGCCGCGCCCACCGTAGGCGGCTTCGCGTTCCTCGCCGTTGACCCAGAGCGTCGCGCGCGACACCACGCCGCCGGGCGGCAGGGCGATCTCAAGCCGCGCCTCGCGGTCGATCGACCCGGCATTGCGGAATTCGATCGTCCATTCGAGATAAGCGACGAGATCGTCGCCGCTGATCGAGCCATCGAGCACCGAGGAGGCAAGATGAAGGCCCGGCAGCCGCCCGCCCACCTGCGTGCCGCCGTGATCGCTGTCAAACACAACTTCGCCGAGCCGCGACGCATTCACGACGGGTGCGGGTTTGGCGTTGAAAGGCACGCCGTGCAGCCGATAATAGATCTCGCGGGCCTCGGCTGTAGACACATCGCTGCGTCGGCGGCCCACCCAGTTGTTGTTGGTCAGCATGACGACTTGGCTGAGGAGCCCGGTCGGCTGCCCGGAAGCGTCGTAGCAGAGCCGCAGCAGCAGGTCGTCGTCGCCAAGGGTGCGCAGCAGCGTGAGCCCGCGCTCGCGCTGTGCTGGCTCATCGCTTGCGGCCATCCGGATGCCGATGCGGGTCGCCGCCGACGGCAGGTCGCATGCGACCAGCAGGGCAAGGCCGGCGACAAGGCCGCCGAGAAGAGGACGACCAAGCCTTACGTTGCCATGTGCGCGCGCGAGCTCGGCGCGCAGCTTCAGCGCGCTCGCAAAGGCTGCGAGCGGCGCGAGCGGCAAAAGTCCCACGCCGACCAGGATGCCCACCACCGCGAGCGGGGCGAGCGGCAGGAACAGCAATGCGTAGACCGCCGCGATGGCGATGGCGGCGCCATTGGCGAAAGCGAGCCAGCGGACATTCCAGCGCCAGCCGGCTTCGAGCTTTTTCCAGATCAAGAGGTTGCTTGCCGGCACGAATACGATGGCAATCGCGTGCCATATGGTTGGCATCGGGTCGAACAGCGTCTGCGCGCACAGGTGCGTCGCGAGTTCGATGCCGATGACGAGCGCCGGATAAACGACCCCGAGCGCGAACGGCCAGCCGCTGGGCGGCTGCGGCTTGCCCTCGAGCACGGGTTCAAACGTCACGCCGGTCTTGGCCAATTGCCGATTGCTCATCGCCTGTCTCCCTTGCGTTTAACGGTTATTCGGCCGCGGTAAGCTGTTGGGCGCCGGAAAGTCCGCCGAAGCGACGTTCGCGACGGCGGAAATCGGCAACGGCGTCGCGCAAGTTGTCGCCGTCGAAGTCCGGCCACAGCACGTCGACGAAGCAGAGCTCGGCGTAAGCGGATTCCCACAACAGGAAATCGGACAACCGCTTCTCGCCGCCTGAGCGGATGAGAAGATCGACGTCGCTGCTGTCGTCGCGACCACCGAGCAGGCGCCGGAAATCCTCGCGCGACGGTGCGCGCTCGCCGCACCATGCCGCCGCCGCGTTCGCAATGGCGTCGCGCGCCGAATAGTCGAGCGCGATGCGCAGATTGAGCCGCATGCCCTGGGCCGAGCGGCGCTCGGCTTCGGCGATATCATCGGCAAGGCCGTCCGGAAGTCGGTCGCGGCGGCCGATGACGGTCAGGCGCACGTTGTTGTCGATGAGCTGCGCCAGCTCGCTTTGAAGGTAACGGCGCAACAGCGCCATCAGCGCGGTGACCTCGTCGCGCGGTCGTCGCCAATTGTCGGACGAGAACGCGAACAGCGTGAGCGTGCCAATGCCGAGGTCAGGCGCGATCTCCACCACTCGGCGGACCGCATCGGCGCCGGCGCGGTGGCCGGCCGGCCGCGGCAGGGCGCGGCGCGCGGCCCAGCGCCCGTTGCCGTCCATGATGATGGCGACATGCAGACGATCCGGATCCCTTTTCACTTTTCAGCTCCGATTACTTTGCATTGCAAAGCTAACGCGCAAAAAAAGTCACACCGTCTTCAGCCGCCGCAGGCCCGCGGATGTCGCGCCGGCGTCGCTTGCCTTTGCGGCACTCGCCGCGTCCCGCACCACCTGCTCGAGCACCTTGAGATAATCGAGGTAGCGCTGCCGGCCCTGGGCGGTGATCCGGCAGACGGTCTGTGGCCGATTGTGGTCGTAGCCCTTCTCGATCGCGATCAGGCCCGCGTCCTCCAGCACCGAGAGGTGCCGGCTGAGGTTGCCGTCGGTCAATCCGCACATCTGCTTGAGGCTGCCGAACACGAGGCCCTTGGGATGCGCCGCGAGCGAGGTGAGCACGCCCAGGCGTGCCTTCTCATGGATCACGCGGTCGAGGCCATCGTACGCGAAGCGGCCGGCCTGCTCCTTGGGTGTGCTAGGTTTCCGCATCGCTTATTCCGCTGCGATAGAGGATGCCGGCCATCAGCAATTGCCCGAGGCCGAATGGCAGCGCCATGGCCCAGGGTGCAAAGGCCTGCGCGCCGTTGGCGAAGGCGAGACTTGCCAGGCCTGCGGCGAGATACCAGACGCCGACCGCCAGCATCGGCCGCGGCAGCGAGCGGCAGGAGGCGAAGAAGCCGAGGCTGAACACGATCTGCCAGAGGCCGGGCAGCATCCACAGGCTCTCGGGCGCGACGCGAAAAAGCACGACCGTGAGCAGCGCACCTGCAACACCAGCCGGGATGAATTGCTCGGTCGCGGCGTGGATCATCTCGTCGGCCAGGCCGGAATGGATCCGGCGCGAGCGTGCCACCATTTCAATACCGATGAGCACGATCGAGACCGCGGCGGTCGTGATCCAGAGCGCGAGATAGCTGAAGACGTGGGCCGCCGGCTCCGGGAGCCAGAGCATCTGGACCCCGGCGGCGGCGAGCGCCAGCACCCCGGTGGCCGCGACCGTGGCCGGCCCGTAGCCCTGAAACTCGGTGCCGCGCGCCATCTGGCTGCGGATCGCGGTGATGTCGGCCAATGCCTTGTTCAGGTCCATGTCGCCCGCCGTATGAACTTTGCATTACAAAGTACACTTGAGCGCAAACTTAAGTCAAGAGGGGGAGGAATGCGTGGCCCCACGCACTGTCAAAATCTCACCGAGCGCGTCAGCGTGTGCGGTGCTACTCCGCCTTGATGTTGGCCGCGCGGATGACCTTGCCCCACTTGTCCGAGTCCCGCCGGATGCGCTCGGCGAATTCCTCGGGCGAGCTCACGATCGAATAGATGAAGCTCGGCTCCAGCACGCGCTCGCGGAATTGCGGATCGTTGAAGATGTGCCGGGTCTCGGCATTGAGCTTGTCGACGATCTCGCGCGGGGTGTCCTTGGGGGCTACGAGCCCGTACCACGACCCGGCCTCGTAGCTGGGAAGGCCGCTTTCGGCGAGGGTGGGCGTGTCGGGGAATTGCGGCAGCCGCGCGGTGCTGCCGAAGCCGAGCACCTTGAGCTGGCCGGCCTGCCATGGCTGCGCCACGAGCCCGATGCTCACGATCAGCATCTGGATGTGGCCCGCGATCGTGTCGGTCAACGCCGGCGTCGCGCCCCGGTAGTGCACCGGCGTGAACTTGGTGCCGGTCAGGCTCTCGATCAGCACGATATTGAGATGACCGCTCGTGCCGATGCCGAACGTCCCGTAGTTGATCTCGCCGGGCTTCGTCTTCGCAAGCGCGATCAGGTCGGCGAGCGTGCGCACCGGCACCGACGGATGCACGACCAGCGCCTGCGGGCTGATGCCGAGGCCGGTGATCGGGACAAAATCCCGGATCGGGTCATAGGGCAGCTTGCTGTAGGTGTGAGGCGCGGTGACGAACGCGGCATCGGCGCCCACCAGCAAGGTGTGGCCGTCGGGCGCTGCCTTGGCGACCGACTCGATACCGACGATGCCGGCGCCGGTCGGCTTGTTCTCGACGACGACCTGCTGCTTCCAGGTTTCCGCCAGCCGCTGGCCCAGCGCCCGCGCGATCACGTCGGTGATGCCGCCCGGCGCATAGGGCACCACGATATGGATCGGCTTGCTCGGATAGGTCTGCGCCTGCGCCGCCTCCGAAGCGATGCCGAGCGCCAGCATCGCCGTGAGCGCGACTGCCGGCCGCGTCCGACCAATAGCTGACATGATGCCCTCCACGTTAACCGCCTCCGCCATGATAGTATGCAACATGCAACACTGTGAAACGTAGTTCCGGCGGCATGAAGGACTTCTGGCTCTCCTGCGGGCATCACCTGCTCGACCGCGATCAGGGCGGTGGGCTTGTCGTCACCGACGAGTTCCTCAAGGCCTACCTGGCGCGGCCCGAACTGACGCCGCCGCCCGAGGCCTGCGTGGTCGAACGCACGCTGCACGCGGCGCTGCTGGCCGATCCACGCCGTGATGTGGCCCCCGGCGAGATCGCCGCGATTGCGGATGCCGACGCGCGTGAGAACTGGGCCGTGATGCTGGCGTGGCGCGATCTCCTCCTTGCGCACCGCACGATCGAGGCCGTCTACCTCCGCCTGGTGCGCGGGGACGTCGGCAAGACGCCGCCGCTGTTCCTCAATCAGCTCGTGCACGTGATCCTGCGCAACGCGCTCGACGACTGCGACGATGCATTCGTGCTGCGCGCCGCTGAACTGTTCTTCCGTCCGCAGCGCCTGACCACGCACGAGGGCTCGCTGATCGCCGCCGACGAGGAGACGGTCGCCGGCACGAACACGCATGCCTCGCCGCTCGTGTCCATGCTCGGGCTTCCGGCGAACGCCGCGATCGACGTGCTCAACGACGACAATGCGGACAGCTATTGGGCGCGCAGCGATCGGTTCGACACGGCGCTGGATATGACCGCCGGGCGCCGCGGGCTTGCCTCGCTCGGCGAGGTGATCGCGCGCTGGCTCGAGCACCTGCTTGCCATCAAGGGCACGGTCGAGCCGTTGACGGCAGTGCGCGATGTCAATCTCGCCTGGTATGTCGGGCTCGATGCACAGGCGACCAAGATCGGCGACGCGCTGTGGCAGGGCGAGGAGGTCGAGGAAGCAAGCCGCTCGCGGATCGTCGGTCTCTACCGGCTCGCGCTCCCCGATCCGGACGTGGTCTTGGAGGAGGCGAAAGGCGAGCCCATCTATCTGTTGTTGGCGATGACGCCCGACGGACTGATGCGCATGAAGCCGCAGAACCTGGTGACCGGCCTGCCGATCCGACAGATGGAGATGGCGTCATGAGCGTCGTGTCTCCCCTTGCGCGCATCCCGGTCGGCGTCGTGGTCGAGCGCCGGAAGGCGACAAACCGGTGGGTCGATTTCGTCTGGCAGCCGGCCGGCATTCTGGCCGGCGTTCCGGAGGCGGCGCCGTGGACGATCCTCAGTTCCGCCGAGGATCGCACGAGTTTCTATGCGGGAGCGGCGGAGATCGAACTCTATCGCAGCGAGACTGCCCATTACCGCGACAATCTTTCGTCGCGAACGCCCGCGCTGTGGGTCGCGCTGCGGCCGACCGGGGTCGAACCGCCCTATGATATCGTCGCGGTGACGGCCGATCCGGCCGAAGGCGAATCCTTCACCCAGGTGGGTGACGATATCGTTGAAGCGGTGCCGATGCCGCCGGCGGTGCGTGAGGTCGTCGAGGCCTTTGTCGCCGAGCACCATGTCGAGCGGCCGTTCGTGAAACGCAAGCGGAACCGTGCTGATCCGGAGGCGCTGGCGCGCCGTGCGCCGATCGAGAAGGACCGACGCGGATGAGCGAGGATTTTCTATTGCGCTGGTCGCGGCGCAAGCGCGGCGCAGTCGAGAAGGGCGAAGCCGCCGAGACCGGCGCGCCAGCTGCGCCGTCCGATCGAGGCGACGAAGCCGAGTCCCCCGCAACGACACCGGGCGCCGCTCCGGCCAAGGCGGACGAGCCACTGTTCGACCTCAAGGATCTGCCGCCGATCGAGTCGATCACGGCCGCGACCGACATCCGCCCGTTCCTGCGGCCGGGCGTTCCCGCCGACCTTGCTCGTGCGGCCCTTCGCCGGGCATGGACAGCCGACCCGGCGATCCGCGACTTCGTGGGCCTCGCCGAGTATGCGTGGGACTATCACACTCCCGGTTCCATGGCGGGGTTCGGCCCGTTGGAAATGACCGACGAGTTGCGGGCCGCGGTGGCCCGGATCCTCGGCGACGTGCCGGGAGAAAATGCGCGGGAGCCGTCCAGCGCGCCTGCCGCCGCTTTGGAGGCGGGGAATGGGGGAAAGCCGAGTCCGCTGGCGCCGCCGCCAGTGGGCTCAGTCGGTAGCAGTGTGGTTACGCAAGATTATCTTGCAAATGAACAAGATGTCGCAGATGTCCCGGATGGTGCGGCAGAGGTTCGCAGCAAGGATATTGCAGCGCAGCATGAGCCGGGCGAAGATGAGATCGCGCCATCGACTGTGCGCCGTGGCCATGGCCGCGCACTACCAAAGTAAATAGTGCGCGCATAGCCGCAGGCTATTGACCTGCTCCAGCGCCCCGGCGCAATCTCCGCGTGCTTGGAACTGGTATAAGCAAAAAGAAACGCGTGATGCGGGATCCCGGGCTCGATCAGGCTATTCGCGCTGCCGGTGGCGTGGGCAGCCTCGCGAAGAAAATCGGCATTTCGCAGCCGTCGGTATCCAACTGGTCACGGATACCTGCGGAGCGCGTCCTCACGGTCGAGGCGGTGACCGGGGTGACCCGCGATGTCCTTCGACCCGATCTGTTCGGCGAAGTTCCCGGCGGCAATGTCGACGAGGTCGATACCGCCCGCGCCCAGGAATATGCGCTGCTTGCGCTCACCCTATCGCGCGCGCCCGATCAGGCCCTGCTCGATCGACTCTCCGGTTTGCGTGGCGATGCGACTCCGCTGGGCGTTGCGCATGTAGAGCTCGCCGAAGCGGCGAGCAGGACCACGGCGGAACGCGTCGAGCGCGAGTACTTCAATCTCTTCATCGGCCTCGGCCGCGGCGAACTGCTGCCCTATGCTTCGTACTACCTCACGGGTTTCCTGCACGAACGGCCGCTGGCGCGCCTGCGCGAGCATCTCGCGCGGCTGGGCATCGAGCGTGCGCCTGGACAAGCCGAGCCGGAGGACCACGCCGCCATCCTGTGCGAGATCATGGCGGGGCTCGCGAGCCGGCGCTTCCCGGCACCGGCGGGTGCCGACTCCGAGTTGTTTGCGCAGCATCTGGCGCCGTGGATCGGGCGGTTCTTTGCCGATCTCGAGCACGCCGAGGCGGCCGACTTCTATCGCCGAATAGGGACGGTTGGACGGGTGTTTATGGACGTGGAAACGGAGGCCTTCGCGCTGGCATCTTGATGCCCTGGCGAAGCCCGAGGGAGGCTCGATCGATGACCAAGAACTCGAGTAAAGAGCGCGGGACGCCGGTCGGAAGGCGTGAATTCCTGCGCACTCTCGGCGCCGGCGCGACCGCGGCCGCCGCCGCCAGTGGACCGCTCGCCGGCGCGGCGCGCGCCGACAGCGAGTCAAACGACGAGAAGCGCAAGGCGCGTTATCGGGAAACCGAGCACGTCAAGACCTTCTATCGGGTCAACCGTTATCCGCGCTGAGGGAGGTACCCGTGCTGATCAAACGGACAGAACGTCAGGTCCGCCGGGGCGCGCTTGCCGCCGCCCTCAATGGCCAGTCTCAAGGCGGGCTCGACCGCCGCGGCTTCCTGCGCAAGTCGGGGCTCGTCGCTGGCTCGCTGGCGGCGCTCGGGAGCCTGCCGCTCGCAAGCGTGCGCAAGGCTGAGGCCGGACCGCCGCCGCAGCCCGGCGCGGCCGTCACCATCCGCAAGAACATTTGCACCCATTGCTCGGTCGGCTGCACGGTCGTCGCCGAAGTTTCGAACGGCGTGTGGATCGGGCAGGAGCCCGGCTGGGATTCGCCGATCAATCGCGGCTCGCATTGCGCTAAGGGCGCGGCGGTGCGTGAGCTCGTGCATGGCGACCGTCGCCTGCGCTATCCGATGAAGCTCGAGGGCGGTGAGTGGAAGCAGCTCTCGTGGGAGACCGCGATCAACGAGATCGGCGACAAGCTCGCTGCGATCCGCGCGCAGTCGGGGCCTGAATCGGTCTACTGGCTCGGCTCGGCCAAGTTCTCCAACGAGGGCGCATACCTGTTCCGCAAGTTCGCGGCGTTCTGGGGCACCAACAACGTCGACCACCAGGCGCGTATCTGCCATTCGACCACCGTCGCGGGCGTGGCCAATACCTGGGGCTACGGCGCGATGACCAACAGCTACAACGACATCCGCAACGCCAAGACGCTGCTGTTCATGGGTGGCAATCCGGCGGAGGCGCATCCGGTGTCGCTGCAGCACCTGCTCGAAGGCAAGGAGCTCAACCGGGCGAACTTCATCGTCGTCGATCCGCGCCTGACGCGCACCGCGGCGCACGCCACCGACTACGTGCGGGTGCGGCCGGGGACGCACATTCCCACGATCTACGGGATGCTGTGGCACATCTTCAGGAACGGCTGGGAGGACAAGGATTTCATCAAGCAGCGTGTCTACGGCATGGACGACGTGCGCAAGGAAGTCGAGAAGTGGGCGCCGGATGAGGTCGAGCGCGTCACTGGCCTGCCGGAAGCGCAGGTCAAGCGTGTCGCCGAGACCTTCGCCAAGCAGAAGCCCTCCTGCCTGATCTGGGCCATGGGCCAGACCCAGTTCTCGGTCGGCACCGCCAACGTGCGCGCCAGCTGCATCCTGTTGCTGGCGACCGGCAATGTCGGCGGCTTCGGCAACGGTGCCAACATCTTCCGTGGCCACTGCAACGTGCAGGGCGCGACCGACCTCGGCCTCGATATCGTGACGCTGCCGCTCTACTACGGCCTCGCCGAGGGCGCCTGGAAGCATTGGTCCCGGGTGTGGGAGGTCGACTACGACTGGCTGCGGTCCCGCTTCGACTCCAAGGAGATCATGGAAGCGTCAGGCATTCCGTCGACCCGCTGGTTCGATGCCGCGATGCTGCCGCGCGATCAGGTCAAGCAGAAAGACAACCTCAAAGCGATGATCGTGTTCGGGCACGGCGGCAACACGCTCACCCGCATGCCAGACGAAGCCAGGGGCATGGAGAAGCTCGACCTCCTGGTGGTCGGCGATCCGCATCCGACGACTTGGGCGGTGCTCAGCGAGCGCAAGGACGGCACCTACCTCTTGCCGATCTGCACCCAGTTCGAATGCTCCGGCTCGCGCACCGCCTCGAACCGGTCGCTGCAATGGGGCGAGCAGATCGTCAGGCCGATCTTCCAATCGAAGAACGACTACGAGGTGATGTATCTGCTGGCGACCAAGCTCGGCTTTGCCGACCGCATGTTCAAGAACATCAAGGTCGAGAACAACGTGCCGGAGGCCGAGGATATCCTGCGCGAGATCAATCGCGGCGGATGGTCGACCGGCTATTGCGGCCAGTCGCCGGAGCGCCTGAAGGCGCACATGCGCAACCAGTCGAAGTTCGATCTGGTGTCGCTGCGCGCGCCCAAGGATGTTCCGGAAGTCGGCGGCGACTATTACGGTCTGCCTTGGCCGTGCTGGGGCACGCCGGAGTTGCGGCATCCCGGCACTCACACGCTCTACAACACCAATCTCCATGTGATGGACGGCGGCGGCACCTTCCGCGCCCGCTTCGGCGTGGAACGGGAGGTCACGCTCCCCGACGGCAGCAAGGAGAAGCACAACCTTCTGGCCGAAGGTTCCTACTCGCTCGGCTCCGAGATCAAGGACGGCTATCCCGAGTTTACCTATGGGCTGCTGAAGAAGTTCGGCTGGGACACGGACCTGACTGAGACCGAAAAGGGCGTGATCGAGCGCATCGGTGGCAACGCTCCCGATGCCGTCTCCTGGTCGATCGACCTCTCGGGCGGCATCCAGCGCGTCGCCATGGCGCACGGCTGCATCCACTTCGGCAATGGCAAGGCGCGAGCCAACGCGTGGAACCTGCCCGATCCGGTCCCGGTGCACCGCGAGCCGATCTACACGCCGCGGCCAGACCTCGTCGCCAAGTATCCGACCTTGCCGAATGCGGTGCAGTTCCGCGTGCCCAATGTCGGCTTCGATGTGCAGAAGGCCGCGGTCGACAGGGGCATCGCCAAGCAGTTCCCCTTGATCCTGACCTCGGGACGTCTGGTGGAGTTCGAAGGCGGCGGTGAGGAGACGCGTTCCAACAAGTGGCTGGCCGAGCTGCAGCAGGACTCGTTCATCGAGATGAATCCGGCAGACGCGGCGGAGCGCGGCATCAACGACGGCGCCTGGGTCTGGGTCTCGGGTCCCGAAATGGGCGGCGGCAAGGCCTGCCGCATGAAGGCA
>Ga0066903_100004365_pt1 | contig 11937 bp, 8 predicted proteins | sample PanSoiMetaGPlot1_FD_67491 | JGI IMG/M metagenome (GOLD analysis project Ga0066903, IMG submission 67491) | Tropical forest soil microbial communities from Panama analyzed to predict greenhouse gas emissions - Panama Soil - Plot 1 (version 2) | ecosystem: Environmental > Terrestrial > Soil >...
TCGCGGCGCACGAACTCGGTGAGCTCCGCCGGCGTCATCGGCTTGGTCTCGACCGCGTCGGTCTCGAAATGGCGCCTGATCTCCGGACGCTCCACGATCCGGATCACCTCGCGATTGAGCGCGCCGACGATCTCCTTCGGCATGTCGGCCGGGCCCGACAGCATGTGCCAGGTGGTCGTGATCATGTCCGGATAGCCGAGCTCGTTGAGCGTCGGAACATCGGGCATCGCAGCGAGCGGCCGCGACGACGAGACCGCGAGCGCAATCAGGTTGCCGGCCGCCACATGCTCGCGGGCGGTCGACCAGTTGAGGCTGCCGACCTTCACGCGACCGGCCAGGAGGTCGAGGATGGCGGCGCCGCCGCTGCGATAGGGCACGTGCACCAGCTTGATCCGCTCGCGCGTGGCGATGTACTCGATCAGGATGTTGCCGACCGTCCCGGTGCCCGACGACACGTATTCGGTGCCGTTGACCCGCCGCGCCAGCGTGATCAGCTCGTCGAACGACTTCACGCCGAGCGACGGATGGACCAGGATGACGCTCGGCGCGCCGCCGAAGAAAGCGATATGCGTGAAATCGCGGATCGGATCGTAACCCGGGAATTTGTTGGCGGCGGGCGCGAGCACGTGCGAGGACATGCCAGCGCCCATCAGCGTGTAGCCGTCCGGATCGGAGCGGGCGACGAGCTGGGCGCCGATGATACCTCCCGCCCCGGCGCGGTTCTCGACCACGAATTGCTGGTTGAAGACCGCGCTCAGGCTGTCCGAAAACAGCCGGCCGATGACATCAGCGGCGCCGCCGGGCGCAAACGGGACGACGACGCGGACCGGCCTGTCCGGCCATTCGCCGGCCGGCGCAGCGGTCGCCGCCAGCGAAAAAGCCACAACCGCCAACAGCGTCCGCAGCCGGGCGCCCCATGTGTGGCGCCGGGTCGCCGCACGACCGGGAAAAATTCCGTCATCAGACATGATTATGCTGGGTTGCTGCGCGTCCAAGTTGCCGCATTGACCACGCGGCCGCACCGCGGTCAAGGCAGCGCGCGTGCACCGCAACGCAGAGCTATGCTACAAGAGACCGCCTTGTACCGCGTCAGGAGTAAGAGTCCATGCAAGAACCCCATGGCAGCCACGACGGCGATGCAGTTCAACCGGCCGTCGTCACGCGGGGCTCGCGCTGGGGCAACCTCCTCCTCCTCCTCGTTTCGCTGCTGACGACGTTCCTCGTGATCGAGATCGGCTACCGGCTCTCCGCGGGACTGCCGCCGTTCAAGCTCGCCAACTGGCGGACCGACCAGGTCGTCATGATCAATCTCGGCGAGCTCAAGGCCATCCCCGACCCGATCCTGGGCTGGGTCAACAAGCCGTTCAACGTGCATGAGGACGGCTACACTACGATTGACCATGGCGTCCGCAAGAACTTCGATGAGACGACGATCCGGACCGGCGCAGCGCTCGCGGTCGGCGACTCGTTCACCGAAGGCTGGGAGGTCAAGGACTCCGAAAGCTGGCCGGCGCAGCTCGAAAAGCTCACGTCCGCGGCAGTGGTCAACGCCGCCATCGGCGGGTACGGGGCCGACCAGACCATCCTGCGCGCCGAGCAGATGCTGCCGATCGTGAAGCCGAAGATCCTGCTCATCGGCTTCCACGAGGTCGCCATCACCAGGGCGGGCTATTCGGTGTTCGGCGCGCCGAAGCCCTATTTCACGCTCGAGAACGGCGACCCGCGCTACCATCCACCGAAGCTCACGGAGCCGCGCGAGAACACCTCGTTCCTGCGGACGATCAGCTACCAGATCCGCGAAGTGCTCGGCTACTCGGCAGTGGCGGATTTCCTGTTCGCGCGTCTCAATCCGAACTTCTGGTACAGCAACAACGACGACGAACTCTACAACAAGGTCGACGTCGACGAAGTCGCGGTCACCTGCGCGCTGCTCAAGCGCCTGAAGGCGCGGACCGACCAGGACGGCATCGGCATGGTGATGTTCCTGCAGTATTATGCGCCGCTCATCCTGAATTCCGACCGCCCCGGCCCCAGTTCGCGCGGGGTCGCCGCCTGCGCTCAGACCATGGGCATCCGGGTGGTCGACCAGTTCGCGTCGCTGCGCGCCATCGCGGCCGCCGGCCCGCCCAACGTCATGCGCCAGTACTACTGGTATTACGACGGCATGTTCGGACACATGACCGCCAAGGGGAACGAGCACGCCGCCAATCTCATCTTCCCGGCGCTGCGCGACTGGCTGCCGGGGATCCTCGGCTGGTCGTCGCAGACCCGCGCGGCGAGCGACACCGCGCCGTCGCCGGAAGACGGCGGCATGCCGCAGCCGTAATCCTTTCAGCCACGGCATCGCTTGGTTGAATCACGGCACGCCGGACCCAGGCGGAGCGAATTCATCGCCCGGATGTCGCACAACCAAGGCAGCTCTCACGCTTGGCTTGCAGCGTCTGCAACGCGTCGTAGAGGCCGCGCGCGATCAGTTCGTTGGCGAAGGCGTTGGGATGCGGGTCGGGCGGCGTGACCCAAAGTTTTGCCGAGGGCTGGTCCCTGAGGTAGGGCAGCACGTCCACGAATGCCGCGCCGTTCTCCTGCGCCGCCTGCCGCACCAGGTCGGTGATGGGCTCGAAGCGATAATGGGCGACGTCGTGCAGCTCGGGCAGGCTCGCGATCAGGAGCGGGATCTGGTTTGCCTTGGCGAAATCGGCGAGCCGCGCGATCGCCGCCTTGGAATCGAGCCAGCCCTTGCTCTGCCCGTCGCCGTAGAGCGACAGATAGTACTGCGCGTAATCCATCTGGCCGAAGAACTGCCGCTTGAGCCCGTCGATGCGGCCGGCGATGAAGACGCAGGACGCGCAGAGCCGCATCAGCGCCGACGGCGGGTGGGTCGGCGCCAGCGGCTCGGCGTCGTTGACGAAGTAGTTGAGTACGATGATGTCGGGCCGGTAGCGCTGACCCGTGGCCAGGAATGCCTGCACCTCCTGGATGGTGTTGTAGTTGCCGACGCCGAAATTGATCACCTCGGCGTCGACGCCGGCCTGCGCATAGAGCCGCTCGACGCGCTTGGAGAACGTCTCGTCGAACGGCACGCCCCAGCCGACCACGAGCGAATCGCCGACCATGGCGATGCGCAGCTTCCCGGGCACGCGCTCGTAGGGGATCTCACGGTCGCGCAGCCCCTGCGAGTTGGTGCGGAAATCGACGCCCATCAGCTGCGCTTGGCGGTTGGGCGCGTGCTCGTGCCCAATCAGCGGATCGGCGGCGACCTGCTTGACGTCGCGCGCGTATTTCCACATTTCGAGGTCGAACTGCATTCCGTCGTCGGCGACGAGCCGCGTGAGCAGTTCGAGCCCGACGGCGGCGATGACAAGCGAGACCAGCAGGGCCAGCAGGTTCGACGCGATACGACGCATGTTGGCTGCACCTGCTGCGGCTCGTTTGGGGGGAGGAGAATTCAGTCGGTCTGCTCGCAGCCCCACTCTAGCGCAAACATACCGCCAGTATAGGGGCATGGCAGCGCCGCCCCGACTGTTCCAGCCCGCCCTTTGCTACAAACTAGCTAGCTTCCGTTCTTGCGATCACCGGTGCCGCGGCTCGTTGCGTCCAGAAGTAGATGACCGCGATGAGCAAGACGGATGAGATCGCCGTGGCAGACCATAGCGCGACAGGACGCGAGGCGATGGACCGGAACATGACGACGAGCATGTCGCCGAGATCGGTACCCCATGTCCTGCAGGTCGCGATGGCGATCCAGTACCAATACTTGCCGAGCCCGAACTGGTACGCGGCCCAAACGGCAGCGAAGAAGAACGGCATCCCAATGAGCGACGCCCAATAGACCCCGAGGCCCGCATCGGCCAACCAGTCGCCCAATGCTGTGCCGAGTACGCCCGCGCCAAGCATCACGATCCAGTAATTCCAATCGGTGGTTGGCAGGCGCGGACCCGACACGGAAGCCTGATGCTTCGTGGTGCCGGTTCGGAAAGTGTCCACCCAGATCATCCCACCCATAAACGCAATCAAAAGCACGACGAATATAGGATACGAGAGCTTCAGGTCATGGGTGGCAAAGTCCGCAATGTTGGTGGCCATCGTGCGTAGGACGATAATCGCGAGCCAATAAAACGCCACGGTCGTCCAGTTAAGCAGCTTCTCTGCCCAGATGATGGCCAGAAAGACTACTGCAAGGGGCAGTATTCCGCGAACATGCCCGAGTCCCAGTGGACCCGCCGCTAGGTCTCCAGTGTTGGTTCCGCAAATGCTGGCCGCAACGATCGCTGCCCAATACCCCGCATCGATTGCGGGCAAATTTCGCGCATGCATTCCATTCCTCCAGCGCAACAAAAGGGCCGCGCCTGTTACTGGCGCGACCCAAACTGGTTATTGCCTAGCATTTCTGCTCAATTTTGGGCAACCCGCCTCACTGGATAGTGAGCGTGGATACGACACCCCGATTTGCGGCAATCGCTGGCTGATGTCCGCTTTGCCCCCGATAGCGGTGCGAAAGCGGACATCGCGGGAGGTCCGAGTTGGGCCAATAAGCGACATTGCATGAAAGGACAGCAGGCGACGATTCACGCCCATTGGCTTGTTTTCAAACTCGCTCGATCAACGTCCGATCAAGCTTTGATGCATAGATTGCCGTTCGCAATATCGGGGCCGAGCGCATCTTTCACGTCCACAATGGGCACGCCCCGACCTGAAAGCCGCAATAGCTCCCCCATCATTTTATGGGCACAGGCCCGAAACGACGATGGAATTCATCAAATCCGCGGCAAAGAATTGCGACACCATTGGCCAAACGATCTTCAGAAGCTCCCACTCTCGACCGGCCGATAAGGGATAAGGGAACTTTTACGGCTTAGCTCCTCCACCCAGCATTTGGGATCTATTGGCAGCCGTGAAGGCCTCCGAGCCCTTGGGACTAGCAAGGGCAAGCCTCACGACCAACACGATGGAGCGGCGATGCTGGGCAGCATCGCCGGCAACACGAAGCGCAGTTCACCACGTTAGCAGGAGCAACAGTTTAGTCCACAGACGCTGGATCAATTGCAATCATGAAGCGGACCGTCGGATCTGGGTCCGAGCCGATATACCACCCGCGAGTATCGTACACGTCGTAGGCCGGATTGCTGCTGTGCCTCGGTAATGGCCTTGCCGCTGGTCGCGATCCGGGCCTGCTGTACTGGGCCCGCGTGTTATACAGCTCGTAATGACGATTGCGGCCCTGGTTCGGGTTCACCATAGCCAGTGCGCTCATCGGGCTACCAAACGACCAATTACGGCTGTCGTATGCGACGTGCGAATGGTTAGTTCGGTGCTTCTGTTTCTGCGTTGTTTTTGCATGCACTATCTTTGCATAAGTCCTCTTTGCATGCGCCGTCTTTGAACGGGAAGTGCTTCCGCTGTGCTGGACATGGTATAGGCCAGAAACGCGGTTTGTATTGTGCTTCTGCTTCGGCGTGGCTAGTGCTCCTGACGCGGTCCCAAGAATGAGAGCAATGGCCATCGTGATTTTCACAAGCATGATAACCCCCCAGTTGAGTTTTGCTTTTCATCGAAATGTAGATTGGTCAGGCTTGTACCGTCCTGACTAACCCAATCGACTGCTGTGGCACACACGCGCCACAGCACACAGTTTGCTCGCGCGATTTTGAAAGTCAAAAATCAGCAAGAGACGACGCACTTTCCCGCGAGAAGAGAGAAGAGAATAAAAACTTCATAACTCAAGAATCAAACGTGTTGCACTGCAAGCTCGTCAGCAACTTGTAAGCTTGCGGAGTCTTGACCGCCCGGAATCTTCCGCAGCTCGATCGCGGAGGTGATCTCCACATCGACAGCTCTCAGTCAACGAACGAGCGGCGCCTCGGGGATGGTCCATGTGCCATGCAGAATTTCGTGACGTGGACGATAGAGCCGCATCTGATAATTTCAGCCGCGTTCAGCTGGGAGGCGCAACTGTCGACGAGGCACGGCTTCCAGGTTTGCATCTCTCTCTGGGGCGGATTGTGTGCTCCCAAAGGCACGTCCAACGGCTTCATTGGAATGTTAAATGCTGCTGTTGTCGCGGCAATCGCGCCGATCCAACGGTGTGGCAGCAGGTGGCTGATGTGAGCGAGGAGATTTCCGCTGCATGCGCAACAGACGTCGGATGCGCTTGCTGTCCACCACAACGCTGAAGTCGAGAAATGGTGGCCAATCATCAAGGCAGTAAAACATCAAGGGCGAACGAATGACCTCTGAAGTCAGGAATGGGTCTTGGCCGTGTGAAAACTCAAGCGAGCGCTGGGCACGTAGAAGTATCTCGAACGAAATGGTGCATCACGGAGTCGAATCGTGCCGTTAAAGAAGATTTCAAGCATGCACAAATCGCTGCTGACCGCGAAGGCCAAGTCCCGCGCAACAGGAGGACGATCTGCCGCATAATTCAACAGCCAGTGCGCGCGCTCGACCAACTTGTGTGGAATCGTCGAGCACACCAAGCAAGTCAGAGGCAGGCGCGCGCGAGAACCGATTCCATCGTTGAGAGGAGGCCGCTGATAGGCAGTGAGCTCGTGTTCGTCAGATGCAGCTTGCCGTTCAGGGTCACCGCGCCGAGATACTGCTCCCCGTCGACCCCCGTTGATAAAGCCGGCCCCCAGATCGCGGTGAGCTCGATATCTCGTGCACGCGTTGGGTATGGGATTGCGCCAACGCTCGATAACGAGCCATGCGATGCGAAATGGGCATGCATGAAGTAAGAAACGGCGGCCGGACTTGGCCCCGCTTCCAGAAGGCCGACAAGCTGTTTTGCGATCCCCTTCGCACCCTCTCTCGACTGAGCTGGCAGGACGGCAGCCTTGCAGTATCGCGCCAGGTCCCAGAGGTCAGAGCCAATTTCGGGGGCGAGGTGCAGCGGGACGATGTTGAAGTACGCGCGAACAGCTTCCTGAAATTCTGCATGACGTCTGGAACTGACAGGGCAGAGGAACCGCAAGGCTTCCGTCCGCCACCGATTGGATAACGAGCGGCCGGCGAGGATCGCAGCCGCGCTTAGGACACCAAAGACGGTCGTGCTCTCCGAGCGCGCCTTCTCTGCGATCTCCGCTGTCAGATCGCGCGAGAGCCCACGATGTTGCACCTGCAGCCGTTCGCGAAAGGAGGCATCGCTCGCTGTGGCCTGTGGGAGCGTCCGAGCCGGCTTCTCTGGCACGGCGCGCAACGCATTGCCGAGCACCTCGTCTTGAGAGACCGGGACGGGCAACGGTTCCAGATTCTGGCCGGAAAGGAGCAACAGAACGTCGCGGAAGACCCAGGTCAGCGCTATTGCGTCGGCAATTGCGTGGTGGACCGTCAACAACAGCGTGCTGCCAGTCGTATCGCCACATACGACCGCTCGGATCAGGGCCGCGTTACGATGATCAAAGGATATCTGCAACTCGCGGCTCATCTCGCCCGCCCAGCCGATGTCGGCGTCGCCCATTCGCAGCGGAATGCGCGCCGCCTCGTCGGTGACGAATTTCGGATAAGCGATGGCGTCGCGTTCGATGCGCACCCGCAGAAGCGGGTGCCTCCGCTGCAGTGCGTCGAGGACCTCCCGCCACGGTGCAGCGGTTCCGGCGCCCATGAACGTCGCGCCCATGACGAAGTGAAACGGAGAAGTCTGATCATAGAGCCAGACGAGTTCTTCGAGAGAACCCAATCTGGCTGTAAGCGCGCTAGCGCCATCAGTTGCGCGAAATCCCGGCGCGTCCGCCTGTGGTATGCGCCTTTGCGCGTTGTACAGCACTTTTTGGAGCCGGTTCATAGCGTTCTCCTTCATGGGAGATTCAGTGGCCCGCACTCTGGCCGCCATCAACGTGAATCGTCTCGCCCGTCACGAAGCTCGCCGATTCAAGATAGAGGATCGCGCCGACAATCTCGGAGACCTCGCCCATACGGCCAAGCGGGTGCATCTTGGCGAACTGCGCATGTGTTTCGACGGGATGCATCGGCGTCTTGATGACGCCGGGCGAAACGGCATTCACCCTGATGCCAAGCTTTGCATACTCGATCGCCAGCGATTTGGTCGCGGCACTCAAGCCTCCCTTCGTCAGCGAGGTGAGCACGGACGGCACATGCGAGTTCGCGTGTTCGACCAGGCTCGTCGTGATCTGCACGACGTGACCGCTATGCCTCTTCTCCATCTCTGCGATGGCGAGCTGCGTGATGTGAAAGAAGCCCGTGAGGTTGACACCCAGCACAGCCGCGTAATCGGCCTCGGTATACTGAGTGAACGGCTTGGGGACGAACACGCCGGCGTTGTTGATAAGCGTGTCTATGCGCCCGAACCGGGCCAGGCCTTCGGAAATCGCACGCTCGGCTGTTTTCCGGTCCGTAATGTCGCCGGGCACCACCAGGATTTGGTCATCGTTAGTTGGCCTGATCGACCGCGCCGTCGCGATCACCCCGTAACCGCAATCGCGATATGCTTCGACAAGGGCTGCGCCTATGCCCTGCGAGGCGCCGGTGATGACGGCAACCTTCCTTTCGCTGCTCATGCTTATCTCCTTCATCAGAGCCTCGTCTTCGAACACGGCGCCCGAGCCACCACTCATGTGCGTACGAAGTCCGTCGACAAGGACACCGACCGCCAGAGATCGAGCTCGCGCTTCACATCGCGATGCTTCTCCTCGATGCGCGCGACCGTATCGCTGCCGAGCGCGAGACGTGTCGGCGGCTTGCGGGCCGCTGCAAGCTGCACGATCGCCTGCGCTAGTCGCAGCGGATCGCCGGGCTGTTGATGATTCACGGCCGCGGCGAAGGTGCGCATCGTTCCCACGGTGTCCGCGTAGTCGTCGATTCTAACAGCGGTGCTGCTCAATGACCGGGCGCTGAGAAAATCCGTGCGAAAATATCCCGGCTCGACGACGGTGGCATGGATGTCGAGCGGCGCAAGCTCGATGGACAACGCCTCGCTGATGCCCTCCACCGCGAACTTCGTCGCGCAATAGACGCCCCAGCCAGCGTACGACGCGTAGCCGCCGACCGAGGACATATTGATGATGTGTCCGGACCGCTGGCTGCGCATGTAAGGCAGGACCGCGCGCGTCACGTTCAAGAGGCCAAAGACGTTCGTTGCAAACACATGTTCCGTCTCGATGGCGCTCGCCTCTTCGACGGCCCCGAGCAGACCGTAGCCCGCGTTGTTCACGAGAACATCGATGCGCCCGAACTTGTCGATGCCTCTCGCAGCGGCGTCGCGAGCCTGCTCCTCGTTTGTGACATCCAGCGGCAGCTTGAGCAGCCGGGGATGGTCGGCAATGGACGAGGGATCACGCGCCGTCGCGACGACAGCATCCTTGGCGAGAGCCGCTTCCATGATCAGAGCGCCGAACCCGCGGGATGCGCCGGTGATGAACCAGGTTTTCATGTGTCTACTCGTGCCTTCAGTTGTGATTGGGCCGTCTTGCCGCTCCATGAGCCAACGTAGGCCCGCCGGGCATGGAAAAAATCTCCACAGGCGTTGATCAGGTATGAACCGCAGGTTCATAATCCGGGCGATGCGAAAACCCGCCACCACTACGCGCGCTGTCGGCCGAACTGAACGACAGGTTCACCTGCCAGCATTAGCTTCGTTTGAGTGCGTGGCGCGGCATCTCAGTTTTGTGCGTGCGTCAGAAGAGCTCGACGTAACGGCGACGGCGATCTCCAAAACCATCAAGCAGCTCGAAGCGCGGTTGGACGTACGCCTGTTCAACCGCACGACCCGGAGCGTCGCGCTCACCGAGGCCGGGATGAAGCTGCTTGGCACGCTCGCACCGGCATTGGCTCAGATTCGCGATTCGGTACAGCAAGCGGGAGATTTCTCCGAGCGCCCACACGGCCTGCTGCGCATCAACACCGGATACGTCCCATACGCTGCTTTGATTCAGCCGCGCCTCGCCTCGTTCGGCGAGCGCTACCCGGAGATCACGCTCGATATCACGCTCGACAACAATCTCAGCGATATCGTCGCCGGCGGATTCGATGCCGGCATCCGCTTGGGCTACGCGTTACAACGCGACGTGATCGCCGTACCCCTGGGGCCGATGCAGCAGCTGACGGTAATCGGTTCGCCGCGCTACTTCAAACGTCGCGGAACTCCGAGAACGCCGCACGAACTAGTCGAACACGATTGCATCCGTCATCGCCTGAACCGCGCGCGATTCTTCGAATGGGAATTTCACATCGATGGCAAGGACGTAACCGTTGACGTGCGCGGCCGACTTATTCTCGACGAGATGCGCGCGGTGCTCGGCGCCGCGTGTCAGGGCAGCGGGCTCGGTCTCGTCTTCCGACAGTTCGCGGCCGCCGAGATCGCCTCGGGCGCCGTCGTTCCGATTCTCGAGCGGTTTCTGCCGCCGGACCAGCCGTTTCATCTCTACTATGCGAACCGCACTCACATGCCGAGCAAGTTGCGCGCGTTCATCGAGTTCATGCAAGCGGTGAATAAGGTGCCAAAGTAAGCGCACTGTAGACATTAGCGCCGGACGTGGCGATGCGCCTGATTTGGTGGCGCCCGAACTCTGATGCGTGAGCGAGATTCAGGCGCGCTTCGGACCGCCATGGCCGTTCCGCCGGATTGCCGAAGTCCCGAGGCCGCTTCAGCTTGCCAGGGCCAGGAGATCGGGGCAAATTGCGATCAGAACCGGCCGCTATCGGACGAATGTCGGATCAGATCCCATTCTTCCAAGACGAATGTGGGATTGCGTCAGGGAGACATCCAATGGCTGTCGGCTTTCGCGTGTTCTCTGGCGGCGCAAAGGTCGACATCGCTGTCGTCAACCGCTTTCGCAACCTGCCGGTAGCCAACGTCAGCGACGCCATGAATCGCATGAGCGCCGGCGGGACGAGGCTGCGGCCGATGCATGCGGGCGGCGTCCTGGCCGGTGCGGCCGTAACCGTCAAGACGCGTCCTGGCGACAACCTCATGATGCATAAGGCCTTCGACATGGCCAAGCCCGGCGATGTGATCGTCGTCGACGCCGGCGGCGACGTGACGAACGCCATCATCGGAGAAAACGCGGCGGCGTACGCGCAGAGCCTGGGGCTCGCGGGAGTCGTCATCAACGGCGCGATCCGCGACAGCGCAGCGATCGCGGCTCGCAAATTCCCGATTTTCGCAATCGGCATCACCCATCGCGGTCCGTACAAGGATGGGCCTGGCGAAGTCAACGTGCCGATCTCCATCGACGGAATGGTGATCATCCCCGGCGACCTGATCCTGGGTGACGACGATGGCGTGGTTTGCGTGCCCCGCGAGCAGGCCGAGGAAGTCTATGCGGCCGCACTCGCCAAACATCAAAAAGACGAAGCGGACGCCCGCGCCGTGACCGAACGCAAGGTCAAGCGCGAGTGGATCGACGCCAAGCTGCGAGCGCTCGGATGTGAATTCGTGACCCATCCGCGTTGAGCCATCGCGGACATTGCCGAGCGCGGAGAGAGAGAGGCCCATCTCGTGAACACTGGTCAAGCCATCGTCGAATGCTGCCGCGCCGAAGGCGTTCGTCACGTCTTCGGACTGGTCGGCTCGTCGCATCTCGAGATCGTGGATGCGATCGCACGGTCGAATGACATCCAGCTCGTCACCGTGCGGCATGAGCAGGCAGCCGCCTTCATGGCGGACGCTTATGCGCGTGCGACCGGGGGCGTGGGAATTGTCCTCACCTCCAGCGGTCCGGGCGTGTCCAACACCATCACCGGGATCGCACTCGCCAAGCGCGCCTACTCGCCCGTCATCTCGCTCGGCGGCGCCACCAAAACGGCGTTCGAGCAGATGGACGCCAAGCAGGAGATCGACCAGCTCAGCCTGATGCGTCCGGTCACCAAGGAGGTGCTGCGTATCAACCGGGCGGACCGGGCCCCCGACATCATGCGCCAAGCGTTCCGCATCGCGCTGACCGGCCAGCGCGGGCCGGTCCATGTCGACATTCCGCGCGATCTCTT
>Ga0066903_100004367_pt1 | contig 11936 bp, 9 predicted proteins | sample PanSoiMetaGPlot1_FD_67491 | JGI IMG/M metagenome (GOLD analysis project Ga0066903, IMG submission 67491) | Tropical forest soil microbial communities from Panama analyzed to predict greenhouse gas emissions - Panama Soil - Plot 1 (version 2) | ecosystem: Environmental > Terrestrial > Soil >...
GGCGTGCAGCTTTCCGAGCATCTGCCACAACTTTCCCGACACATGCACCGCTGTGCCCTGGTGCGGTCAATGCACCACAGCGTCAACAACGCCCATGCGGCCGCGGTTTTTGCCGGCATGACCGGGCACGATCGCGGCGACGCCAATGTCGCCATAGGCGCCGGCCCCAACGATCATCCTGCCATCGGCTCGGTCGCCAGCCTGGTTCGCCCGGTTCCCAGCGGCATCTTGCCTTATGTTTCCCTGCCGTACATCACCAAGGAAGGCGCGGGCGGTCCGCCGCAGCCCGGCTTCACCGGCGGCTGGCTGGGGCGCAATCACGATCCCCTTTTCGTACTTCGTGACCCAAACAGTCCATCGTTCGACATGCCGGAATTGGGCCTGGGCAGCGACATGAACAGAAGTCGGCTCGGTCAGCGCCGCGGGCTGGCGACATCGCTGGCCAACGTCGGCCAGAGCCGATCTTTGCAGGACATGGACGAATTCCAGGCCCGTGCCTTTGATCTGTTGACTTCGCGCGCCACGCAGCGCGCCTTCCAGCTGCACCGGGAGCCGAGCAGCCTGCGTGACCGCTATGGCCGAAATATCTATGGCCAGAGCGTATTGCTGTCGCGCCGCTTGCTGGAAGCCGGCACCCGCGTGGTTGCCCTATCCTGGGCGCCCGATGCCAATGCCACCTGGGACACACACGGCAACAATTTCACCAAGCTGAAGAATGAACTGCTCCCCGCCCTGGATAAGGCGGTCGGCAGCTTGCTGGGCGATCTGGCGGCGCGAGGAATGCTCGAGCGCACTCTGGTTGCCGTCATGGGAGAGTTTGGCCGCACGCCCCGGATCAACACCAACGGCGGCGGCCGGGATCACTGGAATTTCTGTTATTCCCTCTTGCTCGCGGGCGGCGGCATCAAGCCCGGCCACGTCCACGGCGCCAGCGACCGCATCGGCGCTCGCCCCAGCCTCAACCCTCTTACTCCCGCCGACATCATTGCCACCATCTACCACTGCCTGGGCATCCGGGCCGACCTGGAATTGCGCGATCGCCTGCAACGGCCGCTGTCCGTCGTGCCCTGGGGCAATGTGGTGCATGAATTGCTGGCGTAGAATGAGCACCCAGCGGGGGCTAACATCCCCGGCTCGCCAATTTATTTGCCTTTTTTCACTTCGGTTTCGCTTACTGGCTGCGGTTTGAGCCGGGCCGGCAAGGCGCCGGCGCGGAGGATATTGGCCAGATTGTCCACTTCTTTCTTGGTGAAATTTCCCGTTATCTGGCCGTGGTCCCGGATTTCTGAATTGATTGTCGGGGCGGACATGATTTGGCCGTCCAGGATAATGGCCAGGTGCCTTTTCACCTGGCTCTCTTCTGGATTTCCGGAGGGAATGTTCTTTCGCGTTAAGATTCCGAACAGATCTCCGCCCTCGGAAGTAAAGGAGAAATGGACCGCCGGTATCTTGTTAACGCCCACCGCGCTTTGAACGCTGCGAAGTTTGCTGCCGTCGATCCGCGGTGTGCGGCGCTTTTCCACCGGCAAGTCCGCAGCCATTTTCGGATCGAGTTCCGGATCGCGGGCCAGGACGAAATATTCCACCGCTTTTTCCTTGCGTTCCTCCTCGGGCAGGTTTTTATCCAGGCATTCGCGGCTGAAAAAGAGGGCGCCCTGCAACAAGTATCGGCCGGCGGAACTATTCGGGTCCCTGAGTCTTGTCGCTTTCCCGCGGAACTGCTTGGCTTCCTGCCAGGCCTTGTTGCGCGCGGGATCGGCTTCGGCGGCATTGTCCAGGTTCAACGCCCTTCGCTCCTGCGGGCCAAGTTCCACCCAGCTATAGGTGACCAGGCTCTTATTGTTCCCAGGCAAAACGATCTCAAATATCTTGGGACCCTTGCCGTCGGGCGAGCGGGGGCCCGGAGGAGGCAGTCCCTGCTCCTGCAATTGCTTCAGTGCGTTTTGCAAGCCTGGATTTTCTTTGACCTGGACATCAAACATGTCCCCAGCCTCCTTGATGGCTTCCTTGTCGTCCACACTGTTGGCCAGGATGCGGAATTCCAGATGCCCCACCCTGGCCAGTAGCTCCTTGACGCGCTGAACATCCTCCGCATGTTTATCGCCCCTTCGCGGGATGCGAATTTCCACGCGGCCATTGTCCAGCGCCTTGACCGAGGCGAAATCCACACGCCGTTCCAGGGCCTCGGCCATTTTGGCCGTCACGTCGGCGTCGGCCAGGCCATCGTCTCCCTTGTCGATTGCATACACCAGGATGGTGCCGCCCACCTTGTCGAAATCCGGTTTTTGGGGGGCTCGAAAGTAAAACTGCCAGATGCCGATGACCAGGCCCGTGATGAACAAGATCAAAAGCAGGCCGATAGCGAAACGATTCTTTTTCATGGGTGCACCAAAGGATCAAGATTATTTGGCGGCGACATTGAAGGCTGATTCGCTGACCTTGAAGCCCGATTGCTATAAGATTACTTTTATTAGATTTCCAATGTTCTGCCTGGAAAAGTACTGCGAGCCGCTGGACGGAATCGGGCCCTTGAAAATCGATCTTCCAGGTAACGAGTTATGCAAGAAGACAATTGGCCGAAGATCGCGGTGCTTGGCGCCGGTGCTGTCGGCTGTTACTTCGGCGGCATGCTGGCGCGGGCGGGTGCGACAGTGACCCTCATCGGCCGCGACCAGCATGTCCAGGCCATCAACCACCACGGGTTATTCCTGGAAACCAGAGATTTTCAGGAGCGGATTCGTGTTTCGGCGTCCAGCGATGTTGCGGCCGCACGAACTGCTCACATCGCCCTGTTGTGCGTGAAAACGCTCGATACGGAGAATGCGGCACGTGCGCTGGCGCCGCACCTTGCCGCCGATGCAGTCCTGGTCAGTCTTCAGAACGGCGTGGACAACCTCGAGCGGATTCGCAGCGCTACCGGGATAGAAGCACTGCCCGCCGTGGTTTATGTTGCCGCCGAGATGAGCGGTCTGGGGCAGGTCAAGCATAACGGCCGCGGCGATCTGGTGATCGGCGATCTTGCCGGAACGAATCGCCGCACAGTCGAAAACCTGGCGGCGATGTTCGTACGGGCCGGGGTTCCCTGCGGCATTTCGCAGAACATTCAAGCAGACCTGTGGACCAAGCTGATCATGAACTGCGCCTACAACGCGATTTCGGCGCTGGGCCGGGCCCGTTACGGCCGGATCGTGGACAATCCCCATAGCCGCGAGCTGATGCGACAAGTCACCGAAGAAGTGATGGCGGTGGCGCGTGCCGCCGGCGTTCAATTTCCGGAAGGAGACATGGTCGAAGCGGTCTACCAGCTTGGCCGGGCCATGGCCAACGCCCTCTCGTCCACGGCCCAGGACATCGCACGGGGCAAGCGCACCGAAATCGATTCCTTGAACGGCTACGTGGACCGTCGCGGCGCTGAGCTGGGAGTGCCGGCGCCCGTCAATCAGACCCTGTTCGCGCTGGTGAAACTGTTCGAGCAATCGGCCCTTCAACCTGCCAGCGCCCCCGAATAGTGAGTTCATTTCGGATTCGTCGCCGGCGGAACTTGATATACCGTTCCCGGTTCGGCCAGACGCCTGCCGTCCACGGAGCCGGCGGAGGCCAGGGTGCGACCATCCGCGCTCCAGGCCAGATCGAGCAGCCATTGCTGATGGCCCTTGAGAGTTTTCAACTTAAGGCCGGCCAGATCCAACAGCCGGCAGGTACCGTCGCAACTGCATGAGGCGAGCGATTGGCGTGAAGGATGAAAGGTGGACTTGTCGCGTTCCCCGGTGGCAAGAACTTTCCCATCCGGACTGACAGCCAAGCTCGGCCGCCCCGGCTTCCCCACGCTCCACCGCCTGGATAATCCGGCTTACGTCCGTCATGGCCTCTAAGGATAATGCGACCGCGGCGGACAAACAAGAAGGAACCACGATTTGCTTGATGCTAGCCGGCTGCTACGGTAAGGTGAAAACGCGCGGAATTCTGGCGAGCCGGTGCCGTCACGCACGGTAACTCACCCCACCCGCTCGCCAAGCCAATCAAGGAGATGCGATGGCCTGGATTCAAACCATACCCATGGCGGAAGCCGATGAGAAGTTGCGGAAATTGCTCCAGAGGCAGCATGCCCTCTATCCGATCGAGTACGCGGACCCTGTTCCGGGGATTCCCAGGGGGGCAGGAAATTTGCCGGGCATCGTAGCCTCGCATACCTTGATTCCCGAGGCGCTCTATCACGCCTTTTCCACCTTCGGCGTGCTCATGTCCCCGGAATTGCCGCTGAGCCGACGTCAGCACGAGATGATCACGACGATGGTTTCCGTCACCAATCGCTGCGTCTACTGAATTGAATCGCACGCAGAGTTTCTGCGTCGGGTCACACTTGATGATGATCTCGTCGGGGCATTGAGGAAGGATTACCGCACTGCGCCAATCACCGATCAGGAGCGAGTCATGCTCGACTACGTGGTCCAGGTAACCAAGGATGCCACCAGGATCACGCCGGAACACCACGACCGCCTGCGCGCTGCCGGCTTCGATGACCGGGCCATCCTGCAAATCACCCTGATCACCGCCTGGTTCAATTACATTAACCGGGTGGCGGATGCACTGGGTGTTGGGCGGGGTTGACGCCTTCCTTGTTTCACAACGTCAGGGCTGCATCAGGCCAGGGTTGCCGGGATTGCCGGCCACGCCGGCGTCGGCGGTTCCACCGGTGCCGGCGGTCCCGCCGCCGGAATTGGTGCCATCGATCCCTGCTGTTCCGGCGTTTCCTGCCGCACCACCGGTACCGGCCGCCCCAGCGTTCGCCTGGCCATTCACATCCGGGCTATGGTCGAACTTGACGCGACCACCATCGGAAAAGACGGCGTCGCCCTGGGCATTGCCGCCGTCGCTGCCGTTGCCACCGTTTCCGGCATTGGCCGATCCGCCCGCTGCACCGGTGCCGGTGTTGCCATCACCGCCGGGGCCGCCCATGCCACCCGCGCCGCCGTCGCCGCCATTGGCTCCCGCGCCGCCATTGACCTGGTTGCCACCCAGGGTGCAGTGGACCACCATGACATGGCTGCCGCCAAAGACGGCGACGGCGCCGCCGCTGGCATCGCCGCCGTTTCCTCCGGCGCCGCCGCTGCCTGCATTGGCCGATCCACCCGCGCCGCCGGTGCTGTTCGTGGCAGAGGCCGATCCGCCGGCGCCGCCCGTGCCGGCTGCTCCGCCCGCGCCCCCGGCGCCGCCCGAGCCGGCATTGGCCATGTTGTCACTGAAGGTGGTATGGTTCAGCATGACGTGCTGGCTATTTTGGCTGACGATGGCGCCGCCGGCCGCATCGCCGCCAACGCCTCCCGCGCCGCCGTTGCCGGCGTTGGCCGATCCGCCCGCGCCGCCGGTGCTGCCGTCGGCCGAGGCCGCGCCGCCGGGCCCGGCAGTCCCGCCGGCTCCGCCACTGCCACCGCTGCCGCCCGAGCCGCCATCCACTTCATTGCCGGTGAAGAAACTGTGCAGCACCTGGAGGTGATTGCCGGAGTTCCAGATTGCTCCCCCGGAGGCGCTGCCGCCCGCACCGCCGTCGCCGCCGTTGCCCGCATCCGCCGAAGCGCCCGCGTCGCCCGTGCCTTTCGAGCTGTCCGCTCCGATCTCGCCGGTCCCGGCCGCGCCGCCGGCGCTCCCATCTCCACCATCTCCGCCAACCGCCTTGTTGGAAGTGAAAGTGCTGTGATTGAGGAGGAAGTGATCGCCGGTGTTGTACACAGCGCCGCCCTGGGCGTTGCCGCCGACGCCGCCATCAACGGCTGAACCGTCGGCGCCGGCGGTGCCTGTGCTGCCCGTGCTGCCCACGGCCTGGTTCCCGGTGAACGTGTCACCCTTGAGCATCACGTGCGGGGCGCTATTGTAAATGGCGCCGCCCAGGCCGTTGCCACCGCTGCCGCCGAAACTGCCATTAGGGCCCGCGCCGCGGTTGCCTCCCTGAGCCAGATCATTGGTAAAGGTGCAATTGGTGACCATCAAGAATTTGCCGGCGAAAAAGATGGCGCCGCCGCTGGCGTCGGTGCCATTCGCTCCTGCCTTTCCATCGCTGCCCTGGGCCTGATCATTCAGGAAGGTAACGTCGCGCAGGCTCAAATGGCCGCTGTCGTCGTAAATGGCGCCGCCTTCTGACGGATTGGGCGAGTCCGCTCCGGCCACACCGTCCGCCAGCGTCAGGCCAACGAGCGATACGTTGCTCGCCCCGCTGATATCGAAAATCCGGAACTGGCCATTGCCGTCGATGGTCAGGTTGCCGGAACCAAGGCCCTGAATCTTCACGTTGTGCGTGATGCTCAACTCACTGTTCAGGATGATCGTCTGCCCGGAAAGGCTGCTGTCGAACTTGATGATACCGCCCTTGTGAGAACTCTGGATGGCGTCACGCAACGAGCCGTGGCCACTGTCATTGGTGTTCGTCACGGTCAAGACGCTGGGCGTCACTCGATCCTCCAGTTCCTCCAGGCGCGGCAAGAATTTCGAGGTTCTAAATGGCTTTTTTGGCTGATTGTGCCCGTTGCGTTTGCCATTTATCCAGGCAAAAAAACTCATAAGATGTCTCCGTTGAAGATTTTTTGACGGCTTTCAATCTGTTCAGTCAGACTGAAATGGGGATCGAGGGGATTTGTAGTTGATCTGGTGAGAAGAAAGGAACGGGACTGACTTCTTGAAACCAATCAAGCGGAGCAACCGATCCGTGATCGAGCCGACACCATATCGGGACCGTCGGCAGGAGCCCTGATCGAACTCTAGATAACGATTTGGCCTTTTGCAAGTAACCTCTGGAGATTTGCGAGTTTGTTGGGCAGGCGGGTAATTTCACATGTGGTGAAAACACCACCTATACGATTTGCAACCCCTTTGAAATATGTCACTTATGACTTCGAAGCGTTTTCCAGCGCGGCAAGCCGCCGAAGCGAGCGCGAGTTTGCGCCGCCAACTTTTTGGCCCAGGATGGCGGTAAGTTGGCCGCCAACTCGATTTTCCGTCGTAAGTCCATACGTCCCTGGGAGAAAGTTGACGGCCAACTTGACGGCCACTTGGCCGCCAACTTTTCGGCCGGCAGATGGCGGCCAGTTGGCCGCCAACCCGATTTTCCGTCATAAGTCCATACGTCCCTATGAGAAAGTTGACGGCCACTTGGCCGCCAACTTTTCGGCCGGCCGATGGCGGCCACCTGCCCGCCAACCTGGTCCAACGGGGCTTTCGTTGATTCACGGCAGGCGAATATTGAACGGCTGGCTGGCTCTCATCTGTTGTTCGATCAGAACATTGACGGCGGGCCGCTGCGCTTCGGGAACCTCGTTCAGGTTCTGGTATTGCTGGGCCATGCCGCCCGACGTGATCGTGATTCCTTTGAGCGTGACGACTCCGTTATTGACCGTCCCCTGGACATTGATGGCATCGCCCCCTTCCTGGCGGGTGACATTGAACTCGTGCTGGACGTTGATGTTCTGTTGGCCGTTGACCGGGACATTGCCCGGCGCGCCGCCGACGTTCGCCACAGGCCCACCCCTTCTGAAGCCCGGCCCGAAGCCACCAAACGGTCTCAACCCACCCGGAAAGCCCGGTTGAAACATGCCGCGGAAACCTGGGCCGAACCCCGGAAAGCCTCCCTGGGGAAACTGGATTTGTGGGAAGCCGGGCATTGCCGGAAATCCGGGGAGCCCCTGTCCCGCGCCCGGAACCGCACCGGGGGGTGGATTCGCCTGGCCCGGGGCGCCCGGCAGCGGCAGGTTTTGCAACTGGATGGCTTTTTGCAACGCCACTTGCATGAGGCGGTTCAAATCGTCCGCGCCCGCGCCGCCCGGCTTGTTCATCGCTTTGAACATTTCTTGCATCAGGTCCATCATGCTGCCCAGGGCTTCCTGGGCCGGATCCTTCGGTTCCGCCTTGTCCTTCTGGGGAACGGCCCCATCATTCCGATCGTCTTTCGCGTCCTTGTCCGCCTTGGCAGGCGCGGCCTCGACCTTCTTTTTCTCCTTGCCGGGGGCATCATCCGCATGCGCCGTGTACCAGCGCAGGCCGAAGGCCAGCACGACGACGATGGCCACGCCGACCATCAGTTGCCGGAGCAACGCGGCCCACGGTTTGCGCGCGGGCGGATTCTCCACTTGAGTCACGCTCGAATTTCTGTTCATCACGGTTCTCCCTGGAGGGTGCCGGCAGCGCGCACCGCGGACACATGCCGCGTGTTGTCGCCGCTCAAAATAAATGATGCCGAGCAAACGTTACTTACATACTTGCTGGACGATTTGCCTGAACTTGGATGATGCCGCCGTCCCAGTAGAAACTGAAATCATGCGTAGTCCCCCCGTTTGTTGTGATGACGATGCTCCCGTCCGGTTGCGGCAGGCTCACGACCGCAAGGTCTGTTCCTTGCTGCGACCAGTCAATTCCCGCCAGCCATTCCATCACCGAGGCGATGTCAGGCTGCTTCGTCAAGGTGACATCGCAGCCGGCGTCCTGGCCCGACCGCACAACCAGACGAATCTTGGCAACCTGGGCAACGGCCGGAAGGGGCGATCCAGACGCGCCACATCCTGCGCTGCCGAGGAAAATCAAGACCAGACAAAGAAGGCCGGGAGTATGACGCATGCCTCATTCTCTCAAAGGACGGATTAGGGCAAGATCAGAACATTCGACACCGCTTCTTGCTGCCAGCCGTTCTGGCCGGGGGGGATTCCCTCGATGAGCAGAAACGTCGTCATGGGCGGCGCCATGGGTCCTTTGAGCAACAACACGGGTGTAAATGTCGTCCCTTGCAAAGTTCCCTGGGCAGCGAGCTCCCCCGGCGGCAGGATCTTCTCGAATATGTTCTGACCGTTACGCTGGACTACCCAGCGCCAGCGCATTGCTCCGGCCGAGTTTCCCTGTGTGAAGCGATAGTGGACCTGGAACGACAAACGTTTTCCGGGAAATTTCTGTGAGACAAACCCGCCGGACAGCAGCACGCGAGGTTGAACCGCACCGGGTTGCAGCGCTTCCCCGTTTCCTCCCGCAGGTTCCCGGCCGGTCAGGAACCACCAGCACGCAGCGCCGGTCACAAGTACAAGGAGCACAGCCGCCCACGCCACGAGTCGCCAGCGCCGTCGCGAGCCTCGTCGGCCCGGGCGCCTTGGCAAAATCAGGCGGGGCGGGCGTACGAGCTCTGGATTCTCCAGGTGAGCCAGATGTTGCTCCAGGAGTTCCGCCACCTCCGCCGCGCTCTGAAATCGCTCCTCCGGATCTTTGGCGTGCAGAGTGTCGATGATCTTCACAAGCCAGTCGGGAATTTCGGGGTTGAGCTCCTGGACGTCGCGCGGCGTGTCCTCGCACACCCGGTGCAGAACCGCCAGGGTACTCGGGGCCCGGAACGGCGGCCGGCCCGTGCAGGCGGCGTACAGGACGCCTCCCAGACTGAACAAGTCGGCCCGGTGATCCAGGGCCGCGCCGCGAGCCTGTTCCGGGGCCATGTACTGCGGCGTTCCGGAGATCATCCCGCTCTGGGTGAGGCTGGCGTCGTCCATGGCGCGGGCCAGTCCGAAGTCCGACAATTTCACTCGCTCCTCGCCGTGTTCCAACAAGATGTTCGCCGGTTTCACATCGCGATGGATGAGGTCCTGGGCATGGGCGGCCGCCAGTCCCATTGCGGTCTGCATGCCAATGCGCACGGCCTCTTTCACCTCGAGTGGTCCCGTCTCGTCCAGCCGCTGCTGCAGGGAGCCTCCGGGGACATACTCCATCACCAGGTAAGGCTGACCGTTCACTTCATCGACGTCATAAACGGCCACGACATGGTCGTGGCGGACCGCGGCCATGGCGCGGGCTTCACGGGCGAAGCGATGCCGGGCGGCGCTGCTCGGCACCCATTGCGGGGCCAATACCTTGATCGCCACCAGCCGATGCAAGGCTGGATCAAACGCCTTGAGCACGACTCCCATGCCGCCGCGACCGATCACCTCAATCACCTCGTAACCACCGAGGCGGCCCATGTGAGCGGCGTCTTCGGCGGGCTGCAGAAACGGCAGCGTATCGTGCGAGGCGGCATAGGGGTCCGTGCATGCGCCTGTCTGGCTGCCTTCCGCCTTGAGTTCTTGCATGACGCGTGACAGGGCCGGGGCGGCAGCCACTTCGTTCTCCGCCTGGAGAAGAACGGCAGCGGGCCAGGACCGACTGGCTGCCGTCAACCGTTCCAGCGTTTGCAGGCAGCGCGGGCAGGAGTCCAGGTGCTTCGCCAGCCCGTCCTGTTCCGGGGCGGACAGCGTCCCGTCCAGAAAATCCTGCCACCAGCGGCGGTCGGGGCAAGAAGACTGCGTGATCATGGCGCCTCCCTCGACGCTTCGTCCACGTCGCCTTGCAGGCGCCGGACCTCTTCTTTCAGCCGGGTCAGGACGCGTCGCTTGGCGAGGTAAACCGCTGCCGCCGTCATGCCCAGCGCCTCTGCGGTTTGCTTGCCCGACCTGCCCTCGACCGCGGTCAGCCGGAAAGCCTGCCAGGTGGACTCATGGATCTCACTCCGCACTTGGGCGGCGGCAAAAGTAAACAGCCTTCCCTCGTACTCCTGTTCCCACAGGGTGCGCTGCTCCTCCGGCGCCGGCACCGCTTCCAGAACGATCTGAGCTGAGGAGCTGCCGCTGCCCCGGCACTCGCGCCGCTGCCGGCCGAGAGCATTTTGCAGCCGCCGGCGTACGATGGTGAAGAGCCAGCCGCGGAAGGAGCCGCGCCGTGGATCGTATTCAAGCCTGCCGACCGCTGACGAAACCGCGTGCAACACCTCCTGAGTCAGGTCGGCCGCGTCGGCGTCTTGCAGCCCGTGTTTGCGGGCAAATCCGTACACCAGCGGCGCATAGACCTCCACAAACTCCGACCACGCCTGCCGGTCCCCGGCGTCCCGGATACGAAGCAGGAGGCTGGGGTGAGTCGGCGTTGAGTCCGTCATGCGCACCTCTCTCCTACAAGTACAAGGGCCGCGGCAAAATCTATCGCCCAGTATGAAACGCAGCCAACGGCAAGGGCGGACTGCTCGACAAAATGCTCTGCGTTTACTCACCAAGCCTGGTCCGGCACGGAAAATCGGCGTAAATGATTATTGCATTCCCGGATAGCGTCTGTCGAGGATGGAAATCCATTTTCCAGACCGATGCGCCCGGTGCGAATGAATAAACGAGACAGGTGATTTCGAGCGGCCGCGCAGGCAGAAGAGGGAAAGCAGTGCCACAAAAAACCAGTTTCACGAGCCGGTCTTTTCACCCGCCCGGCTGATAGTGATGATCTTGGTCTGTGTCACACCAGTGCTGGAGCGAACGCGCAGGTTGAACTTGCCGGTGCGCTGGACGCGGGCTTTCCACAGGACCATGCTGTTGCCGTCTTCCGCCATGACAACCGGCTGGCTTTGCTTGCCTTCGACCCGCTCCATGCCCTCAGGCAGCTCCAGAGTGAGGCTCTGGCAAAAGGCAGGTTCCTGAACGTAGGCTGCCACGGTGAACACCTTGCCCGGCTCGAAAGATCCGCCCAGGACAACGGACATGGTGCCGTCTCCGTCCGGATTGGAGGCGATGCCCTGGCCGAAGGAGTAGGCCATGGCACGTTTGCTTTTCGCCTTGATCTCCTTGGGGTCCCAGTAGAAGCCCATGGCGGAATCGCCGGCCTGCTGGGCCGCGAGGTTCCACTGGTCGACGAAGGCGCCGAGACGGGTCAGCACGACGCGATCCGGCATGGCGAAGGCCTTGCCGAAGTTGTAGGTCATGTGGGCCACAAAGCCGGGGTTTTTCAGGTCCGGCCTCTGCAGGAACTGCAAATAATCCGGTACCTGCTTGCCCTTCAATTCCACGCCGTTGAGGATCTTGTTCGGCTGGTTCGGGGCGGCGAACAATGCGCCGTCGTTGTCCACGATGAACACGTCCATGAAGATGCGGATGCCCACCGTGTGCGACTTATCGTCCTTGTTGTCCACA
>Ga0066903_100004368_pt1 | contig 11936 bp, 5 predicted proteins | sample PanSoiMetaGPlot1_FD_67491 | JGI IMG/M metagenome (GOLD analysis project Ga0066903, IMG submission 67491) | Tropical forest soil microbial communities from Panama analyzed to predict greenhouse gas emissions - Panama Soil - Plot 1 (version 2) | ecosystem: Environmental > Terrestrial > Soil >...
TCCGGCGGCTCGATCAGTCTGAATGCGTCCATCTTCGCCAACAAAGGGCCCAAAGGCTTGGCAGGACTGATTGCGCGCGGGGGTCGATGGGCGTCGCCACGACCTTAATTGTCTTTATCCTCGGGCGATCCGCAGCGATTTTCGCGTCCAGCTGGCGAACGAATTCAATAGGTTGCAACGAAATTCCCTGCGCAACGGAACAGGGAATTTTTGCAGGTACAACAGGGAATTTTTTCAGAGAACAGGGAGCCACTCGGCAATTGAGCAATTGAGCGCCTTGGCGCCATCACATCGCAGCCTGTCCTTGGCGGCCTTCATCACCAATATTGCAGAATCTGATTTTCGGTACACATAGCCATGCGGTTTGTGCCGACTTGGTATTTTTCTCTGTGTGAACTGCTTCACCATCGGACGAGATTGTCCGTGGCACCCTCCGAAGCGCGCTAGCGGTCAGGCATCCGACAGCTCCAAAGACCGCAATGGGCCGATAAGCACTAGAAACAGCAAAGTGCGTCCATGACGACGACCGGGCGGTCCGGCAAGCATGTTGAATCATGCGTTAAGGCAGTGCTTGCTCGCGCATACTACTCTGGTAAGGGCTCGCTCTTGGCGCCGCCCGGCTGCCGTTTTGAATTTCTAGTAATGTCACGCCCACGAAACCAAACAGCGAGAGGCGCAACAAGTCTGGTCATAAGAACTTCACACGTCTCTGCCTCGATTCAAGCCTGTTCAAGATCACAAATTCCATGAGGTTGGGTCATGGAAATGCAGGGCGCGGGTAGAACTGTTGGGAAGCACGAACCCGCCCGCCGGATTCGACCCCAAGCTCTCCTCCATCGAGTTCTCGTTCAAGGTCGAGTGTCCGTCCGATTTCGATTGCGCACCGATCGCTGTGTGTCCGCCGGCGCTGCGCGTGCGCCCCGACATCGATTATCTCGCCAAGGACTACCAGGGATTCCGGCGCCTGATGCTCGACCGGCTGAGCCTGCTCGTGCCGGATTGGACCGAGCGTTCGGCAGCCGATCTCGGCATGGTCCTGGTCGAGCTGCTCGCCTATGCGGCTGACAATCTCTCCTATCGCCAGGACGCGATCGCCAACGAAGCCTATCTCGCCACCGCGCGCCAGCGCGTATCGGTGCGCCGTCATGCCCGCCTGGTCGATTATTTCCTGCATGAGGGCTGCAATGCACGCGCCTTCGTGCACTTCGACGTCACCGGGCAGAACGTGATGGTGAAAAGCGACACGCAGCTGCTGACGCGCGTGCCGCAGCTGTCGACCGTCGTGGGGCCTGGCAGCCCGGAGCTCACCGATGCCCTCGCGGTCGGCGCGCTGGTGTTCGAAACAGCACGCGACACAGTGGTCGACGAGCGCCGCAATCGGCTGAGCTTCTACAGCTGGGGCGACCAGGCCTGTTGCCTGCCGCGCGGCACCACGCGCGCGACGCTGCGCGGCCATGTCGATACGCTGCAGGTCGGCGACGTCCTGATTTTCGAGGAAGTGGTGAGCCCGACCACGTTCGTCGCCGAGGATGCGGATCGCACCCATCGTTGGGCGGTGCGCCTCACCGAGGTGACGCTGTCGAGCGATCCGTCCGGACAATTATTCAACGAGCCGCCGGTCGACGGACCGGTGGACGTCACGGAGATCGCCTGGGATGCGGCGGATGCCCTTCCCTTCCCGCTTTGCCTCTCCGTCGCCGAACGGCCCGCACTAGAGGTGAGCATCGCCCACGGCAACGTCGTGCTCGTCGATCATGGCCAGACGATTGCGACAGAGTCGTTGGGCGCAGTGCCGCAACCGACCCTGAAGCTCGCCAGCCTAGTGCCGAGCGGCTCCTGTCAGAAGCCGCCGCCCGCCATGGTGCAGCCGCGCTTCCGCCCGGCGCTGGCGCAGGGGCCGCTCACGCATGGCTTCGATCTCGCCGCCCTGCTCGCGATACCGATCAAGGAGGACGCGGCCTGGTGGCCGGCGAGCTCCCTGCTCGTGATCGATCCGCACGGAGCGACACCGCGCGTCAGCTTCCTCACCGGCACGCTCGGCACGGTCGTCGAAGCGTGGACTCCGCAGCGCGATCTCCTGGAGAGCGGCGCGGCCGACCCGCACTTCGTCGTCGAGGTCGAGGAGGACGGCCGCGCGCGGCTGCGCTTCGGCAATGACGACAAGGGGAAGCGGCCCGATCCCGACACGGATTTCAAGGTCACCTATCGGATCGACAATGGCGCGGCCGGCAATGTCGGCGCCGAAGCCATTGCGCATATCGTCAGCGCGACCAATGGTGTCTTCGATGCGCTGCGCAATCCCATGCCGGCTGGCGGCGGCGTGGAACCGGAGGACATCGAGGCCGCGCGCCGCGATGCGCCGCAGGCATTCCGCACCCAGGAGCGCGCCGTCACGCCGGCCGATTACGCCGCGGCGGCCGAGCGCCGTCCTGAGGTGCAGCATGCGGCGGCAACCTTCCGCTGGACCGGGAGCTGGTACACCGTCTTCGTGACACCCGACCGCTTCGGCGGCGGCGATATCGACGCAAGCTTTGCAACGCGCCTGCGCCGCCACCTCGAGCGCTTCCGCATGGCGGGCTACGACCTCGACGTCAGAGCGCCGCGTTTTGTGCCGCTCGACGTGACGCTGCATATCTGCGTGCTGCCGGACTACTTCCGTGCCCAGGTCTTGTGCGCGGTGCAGCAGGTGCTGTCCGCCGACGTGCTGCCCGACGGCCGGCTGGGCGTATTCCATCCCGATAATTTCTCCTTCGGCGACTCGGTCTATCTCAGCCGCATCGTGGCCGCCGCCCAGGCTGTCGACGGCGTTGATGCGGTTCGACCCGAGCGGTTCCAGCGTCTCGTCAATCCGAGCGCCACCTCCCTGCAGGATGGCGTGATCGCCATCGGCGATCTCGAGATCGCGCAGCTCGCCAACAACCCCAATTTCCGCGAGCGCGGGCGGCTCACTCTGACCGCTGGAGGCGGCAAATGAGCGCGCCGGCCCCCGACCTGAAGCCGCATGTTCCGCCCGCCCCGCCCGGCAGCGAGGCCTGCGGCTGCTGCGATGGGATCGCGGCGGAAACGCCGCAGGAACTCAATAATCGTCCTGGACTGCCCGCCCTCGCTTATCGCATCGGCGACCATGCGCAGTTTCGCGCCAGCGTCCATGCGTCGCTGTCGTCGTCGCACTTCGCGCCGCTGGCGCGACTACGCACGCGCAACGACGACGACTTCACTATCGGACTCATCGATGCGTTCGCCTGCGCGGCCGATGTGGTCACCTTCTACCAGGAGCGGATCGCCAACGAATCCTATCTGCGCACCGCGGTCGAGCGCGTCTCGCTGCAGGAGCTCGGCAAGCTTATTGGCTACCGGCTGCGGCCGGGGCTGGCGGCCGAAACATGGCTCGCCTTTGCGCTCGAGACGCCGCCGACGCGGCCCGCCACGCTGCCGCCCGAGCCCGGCAATTTCGTCACCGGCTTGCCGCAAAGCATCAAGCTCGAGGCCGGGCTGCAGGTGCAGAGCGTGCCCGGCCCGCGCGAAAAACCGCAGACGTTCGAGACCGTGGAGCCGCTGGCCGAAGCCCGCGCCGCCTGGAATGCGATGCGGCCCTGGCTTACCGAGCCTCACTTCCCGGGCCGCAACGAGACGGAGGCCTGGCTCGCCGGCACCGCCGCGAATCTCAGGGCAGGCGACGCGCTGCTGTTCGTCGGCAGCGAGTTTTTCGCTGATCCCACTAGCGATCATTGGGACTTCCGGTTCATCACCGCCGCCGAGCCGAACAGCGATGCCGGCCGCACGCGTGTCACCTGGGCACGCGGCCTCGGATCGTTTGACCCCTTCTCCAATCCGGCGGCGCAACCGGCGGTCTATGCGCTGCGCAAGCGAGCGGCCGTGTTCGGTCACAACGCGCCTGTTTGGCGCAGCATGCCCGCTGCCTTCCGGGTCGGCTATCTCAAGAAATTCGGCGGCGGCGTGAATGACACCGAGTGGCATAATTTCCATGTGAGCCCGGTCGCTGCGACCGCCAGCGGCGGCAGTGTCGACCTCGATTCCGTGCAGCCGGAAATCAGCGCCGATGTCGCGGGAGACACAACGCGCCGCAGCTTGGCGGTCCTCGCCAAAGGCGGATTCAACCGGCCCGACGAGAACTTTCCGCCCGGGACCTATGTCGAGCTCTACCGCGTCACCGGCACCACCGAGGTGTCGCGCGCGGAGTTCGCGCTTTCGGCCAAGGTCACGCGGCTCGCGCTCGCCGGCGAGAATCTCAACACCGTGTTCTTCAATCAGGTGCGGGAGACGTCGGTGTTCGCCAAGAGCGATTTTCTCCCCCTCGCCGAACGTCCCGTTCCCGACCCGACGGTGAGCGGTGCCATGATCCCGGTCGCGGTCGGCAAGGACGGTCTCCAGCCCGGTCGGCGCCTGCTCGTTCGCGGCAGGCGCGCGAGCGACAAGGCGGCGGTCGTACGCCAGGCCACGCTCGTCGCCGTGCATGAGGAGACCAATGCGGCCCATTGCACGCTGGAAATCACGCCGCCGCTGGCCGACGAGCTGGAGCGCGACAGCCTGGTCGTTCACGGCAACGTCGTTCCCGCCTCGCATGGCGAGATGGTGATCCTCGGCTCCGGGAATGCCAGCGCGCCGTTCCAGCGCTTCGAGCTCAAACAGCTGCCGCTGACCTATCGCGCCGCCGAGAACGAGACCGGCGCCAGGAGCGAGCTCACTGTGCGCGTTGCCGATATCGCCTGGGCTGAGCGCCAGACCCTGTTCGGCGCGACGCCGACCGAGCGTGTCTACACGCTCGACGTCGACGAGCAAGGACGCAATTTCGTCGCGTTCGGCGACGGCGTGCGCGGCGCGCGCCTCCCGAGCGGCACCAACAATGTGCGTACGGCATACCGCAAGGGGTTGGGCATCGACGGCAATGTCGGGGCCGACAAGCTGACGCAGCTGATCACGCGACCGCTCGGCCTCAAGAGCGTGAGCAATCCGCTCGCCGCCGAGGGCGGCACGGATCCGGAGCCCGCATCGGCGGCCCGGCAGAGCATTCCGCTGACGACACGGACGCTCGGGCGCGCTGTGTCGCTGCTCGACTACGAGGATTTCGCGCGCGGCTTCAGCGGGATCGCCAAGGCGCAGGCGCAGGTGCTGCAACTGCCGGCCGGCCCGACCATTGCCATCACCATTGCCGGATCCGACGGCGCGCTGCTGACCGAGGCGAGTCCGGTCTGGACCAACCTGCTAGGAGCGCTGCGCAAGAACGGCGACCCGCACGTTGCCGTCATGCTGCTGCCCGGCCAGCTCAGCACCTTTCGCCTTGGGCTGATGGTGAAGCGCGACCCGGCATTCGAAGCCAAGAGCGTGCTTGCCGCGGTCGAGGCGACGTTGCGCGCCCATTTCGCCTTCGCGTCACGCGAGCTCGGTCAGCCCGTGCAGCAATCGGATGTCATCGCCGTCGCGCAGGCGGGGCACGGCGTGGTCGCGGTGGACATCACGCGCCTCTATGGCGGCACCAAGCCGCTGGTGCAGACGAATCCCTCGAAGCAGGTGCGGCTGCTCGCCTCGCGCATGCGCGTCGAGGCCGGCGTGGCGCGGCCGGCCGAATTGCTGACCCTCGATAGCTCCCCGTTCGACCGTCTGGAGGAGATGGCATGAGCTCGCTCACCGCCGATCGCCTCTATGGCCTGCTGCCGGCGCTCTATCGATTGCGCGACGCCGACCAGGGCGAGCCCTTGCGCGCGCTGCTCGCCGCCTTGGCGCAGGAATTCGCCGCCCTCGAGGAGAGCGTCGAGCAGCTCTACGACGACCAGTTCGTCGAGACCTGTGCCGATTGGGTGGCGCCCTATATCGGCGACCTGATCGGCTACCGACCCCTGCACGGTGTCGCACCGAAGATTGCTTCCCCGCGCGCCGAAGTTGCCAACACCATCGCCCACCGCCGGCGCAAGGGCACCGCGCTGATGCTCGAGCAGCTCGCGCAGGACGTGACCGATTGGCCGGCGCACGCGGTCGAGCTCTTCGAGCAGTTGGCCACCACGCAGTACATGAAGCATATCCGCCCCAACGCCCGCGCGACCGCAGGTCTGCGCCGCAGCACGACGCTGTTCCTGCAGGGCGGTCCGTTCAACAGCCTGGCGCATGCGGCGGAGATGCGTCGGCCCGAGAGCGGCGCCGGGCGCTACAACATTCCCAATATCGGCATCTTCCTGTGGCGACTGCTGTCGCTGCCGCTGACGGCCGTGCCGCTGACCCCGCACCCCGGCGACGCGACCGGTCTCAAGTTTCGCGTCAATCCGCTCGGCGCCGATCTGCATCTGTTCCGGCGGCCGCAGCCCGAAGACGACATCAGCCACCTTGCCGAACCGATCAATGTTCCCGAGCCGCTTTCCGTGCGCCTCATGGCGGCGGCCGTGCGTGCCGCGAAAAAGACGCCGGCACCCGATGCCGTCCGCAATGACGATTACGGGGACGGCGAGAGCATCGTGCTGCGAAAGGCTGGCAATTCGCCAACGCTCGTAGCGGTGGACAAGGTGGTGATCGCCGACCTGCGCGACATTCTCGATGGCGGCGGCAACGTGGTCGGCTGGAATCATGAGACCGGGATCCCGGCAGGCAAGATCGCCATCGATCCGGAACGCGGACGCGTTCTGCTCAGCGCCGCCAGCGACGGACCATTGCTGGCGACCTTCCGTTACGGCGCGGTGCGGGCGATCGGCGGCGGCGAATACGAGCGCACGCCGCCTGGCGAGGAGCATTCCGTCCAGCGCGGCGTCGCCAACGGCGCCGCGCTGCAGCCGGAGCTGGACGCGGTGACAACCGGCGGACGGGTGCTGATCGGCGACAGCCTCACCTATGCGCAAACACCGACGTTCAAGGTGAACGGCGTCGTCGCGCCCGGCGCTCCCGGCATCGAAGTCGTGGTCGCGGCGCACGACTCGGCACGGCCGCTGATCGTTGCGGCGGCCGATGTGACGCTCCAGGTCGGTCCCCGCGGCCGCCTGGTCCTTGACGGGCTGATGTTCGCCGGCGGCGCGCTCCGCCTAGCCGCCGCCCCCGACGTCGAGACGCGCGAGCTGGTGTTGCGCGACTGCACGCTGGTTCCAGGCCGCGCGCTCAATCCGGACGGCAGCGCGGTATCGCCGGGCGCGGCAAGCCTGATCGTCGCGCATCCGTTCGCCAAGATCACGCTCGAACGATGCATCACCGGTCCGCTGCAGGTGGTTGCCGGCGATGCCGAGGTCACCCTCACCGACTGTATCGTCGACGCCGGCGCACCGGAAAACGCCGTCTATGCGGCCGACGCCGCGGCGGCACCCGGCGCGGAGCTCACCGTCACCGACTGCACATTGATCGGCAAGGTTCGCACCAAGCTCATCCGGCTCGCATCGAACAGCATCTTCTTCGCGCGGCTCGGGCCAGCACCCGGTGAGACCTGGACGGCACCCCTCATTGCCGAACGCCGGCAGGAGGGATGCGTGCGGTTCTCTTACCTTCCGCCCGGCTCGGTCACGCCGCGCCGATTCCGCTGCGTGCCCGACGCGCGCGATCCGATGGCGCTGCCGCACTTCACGTCGCTGCGTTATGGCGATTCCGGCTATGGCCAGCTGCGGCGCGCCACCAGCAAATCCATTCGCCAGGGGGCGGAGGACGAGAACGAGATGGGCGTGCTGCACGCGCTGGCCCAGGCCCAGCGCGAAACCAATTCGCGCATCCGCCTCGACGAGTATCTGCGCTTCGGTCTGCACGCCGGCATTTTCTTCGCCACCTGACGGAACCTGTTTGGAGGGCCATCATGGGTGCCGATTTTTCGAGAGTACGCCTCAACCCGCTGCTCGACTATGCAGGCGTGGAGCTGGCGCAGGGTCGTGTCCTTCTCGATGCCGACATGAACGAGCTCACGGGGATCGTCGACCGCCGATTGCGCGCCTTAAGCAGCGACGTCCTCGGGCGCGCGCGGGTATCTTCCACCACCGCGGATGCATTCAAGATCAGCGTCGCCGGTGGAACGCTGCAGATCGGCAAAGGCCGCCTGTACGTCGACGGATTGCTCGCCGAAAACCATGGGGCGAAATCCACCGATCCTGCCAAACACGTGTTCGACGACCTGCTCGCCGAGAGCCAATTTGCCGACCCGATCAGCTACACGGACCAGCCATACCTGCTCGCTCCTCCGGCGCTGCCTACGGCCGGACGCCACTTGGTCTATCTCGACGTATGGGACCGCGAGGTCACGCATCTCGAGCAGACCGATCTCGTCGAAAACGCGGTCGGCGTGGACGCGACCTCGCGCGTCCAGACGGTGTGGCAAGTGCGTGTGCTCGCCGACGATGCCGGCGCCACCACGACGTGCGCGACGCCCGACGACGACGTGCCCGGCTGGAGCGCGCTGATCGCCCCCTCGACGGGCGTGCTCACGACCGGCACCTTCGAGGTCGCGGCGGTTGATGATCCGTGCGAGCTGCCGCCCACCGGCGGCTATCGCGGGCTCGAGAACCAGCTCTATCGCGTCGAAATCCACGATCCCGGCCAGCCCGGCGACAAGGCCACCTTCAAGTGGTCGCGCGAAAACGCCAGCGTCGGCAGCCGCGTGGCCAGCATTATCTCGGGCACGGAACTTGAGCTGCAGACTCTCGGTCGCGATGACGTGCTGCGCTTCAATACCGGCGACTGGGTCGAGATCACCGACGACGTTCGCGAATACTCACAAGACCCAGGCGTGATCCGGCGCGTCACCGTGGTCGAGGCCACGCGGCGCATCCAGTTCACACCCGCACTGCCGGACGCAATGCTGCCCCCTGCGTTTCCCGACACGGACCTGGCGAACAGGCACAATTGGCGCGTACGGCGCTGGGACCAGAACAAGAAGGTGTTCCGCACGAACCCGGGCGGCAATCCGATCGAAGTGCAGGACCTCGACGCGGCGGGCTCGACCGGCCTGATCGCGGTTCCGGCAGCCGGCACGACGCTGATCCTGGAACAGGGCGTGACGGTGAGCTTCGCTTCCACGGGGACGACCGGCTTCCGCACTGGAGATTACTGGGTGTTCGCCGCGCGCACGGCGGACGCGTCGGTGGAGCCTCTCAACCGCGCTCCGCCGCGCGGCATTCATCACCACTATGCACGCCTGGGCATTTGGGACGTGGCCGCCGGCACCATAACCGATTGCCGCAATCCATGGCCGCCGCTGACGGAAGGCCACGACTGCAGCTGCACCGCCTGCGTCACGGCGGAATCGCACGCGAGCGGCAAATTCACCATTCAGGACGCGGTGAACCAGGTGCGCGAGACAGGCGGCACGGTCTGCCTGGGACCCGGGCAGTACGCCGTCGCGGAGCCGGTGCGCGTGGTCAACGCGCGTTCGCTGCGCATCCATGGACAGGGGCCGAACACGACAGTGGCGGGTCCCGGCGGAATTTTTGCTCTGCAGGATTGCCTGGCCGTGGCCATCGAGAATCTGGCGATCGTCTCGATGGGGCGCGAAGCGGCCGTGAGCGTGCGCACTGCTCTTGGCCTGTGGTTGCGCTGGCTGGCGATCACAGTGCTCGGCACCGGCGCGAAAGGCTCGGCAATTGCCCTGCAAGGCGTACTGGCAGCCGCAAACATCAGCGAGAATGCCGTTTTCGCCCCGATCGGCATCTTGGCCAACGATCCGGCCGCGGCGCCGGCGGTCGGCGAAGAGCAAGGCGAAAGCTTTCTGCTCGCGGCCGCCTTGGCCATCGAGGACAACGTCCTTTTCTGCGCGCGCCAGGCCGTCGCCCTGAACGGTTCCGTGCTGCACCTGATGAGCACGCGCATCATCGGCAATGAAGTGCTGGCTTGCGTAGACGTGGCCGTCAGCGCACTCGGCCTGGGTGCGCCGGCGTCGGCGATGCGGATTTCCGCGAACACCTTCGCCATCACCGGCGACGGGATTCGGTGCGGCGTGGGCGGCGCCTGGATCGAGGACAACAAGCTTGTCCATTCGGCGCCCGCTCGGGGCCTGGACGCCAAGGCGACGGTCGGCATTGCGCTAGTCGCGGGGCTCGACAAGAATGGTGCCGACCAGTGCCAAATCCTGTCCAATCAGGTGAGCGGCTTCGTGTCGGCCGGAATCGAGGTCGCGGCACCGACGCGCGAGCTACTCGTCAAGCTCAACATCATCGAGAGTTGCGGCAACGGCATTGTTGTCATGGCGGGATCGGAGCAGGTTTCCGTTGCGATCGAAAACAACCTCCTGCACAATATTGGTCCCGCTCGCCAGGATGGCGCAACGATGGTGGTCGGCATGGCGTTGGGACGGGCAGACGCCGCAACCATTGCCGGCAACACGATCCGGACGCTGGGCGTGCGGATGCGGCAAGCGGAATCGAGCCTATGCGCGGCCATCCTCACCTTCGGCGTGCTGCGCCCGCACGTGAGCGGCAACAACGTCAGCGATGTCGCACCGCCGGGCGACTTGCTCGGCACGACGGCCGGTATCATGCTGCGCGCCCCGTACACGGATTTCGACGTCAGTGATAACCAGGTGCGGCGCGACGCCACGCCGCTGGCGCAGGCCAGCAAAGGCGATTGGTTCGCCCTCCTTGCCGAGGATTTCGATGCCGAGAAACCGATTGTGCGACTGGGAAACCTCGCGGCCGTGCGCGTGGACAAAGCCAAGGTGCTCGTGCTCAGCGGGCTACGTGCCTTTCTCTGGGCCCCCGCCGTTGCGCCACCGCCGACGCGCGGATCGGTGCTCGGCAATGTTCTGAGCGCCCGCGGCACGGCACCGGCCGTGGCGATTGCCGCCGAGGGCGAGTGCCTGTTCAACGACAACCGTGTCGACTCGGCTTTCGGCGGGACGGCCGTGCAGCTGGCCACCGGCATCGGCATTGTGAACGCCAATCGCGTGCGCGGCGGCGAAGCGTCGATCGAATTGAAGGGAATAAAGGTGGCTGCGGTGCTCGGGAATATCACCACCGGCGCGATAACCGGCTGGACACCCCCGGCGCCGACCCCGGGTCAGCCGACAGCGACCTGGGATCATATCAACATTCGCGCCTGAACCCTCCAGAGCCTTCAGGTGCAAGCAACGAGGTACAAACGCCATGCGCGTGATCACGATCGAAGAGAAAGCCGATTCTAAATCGCTGAGCGCCCGGCTGCTCAAGGCCAACCTCAGCACCATCCAATCGGAGAAGGCTCTGGCGGCGCTCCAGGCCCTCAACCCGCACGTGGACATTACCAAAGTGCCGGCTGGGACGGTCCTGTTGGTGCCGGACTTGCCGAGCTTTAAGGTCTCGGCCAGCGATTCCGTGCTGGGCGACGCGCTCGGCGAATTCCAACAGATCGTCCGTACCGCGCTGGAGCAAGCGGCCGCGAATCTGAAAGCGAGTACCGCGGCCCGCGCGGCCGAACGCGCCGACGTCGCAGCGGTGCTCGAAAGTGCCGCCCTCAAACGCGTCATCAAATCGGATAGCGAGCTGAAGCAACAGGTCGCGGACGCGAGCAAGGCTCTTAAAGAAGAGGAACAGGCCGGTCAGGCCGAGGAAACTCTAGCTCGAGCGAGCAAAGCAGCGCTGGCGAAAATTGCGGAGCTGCGCAAGCATCTGCGCTGAGCGTATCCGTTCGATCTGTTCGATCTTTTCGATATAAAGAATTCGGGTGATGTAGAGCGCGACCTCACGCACCAATTAAGGATGAACAGGGGGGTCGTCGCTCTCGCGAGGTGGTCCGGTTCCGGCGATGTTATGATGGAGACCGGTTCGCGCTCCCAGAGCGGGCGCGCGCCCGCAAGGTCGCCCTGGTCGTGAAGCAAGTGGCCGAGGTGTTGAGGGCCGTCGCCGTATAGGGATGCTCGGGGCCGAGCACTTTCTCGCGTATCGCCAGTACGCGTTCGTAGAGCGGTCGTGCGCCAATAGGGTCGCCCTGGTCCCTGAGAAGGGCGGCGAGGTTGTTGAGGCTCTGCGCCGTATTGGGATGCTCGGGGCCGAGCG
>Ga0066903_100004369_pt1 | contig 11936 bp, 10 predicted proteins | sample PanSoiMetaGPlot1_FD_67491 | JGI IMG/M metagenome (GOLD analysis project Ga0066903, IMG submission 67491) | Tropical forest soil microbial communities from Panama analyzed to predict greenhouse gas emissions - Panama Soil - Plot 1 (version 2) | ecosystem: Environmental > Terrestrial > Soil >...
GCAATCGATCCAAGGGCAAGGGAGTGACACTTCTGGCGCAGTTCCCGCCCCAGGATGCGCCTGAGCCGGTGCATGCGAACCGACCGCGGGAGCTGATCCTCGGATGAAGCTATTGATCGTCGATGATCATGCGGTGGTTCGTCAAGGTGTTTGCCGACTGCTATCGTCGCTGTCGGGTATCTCGATCTATGAGGCGGCTTCGGCCACCGAAGCTTTGGGGTTATTCCGCAGGCACCGTCCAAACGTCGTGCTGCTCGATCTCAACCTGGTGAATTCGAGCGGGTTTGAGTTGCTTCGAAGATTGCTTCTGGAAGACCGAGCGGTGCGGGTGCTCGTCCTGAGCATGCATGCCGAACCGGTTTATGTCGCGCATGCCCTCAAAGCAGGCGCTCGGGGGTATGTCAGCAAAAGCGCCGCCGCCGATGAGTTGGTGACCGCGATCCGTCAGGTCGCGCAGGGCGGACGTTACATCGAGCGTGAAATCGCCGCCCAACTGGTGTTCGCACAATATTCCGGTGACGATCCTTTGCAGCAGCTCTCGACCCGCGAAGTCGATATTTTGCGCCTGCTGGGAGAGGGTAAGAGCCTGGCCGCCATCGCCCAGACCCTGGGCGTGACCTACAAGACGATTGCGAACTCCTGCAGCGCCATTAAAGGTAAACTCGGGCTTGAACGAACTGCAGATCTCATCCGTCTGACTTTCGAATTGCGAAGTCGATGAGAACGGACAGGCGTCAAAAGCCGCCGCGTTTGCAAGCGCCCCTTGATCCTCGCGACGCCCAAAGCAGCGGATGATATCGCGTCCTCCGTGTGGCAGGCGGCCTTGCGTCGGGCCGCGATCAGAGGCGCGCTGCGGCGCGCCCCCCCGAACCAATGCGCGCCTGCAAGCGCCAAGCGTGCGTCGGTTAACGAAAGCACGAGCGATCGTGGGCGCGCCCAGCGTCGCCAGGGTTCCCCGGCCGCCTCGGGCAGCCGACCGGAATGACGGCGCTTGGTCTTGGGGCTAGCACGCAGCCGTCTACGAGGGGGCGATAGCGCGGCGCGGACAGCAGCGTCGATCAGGCTCCGCAAGTGGAACCACAAGGCGCGTCAGTACTGACACGTAGTTCATCTTGCCGCGAGCTTAACGGTTCTCCAATCGTACAGCGGTTAAGCTTTCCGCCGCCAATCGGAAATCCGGCCGAACTTTGATCGTGACCGTCGAATTATCGGGCACTTGGTTTCGGGAGGGCGATGGCGAAGAGGATTTCGATTGGAGGGCCATATGGAACAATCAATGAACCTCGCCAGCGAAGGTCTTCAGCTTATGAAACCCGCCAGCGAGATCTTCATCGTCGATGACAACGAGGAATGGCGCGAGACGCTCGCAGCTATTCTTGAACTCGAAGGCTATCGCGTGATCGGCTTTTCCGAAGGAACATCGTTCCTCAAGGAGGCCATGACCCGAGTTCCGATCTGCATTTTTCTCGATGTTGTCATGCCCGGCTTGTCAGGCCTTGAGCTGCTCAAGAAGCTCAAGGAGGAATCCTACGCGGCGCCGATCTTCCTTGTTTCGGCTCGCGCTGACGAGCCTGTGGTCATGGAGGGGATGAGCAACGGCGCGCTTGGCTTCATTGAGAAACCGTTCGACCCCTACACCGCGGTACTTCGCGTTCGTGATGCCGTCGATATCTGGGCGCGTCGCGCCGAGAACGGCGTCATGTCCGCCTTTCAGTCGGTTGGCAGTGACGACGAGGTGCGGCTCACCCGTCGGGAGTGCCAGGTGCTGGCGCTGATCGCGGCCGGTGCGCAAAACAGGGAAATCGCCAATAACCTCGGGGTCACCAAGCAGGTCGCAGCAAACTATCGCTGTCGAATCATGAAGAAATTCGGTGCCAAGAGCGCCGCTGATCTCATCCGAGTGGCGTTAGCTGAAACCGGGGATGCGAGCAGAGAGCTCGTGGTCTACCCGTTGCGAAGTGATCTCTCTTGACAACCCGAGCCATAGTCTCGAGGGGGCGAAATCGGCAATCAAGCCGATCACCAATTCCACCCTGATTATTTTGCGCCAACGCGTGCAATCGATCAGTGGAGGATCACGCTGTCAAATCAAGGCGCATCCCTGGAGACCGCAATAGCCGCGCTCGCTCGCGCCGCGGGTCGCGATTGCATCAAACCAACACAACAATGTCGGCATTCGTAGGCGTGCAATGCGGGAGCAGCGCCTGCTGGCTCGATGATGTCAGCTAAAGACATGGCCATGCCGCAACTGGGACACAGCAACATCGGACGTCGGTTCGAATCGTTTTCCATGCCGCGTGGATACATCGTTGGCGAGAGGCCGGCATCGGTGGTTGTGCGTATTAGGTCGGCTAGTGACGATCCACGCAACCCTGCTCTTCGGGAATCTCATGACGACGGCGTGTCATCGATGACGCCGTCTCTCACCTGAGCGCGCAGAGTTGGCGTGGCCATTAATCGGTCAGTGCGGGACGAATGTGGCTCTAAAGACTTAGGGACGCACGACTTCATGGACGAGCGGCAGCCGGGACGAGGTCTTGGCACGGCTCTTGCGTATCCGCGCGCCGGGTTGGGACTGCGGGCCTGCGGGCCTGCCAAGGTCAGATCGTGTGCACCCGGATGCTCCCGGGGCGTGAGGTGGTCAGGTAGGGATGACGGCGCAGCACGCAGGCGATAGCGGAGGTCGGCTGTCGTCGAAATTCTGGTCGCGGTTTTCTCCGGCTGCTTGTTTGTGTCGTTCGGCGCAGCAGTGATCTATTTGATCGACTGGCCGCACTCGGCGGTCTGAGCACGCTTGTGGGACCCGTTCGGACGACCGATCACGGTCAAATCCGGCGCGATCTCTCCAGACATCAAGCAATGCGCGGGCACATTGGAGAACAAACTGAAAGGTTGGCTGCTGTGCGTCTGCCGACCGGTGGAAACCCGAAACGGTCGAGTACGATATCGCGGCGAACCACTGTCAACGAGCTTCTCGCCTCCCATGGCGACAGCGATAAAGGCTTCAACCGCGTGCGGCTTCGCCTTTAGGCACATGGCGCGGTTCGCGGGCCCGCCGGACGTACGTGCCTCGCCTGCGCGGCCCTTGAGGAGGTCGATCACCGCGGACTGCACCAAAAGCCGCGCTTGTCGAGGTCCGCGGAAATCTGTCGCAGAGCTGTCAAATAGAGATTGATCCAAGCGACAGCGCATTTTAAGGAAGATGCGATACGCGACGACGAGCTGATCGCCGACCAAGGGTGGCGCACGTGCGCCTCAAGGCCCTCACGGTCACAGCCGCGGCATTCATCTGATCGTTGGGGGGGCCAATGCTGGCTTTGCGTGTTTTCGGCCTCGCCCTGATGGGGGCGCTTGGGCTCGTGACCGGCGCCGCCTTGGCCCAAGATCGCGGCCCCGATGAGCCGGGTCAATTCGATTTCTACGTCCTGTCACTATCGTGGTCGCCATCATTTTGCGACGCGGCCGGCGACCGGGCGCGGCGACAGCCACAATGCGCCAGTCGCCGCTATTCGTTTGTGGTGCACGGTCTTTGGCCGCAGTACGAGCGGGGCTTCCCGCAATCGTGTCAGCTGCCGGCCCCGCGGTTGCCACGTTCGCTTGTGACGTCAATGCTTGACCTCATGCCGGCCCCGCAGCTGATCTATCACGAATGGGATGAGCACGGCACCTGTTCGGGCCTTGGACCTGGCAAGTACTTCGACACCGTTCGCAAGGCGCGCGCCGCCGTTAACGTGCCTCCGCAATATTCGGACCTCACATCGCCGCTCACGGTTAGTCCCGACGAAGTGACTGCCGCGTTCGTCGCAGTCAATCCCGGCCTGGCAGCCAATTCGATGGCGATCGAATGTGATAACAGGCGCCTGCGCGAGGTCCGCATTTGCTTGACCAAGGATCTTGCCTTTCGCGAATGCCCCAACCTTGCGCGCAGAACCTGCCGGCGTGAGGCAGTGACAATGCCGCCCGTGCGGGGGGGAACGCCATTTTGGCAGCGTTAGCCGACGAAGCGGCTCAGTCAGTCGCGCTGACGCGAACGCCGGAATGCGTTGGCTTGGCGAGGCCGCGCGGCGATCCGCACGCCGCCAACGCCATCAATCAGCTGGTTTATCCAGGTGCCAAACCTGGCGGCTAGCGCATCTCTGGAGCGTGGGCCGGTGCCAGCGGCGGCGGCGCTCCGGCGGGGACTTCCACGTTCGCCGCCTTGAGCGTCATGGCCACGAGCGCGTAATAGCCGTTCAGTGCGATCAGGTCCACGACACCCTGCTCTCCAAGCTTGGCCACTGCGGCATCAAAAGTCTTGTCGGAAAGCGTCTCGCCACGATGGAGGGCGAGGCAGAGGTCGTACACCATCGCCTCGTCATCGGCCATTCCTTGGGGTTGCTTGCCGGCGGCGAGTTCGGCGGCGATTCTGGGATTGAGCCCGGCCTTGATGGCGAGCGGATAATGCGCGTACCACTCGTATTGAGCGGTCCATTGGCGGGCCGTGATGAGGATCGCAAATTCGTTGAGCCGGGCCGGGACCGAGCTGTGAAAGCGCAGGTACTCGCCGACGCGCTGCAAGCGATCAGCAAGCTGTGGGCTGCGCAACCAGGCGTTAAACGGTCCTGACAGCGACTTGCGTGGGCCGGACACGATGTCGTCAGCGACCTGCTTCTGCTCTGGGGTCATCTTGTCCGGATCAAGTGGCGCAAACCGCTCGGCGGCCGGCGCCGCGGTGGCAGTGACGAGGCACAGCACGACCAACGCGCCAATGAGTCTCATTTGCTTCCTCCTGTGGGTGATGGCGCAACAACGAAGGCGTCATGCGCACTCGCAGCGCGGCGCCAATCTAACCGATGGGTGACCGGTCGCCGATTTACGGCCACCGCATCAGCGAGGACCCCGCGGGCCTCATCACGTCGACCGTCCCTCGCGCGCCTCGCGGGCGGCAATCGTGTCCAGAATCATCGAGATTGGGCGTTTGACGTCCCCCGGCGCAGCTTTATGGCGCCGCCGACAACGCGGTCGCGCGACGACATTGTGTCGGCCCGTCCGTCTTCGGATGCCACCGCCGCCTGCAGGGCCAGGACCCACCCGATCATCATGAGGGCCGGACCGGCGAGAGTGTGGGCCTCCACCCGAGACGCAATATCACCGATGGTGCCGCGAACGACCGTCTCTGCGGCGCGCGTCGCGTCCGCGACGACAACAGCGGGGGTTGCGGGGTCGAGGCCGTGGGCGATGGCTGCCGCCGCGATGTCGCCAAGGGTGCGCTTGGGCATATAGACCACGGTGGTGGCTGACGGATCGGCGAGGCTATTCCAATCAATGTCGGGCAGATGCCCCGCAACCCCGTGACCGGTGATGTATTGCAGGCGTCGGGCGTGATGGCGGTGGGTCAGCGAAACACCGAGTCGACTCGCCGCTGCTTGCGCCGCAGTGACGCCCGGTATCACCTCGACAGCAATCCCGGCAGCGCGACACGCCGCGATCTCCTCGCCGGCGCGGGCAAACACGCCGGGATCGCCACCCTTGAGTCGGACCACTTGGCGCCCAGCCTTGGCAAGCGAGATCATCAGTGCATTGATCTCTTCTTGCCTGCAGGACGGCTGGTGACCGGTTTTGCCGACCATCAACTTCTTGGCCTCGCGTCGGGCGAAATCAAGAAGCTCCGGGGCAACGAGGTCATCGATCAGAATGACGTCAGCCGATTGCAAGGCGCGCACGGCCCGCAGTGTCAGCAGTTCTGGATCCCCGGGGCCGGCGCCGACCAAAATGACGCTCCCGGTCGTTTGATCGCCGCCATGCGCATGGGCGAGGAGTGCGTCGAGATCCGGTAAGGTCGGGGTCGCGTCGGGCCGGGCGATGGCCCGCGCGGCGAATAGCTCCCAGAACCGGCGCCGCGCTCGAAACGGCAGTGCCAGCGCGCGGACCTTCGGCCGCCACGCGTCCGCGGCCTGCGCCCAGCGCGAGAACCCACGCGGGATGAGGGCTTCAAGCTTCGCACGGATCGCTTGTCCGAAGACCGGCGACGCACCATCAGTCGAGATCCCGACCACAAGCGGCGAGCGATTGACGATGGCCCCAAAGGTGAAATCGCAAAGCTCCGGCCGGTCGACCACGTTGACCGGGATCTTGGCCGCGCGCGCCGCCGCGGCAAATCGCAAAGCTTCAGCCGAATCCTCGATGGCCCCAACCGCCACGGCGGCACCATCAAAATCGGAGGCCGCGTAAGCACGCGCCAGGATGCTGACGGGACCGCGCGGCGCAGAGGCCGCAAGCCCCAATAGTTCGTCCGAAGGCTCGAGGGTGTAAACGTCCACGCGGGCACCCGCCGCGGATAAAAGTTCCGCCTTCCAAGCGGTTGCGGCGCCCGCGCCGACGACGATCGCCCGCTTGCCCTCCAAGGCCAAGAAAACCGGAAGGCGCGCCAGCGGCTCCATCCGCGGACCCGGCGCTTCAATGGGACGACGTATCATTGCCACGGTTTGCCCCGCGCGGGTGATTGCATGGGACCATCAAGATCGCTGCTCTCTCGATCGGGCTCACAGCGTTCGATCACCTAAGCCGACGATAGTCGCGAGGCCCGGGTTTGAAGTGCGCGAATCCGATCGGCCAGGCTGCCTTTTGTTTCGCCCTCGCTCGAGGCGGCGGGGGGCGCGCCATTGATCTGCTGGCGCGAGGCATCCTGGGCGAGGATGGTTTCGATGGGTGAGCCGGGTCCTTCGAGCACCGACGTCAATCGGACCACCTCCGCGGCGACGTCGTTGATGCGTTCGCGCAGGACCGCATTCTCCACGCGTTCGGCGGCCCAGGCGGCTTCGGCACTGCGGGTCATCGTCGCCAGTTCCTGCTGCAATTGCGCCCGCTCCTCGCGCGCTCGATCGAGCTGGGATTCGAGCAGAACCTTCTCGGCCGCGTCTGCGTCGGTTGCGACGCTTTGCCGGTCGGTGCTTGCGAGTCCCTGACGCAGATCGGTTTGACGGACCGCGGCAAGTTCCAGACGCAGCCGGTCGCGTTCCTGTTCGCGCTCGGTGACGCGCTCGCTAAGGGTCTCGGCCTCGGCCACCTGGGCGGCCAGTTGATGCTCGAGCTGACCGATGCGGTCGCCGAGGCGCACCACTTGGCCACGTTCTGCGGCCAGTTCGGCACCGGCCGCCGCCGCGTCGCGCTGCTCCTGGGCCAAGCGTTTCTCGGCCTGCCGCACCTCGCCTTCAAGTTCCGCAATCTGGGATTTGAGCTTCTCTACCTGGGTCCTGAGCGAAATAATCTCACCCTGTTGGTTATCGCCCGCAACGCCTCGCCCGCTGGCGTCCGAGGCTAGTCTGGAAACCGGCCCCTGCTTGTCGGCAAGGGCGCGTTCGGCTTCGTACAAGGCATTGGTTTTGGCGGCCAATTCCTCTTCTGTCGCGCGTATTTGGTCTTTGAGGTCCTCGTCACGGGCCGCGACCGCAAAACTCGTTTGTTCGCCGAGCTCGCGCTTGAGGCGATTGATGGTGTCGGTTTTCTTGCCGAGCTCCGCCAACTGGCTTGTCGTCTTGGCCTTGAGCTGCTCGACGCTGATTTCCAGTCGTCGCGTCGACATCGCGAATTCGGCCCGCAGTTGATCTTTGTCCGCCTGAATTTCCGCCATCGACAGTGGCGTTGCAGCTTCAAGCCGACGGATAGTCAGACGCACGGCGCGTGCGTGGATCAACGGGATCGTCAATAGCGCCAGCAGGCTTGCGGCCAAAAACCCGAGCCCCGCATACATCATGGCTTCGATCATGGCCGACGCCTCCGAAGGCCGATGCGACACGATCGACACCATGCCATCGCGGCGCGCGCAGTTCCAGCGGCCGCTCGAGCGGCTACCTTCGATTCGCGCCCGAAGCGGTCAGAATGGATTCCAGGTCGCCTCCGGCGTGAATTTGAGATAGCCGACATTGGCGCCCAGCCGCAACCCAATCCCCGAGCGGATCGGCACCACGACGATGTTGTTGTTCGTCAGAACTGTCATCCCCAGGCCGCCAACCACGTAGGCCGACCCCTCGAGCCCGCCGAACCGCTGGTACACCGCTTCGGTCGCCGGGAGGTTGTACACCAGCATCATGGCGCGGGCGCCATCGCCCCCCACATCCCAGCCGAGCGACGGGCCTTGCCAAAAGACGCGCAGGTCGCCGGCGTTCTTGGTGAAGAGCGTGCCCTCCCCATAGCGTAGCCCGCCGATGAACGCGCCGCCGCCTTCCTGACCCAAGATATAGCCGTTGGGCAGCCCCCATTGGCTCGCCGCATGTTGGACGATCATGGCGAGGTCGCGTGACACCGCGCCGAAGAAATGGTGCCCCGCATCGACAATCTCGTAAGCCGAATAGGTGGGGCCTGGTGGGGGAGGCGGGTTTGGGGCGGCCGGACCGGGTGGGGGAAGCTGGTCTTGGGCCAGCGCGGGCGCGGGACCTATCAGCAGAGCGACAATGCCGAGAATTCCAATAAAGGCGCGCATGGAGGCTCCTCGACTCCGATTAACCGGTTTCTCACGCACAGCGCCTAAGAGGCGAGGCACGCGACGCCTGGCCGAATCAGGCGATTAGGGCTGAGAACTATGGCGAGCATGCGCGCTGAACGGAAGTCGACGCTCATGGCGGTGCTCATGCGACTTGGATTTGGCATAGCACTGGGTCTGGCGCCGAGCCAACCGGAACGTGCCGCTGCCACCGAACGTATCGTCACCGACTGGCATACCGGGCTCGCCCTTTACGGCTTTGACCCTGTTGCCTACTTCACCGACGCGACCGCCAACGTTGGCAAGCCGGACTTCGAGTACGCCTATGGCGGGGTGGTCTGGCGCTTCCGCAACCCGGGAAATCGGGCGGCATTCATCGATCATCCCGACGTCTACATGCCGGTGTTCGGCGGATACGACCCGATTGCGCTGGCGCGCGGCGCCCCCACGCCGGGCAATCCCCAGCTCTGGTTGATTGTCGGGGAGCGCTTATTCCTGTTCCACGATATGGGCTCCCGCACCGCCTTTGCGACCGATCCGGCCCACTCGATTACCGACGCGCAGGCCAAGTGGTCGGCGGTCATGAAGCAACTTACGCCCTAGCGGGCTTTCGCCCGCTGCGAGGACGCAGAGCGTGCCCTAGACGGGCGGGTCCTGTTGGCTCAGCCTCACCGCTTCCAGGATCGCCGGCATGGTCGTGGCATCGCCGCAGGCGACGAATCCCTGCAAGCGAAATCCGTCATTTGAGCACCCATAGGGCACGGTGCCGCCCTCAGGCGTCATCACCGTACCGCCCGCCGCGGTCAGGATGGCGTGCCCGGCCGCAATGTCCCATTCGCAGATGGGGGCGAGACGCGGATAAAGGTCGGCCTGCCCCTCGGCGATGCGACAAAATTTCAGCGAGGACCCGGCCACGATTCGGTCGGTGACCCGGACGTGCGACAGAAATCGCGCGGTCGCCTCGTCGAAATGCGACCGGCTCACGGCTGCGGTCAGGCCTCCGGCGGGGTGCGGCCGGGTCTTGATGGCGACGATGCGGGCCGGCAATCCGGGGCCGCCGTCCACCGGCCTTGGCAGATATTCGGCGCCGCGCCCCACCACGCCGCGCCAGAGGCCGTGGAGCGCTGGGGCGGCAATGATGCCGACCGTCGGTACGCCCCGGATCACGATGGCCAAATTCACGGTGAATTCCGCTCGACCGGCCAAGAATTCGCGGGTGCCGTCGAGGGGATCGATCAAGGCGAAGGTTTCGTGGTGGCGACGGGCGTGCGGCGGCGCGCCCGCCTCCTCGGAGACGATCGGCAGCCCCGGCATCAACCGCGCGAGACCCTCGATCAGGGCGGTCTGCGCCACGAGGTCGGCGCTGCAAACCGGGGTGCGATCGGCCTTGAGCCGGCCCCGGGCCTGGGTCGGATCGATCGTCAAAACGGCGGCGGCCGCCTGCCGGACGACCGCGGTGAGCTCGTCGAGCCCGGCGAGAGCGCCCATGTCGTCGGCGAACCGAGGGTCGAGGCTCACGAAGTCGGCTCCGGCTTTAAGCGTTGCGGCAGGCGAGGACCTGTGCGCACGGTTCTAGTCACCCTGGCAGGTTGCGCAAGGCCGGTGTATCACACCGGCGAACGCGCAGGCGCGGCGCCTATCGGCGTCGCGTCCCGTGCGTGCGGGCTGCACCGGAGATTCCGATGTCCGTCACCACGACCCTTGACGCCCTCGATCTGGCCGCGCTGCTGTGCTCCAGGGTTTGCCACGACCTGATCAGCCCGGTCGGGGCGGTGGTCAACGGCCTCGAGGTGCTCGAAGACGACAACGACGAGCAAACGAAGACGTTTGCGCTCGAGTTGATCAAGAAGAGCGCCCGACAGGCCTCCGCGCGCTTGCAGTTCTGTCGGCTGGCTTTCGGCGCCGCCGGATCGGTCGGCGCGGCCATCGATTTGGGCGATGCGGAAAGTGTGGCGCGCGGCTTTCTGGAGGACGACAAGACGCGGCTGAACTGGAATTTGCCGCGGGCGCTGCTGCCCAAGAATCGCGTCAAACTTTTGCTCAACATGCTCATTGTCGCGGCGCAGACGGTCCCGCGCGGCGGCTCGCTCACCCTCGACCCGATCGGCGAGGGGGAAACCACCGGGTTTCGTGTCGTCGCCACCGGGCTTAATGCGCGCATTCCGCAAGCGATCCCCGGGCTCTTGACCGGGGCGGTCGCGCCGCAAAGCATCGATGCTCACGCGATCCAGCCGTTTTATACCAGCTTGTTGGCCCGCAGCTGCGAGCTGTCGATCAACATTGCGCCGGAGGGCGAGGGCATCGTGATCAGCGCGCGCTGATCCGCGCCCCTCGACGAGTGCGCGGCAGCGCCGCTGGGTCGCGCGGCTGACGCAACGAAAACATCGGGATATTTTTGCCATTTGCGCGGAGCGTCAGCCCGCCGCAAACCAATCTTAAACCGTTTGGCAACACACTGGCCGGGCTCTCGCAGGGTGCCGCCGGATTGGCCGTGCCGCGGACTGAAGGCCATCACGATGGATGACTTGCTGCGCGAATTCCTCACCGAGACAAACGAAAATCTCGATGTCATCGACGTGGAACTCGTGCGCTTCGAGCAGGATCCCAACAACGCGAAAATTCTCGACAATATTTTTCGTCTCGTTCACACCATCAAAGGGACCTGCGGCTTTCTTGGCCTGCCGCGACTGGAAGCGTTGGCGCACGCGGCCGAGACCGTGATGGGGAAGTTTCGTGACGGTCTGGCGGTGACTGGCGACGCGGTGACGCTGATCCTCTCCACAATCGACCGCATCAAGCAAATACTGAGCGAGCTCGAGCAGTCCGAATACGAGCCGCAGGGGTCCGATCAGGATCTGATCGGTGGGCTTGAACGCGTGGCGCTCCAACCTCCCGCGACCGTAAGGGAGCCTGTCAAGAGCGTCGGCACCCTCATGCCTCAGGTCCTGGAGCGGCCGCTGCGTCCCGGCGAGGTGTCGCTCGACGAACTGGAGCGGGCGTTCAGGGAGACGCCGGGCCCCGCCGAGTCGCCGCCGACGGCACCCCCCGCGCCGCCAAGCGACCCCGTCCCCTCGAAGCCGGTGAGACCGGAACGGAGCACGGCGGCTGAGCGCGAGGAAGAAGACAGAGAAAGACTCGATTCCAAGGTCGCCAGCCAGTCAATTCGAGTCAATGTCGAGACCTTGGAAAATCTGATGACGATGGTCTCCGAGCTGGTGCTCACCCGCAACCAGCTGCTTGAAATCGTGCGGCGCCATCAAGAATCCGAGTTCAAGGTGCCGTTGCAGCGGCTCTCCAACGTCACTGCCGAGCTGCAAGAAGGGGTGATGAAGACCCGGATGCAGCCGATCGGCAATGCGTGGCAGAAACTGCCGCGGATCGTGCGCGACCTCTCTGCCGAACTCGGCAAAGAGATCGAACTGGAAATGCACGGCGCCGACACCGAACTTGATCGACAGGTCCTGGATCTGATCAAGGA
>Ga0066903_100004370_pt1 | contig 11932 bp, 11 predicted proteins | sample PanSoiMetaGPlot1_FD_67491 | JGI IMG/M metagenome (GOLD analysis project Ga0066903, IMG submission 67491) | Tropical forest soil microbial communities from Panama analyzed to predict greenhouse gas emissions - Panama Soil - Plot 1 (version 2) | ecosystem: Environmental > Terrestrial > Soil >...
TGAGCATCATCGATGTCACGATCGCCGAAGTTCGGCGCCGGGGCTGGCGGAAGGTCGGAGTATTGGGTTACGGCGACCCGGTGGTCTACACGCGCCCGCTCCGCGAGTTGGGAATCGTGTGCGAAACAATCGACGCCACGCTCCGGGCCAAACTGGATGTATCGATCATGGGCATGATCGAAGGCCGCACCGATGCAGCGATGTACGTCCCGGCCCACGAGGCGGTCGCGATACTGCGGGCCCGCGGCGTCGACGGCATCATCCCCGGCTGCACGGAGATCCCGCTGCTGCTAGGCAATTCTTCGAACGACGCGGACCTGGTGAACCCGGCGCAACTCCTGGCCGAGGCGGCGGTGGAGCGGGCGATGGCGTGACTTCGGAGCAGACGGAAGTCACGCCGCGAACGGCAACGTCGAGGAGCACGGGGAATCGTCGCTCGGGCGGCTCATCGTCGACGATCGCTCCGCGATCGTTCGGGGCGCCGACCGCCAGAAAACGAACCGCTTGCGCGCGGCCGCGATCGATCGCGGAGCGATCGTCGACGATGCGCGGAATCATTTCGCAACTACTTCTTCGCATACCCCTGCTTCACCATCCACTCCATGCACCGCTCGGGCCAGGAGTTGACCGGGTGGCCGGTGTTGCGCATGCCGTAGCCGTGGCCTCCGGTGGCGTACATGTGCAACTCGCACGAGACTCGGGCCGCCTTCAGCTCCGACGCCAGGAGCAGGCTGTTCCGCGGGTCGACGGGGTCGTCGAACGCATGGACCAGGAACATCGGCGGCGTCTCCTTGTCCACCTTCACGTAGTCGTGCAGTTTGGTGTTCCCTTTCTCCAAGAGCCCACCGGGATAGATCAGTGCGGCGAAATCAGGCCGTCCGGACGCGCTGTCGGCCTTGTCGACGGCCTCGTACTGCGGCTTATCGTGCAGGATGGCCGTCAGCGCCGCGGTCTCGCCGCCCGCGGAGAAGCCGAGGATGCCGATCCGCTTCGGGTCGATGCCAAGGTCGCTCGCTTTGTCGCGGACCAGCCGGACCGATCGCTGGGCGTCCTGCACAGCAGCGCGCCAGCGCTTGTTTTCATCGCGGAACGGCACGCGATACTTGAGCACGATCCCGGTAACACCGTTCTTGGCCAGCCACTCGGCGACTTCGGTCCCTTCGTGGTCGTAGGCGAGAATGTAGTGCCCGCCGCCAGGGCAGATGATCACGGCCGCCCCGGTGTCCTTGTCCTTCTCGGGCCGATAAATGGCGAGCGTCGGCCGGATCACGTTGGTGATCTTCTGAATGCGCCGATCGCCGACGATGTCTTTCGCCGTCGCAGTGTCCGTTTCCGGCTCCAGCTTCTTGGTCTCACCGGGCGGCGTGCCGGGCCAGACGTTGATGATCGTCGGCTCGGCGGCGGACGAGACGCAGACAACGAGAAAGAGGTATGAGAGAGTGAGGCGGATCATGGTAAATCCTCGACAGGAAGCGGCCTTCGAACTTTGGCGAGGCCGCATTCGTTTTACCTGCAGCGCACAATCAGGCCATCAGGGTGAAGCTAAGAATTCTCCTGCCTCCACGTTGTTTGGTTAGTAGCATCGCCATTGCAATCAGCGGTTCACTGAAAGCCGCGGATCGACGTCATGTCCAATCTGCAAGCACTGACGCTCCTCGACACAGTCCGCGTGGCCTCGCCGTGCCCGGCCTCCTGGCAGGAGATGTCAGGTGACGGCCACGTCCGCCATTGTTCGATCTGTCAGCAAGCGGTCTATGACCTGTCGGCGCTGACACGATTGGAAGCAGAAAAACTCATCCGCGAACGAGAAGGCCGCCTCTGCATTCGCATCCACCGACGCGAAGACGGGAAAGTGATGACCCGCGATTGTCCTGTCGGTCGGCTACAGATGGTCCGCCGGCGCGTCGCAACCGCGATAGGTGCAGCCGCCGTATTGCTGTTCACTCTGATCGGATGGCTGGCTGGCCGACCGGACTGTCGGGCACGGGCGATTGCGACGGTCAGTAAGGTACGCGACGTCGAGCCAATCCGAACCGTCGCCGACTGGATCGATCCGCCGACCCACTTTACGGCGGGGGTCCCTATATTTCCGGGCGGAGTTGGCGTTGGTAATCAGCCGCCGGAGGAGGCCCTCGACATTCCGCCCCGCGAGTTACCGCCTGGGATCGGAGGCACGCAGTAGATTACAATTCCGTGCCGCCGCTTCCGCGTCATTTTCAAATCACTCTTAGCGGTCTCGGGACCATCCGTTGCCTTCGGCCCGGTTCATTCGCACCATAAACCCTCGCCCCCCCTTTCCGCGGACGCGTGGTATGGACGCCGCGACCGACAATCGCTCCTTGCAGCCGACCGACTATCTCGGACTGCTCCTCCTCTGCGCTGCTTTGGCCGCGCCGGCACTGCTTGACGGCCGCTGGCTCACCACCCACGAAGCGACCCACTGCCTCAACGTCCGCGAAATGTTCGAGTCGGGCAACTACCTCGTCCCGACCTATGGGGGTCGCCCGTGGCTCGAGCGGCCGCCGGTCCCGCACTGGTTCACCGGCGCGTTTGCCGAATTGTTCGCGGACACTTCGACGACCTGGGCCATGCGAATTGGGTCCGCCGTCGCCGCGGCGGGCGCCGTACTCGCCATGGCCTGGGCGGTCGCGGGCTGCTTTGGTCGCGGATATGGCGTCGCGAGCGGGGCGGTCCTCGCCACGTTCCGCGAGTTCGCGGCCTACGCGGTCGGGCCGGAGACGGATATCTTCGTTGCCGTGTTTGTGACGCTCGCAGGGGCCTTGTTCTTGCGGGCACAGTTTGGTCCGCGCACTCTTACTCCCTCTCCCCCCGCTTCGGGGGGAGAGGGTTGGAGTGAGGGGGGCCTGGGCTCGCGAGGAGAAGAAACGCGTTCCCGGCACGGCGAGCCTGAACCCCCCTCACCCCGACCCTCTCCCCCCGAAGCGGGGGGAGAGGGAGGAAGAACCGAAAAGCCTCCCGACCACTCACCACTCACCTCCTTTTTCGGCCCCCGCCCCTGGCCCGTCCTCGGCGTCTTTGTCCTCCTTGGTCTGACGAATGCCATGAAGGGTCCGCTCTTTGGCACCGCGTTCCTCGCGAGTGCCATGGGCGTCTACTTCCTCGCGGGACGCGACTGGGACGGGCTACGCCGCTACGTCTGGTTTTGGGGCTGGCTGGCTTATGTCATCGTGGGAGGCGCGTTGCCGCTACTCACCTATCTGCGGCATCCGGAAGTCGCGGACGTTTGGATGAACGACTACGGCAAGCGGCTCAGCGAAGGTTATGTCGGCGAGCCGCCGTGGTATTACCTCATGCACGTGCCGTGGAACCTGTTTCCGTGGACGTTGCCGGCGCTGGTCGGGCTGTGGTACACGGCCAGCAACGTGCTCCGCGACCGCGACCGGCCGTGGCAGTTCCTGTGGGCGTGGGCGCTGGTTCCGCCGGTCGTCTTCTCGGTGTTTCAAGGGAAGCACCACCACTACATGCTGAGCTGCATCGCCCCGTGGGCGCCGATCGCGGTCGCGGGGGCCGTCGCGATGCGGCGGACCGTGTTCACCTGGCCGGCGTTTCTGCGCTCGCCACTGTTCGGGTTGTTGGTGCTCGGCGTGCCTGGCGCCATCGCTGCGTTAGCGCTCGCTCGCAAGATCCCGGGGCCGGAATGGGTCGCCTACACCGTTGCGATCGGCTGGCCGATCGTGGCGGCGATCGGTTGGTACTTCGCGTTCCATCCCGATGCACGAACGGCCCTGATTGGGTTCCTTGGCGTGATCCTGGTCGTCCACGTCGCCGCGTACCTGCACCGGACGGCCTACCTCGACAGCTACTCCGGCGACCGGGAGTTCACCGCAAAAGTTCGCGATATAGTCCCGGCCGAAACGCCGGTCTATGTGCTGAACGAGTACCACCCCCTCAACGCCGCGTGGCCGCTCTACTATCTCGGACCGCGGGCACACCTGCTCCACCACATTACTTTCCTTAGTAGCGACCTGATCACGGCAGCGGAGGTGTACGTCGTCGCCCGGCGGTTCGCGGAGGTCGACCTGGCGCGCTACGGCGAAGTCTCGCGAATGACCGAAAGCCCGAAGACGCGAGGCGAGTCGTCGCTGGCGGACCGTTATACCTTGTTCCGATTGCGGTTCTTCCCCGACCTGAAGCGGTATCCGGAGCCGCCGGTCAACGGCATGCAGGCCACCGGCCGTTCGTCGGGACCGACGCTGCCAGAGCCGACGCGAACGGAGCGTTGACTGCCAAAATGACAGGAAAGTTGAGAAGCTGGCTTCCTCAGGCCGCCAAACCGCACCCCCACACTTGGCGGCCTGAGCACTGTGTTGCTCAGGTTGCCAAGCCCCCCGCATCCTGCGACCCCCTCCCATGGCAACCTGATGACCTAACAACATCAGCCATATTGTTGTCGAGCGCGCCGGGGCCTGTTACGATCCGGGTGCGGGCCACGTCTATACGTTGACCTCAACCCACGATTCCCCGTCCACGGGCAGGAATCGCCATGCGCCGCTTCGCAATCTTTCTCTTTTCGCTCTTTCTTGCAGTACCAGCCGTAGCGGACGAGGCGGACGAAACCGCAGTGAAGGCCGCGGGGCTGCCGACCGACGGGTCCGCACTGGTCGATTTCGTCAAGCAGCGATCGCGCGAAACGGCGGACAAGGAAGAACTAACTCCGCTGCTCAAAGACCTCGGCTCCCCGGATCCGAAGGTGGCCGAAAAGGCCGCGACGGCCCTGATCGTCCGCGGACCATTAGCCGTGCCTGCGCTCCGCCGCGCTGCCAATGACCTGGCCGAAAAGGCGCTCGCTGAACGCGCCCGCAAGGCGCTTGGCCACATTGAAGGCCGGGCCGGGGCCGATCTGGCCGCGGCGGTCACCCGGCTGATCGGGTCGAAGAAGCCACCCGGCGGCGTCGAGGCACTCCTCAACTACCTTCCCTACGCGGACGACACGGCGGTCCTGGACGCGGTCGGGTCTGCTCTCGGCCAACTCGCGTATGCCGACGGGCATGCCCACCCGGCCTTGCTGAGCGCCGTCGAGAGCGACCTGGCCGTTCAGCGGGCCACGGCCATCGAGGCGCTCGCCCGGACCGAGCACCCGGAAACTCGACCCGCCCTCGCGAAGCGACTGAGTGACCCGGCCCGCGCCGTTCGTCAGCGGGCAGCGCTCGCGCTGGCCCGCGTCGAGGATGTCTCGGCCGTTCCCGTGCTGGTCGATCTCATGGGCGACCTGACCAAGACCGAGCGCGTGCCGGTGGACGAGATGCTCCGCAGCCTGGCCGGCGAGACGGCCCCGAAGAACGCTCCAACCGGCGACGACGAGAAGGATCGCAAGGCGCTTCGCGACACCTGGGCGGCGTGGTGGCGGAAAATCGACGGACCTGCCCTGGTGGATGAGTTTCGCGCCCGGACGCTCGATCCGTCCGAAAAAGCCAAGGTCGCGGAGGCGATCAAGAAGCTCGGCGACGGCAACTACCGGGCCCGCGAACGGGCGAGCAATGACCTGGTGAGCATGGGGGCCAAGGTACTCGCGGACCTGCGGGTCGCGGCCAAGGACACTGACGGTGAACGGGCCAAGCGGGCGGACGATTGCATCACCAAGATCAACGCGAGCGACGCCAAGCGTGTCCCGATCGGCACCGCCCGCCTAACTGCGCTGCGCCGGCCGGATGGCGCCACGGAAGCCATGCTTCAATACCTGCCGTTCGCCGATGACGATGACGGCATGATCGCGGAGGTGAAGTCAGCGCTTACGACACTAGCCCTCGACCCCAACGGCAAGCCGGACACGGCTCTCGTCGCGGCCCTGACCGATTCGATCTCGATTCGCCGATCCGTCGCTGCGGAGGCGCTCGCCAAGGGAGGCGGATTGAGCGTCCGGCCGGAAGTCAAGCACCTCCTGACCGACAAGGATCTCCAGGTGCGTCAGACGGCCGCGGCGGCCCTCACCGTGGCTGGCGAGCGCGACGCGGTCCCGATCCTTATCGACCTGCTTTCCGAGCTGCCCCCGGCCCAGACGTGGCCCGCCCAGGACCTCTTGCACCAACTCGCCGGGGACAAGGCCCCGACAGGGGTAATGGGTGAGAAGCCGGAAGAACGCAAGCGCTACCGCGACCAGTGGGCCGAATGGTGGAAGGCGAACGCCATGTCCGTGGACCTGGCCAAGCTCACCACGGCCCCGGGCTACCTTGGCTACACGGTGATCGTCGAAGTAGGGAACAACAGCGTCGGCCGGGTGATCGAAGTCGGGCGCGACGGCAAGATCCGCTGGTCGGTCGGCAACCTGCGCTACCCGGTGGACGCCGTCGTCCTGCCCGGCGAGCGCGTGCTGGTCACGGAATGGGACGGGAACAAGGTCGCCGAGTGGGACTTCCGCGGCAACCTGATCTGGAAGAAGGAAGGCTTCAACGGCCGGGCGACGAATGCCCAGCGCCTGCCCAACGGAAACACTTTCATCTGCACCACCAGCGAGTTGATGGAAGTGGACCGGACCGGCAAGACGGTCTATCAGGTAAACGTCGGCCAGGGACTGACGGCCGGGTATCGGGCGGCCAATGGGGAGCTGGTCTGTCTGCGCAACGATAACAACGTGGTCCGCTACGACACGGCCGGAAAGGAATTGAAGGTCTTCGCGTCGAACCGCGACACGTCATGGACGAGCGGGATCGACCTGGTCCGGAACGGCAACATCCTGGTCACCCAGCCGAGCCCGAATCAGAAAGTGACGGAATATTCACCGGACGGGAAAGTCGTGAAAGAGTGGAACACGCCGAACGTGACGACGGCCACCAAGATGAATAATGGCAACATCCTGGCGGCGAGTCACTCCGACCACCGGGTAATCGAGCTCGACGCGAGTGGCAAGAAAGTGTGGGAGTACAAGGGCGACAGCCCGATCTTCCGCGCCAGGCGGCGGTGAGGTCAGTCCTTACAGCCCCCAGACCGGGCCTGGATCACGCGGCAGATCTCGTCGGCGGGCATGCCGCGCTCGATCATGTCGCGCTTGAGCTCCGCCTCCAGGCTCGCCTTCCGCACGCGAACCCAACAACCGGATAGCGTTGTGCCGAGCACAATCAACACGCCGGCAGCAAGGCTGAGGAACAGGGCATTGTGAAGTAACTCAGTCATCATCGGACACCCATAGTACGTTGGTTGTCTCCGCTATTCGCCCGGCGCGGCGACATATTGCCGCAAACTTGGCTCACATGACCCTCAGCAACTCGACGACGAAGGTCAACTGGGCATTGGGCGGAATCACCCCCGGGACGCCGCGGGCGCCGTAGGCGAGGTTGCCGGGGATGACCAGCTTGCGTGTCCCGCCCACTTTCATCCCGACCACTCCCTCGTCCCAACCGGCGATCACCTGCTTGCCGCCGAGGCGGAAGGAGAACGGCTTTTTCCGGTCGTGACTGCTGTCGAACTTGGTCCCGTCGGCCAATGTGCCGGTGTAGTGGACCTCCACCGACTTACCCGCGACGGCCTCCGCGCCCGTACCGGTCACGGTGTCCTCGTATTGCAATCCGCTGCTGGTGCCAGTCACGTGGTGCTCCGTCCAGGGTTGGGGACGATAGGTCCAGCATAGCCTGGAGGAGACGAGAGTCACTGTCCCGGCCACGGCCAGCCCGTAAGATGCCGCCGTCTATCCTTCCCGGAGCCGCCGATGTGCAGATTCCTCTGGACTGTTGTCTTTCTCACCACATGTCCACTCTTTGCGGCCGCCCAGGCAAACGATTTTGTCCGCAAGGCTCGGGCCGCTCTCCGGAAGGGTGACTCGGCTGCAGCACTCGAAGCCGCCCAGAAGGCCGTTGAGGCGGATCCGAAAAGCGCAGAGGCCATCGACCTTCGTGGTCAGGCGTACTCCGCGCAACGCAAGCACACCGAAGCCATCAAAGACTTCGAGGCGGCCTTAGCTTTGGACAGCAGTTACCTTCTTGCCCAGAACCATCGCGGCGCAGCGCGCTTCAAGCTCGGGATGATCCAGGAGTCACTCGACGACTTCAACGCCTACCTCAAGGTTTACCCGAAGGAAGAGCCGGGCCATTGGCAGCGCGGGATCTCCTTCTACTACGCCGGCAAATACCCGGAGGGAGCCAAGCAGTTCTACGACGGCCGCGTCGTATTCGGCGCAGACGTCGAAAATGCCTTCTGGCACTTTCTCTGCAACGCCCGGAAAGACGGGGTCGACAAAGCCCGGAAAAACTTGCTGGGACTCGAAGGCGACGACAAGCGAGTGCCGATGATGCGGGTCTACGACATGCTCCAGGGCAAGGCGAAACCGGCCGAAGTGATCGAGACGGCGGAGAAAGCAAACCTGGAGGGAGAGGCGCGGACCGAGGCGTTGTTCTACGCCCACCTCTACGTGGCCCTGTACTACGAGGCCGCGGGCGACGCGGACAAGTGCAAGGAGACTCTGACCCCAGCCGTGGAAAAGTACCAGATCGGACACTACATGTGGGATGTAGCGAATGTGCACCTCGCGCGAATGAAGAAGAAGTGAAGCGGATGTGAAGCCAGCGCGAGGAACGCCTGTGCTGAACGTTTCTCCGACGCTCAGCTGATTCCGACTTGACGGAAGCGTCGTTCCGGCCAATGATTCAACCAATGTCAATTCGTTTTGGAGGTGGAACTCAACATCCGATGGCTCAACCGTTGCGGCAGGCGGCCGCGATTCCGGTATTGGATGGCCGGGTGTGTTTGGTGACCTCGTCGAGTGGACGCCGGTGGGTCATCCCCAAGGGGATGATTGACTCCGGCCACACGGCCGGGGAAGCCGCTCTGAACGAGGCGTGGGAAGAAGCCGGGCTGGTTGGGATGCTGAGCCAGGAGCCGGTCGGGAGCTTCATTTACGAAAAATACGGCCGGCCGCATCACGTTGTCGTCTTCGTCTTGCACGTCACCCGGGCCGCCGACGACTGGCCGGAGCGGGATGTCCGGACCCGTGAATGGGTCGATCCGTCCGAGGCAATCGAGCGCGTCGACGATCCCGGACTGAAAGAGATCATCGACGCGGTCAGCCGGACCGTCCTCGCACCCACAGCCTGATCATCACGTCGGAACGAGCATTCTCCGCAAGAACGCGACTCCGCGTTCGATATCCTTCAACCGATCCGAGCCCGTCTCCCGCCGGATCGTCAGCCATCCACGATACTCCACCGACACCAGCGACCCAACAAAACTCAGCCAATCCACATCCCCAAACCCAAGAGGGACTTCCTGGGCGCCCCGACTCACACTGATCTTTCGCGCGTCGCGGGCATGCACGTGAGCAATCCGACGGTGCAGCGGCACGATCCCTTTCACCGGGTCGAAGCCGTTGACCAGTAGGTTTGCGGTGTCGTAGTCCACCTTCAGGCTGCCGACATCGAACTGGTCTAGGTAGGCCGCGATCGCTTCCGGTGCGTCGAGGCCGATCTCGAGGGCCAGGTCGGATCCGATGCGGTCCCCGTGCCGGCCGAGGTCGGTCAGTGCTTCGCGGAGCAGGTTGGCGCGCGTCTCCTCCCCTTCGCCGGGCAGTTTCGGGCACTGAACGATCACGATTCGCGGACCGAGGTCGAACGCCAACGACATGACCTTCCGAACGTAGTCGATCCGGGCCTGCTGGTTCTCGGGCGCGTCCAATCCGCGGCGGAAGGGGCAATTGAGGGCCGTGAGCTGCAGGTTGTAGGTCCGCAGCAGGTTCTTCAGCTCGCGTTTGCCGGTGTCGGTAAGACGGTCCGGGGCCAGATCACCCATCGCGTCGACTTGCACTCCGGCGACACCCAGCTTGGCGGCGTGCGGCAACCCCTGCCGGAGCGGCAGACCCATCGATTCGAGGACGACGCCAATCTTCATCGCGGTTGATCTCGATCCTTGCTATCGCCCTGCTTACTGGCCCCAGTCGTGCCTTTGCTCCCTACCACCCTCCTGGCGGCGGCTTGAGCCGGGTCTGCAGGAATGCCAAATACTTGTCGGCACCCTCGAAGATTTCGGCCCCGGCCCCCATATACGCGCGGGCCAACTCGTCCGCCGCCCGGTCCAGGTTCCCCAGCTCGAACTGGCACTGGCCCAGGCGCAGGTGCAGGAACGGATTGCCAATGGCTTCCGGGCAGTGCATGGCCAGCGACAAGTTATCCCGCCCCGCAATGTAGTCCCCGCCGAGGAAGTTGGCGTCACCGACCGCTGCAAGAATCCAGGTCGCCGCCTCCCATTCAGTCTGCGGCTCAGGCAGCAGATCCCAGGCCGCCCAGTATTGCTCCAGGGCCGCTGAATACTCGCCCTTATTGGCGAGGGCGTCCCCCTTCTTGCAGAGGGCTTGGATGCGCCTGTGAACCTCGTCTGAGAGCTCCGCCATGCGGTGCGCCCTCCCTCGCCGAACCAGTTGTTTGTCCTACTGCCGCCGAGTCAACATTCGCCACCACGCACCAAGGCTCAATCCCTCCTCCGCGCGGAATAGCACTTCCTCCCGTCGGAACTGCCAGGCGGCCCATGACAGGGCCAGGGCAACGCACGCGAACAGCGATCCGACTCCCAGCAGCCAACTCCACACCGAAACCGGCTCGCCCGACACAGCCAGCAGGTTCTGCAGGATGAGCGTCAGTCCGGACACGGGGATGGCGCTCAAGATGGGCGTCAGCTTCAGGCCCGGGGTGAGGGCGAACATGCTGAGCGGCAACGTCAACAGCATGAGCGGCAACAAGTAATACTGGCCTTCCTTCGTGGACCGCGCGAATGCCCCGAGGCCGAGGGCCAGAGAGCTGAATAATGCCGCGAGCGGGGCGGCGAGGAGCGCTGACCATCCGAGGCCCGCGAAGGAGAGGATCTGTGACGGCAACAACACGCTGAGGAGGAGCGCGCCGGCTGCCATCCAAAACAGGTTCCACAGAGCCGAAGCATAGCTGAACACGAAGACGGCCAGGAATTTCCCGGCGACGATTTCCGTCCGCCCGGCGGGGCAAATGAGAAGCGTCTCCATCGTCCCTCGTTCCTTTTCCCCCGCAGTCAGGTCGATCGCCGGGTGCAACGCGCCGGCCATGGTCCACATGACCAACAGGAATGGCAGGAACTTGACCAGTACGTCGCGCAGTTCGTCCGCGGTGCGGCTGGCCGGCGGCTTGGAGTCGTCCGGATCGATGATCGCGACTGGCTCGTCGAAGTCGGCCGGTAGGCCGCGCCGGGCGAAACGGACTTCTTTCACCCGATCGCGCCAGCGGCCGACGACCGCTCCGACACGCGCGACCGCGAGCTTGGACGTCTCGTCACCGTCGCGGCCGAGGATGCGTACTTCCGGCTTGGTCCCCCCCTCCACGCCCTTCATCACGTCCGGAGGGATAATCACCATTGCGTCCACTTCGCGGGCCTGGAGGGGGCCGTCGTCCGGCGACGGCAGCGGACGAACTTCGAGCGACCCAATGGCCAGTTCTGATTTCAGGTACTTGCGGTCGAACTTGCCGTCGATGAACAGCGGCGGGTCGTCCCAGCGGCGTTCCGCTTCGACCGCGAGTGGACTGCCAGCCAGCAGGGCTTCCGGGTGCGGCTTGGGCGCGGGCAGGTATTCGGCCCCGGCGACGCCGATCACCGTCTTCTGGTCCATCAAGCTGAAGGCGAACGCCAGCCCGACGACGACAAAGGCCGGGTAAAGCAGGGCCGGGAGTACGAGGATGATAAGGATTGTCCGACGGTCGCGAAGGAGGTCGCGGATCTCGCGGCCGGCGATCAGACGGACGACGGAACGGCGCATATGGGCATCTTAGCGACGGACTACCATCTCAGGTCGGCGCTGGTGTTCGGGCCAAATCTCCATCTTCGAGCACGACCAGCAATTCATTGGTTGACCGACTCGGGAAGCAAGTCACAGCGCGGCAGGCGCGGCTGGTTCGTCGCGGCGGAGCAGACGGAAAGGGACGCGGACCAGCATACGAATCAGCCGACGCCAGCCTTTGGGTTGTTGGATGGA
>Ga0066903_100004371_pt1 | contig 11929 bp, 10 predicted proteins | sample PanSoiMetaGPlot1_FD_67491 | JGI IMG/M metagenome (GOLD analysis project Ga0066903, IMG submission 67491) | Tropical forest soil microbial communities from Panama analyzed to predict greenhouse gas emissions - Panama Soil - Plot 1 (version 2) | ecosystem: Environmental > Terrestrial > Soil >...
TTGGAGGGCTGCACACGTTTATGAACTGGGATGGACCAATCCTGACTGACAGCGGCGGATATCAGATTTTTTCTCTCGCAAAACTACGCAAAATCTCAGAGGACGGCGTCGCATTTCAAAATCACATCGATGGGACGCGAGCATTCATTTCGCCAGAGGTCGCGATAGAAATTCAGACGGCGCTTGGCGGCGATATCATTATGGCACTTGACGAATGTGTTCCGTATCCGTGCGAATACGACTATGCAGCGCAAAGCGCAGAAATGACAACGCGCTGGGCGAAGCGTTGCCTGGAGCGAAGAAGGCAAAGCAGCGAAGGGGAAACACGCGCCCGTTCGATGCTTTTCGGTATCGTTCAAGGCGCTACCTTCGAGGATCTGCGCAGGGAAAGCGCGCAGGCAATTGTCGATCTTGATTTCGATGGTTACGCGATCGGCGGCGTGAGTGTCGGCGAACCGGAAAGGGAAATGATGCAAGCCGTCGAATGGGCCGAGCCATTCCTGCCAGGGAATCAACCGCGTTACGCGATGGGACTGGGCACACCGCCGCAACTGCTGGAGTTGGTCGCTCGCGGGATGGATATGTTTGATTGCGTCTTGCCGACCCGGCTCGCACGAAATGGAACCGCCTTTACCGCGACTGGCACTATTAATCTAAAAAACGCGGAGTTCATTCTGGACAAGAATCCGATCGAACAAAACTGCGCGTGCCATGCCTGTCGTGAATTCTCGCGCGGTTATATTCGGCATCTGATCAAAGCGGAAGAAATTCTCGGGTTACGCCTGATCACGCTGCATAACTTGCATTTTTATTTGAATCTAATGAATCAAGCGCGCTCTGAAATTGCACGCGGAACATTCGATCAGTTTCGCAAGGCATTTGTTGCGAATTACAAGACCCGAGATCCCGCGGTGATCGAGTAAGAAACTGCATGTGCTATGACATGTTTGGTGGTAAGCAGAAACCGCCATTCGGTCGAATTCTCGAAAGTCCGGGCGTATTATACCAATAGTTTATTCTTTGGCGGCTGCCCGCCGTGCTGCACGAAGGTCCACCACAAACCGCTCATACTCGCGTTGTCGCGACTCCTCGTCCGGCTGTCTAAGAAGAGATGATGGGTGCACCGTGGCAAGAGTTCTCGGAGCAAGTTTTGATGACAAGACCTTCCCGCGCTCGCGAGTAACACGAAATGATGGACCGAAAACTGCCTGCGCGGCGGTGGCACCGAGGCACACCAGCAGCTTCGGTTTAACGAGGCGCAGCTCCGCCTCCAGCCACGGCCGACAGGCCGCTACTTCGCGCGAATTTGGTTTCTGATGAATCCGACGTTTACCGCGAGGCTCCCATTTGAAATGCTTTACCGCATTCGTGACATAAATTTCCTTGCGATCGATTCCCGCTTCTTCCAGCGCCCGGTCCATGATTTTACCTGCTGGTCCGACAAATGGTCTGCCCTCCAGGTCCTCGTAATCGCCCGGCTGTTCGCCAACCAGCATGATCGCCGCGTCTCTTGGACCTTCACCAAAGACGGTTTGCGTGGCCTGTTTGTAGAGATGGCACGCTATGCATTCGCTTGCAGCGTGGCGTACCTCGGGCAGGCTGGACGTTTCCGGCGGTTGCGCCGGCCGCGCGTATTCGTCTGCGGCAGTGACCATTGTTCGATCATAAATCGCAACTGCGCTGGAATTCGTGTTTGTTCAACCAAATGATTTTGGAAACGTCGCGGTTAATTCTGCGTCCATTCCGAGAAGAAGACATTGAACGGTTCGCCGAACTAACTGCGAACCGCGATTTCATGCGCTTTTCTCTCGGACCATACACGCTTGAGCAGACGCAGGGCGTGCTGCAGAAATTTCTCAGTTGGGACCAGTCTGGTTTGCCATCGCAATTCGCGGTGGTTCTTCGCGGCGATAACCATCTGCTCGGTTATTGCGGTTTTCTCCATCACCCCGAAGTGCCGAACGAGGTCGAAATTGGTTACCGACTCGATCCGACCTACTGGAACCGTGGTCTCATCACAGAAGCCGCAACCGCAGTGCGTGAGCATGCGTTTACCGATTTAAAATTGCCCCGGGTGATTTCGCTGATTCATCCGGAAAACATTCCCTCCCGTCGCGTGGCAGAGAAAATTGGGCTGAAGCCGGAAAGGGAAATTACGTTTCGTGGTTTTCCGACGATTGTGTTTGCGTTGTCTCGGGAGCAATGGCTTGCGGAGCGTGGCGCTGGATGAACTCACGCGCCAACGCACGATAGGCCTCCGCAGCCGTGCCATTCGGAGCGTATTCCAGAATCGATTTTCCAAAACTTGGTGCTTCGCTCAAGCGAACGCTCCGTGGAATCACGGTTTGGTAAACTCGCTCCCCAAAATGCTGGCGCACCTCTGCGACAACCTGTTCGCTTAGATTGGTCCGGCCGTCGTACATGGTCATCACGATGCCACCCAGTTGGAGCCGTTTGTTCGCGCCTGAGTCTCGCACCTGCTCGATGAGCCGGACAATTTTTACCAGTCCTTCCAACGCAAAATATTCACACTGTATCGGGGTCAACAGTTCATCGGCGGCGGCCAGCGCGTTAGTCATCAGGATTCCAAGCGACGGCGGACAATCCAGGAGAACGAAATCAAATGTCTCATCCACGTGCAACGGCTGGAGCGTTTCAGCCAGGCGCGTAAGATGGTTCGGCATCCGCGCGATCTCGACCTCAGCTCCGGCAAGATCGAGATCAGCGGGCACAATAAACAGGGCTTCGCGTTCGGTGGGAAAGATCCTTTCGGTAATGGCGGCCCCTCCGAGCAATGGCTCGTAGAGACTTGTTTGCTCTACTGCTTGCAGTCCGAAGGAGCTGGTAGCGTTCGCCTGCGGATCAAGATCGATAATCAAAACGCGATGCCCTATTTCAGCCAGCGCGGCGCCGAGATTCACAGCCGTAGTGGTCTTACCCACCCCGCCTTTTTGATTTGCAATCGCGACGATCTTCATGAGTCAGAATAATTAATCTAAATCAGTCCGTGCTTCGCACTCTTTGCGATCTCTCAGGCTCGCCAGATCATGTTGCCAAGTCGCTGCAAACGAAAACTAAATTTTTCTGATTTAAGATTTGGTTGTAGCGTTTGAGCGTCCAAGCCCGTGAAAGCTCCCTTAGCATCGCTCGAACCTGTACCAACCGCGAATCCGCGGAAGCGCGAAGAAGCGGCTCTTTTACGCAGCCAGGATCCGCGCGGTGTAGTCACGCTCGCATTGAATCGACCGCAGGCTTTCAATGCCTTATCCGAAGAAATGCTCGGGGCACTACAGCGCGAATTCGCCACGATAGCAGACGACGAGGCAGTGCGGGTGGTCGTTCTAGCAGCACAGGGCAAAGCATTCTGTGCCGGTCATGATCTAAAAGAGATGCGCGCAGAACCATCAATTGATTATTACGAGCGGCTCTTTGGTCAATGTTCCCAGATGATGCTTGCCATCCAGGGGTTGCCGGTGCCAGTAATCGCTCGTGTTCAAGGCATCGCGACGGCGGCGGGCTGCCAGTTGGTGGCGATGTGCGATCTTGCAGTTGCATCAAGCACCGCAAAGTTCGCCGTCAGCGGCGTTAATCTGGGTCTCTTTTGTTCGGCGCCGGGCGTCGCGCTGGCCCGAAACGTCTTGCGCAAGACGGCGTTCGAGATGCTCGTGACGGGTGAGTTTATCAGCGCAGAAGAAGCAAAAGCGCGCGGATTGATCAATCGTGTCGTAGGACCGGAACTACTCGACGTCGAAGTTGAGAAACTCGTCACAACAATCATTGCAAAACCCCGAGTTACGGTGGCGATGGGAAAGGAACTCTTCTATCGGCAAATTGAACTTGGCATCGCCGACGCCTACGAAGCAGCTGCGCAGACAATGGCCCGTAACATGATGGATGAAGCTGCGCTCGAGGGCGTTCAGGCATTCATTGAAAAGCGCCCGCCACGGTGGAAACAAGAATGAGCCGGCGAATCCGCCAATTAACGCAGCAGCGGACTACAGAGACGCCTTGTGGCCGCCTTACCATCTCAAGAATTTAACGGATTTCCGTGGTGTCTTTTACTCTTCAAGAACTGGCCAACACGTCTGGCGGAAAGCTGGTTGGCGATCCAAAGCTAGAGATTACTGGGGCAGCGTCACTGGCAGACGCGACGAGCGGCGAAATCAGTTTCTTCGCTAATCGAAAATATATCGGCGTCCTGCGTAAAACCCGCGCTTCGGCAGTTTTCGTTCCACCCGACTTCGCCGAAACACTGGCTGCAGCCCAGATTCGTGTCTCAAATCCTACCAAGGCGTTCGAACAAGTTGTGATCAAGTTTGTGCCGAAACCGGTCGCGTTTGAACCGGGTATTCATCCAAGCGCTACCGTCAGTCCAGACGTTCATTTTGGGAAACGTGTATCGATCCAGCCCAACGCAGTCATCGAAGCTGGTTCCAGAATCGGCGATGACACAATTATCGGCGCTGGAAGTTACATCGGACATGAATCAACGATCGGATCAGCGTGTTTGATTTATCCGCTGGTGACGATTCGCGAGCGAAGCCGGATCGGTTCGCGGGTGATCATTCACAGTGGAGCCGTGATTGGTGCGGACGGTTTTGGTTTTGAAATGGTCGATGGCCGGCAGCAAAAGATTCAGCAGCTCGGTATAGTGCAAATCGACGATGATGTCGAGATCGGTGCAAATACGACCGTTGACCGGGCCAGGTTTGGCCGGACGTGGATCCAACAGGGAGTCAAGATCGACAATCTCGTGCAAATTGCGCATAACGTGGTCATTGGGAAAAACTCGATCATCGTGGCACAGACTGGAATCTCAGGCAGCACGCGCGTGGGTGAGCGCGTCGTAATGGGGGGACAGGTTGGCATTGTGGGCCATATCGAAATTGGCGACGGCGCGGCGATTGGCGCGCAAAGCGGCATCGCTAAGAGCATTCAGGACGGCGTCTGGTTCGGTTCTCCCGCGGTTCCGCTTGCAGAAGCACAGCGGCAGATCGCGTGGATCCACCGGCTTGGTAAGCTCTTCGCGCGAGTAAAAGAGATCGAGAAGAAACTCGGACTTAAGAATCCCTAACAATTTTTTAAAGCGCTTCAAGAACGCCGTTTTAGCGCTTCAACGTTTTACGATCCAACGGCTCAAGAAGACCCCGTAATGCTTCCGGCGAGATCCACTCAGCGCCGCACGCCTCAACTGTCTCTCCTTCGATCGAATCAGAAGTAGCCACCATCAGTTCGAATCGGTCTGCGTATTTGCTGGCCAGTCGCTCGATGATGGCGTCGGCTGTCTGGCCAGTACGAGAATAAAAGACCTGCACGTCGTGCGGATCGGAAGCCGTCTCGATCTTTTTTCCTTTACCATCAAAGACGACTACTGCGCGCACACCCGTCCAATCTTGATAGTCTCGCAATCGTTTAGTCAGCGCTTCACGCGCGAGAGCGGTCCGCCGCGCGTGGAGTTTACGCAATTCAGGCCAGGCAAAAATAACGCTGTGCCCATCGACGATCAGATACCGGTCGCGTTGCAGCATTACGAAATCCCTTCCATAAACTCAGCAAACCCGGATCGTCCTCGCAAAACGACCTAAATCGAATTTAGTCGTCCGCAGCGGGCTCCTTCTTCGCCCGCTTGCTCGGTGTCGATTGCGCAGCATTTGCTCGGAGTGCTGCCTTCTTGCGCTGAAGATACGCTCTACGTCGCTTGCGTTTGTCTGTCACTCGGTGCTGCTGTCCCACGGGGAAGTCTATCGGTTGAAATAATGAGAAACGCAATCTGATTGAACGCAGATTGTTTTCCGCTCCTGAATCCGCTCTGAATTCAGGATTGCGTTTGTGCGCGATTAGTTTAAAAAAGCGCCACTCCCATTCACTCTCCAATAATGCATCGGGAATCGGCGGTATCGTCCTCCACGCCGAAAGGCGTGGTAGGTGTGGCCATTTTGCTGCTCGTACTGGCAGCATTTTTTGGCTTCCTAAACACGCAAAAATTGAAGGCGCTTCGCGCAACTGCTGCGACCGCCCAGGCTGCACGCGATGCAACCGAGCGCCACATGCGCGATAAACTGACTACGCCGACCGGTAGCCCAGCGGCAAACGAAGATCAGCGGAAATTCGCTGAAGCGGAACATAGAGCGGCAAAGGCCGAGGCCGATCTCGCGCAGATACAGAAAGAGAAGGCTGATCTGCAGGCAAAACTAGACGAGAATCAAAAAGAAATCGTTTCTTTAAAGCAGGGCCCCGAAGAAGTAGGAAAGAATTCAGATAGTTCGACGAGCGACAGCCCCGCTCCGACGGCAGCGGTCGCCGATTTGCAGACACAGCTCGATGATCTTCGTCACCAACTGGACGGTGCAGAAAAAGAGAAAGCTTTCCTTTCCCAAAAACTTCAGGATGTCCAGGAGCATGCAGCTCCACCAAAGGAGGGAAAAAAGAGGCATGAACCAGTGCGGGAGGCCAGCGTGCGCCGAACCGGCTTGCGCGGGACTGTACTCGCCGTAAATCAAGCCTACAACTTCGTGGTGTTGAACCTTGGGACTCGCCACGGAGTCGAGTCCAATGCTGAGATGCTTGTTCTGCGGGAAGGCGCTTTAGTCGGAAAGATTCGTATTTCTTCAGTTGAACCGGCCACCGCCATCGGCGATATCATCAGCAACAGTTTGGCGCTGGGCGCCCAAATGCAACCTGGAGACAGTGTGATATATGCTGGCACAAATCCGTAAGTTTCGAAGGCTGATCGTTTCTGCTCTGCTGTGCGCACTAGGGACAATCATGGTCTCGTGCGCAACACAGAAGCAAACTGCTGTCGTTAGTGATCCGGACGACCATTACGATTCTCAAATGCCGTGGAATAAACAGGAACCGTGGGAGAGTGGTCAGAATTTCGGGGCCATGACCGATCGACGGTAGCCATTTCGCGCACGTTGGGCTGAACGCTCGAACTAATTCAAATCCAGAGGCCGGCTGGAATCACTGCATTCTTTGGTATAACGACAATGCCATCGCGGATGAAGTAATTGTCTCCATCCACGTTTGGCGGTTTACCCTCCGGGGTAATTACCACGCCGTCAGCGATGCGCGCGTTTTTGTCGATGATGGCACGGTCGATCACACAATTGCGTCCAATGCCGATCGGTGGCTGTGACGAATTGGTCCGCTCTAATTCAAAATAATCCGCGCCCATCACGATACTGTTCCGGATCGTCGCACCGCTTTGGATAACACTGCGTATTCCGACCACGCATCGCTCAAGATGCGCATCCGAAATGATGCACCCGTCTGAAATAATCGCCTGCCGCAGAGTGGCACCGTTGATTTTGCTCCCCGGCAAAAAACGGGGATGCGTGTAGATCGGAGAGTCGGGCTCAAAGAAGCTGTACTCGGGCACTACATCGGTGAGATCCAGATTCGCCTCGTAAAAAGCCCGGATTGTTCCGATGTCTTCCCAGTAGCCCTGAAAGATAAATGCGCCGACATGCCGGTTCTTGATCGATACCGGGATGATATGTTTACCGAAATCGACCAGATCGTTCTGCAACGATTGTATCAGTATGTCGCGATTGAAGACGTAAATTCCCATTGAGGCCTGAAACAATTCCTCGTTTTCATTGGAACCAACTGCACCGAGCAAGTCCCGGCTCATCTTCATTTCCTGCAATACTCCTTCGTCGGTTGGTTTCTCGACAAATCGCGTGACCCGGCGGTCAATCCCGCTTTGGATAATGCCAAACTCAGGAACCTGGTGCCGTGCCACCGGCTTGGTGGCCAGCGTAATGTCTGCGCCAAACCGGATGTGCTGATGCAGAACGGGCCGAAAATCCATCCGGTAAAGCTGGTCTCCACTTAGGACTAGGTAATAGTCAAACGGGCGCTCCAGAAAATAGCGCATGTTCTGCCTGACGGCGTCGGCAGTTCCCTGGTACCATTGCGAGCCCGCAGGAGTTTGCTGAGCGGCCAGGATGTCTACAAAACTCCGCGAGAAATTGTCGAACTTGTAACTGTCCTGGATATGCCGATGCAGCGACATGCTGTTGAACTGCGTCAGCACATAGATCGAACGTAGTCCGGAATTCAGACAATTACTGATTGGGATATCGACAATCCGGTATTTGCCACCGAGCGGCACAGCCGGTTTGGCGCGGTCCTTCGTCAACGGAAACAAGCGGGTGCCCGCGCCGCCGCCCATAATGATGGCGAGTGTTCGTTGCGTTGTGCCGGGAGGCAATGCTCCAAACGCTTCCGTGGTCGGATTTTTCCGAAGCGCATCGCGAGGCGGCTGGTGTTGCATTGCGATCAATCAATCGTGAACGGTTTTGGGGTCAATAACCTTGCGAGCATCTTATAAATGACGAATCACAAATGACGAAGCTCGAAAGAATGTGAATCCATATTCCAAAACACGTTGGGGTGCCTGTTCCTGGATTTCGAACCCAGGCATTGGTTCCTGATGAAGATCGAACGCCGCGCGGTTCAACGAATCTTGCGAGCATGGATGCCCGCCATTACACTCGCAACATGTGCGGTATAGTTGGTTACGTTGGTCGCGCGCAAGCGGGGCCCATTTTGCTGGACGGGTTACGTCGTCTTGAATATCGAGGCTACGACTCGGCCGGCATTGCTCTTGTGGAAGGAGGGCGCCTGGAAACCCGCAAATGTGCCGGACGCATCGCTGCGTTGGCCAAACTAATAAGAGATGAACCGATCTCCGGTTCGTTTGGCATCAGTCACACGCGCTGGGCAACGCACGGCAAAGTCACCGACGAGAACGCCCATCCGCACTTTGATGCCAGTGGTAAGCTGGCGCTGGTCCACAATGGGGTAATCGAGAACTACCAGGCACTTAAAGATGAGTTAATTCGCGGCGGCGATACAAACTTTCGTTCCGAAACTGATACCGAAGTACTCGCGCATCTGATTGGAAAACTGTACGAGGAATCATGCGCCAGCACGGTCGATGTCCCCGAAAAGAAAGAGAGATTGGTAGCAGCCGTTCGTGCGGCGCTGCGACAGGTGATCGGCACATACGGTATCACGTTGATCCATTCCGATATCCCGGATTTTATGATCGGCGCGCGGCGGGGAAGTCCACTTGTGCTCGGCGTCGGTAACGGCGAAAACTTTCTGGCCAGCGATGTAAGTGCAATTGTCGCCTATACCCGAGACGCCGTTTATCTAAACGATTTCGATGTGGTCGCCGCGGGGCGAGACAAGTTCGAAATCACCTCGCTCGCGGGCGACAGCACCGAACATCCCGTCAGTAAGGTTGAATTTACGGCCGAAGACATCGGTAAAGGAGATTATCCGCATTACATGCTCAAAGAAATCTTTGAGCAGCCGAACACAGTGCGCGACGCAATGCGTGGCCGTCTGAACCCGGAGGAGTGCACCGCGAAACTCGGCGGTTTGAACATGACTGCTCCCGAGCTTCGAGACGTGGGCCGTATCGTGCTCACCGGCTGTGGCACCGCCCTTCATGCGGCAGGCGTCGGTGAATATTTGATCGAGCGACTCGCAAGCATTCCAACGGAAGTGGAGTACGCGAGTGAGTTCCGCCATCGCAACACCCCCATGACTCCTGAGACGCTGGTGTTCGCAATCAGCCAGAGCGGTGAGACCGCGGACACGCTGGGCGCATTGCGTGAAAGTCGGCGTAAAGGCTTTCGCACACTTGGAATTTGCAACAACGTGGCCAGCACGATTGCGCGCGAAAGCGACGGGGGCGTTTACATGCACGCTGGACCGGAAATCGGGGTCGCAGCTACCAAATCGTTTACCTCGCAACTTGCCATCCTTACGCTTCTCGGGTTGCTCTTTGGACGGATGCGAAATCTTTCCGCAACCGATGGAAGCCGCGTGATTGAAGCGCTCGAAGCGTTGCCCGGCCAGATCGAAGCGGTGTTGGGTCTCAGTGATCAGATTAAGGCAATCGCCAAAAAATATTCCGACGCAAACGGTATGCTTTTCTTTGGCCGACAATTCAACTTCCCGGTCGCGCTCGAAGGGGCGCTGAAGATGAAGGAGATCACATATCTGTTTGCTGAAGGGCATCCCAGCGCCGAGTTAAAGCATGGAATTATCGCTCTGATCCGTCCGGATCTGCCCTCGGTGTTTATTGCCCCGGACGATTCCATTTTCTCCAAAAACCTGAACAACATCGAGCAAGTGAAAGCACGCAAGGGTCCCGTCATCGCTGTAACCAGCGGAAACGGTCCAAAGCACCTTAGGGAGATTGCCAACGACATCATCGTGCTGCCGGAAGCGCCCGAGTATGTGATGCCCATTCTGGCCGTCGTCCCGCTTCAACTTCTTGCCTATCATCTCGCAGTGGAGCTTGGGCGCGACGTCGATAAACCGCGCAACCTCGCCAAGAGTGTGACTGTAGAATGAAATTGCTCCTGTAGGTATGCCCTGGACAGCCCGAAGTCCCTGCCACGCTGGAAATCTAGCGGTTTTGCGGTAAACTGCGCGCCCAAGCATCCCTTCCTCCGGTGCAACAAAACGAAGAGTACGTACTCAAGGTTCTTGAAGAGGGCGGACTGGTCACACACCAGCAGGTCGACAGCGCCCGGTCACTTCTAAACGGCGAGCCCGGTGTAGTCGACGTTTTGATCAACGACGGAGTCGTATCCGATGTTGAGGTCTCACGGACCCTGGCAACGCAGGCAAACATGGATTGGATCGATATCTCCTCCATGGTGATTCCGCCACAAATCATCAGTCAAATACGAGTAGAAGATGCGCGCCGTTTCAAAGTAATTCCCGTGGCGTTTGGCGAGACTGGCTTGGTAGTGGCGGTCGGTAATCCACTCGATATAGATACGATTGACAGTCTGAGTTTTCTGCTCCAACGCGAACTGGAGCTGGTCTGCACCAGTCCCCAGAAAATTAGGGACGCGCTGATCAAGTATTACGGAACGGCTGACGAAGCAGCCGATGTACTGCAGAAAAAGATCGGCGAAGACATCGAGCTCGGATTGGAAATTGGCGATGGGTCGGAAGCGACCTCAGTTGATGAAGCCGATGCGCCAATTGTCCGGCTGGTTTCGATGCTACTAATCGAAGCGCATCGCGCAGGGGCGAGTGATATTCATCTTGAACCACTGGATAAGAAGTTTCGTGTCCGCTTCAGGATCGACGGAGTCTTGCAAGAAATGCAGGCTCCCCCCAAGCGTTTGCAATCCGCCATCATCAGCCGGCTCAAAATCATGACCAGTTCGATGAGCATCGCAGAAAAACGTCTGCCGCAGGACGGTCGCATCCAGGTGAAAATCAAAAAGAAACCGCTCGATCTTCGCGTCTCGACGATTCCGACGAACCATGGCGAGAGCGTGGTGATGCGCCTGCTTGATAAATCGAGCTTAAAGCTCGGCTTACCCGAGCTTGGATTTTTTTCGGATGATCAGGAGGTCTTCGAACGCCTGATTAAACTGCCGGATGGCATTTTGCTCGTCACCGGCCCCACGGGGTCCGGCAAGACGACTACGCTGTATGGGTGCCTCAATTATATCAACAAACCAGATCGCAAGATCATCACCGTCGAAGAACCGGTCGAATATCAAATGACCGGAATCAATCAGGTGCAGGTGAACACGGAAATCGGGATGACTTTTCCGGCGGCGTTGCGGTCCATCCTGCGCCAGGCACCAAACATCATTATGATTGGTGAAATTCGAGATCTTGAGACTGCCAGTATCGCAACCAACGCGAGCCTGACCGGGCACCTTGTGTTCAGCACGCTGCACACCAATGACGCGCCGTCGGCCGTTGCTCGTTTGATCGATCTCGGTGTTCAGCCTTTTCTGGTCGCTTCCTCCGTGCGAGCGATCATGGCGCAACGGCTTGTCCGCCGATTGTGCGGACATTGCAAACAAGCAGGGGAACTTAGCGAAACCGAATTACGCGCATTGCGAATAGAGCCAGGTCAACTTTCCGATGC